>OMKS01002165.1_pt1 | contig 16634 bp, 15 predicted proteins | sample 1674721 | NCBI WGS metagenome assembly OMKS01 (sample SAMN06264996, study PRJEB25208) | sediment metagenome | isolation source: hot spring sediment | place: USA: California | collected 2014-09-02
GTAGGCGGGCAACTCGTCGCACGGCTCGACGATGGGCGCGGTCGGCGCCGCCTGGCTTGCCGCCGGGAAGGCGCTCGTCAGGATCGACAGCGCGATGAAGACGCGCAGTAACTGGGTCAATCCGGCTTTGAATCGACGGGATGGGACACAGATTGAGGAAGAGTCTGAGATTTGGGGCATGTGAAACTCCTATGACTGACACTGGCACGGGACAACACACGAAGACCGGTCCCGGGAGGACCGGTTGTGATCAACACGGACGAGCTTTGGAGACTGCTTTCATCCATCAAAGGCTTGCGTCGGGTTGGTGAGAGAGCAAAGCGCGTGTGTCTGTACCGGGCGAGGGAGGGGAGGTGGTGTTAGATGAAGCGTGGTTGTCGAGGTGATTGTGGAAATGTTCGCCGGGTACAGGCTTTATTAACAGTTGAGAATTATAAGGGCTTATGACGCTTTGTCAAGCAACAATCTGTCAGCATCTGTCACCACTATCTCCGTTCGTTTCCGTAACGAGTTTATAGCAACAGTGTATCACACGTCTGTCCGGCATACTGGACGGAAATTCAACGTCCAGATGCTGCCAACCCAACGCTTTTATTGCAGCTTTGATCCCAAATGGTCTTTGTAAAGTTGCGGCGTAGGAATTTTCGCCGTGAAAACGGTCTGGTAACCAAAGAAAAAGCCCCGGTGGGTGCCGTCATACCTACCGGGGTATTATTGTGTCCACCGCCAAGTAGAAGGGAGTTTCAGGACTGTCAGAATGGTGGGCTGTGATATTCGCAGGCAGTATGCTATTTCTGCAATGAGCTAGGTTCTTACTCACGGGCTAGCTGGTCGCGCCACCTCTGGGCCTAGCGAGAAATACGGCGTGCGCTATACCTGTTTTCTCTGTGCTGGAAGCAAAACGCGGCGCTTAATACACCGCGTTTTTGTCTACAGCATACTGGCATTTTACTATGACAAAGCTGCCCCCTCAGTGAGCGAGTTTACTTGGGTTTCTCAGCATCGACTGATCCGATCTCACTGCCAACCACCCAATATGGACCAGAACAATTTGCAGGCAGTTTCTGTTGCACTCGCTCGCCCAAATATTCGATTGAATGCACTTCACCACCGCTAATACGCACCATTTCTCCGATATGTAAAACAATCTTCTTGCCACCTTCGTCTAAGATCTGGATAGTATCCTCTTCCATATGCACCACCAAATCAGGAGGCCACGCGAGCAAATAACTGGCCTCACTGTTAACTTCGTTCACACGAAGACAATCCTCGACCTGGACCAGTTTACCAAAGAGCAACGCAGTTAGTCTTGTGGGTTCGGGTGTCGGAGTTGTGATATACTCATTGCCGCAGGCTGTCACAGTGAGCAGCACAAGGACGAACTTCAGAAATATCTGACATCTAGTCGTTGACCGTGCTATCCGTCGCCAGAGGTAGCTGTGTAACGATATATGCGAGGAAGAGCTATCCCCTCTTATATATCTGTTTATCTGAATAAGCTCTTTCACTCTTCGTCCCATTACACGTATTCAGTTGGTCAAAACAGTGAGGCCTAGAATGTTGTAGATATGATCCACTGGTCCATAGATCGAATCGTTACCAATTGCAGATATGGTTGTACCATATGCGGTGTTGTTCCAGAACCATGGGCCACCGCTGTCTCCTCCTTGTACACTGTTGACACGGACGTTTACTCCATCAAATTGCTTGTCGACGATGGTGCCGCATGCATAACCGGTAGTCTTTCCATACTTGCAGACCCATTCACCTACTTCTTGGCTACTCCTGAATTTAACTCCATAAATGTAACGGTTGTATGTCCCATCGAACACCAGGTTCCTCACGGTAAAACCTGGCGCGGTGTGCCATTGGATATCATAGACTCCCCCGGCAGTTCCACTCTTAAAGGGAAGTCTCGTTCCGTTATACGTCTGCGAGTCTGAGCAATGACCCGCCGTCGTTACACCTTTGGTCCAACTGCCATTTCTGACTGAAAATCCACTCGTACAGGTCCTTAATGCTTTACCCCCAAAGATATCAGTCACTTTCCTGGGTAAATCGTCGATCTTGACAACCTTGACAGGGCGCATACAAACCTTGGGGGAGCATCACAAATCGGCCATGAATTAACACGAAGAAAAGAAGATGGTTCTTTGGGATTTCGCATGGCCGCGGTGAGAGATTAGCCACGAATCCTTCGACTACGCTCAGGACAGGTTTGCACGAATTAACACGAAAAACCCAAAGATTAGTGACAATTCGTGTAATTCGTGGCGAAAAATTGACCACTTGCTAAGCCAACCAGGCGAACTAGCAGAGAGCCAAGAAGATAAATTCGTGAAATTCGACCATTTGTGTGATTCGTGATAGAGGATCAGTCCTTTGACTACGAATGTCGGGCAGTCAAATCTGCGATCCGACTTCGTCCTTGAGCCCCTCTTGCAATACCCGCAGGGGCAGCAGTCCACACTGGGCCCGGGAGGGTCCCAGTTCGACGCCCAACATCTCGAAGATGTCCTCGTCGGTCAGAACCTTCAGTTCTTCTATCGTCTTGCCCATGATCTTCTCGGTGAACATCGAGGCCGACGCCATGCTGATGACGCATCCCTGCCCCTCGAAGCGCACGTCGCTCACGCGCCCGTCGTGCAACTTGATGTCGATCCGCACCACGTCGCCGCAGAGGGGGTTATCCCACTCGCAGGAGACGTCGGCGTCCTCCAGCCTTCCCAGGTTCCGGGGATGGCCGTAATGCTCGAGGATGTGCTCGCGGTATAGGTTGTTGTCCATCTCTGCCTCCTAGAACATGTCCTGGGCCTTGCGAATGCCCACGATCAAACGGTCGATCTCGTCGCGGGTGTTGTACAGGTAGAAGCTGGCCCGCGCCGAGGCGGTCAGTCCACACCGCTGATGGAGCGGTTGTGCACAGTGATGGCCCGCCCGGATGGCGACGCCCTCCCAATCGAGCACCTGGGCCAGGTCGTGGGGGTGAATGCCCGCGACGGTAAAAGAGACCAGCCCGCACCGCTCCCCGGCCGGCGGCCCGAGCACGCGCATACACGAGTTCTCCGCGTCCAGTTCCGCCAGACGTTCCAGCGCGTAGGCGGCCAGTTCCCGCTCGTGGGCCCAGATCGCCGCCATTCCCACGTCGCTCAGATAATCGACCGCCGCCCCCAAGCCCACCGCCTCGGCGATGGCCGGCGTCCCCGCCTCGAACTTGGCCGGCAGGCTCGCCCAGGCCGATTCCTCACAGGTCACCCGGCGGATCATCCCCCCGCCGCCCATGAAGGGCGGCATCGCCTCCAGGATCTCCGGACGGCCGTAGAGCGCGCCCACGCCCGACGGCCCGCACATCTTGTGCCCCGAGAAGGCGAGGAAGTCACAGTCGAGCGCCTGGACGTCCACCGGGAGGTGTGGCACACTCTGGGCGGCGTCGATCAATACCTGCGCACCGGCCGCGTGGGCCCGGGCGGTGATCTCCCGGGCCGGGTTGACGGTGCCCAGCACGTTGGAGACGTGGGAAAAGGCGAGGAGCTTGACGGGTCCATCCAATGCGCGATCCAGGTCGTCCAGATCCAGTCGTCCCTCGTCGGTGGTGGCGAACGTCACCAAATCGGCCCCTACTTCCTGGGTCAGCATTTGCCACGGTACGATGTTACTGTGGTGTTCCATCTCGGTCACGACGACGCGGTCGCCCGGCCCCACGTTGGTCCGTCCCCAGGCGTAGGCCACCAGGTTGATGGCCTCGGTCGCATTGCGGGTAAAGATCACGCCCCGGCGGTCGGGGGCGTTGATGAAGGCGGCGACCTTGTCCCGCGCCGCCTCGTAGGCCACCGTCGCCTCCTCGCTCAGGGTGTGCACGCCCCGGTGGATGTTGGCGTAGTGGGCGCGGTAAAATCGGTCGATAGCCTCGATCACGGCCACGGGCTTCTGCGACGAGGCCGCATTATCCAGGTATGCCAGGGGATGGCCGTGAATCTCCCGGTCCAGGATCGGGAAATCGGCGCGCAATGTGTTCGGATCCAGTTTCATCTGCTCACTCCTGTTCGTTTTCTATGTGCTGCCCGACATCTTATCACGAATGGCACGAATAAACGAATGGCACGAATCTCTTTCCAATCTCCAATCTCCCAGCCAAATTCGTGTCATGTGTCCATTCGTGTGATTCGTGATCCACGGACTGCGCCAATGCCCAGCGCCGCGACGAGCAACAACGTCAGCCCCGTGACCGCCGCGCCGATCTTCAACGACGGCGGGTCGTACACCATCGTCACCCGGTGCTCGCCGGGCGGCACGCAGAGGGCGCGCAACACGTAATCGACCCGCACCAGCGGCGTCGAAACTCCATCGACCGTGGCCCGCCAGCCGGGATAATCCACCTCGCTGAAGACCAGCAGGCCCCCCGCGCCCTGCACCCGGGCCTCGATTCGGTTGCCCTCGTCGCGCAGCGAGACCACCTCGGTGGTTTCGGGGGAGGTGTCTCCCGTTACATACGCCGTCACGCACGCCGGCGCCGACGCCACCAGGGCGGTCTGGCGTGGGTCGAAATCGGGATCGTGAATGCGCGCCAGCGTGGCCGCGTCGTCCAATATCTCGGTGTCTTGCACGATCCAGGCCCGGGGCAGGACGTCCGGTCGTTCGTAGACGTAGACGCCGGACTCTTCCAGGAGCAGGGGCGGCTCCGACTCTGCCTCCGAGAGTTCCGCGAAGTCCAGCTTGACGCCAGAGACGAGGTAGCGGGTGTTCAGCAGGTCGTAGGTCCGGGCCAGGGGGTCGGGCCGCGACGTGATGAACGTCTCGTAGCGCTGCAGGATCAGGGGATCGTAGCCGAAGACGCTGTGCAGGTCCAGGGGCATCCCCCCGTTCTGCAGGAAATCGTTCAACCCCCAGGGCAGCACCCGCGCGGCCGAGGTTTCGCCAGCCGTCTCTTCCACCACCTGGGCGACGGCGCGCCAATAGGACTGGCCCTCCACTACTTGATCCAGGGCGGCCGGCTGAATCGTTGACGCGCCGAAGGTCCACAGATCCAGCAAAACCAGCCCCAGGGCGAGAGCGCCGAAGTGGGCGGCGCGACCGGATGCCCGCCGCCAGGCGGTCAACAGGCCAACCGAGAGGAGGAAGAACAACAGGAACAAGGCGACCTGGTTGGCCAGGTGCCACAAGCGCCCCGCTGCCGGGTTCGATTCCCGGCCCCAGGCGAAGGCGGTGAAACAAAGGGCGATCAAGCCCGCCGCGCCCATCGCGACCCCGCGCATCAGGGAGCCGGTCAGGGGGGCCAACAACGACTGGCGCGCGTTTTTCTCCTGTACTTCGTTGACTTCGTCATCTCTACCGGCGCTCCCCGGCGCTTGCAGGGCGGTCACCACCAGACCCGTCAGAGCCGCCGCGGCCAACGTGAACAGGAAGCCCGCCCGCGCTGGCGCCCGCATCGACTCGAACAGCGGCACGAAGCGGTAGAACAGCGGGTGCAGCAGGCCGTACTTTCCCAACCCGAGCAGCAGCGCCCCGCCCCCCAGGATCGCCAGGAAGGCGGTCAACCGGTGGCGCAGCCGCAACCCCAGGAGGGCCAGGAGCAGCGGCAGGACGCCGACGTAGAAGATGAACTCCTCGTAGACGCCGCCACCCCAGTATCCGGTGTGGGTCGGCTCGCCGAAGAAGTTGGGCGCCAGTAGGGTCAGCAGGTAGCCCGGCGGCCAGGAGAAGCGGGCGGCGAAGTCGTACCCCGAGACGGCGTCCCGCGTCGAACGGGTCACCAGTTCGACCAGGGGGAAAAGCTGTACCGCCGCCAGGGCCAAGCCCACGCCCACCATCACGCCCGCTATTGTCAACGCCCGCGTTGCCGCCTCTACGCTCATTCTCGCCGTGCGCTCGCATCGCCAACTATCCCAGGCGTAGAAGGCGGCGTAGCCGCCCAGTCCCAGCGCCACGTAGACGAAGGTCGCCGTGTGCCCCGCCAGGACCGAAAGGGCCACCGGGATGCCTCCCAGGACCGCCCGGCGCCACCATCCAGCGGGCCCGGGAACAATCGCTCGCCGGTAGGCCCACAGCACGAAAGGCAGCCAGGCGCCGGTCGTGACGACACCCAGGTGCCCCGCTGCCACGCGGACGAACGTATAGCCGCTGAAGGCGAAGACAACGCCGCCGGTCAACGCGCCCCAGGTCGACGCGCCCTCCGATCGCAGCCAGAGGTACACGCCCACCCCCGCCAGCCAGACGTGCAGCACGATGATCCATCCCAACGCCTGGGAGACCGGCATGAAGAACGCCAACCAGGTCGGTGGGTAGAACAGCGCCGGCTGCGGGTTGGCGACGAAGGGAATGCCGGAGAAGAGGTGGGGATTCCACAGCGGAAGCTGGCCCTGTTTCACCGAGGAGACGGCGAAGTTGAGCCAATGGTAAAACATATTGACGAGGTCTTTGCCCGCGATGATGTGCTCGGATGGCAGACGCAGCACGTCCCAGTAAAAAACGCCGCATAGGAGGGCCAGGGCCGCCGCCGGCCACGCCTGCTTTATTCCCGCCCATCGCGTCTTCAAGAAATTAGCCATAAGGACAAGGCGAGTATATCATGATTGAGGCAACGTGCAACTTCTCTCACAATGCGATCATCTGCCCCGTACGAGCGCTTTCGTAGGCGGCGTCCACGACCCGCATGTTCACCCATCCCTCCCAGCCGCCCGGCTTCGGCGTCTGGCCGCTCCGGACACAGTCCAGGAAATAGGCCATCTGCGTGTCATAGAGACGCTGGGGCGTGTGGGGCTCTCGCCGGAGTGAAAAGCCGGATTCTATCCGCCGCGATGCCGTGCGATCCTCGCTCATCAGGTCAAGGTAGGTCGGGAAAACCTGGCCAAAGCCCCGCGTGCCGTAGATCTGGGTCGAGGCCAGTGGCCCGTCGGCGTGGGGCTGCCACCAGCCGGCCTCCAGATACGAGCTCGCGTCGTTGTTCCAGTTGACGATGATGATGCCGGTGTCGTCCACGTCGTAATCTGTGCCGGTAGGAGTATAATGCGTGCCGATACGGGCATAGACGCTCACCGGCTGCGGATCGCCCAGGAGGAAGCGGGCGGTATCCAGGGCGTGGATGCCCACGTCGGCGATGGCGCCGCCCCCGGCGTAGCGCTGTTGCGTGAACCACCCCGACGGCCCCCACCGGACGTGGACGCCGTATCCCTTGGTGCGCACGATGCGCCCCAGGCGCCCGGCTGTGACTTGCTCTCGCAGCCACAACACCTCTGGATCGAAACGCCAGCAGTGGGCGACCATCAGCAGCGCCCCGGTCCGCTCGCTGGCGGCCATCATCGCCCCGGCTTCTTCGGCGTTCATCGCCATGGGTTTCTCGACCATGACAGGCACACCGGCCTCCAGGGCCGCGATGGTCTGCGAGGCGTGCAGGTAGTTGGGCGTGTTGACGCTGAGAGCGTCCACGCCGCCGTCGCGCAGCAATGCCTCGACGGTGGCGTACCGGCGCGGGATGCCAAACTCGGCGGCGAAGGTCGCCATCGAGTCCGGCCGGTGGTTGACCACGGCCACCGGCTCGATGCCGGGCAGATTCTGCACCGCGCGGGCGTGGATCTGGGCGATGTAGCCCGTCCCTGTAAAGGCGATTTTAACGCCCATGGATACCTCCTTCAGTTGGACCACGGATTACACTGATTTTCAGGATGCTCGTTCAAATTCTTTCAATGGTATCATCTCAACAAAGCGGGGGGCGGGGTGTTTGCGGGCGGCTTTGCCGCCCGCAAACACCCCATCTTCCCTTACTTATTGAGATGATACTCTCAATGGATTCATTCAAGTGCGTCGAAGAAGTCGCGAATCATCGCGCCGAGCACGGCCGGCCGCTCCATCGGTGCCAGGTGGCCCGCCCCCGGCACGACGGCGAAGCGGGCGTGGGGCAGCAGGCGCGCCATCCGCGCCTGGCTGGCGGGCAAGAAGGTGTCGGACAACTCGCCCCGCAGGATCAGCGTCGGGACGCGCAAGTCGGGCACCGCTTGCCAGACGTCGGTGGGGATCGTCTCGAAGATGCGCGCCTCCCACGCCGGTGGGTAGGCCAGTGCGACCCGCCCATCGTCCAAATCCCGGGTGCCGGCCTCGACGTAAGCCCACAGGCTCTCGTCAGGCCAGCGGGCGAAGAAGGGCTTGTCCCGGTAACTCTCGTAACACGCCAGGCGACTGGGCCACACGCGCCGGCGGCGCAGCGCGCCTCTCACCAGGGGGTGATGCCACCGATCTCCCAGCCGGCGGAGCGCGCGCAGTACCCACAGGCGGCCCGGTGGCAGGATCACGGGATCGACCAGCGTCACGGCCCGGAACAGTTCCGGGCGCGCCACCGCCGCCCACAACGTCGCCACGCCCCCCATCGAATGGCCCACGGCCAGGATCGACGTCAGGCCCCGGTCGTCCAGTGCCTGGATCAGGTCGTCGGCCAGCTGGTGCCAGGTGGAGAAACACTCCGGGCGGCTGCCGGGCCACAGCGGGCGCGCTGGCAGGGCGAGCACACGGTAGTGATCGGTGAGCGTCCGGGCCAGCGGCCGGTAGGTCCCCGGCGGGAAGCCGTTGGCGTGGGCCAGGTGAACGAGCGGGCCCTCGCCGCCGAAATCGACAACGGTTTGCATCGACATGCCTCAGACAGCACAGGGCCTGACAGGCAGCGCGTCCACGCCGGCCTTGAATTTGCGTTGCCCTCCGTGCGAGGGGTGCCGGATGTATGGAGCTTGCACGCCGATGCGTTTCAACGCCCGCTGGGCCACCCGGCCCACGGCATAGGGCCGGGCCGAGGGGAACAGGGAGAGCAGGCAGCGCAGCGTGTCCAACCCATCGTCCAGATCCTTACCCGGCGCCCGGTTGGAAAGCGGCCCCCGCTCGCCGAAGGGGTGCCAGGGGAAGGCGTTCCACAGCACGCAGTCGGTCCGCCCGTCGAAGGCAGGCCACACGATGGAGGCGGAACGTTCCACCCAGGGGGTCTCACGCGTGCTGCTGCGGGCCAGCCGCCCCTCGAAGGGCGCGGTCCAATCCAGACGCTCCTCTTCCACCAACTGGGCCTCGCACGTGAACGGAATGCCGGAGAAGCGGCACCCCGCGTAACCGGCCGCCTCGCCCACCAAGACGTAATCGGCGTCGGCGAAGGCCTCCAGGTAGCAGCGCAGATTCCGGCACCGGACCGCCGGGCCGTCGGGCAAATCCAGTGCCGGGTCGACGTCGACGTACTGGTTGAACACTCCCTCTCCGCGATAGGCGGTCAGGAGATCGAACAGCCGGTCAACATTCATATTCTACGTCTCCATGATCTCGTCAACGTCAGGCAATCATCCTCGCTTCAGGCCAGGCCATCCGTCACCAGGCCTGTTCTCGGTTTGGGGGGAACGCCGTCGTCTTGATAACCCAAGTGCCAGCAAGGTGCTCGTGTTCCGGCGTTTCCCCTCAACTGTGTGAGCTTCCGAAGTCTTATCTTGATGATGACATTGACTGTGTAAGCCGATACGGTGCCAAGTATACACGACTCCGGCCTGACCGACAAACGAGAAAGCGGGCCATAGGCTTTTGCATAACAAGATCACAGAGGTTTTGGTGGTCTTGATCGCAGCGCTTTGTGCGCCGGGGAGAGTGTAAAGCGAGAGCGCTAACCTTAAAGTTTTCTCTAAGTACTAGCCAAAATGGGAGGAATGTTGTATAATATGGATGGTTTTGGGATAAATTGGGTTAATTTGGGATAACGATCCTGTGGGAGCAGGTGTGATACGCTGATATGGCTCTCACATCACGGAGAAAGTCACAGCGCCATGTTCCTGGGAGAGTTCGTACACGCGGTCGATCAAGCGGGGCGATTGACGATTCCGGCCAAGTTTCGAGATGAATTGGCCGGTGGATTGGTCATCACCCGTGGGCTCGATCGGTGTTTGGCGATCTATCCCTTGGACGAGTGGCAGAAGTTGGCGGACCAGGTCAGTGCGCTGCCGATTACCAATCGGCAGGCGCGCGCCTTCCGCCGTTTGGTTTTTGCGAACGGATCCGATCTCACGCCGGACAAGAATGGACGGATCCTGATTCCGCCACGTTTACGCGAGTTCATCGACCTGGATGGGGACGTGGTCATCACCGGGTTGAACACCTACGTCGAATTGTGGCATCCAGACGATTGGAATCAAGAGCGGGATCGGGTCGAGAGTGACGAAGGGAGCCTTGAAGCGTGGTCGTCCCTGGGGATTTGATGGGATGACGGTTTTGGTGGGCGCTTTCGGGAGAGAGACAGCGTCGCTCAGTGCGTTGCCAGGCGGCGTCCTCTTGCTTCCTTGCAGGCCTGGGCGATGACACATATTCCTGTACTTTTCCAGGAGGTGCTCGACGGTTTGCGCATCCGGCCGGGAGGCCGGTATATCGATGCAACGGTGGGTGGTGGGGGGCACGCAGATGGGATATTGACGGCCTCGGCGCCTGACGGGCGCTTGATGGGTTTCGATCGGGATCAGGCAGCGCTGGAACTGGCGCGGTCCAGGCTGATCTCCCACGGGGAGGGTCGTTTCGTCCTCGTTCACAGTTCCTTTGGCCGCATAGCCGAGGTGGCGCGGGCCAACGATTTCGTCCCGGTGGACGGCGTCCTGTTCGATCTGGGGCTTTCGTCCCTCCAACTGGCCGATCCCGACCGGGGATTTGCCTTGATGCGAGACGGCCCGCTCGACATGCGTTTCGACTCGACCGGGTGGGGGGCGACGGCCGAGACGTTGGTCAACGAACTCCCGGCTGAGGAACTGGCGACACTTCTTCGCAAGTATGGTGAAGAGAAACGGGCGCGTCGAATCGCCGAGGCGATAGAGGCAGCCCGTCCTCTTTATACGACGCGGGTGCTGACCGAGGTGATCGAGCAGGCTGTGGGGCGCGGGCCCCGTGGCGATCGCATTCACCCGGCTACTCGCACGTTCCAGGCATTGCGGATCGCCGTCAACGATGAATTGGGCGAGATCGAGACGGCATTGCCCCAGGCGGTGGAGATTTTGAAACCGGGAGGGCGGTTGCTCGTGATCAGTTTCCACTCTCTGGAAGATCGACTGGTCAAGCGCTTTATGCGGCGCGAAAGCCGGGATTGCATCTGCCCGCCCGAGATACCGATGTGTATGTGTGAGCACCGGGCGACGTTGCGGGTGTCGACACGCAAACCGATAGGGCCGACGGATGAAGAGAGAGTGAGGAATCCCCGGTCGAGGTCGGCCCGATTGCGAATTGCGGAACGGATTTGATTATGTCGAATTTTATGGCGTGGGTGACACACGGAGTCAAACGGGGCCGCTTCGAGATGAACCGGCGCACGCTGAACTATGCGGCCGTGATCGTATTGAGTTTGACCCTGGTGGCGGTTCTTTACCTGATGTTGATCAGCCGGACCGCGGCCCGAGGGCGTCACATCCAGCAATTGCAAGCCGAGTTGTTCCAGTTGCAGCGGGAAAATCAGCAACTGGAGATCGAGATCGCCCGGGAGGGATCTGTGGAGGCGTTGAGAGAACGCGCGCTCGAGATGGGATTCACGCCCGCCGAGGAGGTGACGTTTTTCTCGACGACGGGGCGCTGAGATTCATTTATGAGACGTTCTCTGTGATTTCGTAACTGCTCAGCCTATATGTGCAGAGCGAATTACAATCCGCGCCGATGGCGCGCGCCGGTGGCGCGTGGGCTATTGGCTGGGTGGTGACGGAAGCTAACACGTTTCCTACAAGTGGCCGGATTTACGATCCGGCTTCCGGATTGTGATCCGGCGGGCGCAAGGTGAGTAGATACGTGATTTCTACTTGTGGCGCTGCGTAACGTTTTTGGGAGTGTGTTTCGATGGCCGAAGGACCACGACGACGACTGCAACTGCTTGGGACGCTGCTGATTGGCTGCGTGTTACTGATCGTGGCCCAGTTGGCGCAGGTGCAGGTCGCGGATCATCAGTTTTACGTGGCATGGGCACGGGAGATCCGGGAACGGCCCATCGCGATGGTCAAGCAGCCCCGGGGCCTGATCCGTGACCGGAACGGTCATCTACTGGCAGGCAATAGCGTGAAATACGCTATCGAAGCCTCGCCAGCCTACGTCGTCGATCCATCCACCGTCGCAAAGGCGCTGGAACCGCTGTTACACATTCCCTCGCTTCACATCGAGCGGATGCTGGATAGCGACCGGTTGTGGGTGCCCGTTCTCTCGCCGGTATCGAAGGCGGTGGGGGAAGAGGTCGCGGCGTTGGGCTTACCTGGGATTACCGTCAGGCCTTTGTGGATTCGGGAATACCCAGAGGGGCGATTGGCTTCCCACGTGATCGGATTCTGCAATAGCGAAGGGCGGGGGTTCTACGGTTTGGAGGGTTTCCACGATGTGTTGCTCCAACCGGTGACGGTGGCGCGCGAGGGGCCGGTCGATCTGGCGAGTGAGCAGGTGCCTTGGACGGTGGCGCCGGTGTTCTTGCCACAACCGGGCGCCGAATTGCGTCTCACGCTCGATCGCTCGGTGCAGGCGATGGTTGAGGAAGAGTTGCTGCGGGCCATCTATGAGTACCAGGCCACCGGCGGGACGATCATCGTGATGGACCCACGTACGTTCGAGGTGTTGGCGTTGGCCAGCCTGCCCAATTACAACCCGGGCCGCTACGGTGATTTTTACAATCAGAATCCACCTCCTTTCGAGGACCCGGCTGTCAGCAAGCAGTACGAACCTGGCTCGGTATTCAAGGTGGTGACGGTCGCTGCGGCGCTGGACGCCGGGATCGTCGCGCCGGAGACGACGTATCACGACCAGGGGTGGATCGAGGTCGGCGGGGCGTTGATCAAGAACGCCATACCCCAGCCACCCCAGGAACGGGAGGTATCTGATATCCTGATTCACTCGTTGAACGTGGGGGCGTCTTGGCTCAGTTCGCAGATGGGGCCGGATCTGTTTTACCGGTACGTCCTGGCGTTTGGGATGGGAAAACCGAGCGGCATCGACCTGGCGGGGGAAGCGAGAGGCCAACTTTGGTTGCCGAAGGATTTCGAGCGTTGGCACGATTCGAACCTGGGAACGAACGCCTTCGGGCAGGGGTTGGCGGTGACGCCGCTTCAGATGATCGTGGCGGTGGCGACAGTGGCCAATGATGGCACCCGATTGCGCCCACACATCGTGGCCGAACGAATCGCGCCTGATGGAGCGATCTCCCGCTTTCGTCCGATTGTTGAGGAGCAAGTCATCTCCCCGGAAACGGCACACGTCGTCACCGAGATGATGGAACGGACGATCGCGGAGAAGGTCAAGCAGGCCCAGGTCGAGGGGTATCGTATCGCGGGTAAGACCGGAACGTCCCAGATTCCGATTCCCGGCGGATACGACCCGCGCGCGACCATCGCTTCCTTCGTCGGGTTTGGGCCGGTGTCCGATCCGCAGATTGTCGTGCTGGTCAAACTGGATCGTCCACAGAGTTCGACCTGGGGGACCGATACGGCCGCGCCGACCTTTGCCCGCGTGGCCAAGCGACTCTTCGTGATCCTGGGAATTGCGCCTGATGGCGCGCCTGATGGCATGGGCATTGCGGAGGTTGTGGGGGAATGAAAGTGGCTGCGGCTGACGCCTTGACCCTGGCGGACGTGTTGGAGGGCTTGAGCGCTTGCAGGGTAGCGAGTTTGGCAGGCCAGCCGATCTCGCGTTCTGTGCTTGACTCGCGGGAAGCCGCGCCGGGGGCGTTGTTCTTCGCCTTTCCGGGCGAGCGAGCCGACGGCCACGATTACGTCACCGACGCTTTCTCGCGAGGTGCGATAGCGGCCGTCGTCGAGCGGGATGTGGACGTTGAGGCCGCGCTCACACTTGATTTGACCGACGCGAACACCGTGTCGGCGTTGGACGACACAGGGATTCAGCTCCCGCTCGTGTTGCGGGTGGCGAGCAGCCTGGAGAGCTTGCAACAGCTGGCGACCTTTTGGCGCAACAGGTTCACCGGGGAGGGGTGTCACTTGCGCGTGATCGGCATCACCGGCAGCGTGGGGAAGACGACGACGAAGGAGTTGGCGGCGGCGGTCCTGACCAATCGCTACCAAACGCTCAAGAGCGAGGCCAGCTACAACAACGAGATCGGCCTCCCACTGACGTTGTTGCACCTGACCGGCGCGCACGAACGGGTCGTGCTGGAGATGGGGATGTACGACGTGGGCGAGATCGCTGACCTGGCCCGGATCGCGCGGCCCCACGTGGGGGTGGTGACCATCGTCCGGCCGGTGCATATAGAGCGGGCCGGTTCTTTCGAGCGGATCGTGGCTGCCAAGACAGAGCTGATCGAGGCGCTGCCGCCGGCGCCAGAGGGGGTGGCGATTCTCAACTACGACGACGAGCCGGTGCGTCAGATGGCCCACGCGACCGACGCGCGGGTGTTCTACTATGGCCTTTCGCCCGAGGCGGATTTGTGGGCCGATGAAATCGAGGGTTTGGGGCTGGAAGGGATCCGTTTCAAGATGCATTACCAGGACGAGGTGCTGCACGTCAAGATCCCGCTCCTGGGACGACATTCTGTCCACACGGCGTTGCGCGCGTCGGCCGTGGGGTTGGTGGAAGGGATGAACTGGCAGGAGATCATCGAGGGGCTGCGGAGGCCATCGGCGCAACTGCGGCTGGTGGCGGTGCCAGGGCCGGCGGGCTCGATCATCCTGGACGACACCTATAACGCCAGTCCTTCCTCGACCATCGCCGCGCTCAATCTGTTGGAGGAATTGGACGGCCGCAAGTTCGCCGTCCTGGGCGATATGCTTGAACTAGGGACGTACGAACGGGAGGGTCACGAGAAAGTGGGGATGCGGGCCCTGGAGGTTGCCGACGTACTCATCGCTATAGGATCCCGGGGGCGCATCATCGGCGAGACGGCCATTCGGTGGGGTATGCCCAGCGACCGGGTCTTCCTCGTCGAGGGATGTGCCGAGGCGGTTGCCATTCTCTCGAAGCTCGTGACGGGCGACGACGTGATATTGGTCAAAGGATCCCGTGAGATGCAGATGGAAGAGATCGTCAACGCACTGGTGAGGGTTTGATGGATTTTGCACTGATTCTGGCGAGCGTTTCTTTCGTTCTGGCCGTGGTATGGGGCCCGCTTTTGATTCGCATTTTAAGACATTATCGAATTGGCAAACGGATTCGCATCGATGGCCCCCGGGGACATCAGACCAAGTTCGGGACGCCGACGATGGGGGGGTTGATGATCGTCGTGCCGGTGCTCCTGATTACCCTGGTGCTCAACATTTACAACCTGATAAGTCAGACGCCGGTCGGGCGCTCGATCCTGATCCCGCTGGGCGTGATGCTGGCCTATGCCATCATCGGCGCTGTCGACGACATCGCCGGCGTGCGCGGGGTGCGGCGCGGCGAGGGGCTTTCGGGGCGGCGAAAACTGATGTGGGAAATCCCTCTCACGTTGGTGGTGGCGGTGATTATGCAGCTTCTGCCGATGCAGTTTGCGGGGCAGGTGGATGTGCCGAGTTTTCACCGGTCGATCGACCTGGGATGGGCCTGGACGCCTATTGCCGCCTTCGTGATCCTTTCGTCGGCCAACGCGGTGAACCTGACCGATGGCCTGGATGGCCTGGCGGGAACCGTGGTCGCCGGGGCCTTCGTCGGTTACGGGGTGATCGCCTTGTTGCAGGGCCAGGAGTATCTGGTACAATTTTGTTTTACCATCGTGGGGGCCTGTTTTGCCTTCTTGTGGTACAATGCCCATCCGGCCCAGCTGTTCATGGGGGATACAGGCAGCCTGGCCCTGGGCGCGACGCTGGGCACCGTGGCGTTGATGACCGGGCAGTGGTTGTTGTTGCCGGTGGTAGCCCTGATCCCGGTGGCCGAGACGGTTTCCGTCCTCTTGCAGATTTTATATTTCAAGTACACCAAGCGCAAGTATGGTCAGGGACGACGTTTGTTCAAGATGAGTCCCTTACACCATCATTTCGAGCTTTTGGGTTGGTCAGAGACGCAGGTCGTGCAGCGCTTCTGGCTGGTCGAGGTGCTGGCGGTGATGGCGGGCGTGGCCCTGGCCTTGTGGAATTAAGGAAGGAAGTGAACAATGAAAACTGGACTATTGTGGTTTGACGACGATGCGAACAAGGAATTGGAGGACAAAGTGATGCGAGCGGCTGCCCATTACGAGCGCAAGTACGGCCAGGCCCCGACGTTGTGTTTCGTCCATCCCAGCGCCCTCGATGGAAATGGCAACGGGAAGGGGAAAGGAAACGGCCAATCGAAGTGTGAGATGGGGGGCGTGGAGGTGCGGTCGGGGCGGACCGTTTTGCCGAATCACTTCTGGTTAGGGGTCGGGGAGCAGGGCAGCTAAACCTTTGATATCACAGACTGATTCACCGTTTAAGATGCGCGGTTCGCACGTTATCATTTTAGGTCTGGCGCGGCAGGGCAAGGCGCTGGCCCGTTTCCTGGCGCGAGAGGGCGCCCGGGTCACCGTCTCCGATTTGCGCGATCCGGACGAGTTGGCTGGGACGCTGGACGAATTGGCGGACGTACCGGCGGACGTGCCGCTTCGTTACGTCCTGGGCGAGCACCCGCTGAGTCTCCTGGACGGGGCGGATCTCCTGTGCCTCAGCGGTGGGGTGCCGCTGGACATCCCCATCGTCGAGGAGGCGAGGATACCGCTTTTAGGCCTGTTCACCGGGGCC
>OMKS01002166.1_pt1 | contig 16620 bp, 15 predicted proteins | sample 1674721 | NCBI WGS metagenome assembly OMKS01 (sample SAMN06264996, study PRJEB25208) | sediment metagenome | isolation source: hot spring sediment | place: USA: California | collected 2014-09-02
GCATTTATATCAATTGAGAGATTGCTTTATTCTGCCTCTTTTACGCCAATTTCTATGCTTTTATGCGTTTTTCAGGAGCGACTAATTAGAGGAGAACTTTCGTTCTCCATATAATATATATAGAATAAAGCCAATTACTAATTACGATCCACTCAGTATATAACCACTCACCAATTCAATGCTTTAGATCCATCCGTCAATATTTAATTTTTAAGTCAGAGACTTACTATAGAATTTGAGCTGTTTCCCTCCTCGAAAAGTAGTATATACTAGAATTTATAATATCCGACTGAGGCTTCTTTATGGCAAACGATTTATGCTTTGTGCTTTACACATAAGACGTTACATGTAGTTCTTACAGCGCAAGGATCTTCGGTTCAAAACTTACTTGGGAACTGCCAAATTCGGAAGTCATTAGCGCGGGAACTGACTGATAAAGTCAAAACATTTTTTTATCACTGCTTGGCTTCAATTTTCAAGCTCCTAAGAACAAGTATTCCTATGCTAATTTCACTAATATCTAGATTGACTATGATGAACTCCACTTTGTAACGTGTTCTTTTATATTTTAGAATTTCTTGCAATAATAAACTTAAACCCCTAAGTTTTCTATTATTTATTATAAAGTTTAACTGAGGAGGTAGATGTCAATCTCAAACTCCAATTCTAACCTAGAAAAACGCCTCTGGAATGCAGCCGATCAACTCAGAGCAAATTCCGGTTTAACTGCACATCAGTATTCAATTCCCGTACTCGGACTGATATTTCTAAAGTTTGCTGATGTAAAGTTTTCCCGAGCAAAGGAAAATATCGGAGCTTCACGATCCTCTATAAGAAGGAAAATTGGTAAAACAGATTATCAAGCAAAAGGAGTTTTATATCTCGATGAGAAAGCGAGATATACTTATCTCCTCTCCTTGCCGGAAAACAGCAATATCGGAAGTGCAGTTAACGAGGCAATGAAAACCATTGAAACAGACAACACTAACTTAAGTGGTGTTCTCCCGCGTAACTATCAACAGTTTGAAAACGATGTCCTCTTCGCTCTACTTAGAAATTTCTACAGCATACCTATGGATGTTGAAGGAGATGTATTCGGAAAAATATATGAATACTTTCTCGGTAAGTTTGCGATGGCTGAAGGTCAAAGAGGTGGTGAGTTCTTTACACCCACTTCCATTGTTAAACTTATAGCAGAAATTCTAGAACCGTATCACGGTAAAATATATGATCCGGCTTGCGGTTCCGGTGGTATGTTTGTGCAGAGCGCAAAGTTTATTGAAAACCATAAGAAAAATCCAAGCAGTGAAATTTCTATTTATGGTGAAGAGAAAACTGCCGAGACAATCAAGCTCTGTAAAATGAATTTAGCTGTTCATGGTTTGGAAGGTGACATTAAGCAAGGAAACACCTACTACGAAGATATTCATAAATCGCTGGGCAAGTTCGACTTTGTAATGGCAAATCCTCCGTTTAATGTGAACGGTGTCGATAAAGAAAAGATTGCTAAAGATAAGCGGTTTGTATTCGGTCTTCCGAGAGCAGACAACGCAAACTATCTGTGGATTCAGTTATTCTATTCCTCGTTAAATGAAAAAGGTCGCTCGGGATTTGTTATGGCAAACTCGGCTTCCGATGCCAGACAGAGCGAACTCGATATCCGTAAAAAATTAATAGATGATAACGCAGTAGACATAATGATATCTATATCATCTAACTTCTTTTACACAGTTACTCTCCCTTGTACGCTTTGGTTCTTTGACAAAGGCAAAAAGGAAACAGACCGCAAAGATAAAGTTCTCTTTATTGATGCAAGAAACATTTTCACACAAATAGACAGAGCACACAGAGATTTTACACCGGGACAGCTTCAATACGTCGCTAACATTGCCAGAATCTATAGAGGAGAAGATATAGATGTTGAATCTATGGAAGACATGAAAGATGACTGGAAAAAGAATTTTCCCAGAAACAAATACAAAGATGTATCCGGTTTATGCAAGGTTGCTGCTATCAAAGAGATTGAAGAACAGAACTATTCACTGAATCCCGGAAGGTATGTCGGCGTAACCGAGAAGGAAGAAGATAACTTTGATTTCTATGAAAAGCTTGAAGAGTTGAACGAAGAACTTGAAGTCCTTAACTCTGAGGCAAGAGAGTTGGAAGATAAGATTGCTGATAATATTTCTAAAATTTTGGATCGACAAGTATGAGTTGGGAGTTAAAAAAACTGTCTGATATAGCTAATGAGTTTAGAGAGACTTATGAACCAACAATAAAAGAACACTTGCCATATGTTGGTTTGGAACATATAGAACAACAAACATTACGATTATCCGGAATCGGAGATTCTGCAAGTACCCGTAGTACAAAACGAAAATTTGCCAAAGGAGATATTCTTTTTGGAAGTTTACGACCGTATTTTAGAAAAGTTGTTCAACCAAAGTTTGATGGTGTATGTTCTACTGACATTACGGTAATAAGAAAGAAAGGTGATAATTCTCAAGATTTTTTAAGATATCTAATCTCCAATGAATCTTTCATAAATTATTCGACTAATTATTCCAATGGTACAAGAATGCCTCGTGCTAATTGGAACGTAATAAAAAACTCAGAATGGAAAATTCCCAAATCAGAAACCCAACGCAAAATCGCCTCAATCCTCTCGGCTTACGATGACTTAATAGAAAACAACACACGTCGCATAAAAATACTTGAAGAGATGGCACAAGCCATTTACAGAGAGTGGTTTGTAAGCTTTCGCTTCCCCGGTCACGAAAAAGTAAAGTTTGTTGATTCTGAACTTGGTAAAATTCCGGAGGGTTGGGAGGTTGCTGAAGTCAAAGCATTAGTAAACCGATACAAGGCTGGAAAGAAATTCACTCAAAAAAACGTGAAATCTGAGGGTGATGTTATAGTCATTGATCAGTCTACCGATGAGCTACTCGGTTATCATAATGAAGAGCCTGATCATATCGCAACACCTAATAAACCAAGAATAATTTTTGGTGATCATACTTGCAAAATGCAGTTAATGGTAAGACCTTTCTCTGTAGGTCCAAATGTGATCCCCTTTGATTCAAAGAATGAAGTTCCGGTACAATTTCTATTTTATTTAATTAACTCCCTGGTAAAGACAAGGGAATATAAACGACACTGGAATGAGCTCATCTCAAAATCCGTTGTCTTACCAATCAAGGAATTACAACTTGAATTCTCGAAAAAAATTATTCCATTTTTTGAAGCAATTGAACAATACAAAAATAAAAATTCCAATCTCCGCAAAACGCGTGATTTACTGCTCCCAAAACTAATGAGCGGAGAGATAGATGTTGAAGAGATGGATATACCAATTAATAATGATTAGCAAATAATGGACAATTATCTTATATTTAGTCTATTATTAGAACAAATATAGGACAATAAATTAAAATATTGTCCATAATTAGAAAATGCAGAAAAATATGATAGATATGGAACTGGCTGAACATTTCCGGAAATACGATACTTTCACACGTGAGGAGGTTTTCAATTATTATAGACAATATGAGCCAAACCTTAAAAAGAGCACTTTCACCTGGCGGTTGTATGATTTGAAAAGGAAGCATTTAATTCAAGAAGTCGGAGAAGGAATCTATAAAGTAGAAGATAAGCAGCCGTTTAAGCCCAATATAGATTCATTCTTATCCAAGCTGTATGAAACAATTAATACCGCATTCTTTGATATAAATGTATCTGTTTGGTCAACATCTTGGATTAATAATTATTCGCGTCATCAAACCTTTCAAAACTTTTACATTGTGGAAATTTCTCATGAGCTTACGGAACATCTGTTTAATAAGTTAAAAGAACTGAATTACAAAAATGTGTTTATTAAACCGGATGAAAAGCAGATTCAGAATTATGTAATTGGCTCGGATAATCCAATAATTGTAATGAATCTGATAACAAAAGCTCCCACGAAAAAAGTAAATAAAATCATTATACCTAAGCTCGAAAAAATATTAGTTGACTTGTACGCCGACAAAAAAACATTCTACATGTACCAAGGGAATGAACTAAAAACAATTTATGAAGAAGCAATCAGAAAACACACGGTTAATTTCACAAAGCTGTTCCACTATGCAAGAAGACGAGGTAAGGAAGAACAATTACGAAAATATCTGAAAGAAAATCTGCACAATAAAGTAGAGACAATATTCAATGATTAATGAAAGTTCATTAAGCAAAGAATGGATTGAAGAATTGCGTTCCGCAGAACTTTACAAAAAAGCTCATCCGGAATTAATGGAAAAGATTCTTGAGGAAATAATTGCCAGCTCTAGTTTTACTTCTTTCAAATGCGATGAAAATAGAACCTTTGCGGATGGATTCCCCAAAGCTCATTATGATATTTTCTATATATCAAAATTTGACGGAGCTGAAAATAATATACTTCTAGATGTCGTCTTTGATGAAATACCTTATCCCGAGATAATAGAAGCGCCGATTAAGAGTGTACTACTAAATACAAGTGAGCCCGATACAACAACTAAGGTACCTTCTATAAATTCATTAACCGGCGATAAACTTACGGCATTTGCCCCAAATACTATTGGCATAAAATATAATTCTAATAAAGATCTCCAAATAATAAAACAACTTTTTGACTTAGGCAGATTATTCCATGTAGCAGATGATTTTAATGTAGTTGCTGATTCATTTAATAGGATTGCTGCAACACAATTAGATTATCAAAAGAAAGATTTCAGCATGGATGAAATTCTCCTAGATACGATAAATACTTCTTACCTCCTCGCTATGCAAAATAAGAATAAAGATGACGCGCTTCTGAAATATGAAGAACTTCATTCCGGAGTAAAAAAAATCCCGCCATTTCTTCCAGAACCTAAGTACAGCATGTACAATGCAATTGAAGACTCCGCTAAAGCAGCGTTTATAGCTGCTAAACTTTTAATGAACGATTACACTCATATTGAAAAGATTGACAAGAAAGATTATGATCCAAATGAGTTTCATATAACTGATGGTAAATATAAAGCCGTTACAAAAATGATTAAAGGCATGCCGAATATTTCTCTTTATTATTGGCACCAAGTATCAATGTTGATAAATTAAATAGGAGTAATCGATGTTGAGGAGATGGAAATAGCAATAAGCTCTGAATTAATGCGGTTTGATATTCTTTTCTAAATAATTATCTTTGTTACCTAAACGTAACATATGTTACTTAAAGGTAACGGAGGCAAAGTGAGAATAAATAAAGTACTAGACCAAGTATTCGCTCGTAAATCAAATATCAGTGTGTTACGGGCATTGAAATATTATACAACCGGAATATCCGGGCGGGAGATTGCACGCTTGACTGGCTTAGCCGCAAAAAATAGTTTAATTACTCTTTCCCACCTTGAAGATCTTGGTTTGGTTAAAAGCATCAAAGGGGGTAGAGAACATTTATTCTCATTAAACAGAGAAAGCTATTTGATCCAGAATTCAATACTTCCTTTGCTGGAGAGTGAAGAAGAGTTTGAAAGAGCAGTTAGAAACGAGATCAAATCCAAGCTGAAAGGTAAAGTGGTCAGTGCGTTAATATTCGGTAGTGTAGCCCGCAAGGAGGAAACCGAAGAGAGTGATTTAGATTTATGCCTGATATATGAGTACAAGAAAAACCTTGGAATCTTAGAAGAAATAATTAATTCGCTTTCCACGAAATTATATCAAAAGTACGGAGTTAGTCTATCGCCGCTTTATTTAGGCAAGAATGATTTTATAGCCAAAGCTAGAAAGGGAAAGACTCCGGTTAAACAAATAATTGAAGAAGGTGAAATAGTAGTAGGTAAAAATTTAGAGAGGATTATAGATGCCTAGAGGTGCTAAAACAGTCACTGTGGAAAAAAGCAAAGCGAGTAACTATAAAACTGTAGCCGACAACTTTTATAAAGGGGCTGAGACTGCAGCAGAACACGAGTATTGGAATGCGGCTGGCGTCCTAATAGTTCACGCCGCAATTGCATATGGGGATGCAGTAACTATTAAATATGGTGGGGTAAAGAGTAAAGGAGAAGATCATCAACAATTGGTAAATCTAATTGAAGAAAAAGTTGCCTACTCCGAGGAGCGCAAGAAAGCATTATTGCAATTGAATAAGATTATTGCCCATAAAAATTCTGTCTCTTACAGTGGTGACATTTATGGTCAAAAAGATATTGAGAAATTAAAGAAGCATATCGATAGATTTAGAAGTTGGGTGATTTCTGTAATCAAATAGGTGTACAGTATATATGTCCCATGATTATACCGAAGACATATTAATAGAACAACCGGCAATTGAGTTTTTCAAATCTCTTGGCTATGCTTACGAGAATTGCTTCGATGAGACCTTCGGTAAAGGTTCAACTCTAGGACGAGATAACAAATCCCAAGTAGTACTTATATCAAAATTGTTTCCCGCTCTAAGAAAACTAAATCCAAACTTTCCCGATGAAGCAATTCAAAAAGCAATTGATACACTAATTATTGACAGAAGCATTCTCAATCCCGCAAATGCAAATAGAGAAGTCTATAAACTTATTAAGGACGGAGTAAAAGTATCGTACCGAAATAATAATGATGAAGAAGTTGAAGATGTTATACGTGTAATCGATTTTGATAAGCCTTCCAATAACGATTACTTCCTTGCCTCGCAATTTTGGGTAACCGGAGATGTCTATACAAGAAGACCAGATTTAATTGGGTTTGTAAACGGATTACCTTTGATATTAGTTGAGCTAAAGTCTGTAAGTACAAAACTCATAGATGCGTTTAGCAAAAATATTACAGACTATAAAGATACTATCCCGCAACTTTTCTGGTATAATGCTCTCATATTAATATCTAACGGTACAGATAGTAAGGTTGGAACACTCACATCAGACTATGAGCACTACTCCGAGTGGAAGAAAATAAACGATGAGGGTGAAGAAGGCATCATCTCGTTAGATACTATTATTAAAGGGCTGTGTGATAAGAAAAGGCTAATGGACTTATTCGAAAACTTCATTATCTATGAAGAAACCGGTGGCTCAGTAAAGAAGATCTTCGCAAAGAATCATCAATACCTAGGTGTTAATAATGCAATTCAAAAATTCCGAAATACGAACGATAATGATGGCAAGTTAGGTGTATTCTGGCATACTCAAGGAAGCGGAAAAAGTTTCTCGATGATCTTTTTCACTCAGAAAATACAGAGAAAGTTTACCGGTAATTATACTTTTGTAATTGTTACAGATAGAAAAGAATTAGATCAACAGATTTATAAGAACTTCGCTAACTGTGGTGCAGTAACCGAAACAGAGGTTCATGCTTCCAGCCGATATCATCTTAAACAATTATTGCGAGAGAACCACAGAAATATCTTTACACTCATTCATAAGTTTGGCACTGATAGTGGTGAATTAATGGAAGTTGTCTCCGAAAGAGATGATATAATTGTCATAACCGACGAAGCACACCGTTCACAATATGATACCCTTGCATTAAATATGCGCTCTGCTTTACCAAATGCAAAGTTTATAGCATTTACCGGTACACCTTTAATAGCCGGAGAAGAACGAACCAAAGAGACCTTCGGCGATTACGTTAGTATATACGATTTTAAACAATCAATCGATGATGGCGCAACCGTTCCTCTCTACTATGAAAACCGCATTCCTGAACTTCAGCTTATCGATAAAGATCTGTTCAATGAAAAAATGCAAGACATTATTGAAGAAGCTGAATTAGATTCCGATCAAGAACAAAAATTAGAAAGAGAATTCTCCAGAGAATATCATTTAATAACCAGAGATGACAGATTAAATAAAATTGCCGAAGACTTAGTTGATCACTTCTTAAACCGCGGTTACAAAGGTAAAGCTATGATGGTTTGTATTGACAAGCCGACTGCAGTTAAGATGTTTGGTAAAGTCAAAGCAGTATGGGACATGGAAATACGATCACTTGAAGCCTCATTACAATATGACCGCGATGATAAAGAGCGGGAGATCACAGAAGAGAAACTTCGTTATATGAAAGAAACCGATATGGCAGTTATCGTTTCTCAAGAGCAAAATGAAATTAAGAAATTCCGTGATTTAGGATTAGATATCGAGACTCATAGAAGAAGAATGGTATCAGAAGATATGGATGAAAAGTTTAAAGATCCTGATGATCCATTCAGATTAGTTTTTGTTTGTGCAATGTGGATGACCGGCTTTGATGCTCCTTCCGTTTCAACAATTTATCTTGATAAGCCGATGAAGAATCATACTCTAATGCAGACGATTGCAAGAGCAAACAGAGTATTCAAAGATAAACCAAGCGGATTAATAGTAGATTATATTGGAATATTTCGAAGCCTCGAAAAAGCATTGGCAATTTACGGTATTGGTGCTGGTGGAGAAGGGAAGAATCCGGTTAGACCCAAGGAAGAGCTGATTAAGGAGCTTGTGAAAGAAATTAATTCAATTAAGACTTTCTGTAAAAACAAAGAGGTAGATTTAGATGAGATACGAAAAGTTGAAAGACTTCAAGAAATTAAACTAATCAGTGAAGCGGTTGAAAAGTTAGTTGCGAGTGATCGTATTAAGGATAATTATTTAGCCCAATCAAATTATGTTGCAAAATTATTCAAAGCCATCTTACCGGATAATTCAGCCCAAGAATATTACGCAGATGTAAAATTAATCAAAGTAATTGCTGCTAAAATTCGGGCATTAACTCCCAGTGTTGATATTTCTGATTTGATGAAAGAGATTAATCATCTTCTTGATGAATCCGTTGAGGCGGAGCCTTATTTAATTAGTGAAGGTAAAGCACATGATTTGAGTAAAATTGATTTTGAAACTCTTAAGAAAGAATTTGATAAAGGAAGAAAAAACACCCAAGCCGAGAGATTAAAGAATGCACTCAAACATAAAATTGCAGTTATGGTTGAGCTGAATAAAACAAGAATGAACTTTGCCGAGAAACTTCAAGAGATGATAGATGAATATAATTCCGGTTCAGTTAATGTAGAAGAATTTTTCAATAAGCTTATGACGTTGGCGAGTGAACTAAGCGAAGAAGAAAATCGAGGCATCAAGGAGCAGTTAAGTGAAGAAGAACTTGCATTGTTTGACATAATTAAAAAAGAAGAAATGAATGAGCGAGAAAGAAAACAAGTAAAGAAAGCAGCTAAGGATTTAATTGCAACATTGAAAGCCGGTCAATTAGTTTTGGATTGGCGAAAAAGACAGCAGACTAGAGAAAATGTAAGACTCACTGTTCAACAGCTCCTTGACCAAACGCTTCCTGAATCTTATAGCAGACAAATTTACATCCAGAAATGCGAAGAAGCTTATCAGCATATTTATGATTCTTATTATGGGGATGATAGGAGCGTTTATAAAATGCATTCTATATAAAAACATATTAATTATTCTCAAGTATCAGTTAATGTATAACTTAATAAAAAAAATATTATTGGCATTCTCATTTATTCTCCTCTATTTCACAATAAAAGAATTCCTACAACTATATTCTTATCTATCGAATATCAGTCCATTACTTGCAATAGTTGTTATTGCGCTACTTGGAATATTTATTATCTACTACGGCATACTTCCAATAATCCAGATTATTTTACTGCCAACAAGCCTTGGTCCAACCAGAGACCAATCAAAGGTAGATGCTATACTCGAAAAAAGGGTTAAGAAATTACGGGGCAATAATTATCTAAGAGAAACAAACTTCGATTTCTCCAATATCAAAGCAGACAATGTAAGTTATGAAAGAATGATAGATTCATTAAAACCCGAAGCACAGCGTATAAGGAAGAAACATGTAAACTCAGTTTTCTACGGTACCGCTATATCACAAAACGGATTTCTTGATGCGATAATGATTTTCTCAGCATCGGTTAATATGGTCAAGGAAATATTCATTCTCTATAACGGAAGAGTAAACAATAAAGACTTGTTTGCAATAGCAAAGAAAGTATATTATTCAATTGTGATAGGCGGTAGTGAAGGAATCGAATACGCAACAGAAGAAGTATTCTCTAAGCTTGCAACCGATTCAATGAAAAGCATTCCATTCCTTGATAAGATATTCAGTTCGTTAGCTGATGGATTTGTCAATGCTGTACTGCTTACGAGGATATCCTTGATTACAGAGAACTATTGTACAAAACTATATATAGAGAAAGATAGAGAACTATTCCCAAGACCGGCTTTTGTGATTGAGACTGCGAAGGATCTTACAAAAGATTTACTTGCAAGGATAAAAGATAACATGTTCACCCTGGCAAAAGAGAAGTCTGAATCCATACTTAGAAAAGCAGTCAATCCGGTAACGTTAGTACTGGATAAAAGCTATCAAACTCTTAAAGTGAATAATCCACTTGAGTATGGAGCTAATATTCTAAAAAAAAGCATTGATAGAATAAAAATCTTTAAGAAAAAGTAGTGTTGCCTTAATAGCGAAATCAAAGATTTCAAATAATATCAACATGCCCATAGCTGCATTGTTTGCAGTGGGGGTTACATTTTATCATCCGCCGTTTGCGGTGTTTGCTTGGATAATTTTTTTTATTGCAGGTGTAATTAAATTACTGGATATCTAATAGTTAATTGTAATTAAGCTTTTGCAGAGGATTAATATTTATATTAAACTAAATATTCAACCAGGTCGTTTCGTTGAAGTTAAAGATGGAACCTTTTCAATTCCATTGCGAGCCCCCGGGGGTCTAAAATAGACACATAGCATACCAGCATTTTTTAACCAAGCCGCCTTTGAGATTTTCAACGATCTCATCGGCGGCTTTTTTTATGCCTTTCAAAACCAAACAACCAAATCAATCGGCTCAGTTTACGATGTTCTATAAAGACGGAATAGAATGATTTTTTATTAAGAATGAAATATTAGAGTAGTTTATTTCAATAATATCAAGTTGTGATAAAAGCTGTTTGCATCATATCTTGTTCTGTCTTTGGTATTTTATACTGCTTAGCTACTGCACTCCAATTACTAACCGCTTTCTTTATAAGCGATATTATTTTTAATGCTTTCTTTTCACTAAGACGAAAATATTCAATTGTATTTGAGACGCATATATTAAATACTATCCTTTTCCATAACTCTTCTAAATCCTCATTTACTTTTGCACCGTTTGCAGCAATGAATTCTGCCAATTCTAAATAACTAACTCCTTGTGCAAAATCAGAACCATCGTTATAACCAAGAAGAGTCATTGCTGAAGCAAAGTGAATTCTCTTATCTCTAATTCTATCAAATCTTTTTGTCAAATAAGTATAATATCTACTGGAGTACTTTTTAATTATCGCGTCAGCTACATTTATCCTGGCATTTAATGCAAGATCATGAACTACCATTTCCCAAGCTCCAATATTTTTATCATCATTTATACTTGGAAACTTGGCGATCCAAAGATTTCCTTTTTCATAATTATCTTCTCGGAGCTCTTTCTTTAATTAATAATTTAGCGTCTTGTAATTTTCTACCAAGCTCATCATCGCTTGCTACATTTAATAAATCATCTGCTAATCCCAAAACGAATAGAACATCAACATAAGATCCGATACTTACTGATGGCGAACCTTTCTCAATAGCTAATAGCGTTGGTCTGCTGATGCCTGCGCGTTCAGATATTTGCTCTGCACTAAGTTTTCTCCTTAATCGAGCTAATTTAATGTTTTCTCCCAATCGGATTAATATCCTTTTAGTCTTTGGCGATATCATTTGATTCTCTAATTTAATGTAAATTATTATTTACAAATATAATGATTTTTGTAAAATATAGTTATCATTATACAATATATTTTATTTGAGTCAAAAGATCGAGAAATAAATCCAAATTGCTAATCATCAGTCATTCCAACATTTATCTGGAGAATTTATATTCTTTAGAAGCATAATTACTGGTACATATTTGACAATCAGTACAACCCAAAAAGTTGAAAAATAGCACATTAAATAAAACTACGAAGTGTTAAACTGAAGTACATTTGAAGTACATTTGGGGGTTTCATTGATTGAAATTGGCTGATTTTTATCAGATATGAGAAAAACGTAAATTAAAAAACCCCAATTTTGAGCTAAAATTGAGGTTTCTTGTGCACCGTGGGGGACTCGAACCCCCGACCTGCTGATTAAGAGTCAGATGCTCTACCAACTGAGCTAACGGTGCACTGCAAATATACTCCCTTCGTTTTATACTTTCAAAAATTTTGAGTAAACTTATTTTTCATTATTCAAAGTAATTGTTATGCTAAAACTCTCGCGTTGTATATTATTTATATTATTTCTTCCTCTTTTTATGGAAGCTCAGGGATTCTCTTTGACTGATGACCTTGGTAAATCTATTCAATTTAATAGAAATCCGAATCGAGTTATTTCATTAGCGCCGAATATCACCGAAATGTTATTTAAACTTAACAAGCAAGATATACTTGTTGGCAACACAACTTTCTGTTATTACCCGGAAGAAGCAAAACAAGTTAATAAAGTAGGTGATTTACTAACGGTTAATTATGAAAGGATTATCGAACTAAATCCCGACTTGATTCTTTTGACAGTTGAAGGGAATCAAAAATCAGTATATGATAAACTTGTTAATCTTGGATTTAATTTGTTTGTATCAAATCCAAGAGATTATAACGGAATAAAGAAAACTTATTTGGATATGGGAAAGATATTTGATAGGCAAGAATTTGTTGAAATGGAAATTGCAAAATGGGATTCAACATTTAATTATATTGAAAAGGAAGCTGTCTCCTTTACTCCGCAAACTGTAATGATTCTTGTTGAACTTAATCCGATTATGGTTGCCGGGAAAAATACTTTTATCAACACTTATATTGAAACATGTAACATGAATAACTTTGCAGAGGATTTATTGTTGAATTACCCGGTTTTTAGCAGAGAGGTTGTAATTGAACGCGACCCTTATATAATTGTTTATCCATCCTCTGGTAAAGAAAACATCAAAACATTAACCGACATGTATCCCGAATGGTCTTCTCTTTCTGCAATAAAAAATAATAGAGTGTTATTTGTCGACCGCGACTTGTATTTTAGACCGGGACCAAGATTTATTGAAGCATTAGAAGATTTTTATTATAAGTTACTTGCTGTAATGAAAGTTCGACATAAATGAAATAATTATTTTACCGGTATAACTAAATTGTCTAATTGCCTCATAGTTAAATTGTCAACGGCATACCCGACAATTAAACAGTTTGACAATTGCACCATCGTCCCGCACACACAAAATACGATAATAAATTTTTCTAACAACTATAAATATTTACAACGGCTCCCAATCAATTCCATCACAAGGAACGTAATTTTCGGTAGGATGTTCGTCATACTTCATACAAAGAACTGCGGATTTATCGAAGTGTTTGCACTGAGCACAAATCGTATCTTCTAAAACATTTTTGTTTTCTTCATGAAAAATTTTATACTGAATTACTGCAGGATGAAAGATAACTCCATAAACAGACATTGCGGCAACTATCCACCAGAATTTGTAATCAATCCAATCTGTTGCCAACCATAGTATAGGTATTAAAAATGCAACACGTATTAGTCCCCAAAAAATTATTTTACCCATGCTTAAAGATACAAATCAAATTACGCAAATTGCTTTTAGACTTTTATTAGTTTAATTTTAGCCGTAAATTTCAATAAAATCAGTATATCTCGCATGGATAACGAAACCCCAAAACGAAAAAAGTTTTATAATAAAAAAAAATTCTACCGGAATAAAAAAACTCAACCAAAAGAAAAAAAAGAAAGTGCCTCTTTTTCATTTTCTAAAGTTTCAATAGTTGTCCCGCTTTTTAATGAAGAAGAATCTCTTAACCCGCTTTATTCGGAAATTATCAAATCAGTTAAAGAAGCTAATATCGATTACGAAATTATTTTTATAGATGACGGCAGTACGGATAAATCTCTTGAAATACTTAGAGAACTAAATCGTAAGGATAATAAGGTTAGATATATTTCATTTAGAAAAAATTACGGTAAATCCGCAGCAATAAATGTAGGATTCCAAAAAGCAAGCGGTGATGCAGTAATTACTATGGATGCTGATCTTCAAGATGATCCGGCAGAAATTCCAAATCTACTGAAGAAACTTGACGAAGGTTTTGATATGGTTTCGGGATGGAAGAAAGTTCGTTTCGATCCGTTTATTAAAAAACATTCTTCAAAGTTCTTTAATTACACAACTAGAGTAATGACCGGGATCAAGATTCATGATTTTAATTGCGGGTTAAAGGCTTACAAAAAAGAGGTTGTCAAGAACATAAATGTTTATGGCGAACTTCACAGATACATACCGGTACTTGCAAATAATAAGGGCTTTTCTATTAGTGAAATTCCTGTTAAGCATCACCCTCGTCGATATGGGAAGACAAAATTCGGAATCTCAAGATTCTTCAAAGGTTTTGTTGATTTATTAACCGTTGTTTTTAATGCGCGTTATATAAGAAGACCTCTTCATTTGTTCGGCTTTTTTGGTGCAACCGCGTTTTTATTCGGTATAATTGTTAACCTATGGTTGACCTATGAAAAAATATTTTTAGGAAAAGGAATTGGTAATCGACCACTATTGTTCCTCGGAATTTTGTTAATCATAGTTGGCGTTCAGTTTTTTGCTGTTGGATTGCTGGGTGAAATTATTGTTCATAACTCACCTCAGCGGGAAGATTACAACATCAAAGAAAAAAGATAATTTTATATATAATGTCATCCTACCAATATATTTTTTCCGTAATAGTTCCAACCTACAATCGTTCCAATGAAATTAGCGAACTTCTTAATTCATTGGTTAACCAAGCATTGGATGATTCTTTTTTTGAAGTAATTATTGTTGACGACGGATCAACAGATGATACTGAAAAAGTAGTCAATAATGTAATAGAAAATTCATCAATAAATTTAAGAATCTTAAAACAGGATCATAAAGGTCCGGGTGAAGCACGGAATTTAGGAATGCAAGAAGCAAAGGGTGAGTATTTACTTTTTATCGACAGCGATTGTATTGCAGATGAAAATTGGCTTGCCTCTTATAAAACAAGATTAGAAGAAGAGACGCAAAAACCGGCTGGTTTCGGAGGACCGGATAAAGTATTGCCAACGTTTTCACCCGTTCAAAAAGCAATTGATTATTCAATGACTTCGTTTATTACCACTGGGGGTATTCGCGGTCATTCAAAAAAAGGAATTTCTAAATATTATCCGCGTAGTTTTAATATGGGTGTACGTAAGGATATTTATGAGAGAATTGGCGGTATGGGAAAATTAAGACATGGACAAGATATAGAATTCAGCCATAGAATTTTATCAACCGGCGAACAGGTAATTAAAGTTGATGATGCTGTTGTTTATCATAAAAGAAGAATGTCGATAAAAAAATTTTTCAGACAAGTTTTTAATTGGGGTGTTGCAAGAATTAATTTATATAAAATCGATAAAGGAATGCTCGAGTTTGTACATTTCTTCCCGGCAATAGGAACCTTACTTGCATTCGCAGTTATAATCTTAGCTATTCTATTTCCAAGTATTTTCATTTGGTTTATAGTATTTGGGTTAGCTGTTTTACTTGCTCTGGCAATTCATGGAGTAATCAAGTATAAAGATTTTCGCACTTTTTTTTATATCCCGATTATTGTACCAACGCAAATTGTTGGTTATGGACTTGGATTCTTATTGGCATTTGTAAGGAGAGTAATCTTTAATAAGGATGAGTTCACCGGCTTCGTTAAAAAATATTATCAATAATGTATAATTGTTAATGTAAAATGAAAAATATTTTTTTGTTCGTTATCAATTATTTATTCTAAATCAAGAAGTGCCTTTGAAAAAAGTATTAATCATAACATACTATTGGCCTCCGGCAGGCGGTCCGGGAGTACAGCGAGTTTTAAAGTTCGCAAAATACTTACCCGAATTTGGCTGGCAGCCGATTATCTTAACTGTTGAAAATGGTGAATATCCCGCTATTGATGAAAGCTTGTTAAAAGAAATACCACAAGGGATAAAAGTTTATAAGACGAAATCATTTGAACCGTTTACCATTTATAGAAAATTTTTCAGTGACAAAAAAAATCAACCAATTCCTGTTGGCATTCTTGCACAAAGTGGCGGTTCTTTAAAAAAAAGAATAGCAAATTTCATCAGATTGAATTTCATTATACCCGATGCAAAAATCGGTTGGAAATTTTCTGCGGTTAAAGAAGGTCAAAAAATAATTGACCTCGAAAAACCAGATTTAATATTTTCATCCTCGCCCCCTCCAACTACTCATTTAATTGCGAAGACTTTAGCAAAAAGAAACAAGATAAAGTGGATTGCTGATTTACGTGATCCGTGGTCTAAGATTCATTATTATCAAAATAATCGTTTGGCAATTGCCAACAAACTTGATGAAAGAATAGAACACAAGACTTTGTCCGCGTCCAACAAGGTCATTACAGTTAGTGAAAATTTTGCAAAGTTAATTTCTGTTGAAAAAAATAAGATCGAATTAATACCAAACCTGTCTCTTATACACATCTGACGCTGCCGACGAAGAGGATAGTGTAGATCTCGGTG
>OMKS01002169.1_pt1 | contig 16611 bp, 15 predicted proteins | sample 1674721 | NCBI WGS metagenome assembly OMKS01 (sample SAMN06264996, study PRJEB25208) | sediment metagenome | isolation source: hot spring sediment | place: USA: California | collected 2014-09-02
TTTATGTCGGAATGTATCGAGAAAACCTAAGGTTTTGAGACAGCCTCTTCTACTTATGACTCAACAACACTCTCCTCAACAATCTTTATTTCTTCTTCAGTTAAGCCGTACAGTTGGTAAACTAACTGGTCTATCTCGCGGTCGGTTTGGGTTATTTGGGATTGCAGTTCTAAGATTTTCTCTTTGTGTTCGTTAAAGTATTCTTCCCACTCGTCCTGCTGCTTTAATGTGAGTGTTACTTTTTTCTTTTTTAGTTCGTCGGGGAAGGTTTTGAAATCGTGGTTGTAGAATTCGGTTAGTTTTGTTGTGAGTTTCTCAACTGCTAAATTAGCAATAATTCTTGAGAGAAAATTATTTGATAAACTTAAGACTTCTTTTTGCGTAGTTAATAATTCTTTCACACAATCTTTTATTTCACTTTGAGTCCTTTTCTGTTTTCCGCAATGCAGCACCCTAAAAATGATCTAGAATAATATTATAAAGTTCACTTTGCTGCTCGTCCATATTAAGTATTATTTTTCGTTCGTGTTTCGATTCTGGTAGAGTAACGTTAAGTTGATACATATTATGAGTTATCTCAGCTGCACGTTTAAGACTAATTTTAGAATTAACTTTCTTCAAAACTCTCTCGAGTTCCTTATAGATAGAATAAGCCGTAAAGGCAATGCAGATATGTCCCTCAATTCGATTTCTTAAGCGATGATATATTGGTCGGATTTCCAAATCAGTTTTTGATATTCTAAATGCGTTTTCAATTTGCCAGAGCTGATTATAATTTTCAATAATTGTTCTGGCTTTCAGGTTTGTATTGGTAAGATATCCTTTCAATCCATCCCATTGATGATCGGCTTGGTACTTCTGATAATCTATCTTTACGGTCAAATCACCAATGAGTTGAAGGTATTTATTATATCCTTTATTGTTGATATTGCTTTTAGATAATTTCCCGGACTTAAGTTTCTTCTCTAACCTCTGTAATCCTCGCCTGCGATTATGTGCGTCTTTCTTTGCTCGTTTTTCTGTGTAAGATACTATCAGTCTTATCTTTTCATCCTTCTTTATATTTACAATAAGGCCATCTTGCCATTTTACCTTGAGTATCTTTTTTTTAATTACTTCGCTCTCATTTTTAATTCTTCCACCAATTATATACGAGTAGTTTTCATTTTCAAGAGCTTCAATGTTTTTCTTTGTTAACAATCCGGCATCAGCTATTACTATTGGCTTGTTCAATTCAAAGCGTTTTTCAAATTTCTTCAGCATTGGTATTAATGTGTGGGCTTCGAAGATGTTTCCCTCAAAAATATCATAACCGATCGGGTAACCACCTAAACTTACTAATAAGCCTAAGTATATCTGTGGGTTTTGATGTTTCCCTACTTTTGAAAATCCGGTTTTACGCAAATCATCTTCATCTGATGCTTCAAAATGAAGTGTTGTCATATCATAGAAAACCACTGCTATGTTTTTCCCAACAACATTTTTAACATGCCGAAAGGATATTTCTTCTATTTCTTCATTTAGCCCTCGATTAAGTTTATCTAAAAAGCGATATATCTCATCCACACTTTTGTTTATTCCCATAAAACGATACAGATAGTCAATCGTTTTTAATTTACTTCCGGGGCGGTATAATCGTGTAATTACTAAATGACGGAATAATTCTTCTTGAATGTCTCCGTAGCCAAGTGAGTCATAAATCTTCCCAAATATTAGCTCCGGTCCGATTACCTGAAGTTGGTGATTGCTTAGTGTGTGTAAGTAATTGTCTATAATTAAATCTTCACGATCAACGAATAATTTGAAGTTCTCGTTTTGTTCATGTAAAAACTGACGGGCTTTTTGATATAGTCGTTCTATCTCCTCATCGGTTTTTCCGCTGCCAAAGGATTTAACAACTTTATACTTTCTTTGACTCTTTGAAATTACTTGTATACTGATGCTACCGCTTCTATTTTTATTTTTTCGTATAAACATTGCTCAAAAATAGCTTTGCAGCACCCATTTCGGCAACTCTTTTCTTCGTAACCTCACGTATTATAATAACTTAACTTTTGGGAACTTTTATGCTGCGGAAAACAGGAATCGGCGTGATTATAATCATTAAGTGAATTGGGAAAATTATAATTATCCGTTCCTTCAACCGGACCATATTGAAGCAAAGTTGTAAAATCAGTTTCTGTATTTGCAGCAGGGGGCTCAGCCGAAGCCAAGTATGTAGAATATAAAGTTGGACCCAATCCGCTTAATCCTCCTTCCCTGTATCTTCCGTTTATTAATGGTTGTCCGCCCATGTAAATATCTGCCCATTCTTGCGGTACTTGAAATAAATAATCATTTAGATAAGGATCATTCGGAATTATTGATTGATCGCTGCTTCCGAGAAACCAAGCGCCGTATTTAATTCCGCCGGCTAAGTCATCTGCATCAATACAGCTAATCGATGCAGTTTTATCAAAGTTTACATCGTAATATATTGCCCACGAATTATAGAGACGATTTTCTTCTTCGATGTACTCCAACCCGGTTATCTAGATGTCAACATAATCCCAGTTGTTTACATTTTCCGGTCTAATATTTACCGGAGTTTGAAGAATTGATGCTTGGTTCAAATCATCTTTACAACCAATACTGATTAAGATGATTGGGATTTTAAGAGTAAAAAAAAGAGGTAGATGAAAAAGTGATTTTTTCATAGCACACCAAGATAGATCAAATAAATGTTCTTCAGAAGAAAAACTCTGTAATTGAATGTATCTATAATATAATAATCAAACAATTCAATTTTCTAAACCAACCCAAGCATCCGTAGAATAAACAATCCCAAAGTCATAGTTAGTAGTGATCCGAGAGTTGATATTACAACAATGTTGCCTGCAAGTTTAACATTGCCTTTCATACCTGCAGCCATTATAAAACTTGCAATAGCGGTAGGACAAGCAAATACAATAAAGAGAATTCCCAAATCTTCTCCTCTTATATTTAGAAAGTAAGCAGGAATAACTACAATAAAGGGGGCAATAATGTTTTTAATTACAGATGATCCGAATGCTAATCCCGATGCATTTTTAATAGATTGAACATTCATTGATCCGCCAATACTTATCAGAGCAAGCGGTAAAGCAATATCTGCTAAATAATTTCCCGTTGTTTCTATTGATGACGGAATACCAATTTTAAAAACAGAAAAAGGAATAGCAGCTATAACCGAAAGTATAAGCGGGTTTAACATGATTTCTTTACTTAGCTTAACGTAATTTATTTTAGAGCTTTGGTTGTGTGGTAAGGTTAGCGCAACAACCCCAAACAAATTATAAATCGGAAGAGCGAACAATAAGAGAAAGCTGGCTTTAGCAACTGCATCAAGACCGAACATTCTCAAAATTATTGCAAGTCCCACAATTGCATAATTACTCCTGAAAGCACCTTGAATGTAAACGCCTTCATCTTCAGGCTTCAACTTCATATACTCTGCAATGATCTTTGCAATGTAATAAACTGCAATTGTGCCAATCACAATCAGCAGCATCATATCAATATTGATAGTTCTTTCAAGATCAACATCATATAGTTTTAAGAATACTAAGGAGGGAAGTGAAACTTTGTAAACAAAATTAGAAGTGATTTTTACAAACTCTTCGGTTACAATCTTAAGTAGTCGCAGTACAATGCCAACGAACACCAGTAGGAAAACTGGAAGAACAACGTTTATAATAAACAACAAATCTTGAAATAAGTCTTGATTCATTAACACAACTTTTTGAAATGATATTTAAAACTACGAATTTTATTTGTTATCTATTGTTATCTAGTAGAAGCCCAACTTTTCAAAAAAGTTGGGCTTCTGCGTCCGAGTGTGCCGATCATTAATCGCCAAAAATAATTTTATATATTTCTATCTACTGATTTATTTTCTATATTTTTTTATTGTTTAATAAAATTGGTGGTCAATGGAAGAATTTACCATACTCTCCTGGAACGTAAACGGAATTAGAGCAGTTGCCAAAAAAGGTTTTCTTGAGTGGTTTAAAAATGAAAATCCCGATATACTTTGTCTGCAAGAAACCAAAGCATGGGAAGAACAGTTGGATGAATCACTTACAAAAGTTGAAGGTTATCATTCATACTTTTCTCAAGCATATAAGAAAGGTTACAGCGGAGTAGTTACATATACAAAAGAAAAACCAATAAGCGTTAATAAAGGTTTCGGTATAGAGGAGTTTGATAACGAAGGAAGAATTGTAATTACCGAGTTTAAGAAGTTTACTCTATTCAACATTTATTTCCCGAATGGCAAACAGAGCAAGGAACGATTAAAATACAAACTCGATTTCTACGAAGCTTTTCAAAAATATGCCGTGGATTTATTGAAACAGGGAAAGAAGATTATAGTTTGCGGCGATGTAAACACCGCACACAAAGAAATAGATCTCGCCCGACCAAAAGCAAACGAAACTGTATCGGGATTCTTGCCGGAAGAACGTGCTTGGATGGATGGATTTTTCGATGCTGGTTTTATTGATACTTTAAGAATGTTTAACGACAAACCTGAAGTTTATACATGGTGGGATGTTATCACTCGTTCACGCGAAAGAAATGTCGGCTGGAGAATCGATTATTTTTTTATAAGTGAAAATCTTAAAAAGAATATAACCGATGCATTCACAATGCCGGATGTTATGGGCTCGGATCATTGTCCGGTTGGGATTAAAATTAAAATATGATATTACTTATTCCCATCAAATTATTAGATATTATCGAATAGATATTTGTTTTTATTACTCTGAATTAATGTCGATTCGGATTTTATTTGATATAGTTTATTATTCCAGTGAAAACCCATTTATGTATACTATAACTTGAGTACAAATTAACAACTACTAACCATCCTCTGGATTCATAAAATGCAATTTGCATTAATATAGATTAATTCCAAATTTGTTATTAGAAAAACACTAATCCGTCAGTAACACGACAAGTGATAAATCTACTAATATTTTCTGAGGGCTTGACCGCAGCCTAACAATAAAAAAATCTAAGCAATCTCTCTATCCAAAAAAAAAGCCGCTACAAGAAGTTTTTGTAAGCGGCTTCAAAAAACAATTTATAAATTTTACTTCAGCATCATAACTTTCATTGATGATAGAATTTTATCTGTCTCCAATCTTATTATATAGATTCCGCTGCTTAATCGATTTCCAAAGTCATTTGTCCCGTCCCATATTGCTCGATGTTTTCCCGCTTCTTTTATATTGCTAACAAGAGTTTTAACTTTCCGTCCTAATACATCGTATACTATTAATTTGAGTAACGTTTGCGTAGGGACATCATATTCAATTGTGGTTGACGGATTAAACGGATTCGGATAATTTTGATATAAAGAAAATACGTTTGGTATTTCATCTTCCGGATATTTTACATCAGTTGCACCTTGCGTTGTAATTACACGGACACCGTCAACACCAACATAATCACCGTCATTGCCTAAATACCGCCAAGCAAGTTTAACGGATTGATTGTTATATGCGGATAGGTCTATAGATCTGCTTCTCCAACCCCATGGCTGCCCATCGTTTTCAGCCGTCCATATTTGTGTATAATTAACTCCATCGGTAGAAATAAGTAAACTAATAGTAGCAGCCGACAGCCAATCCGTGCTATATCCCGCATAAAATTCTACCACACTGTTAGTACCTAATGTAAGGGATGGAGTAATTAACCATTCGTTTTGGTTTTCTGCAACCCATGGACATAATGCTGAGGCGATACTGGTCGGATCAATTGTATTAAAATTATGATTTGTTACATTACCCTGCAGCCATGTATTGTTTGCATTAGTAATCGTTCTCTGCCATCCTGCCGGTGGAAATTGTCCGTCAAAACCTTCCTGTAAGAGTGTTACCTGAGTTCCGCCTCCCCCTCCTCCTGATGTGTTTTGAACTGCTGCAAGAGCATCAACTTTACCGTATCCGTATGTGTTATTAGAACTACTTTCTGTATAACTATCTCTTCTTGCAGTTGATGTTAATGTGGAATAAACCTGATCATAATCAAGTGTACTATTTCTCTGAAGCATTAACGCTACAACTCCGGTGACATGCGGTGATGCCATGCTTGTGCCCTGCATTTTCTGATGTTTACCGCCAAGAATAATGTTGCTACGCGGTGTTCCACCTGAACCAATTGTTAAATCATTCGAAAAAGCAGCAACAATAACCTCACCTGGAGCGGTAATATCGGGTTTTAGCCTTCCGTCTCTTGACGGTCCTATACTGCTGAATGAAGATATAGTATTAATTGTAGGACTTCCACCCTGTATTCTTGTAACACCGTCTATATCAATCCATTGTGTTTTTGTAACATAAGAACCGACACATATTAATTTTTGAGCAGTTGACGGCATTCCGATTGATCTGTTATTATCTCCGGGGTATATACCGTTTGCAGGATTACTATCTGTTGTAAAATAACCTCCGGTAGCAATCCATGCGTCAAAAGTTCCGGTACCGAATGTATAAAGACTCCAGTAAACAGCTCCGAGATCATATAGCCCGTTACCGTCTTCAATAAAAAATACAGCTCTTCGTGCACCATTATTCGGGTCTGATGTTGTTGTTGCATCTATAGTTACTACCGCATATGTAGTGCCATTAACAGTAAATGATAAATCTTCTACTTTGTTACCCGGTGATATTGGAGAAGTAGCCCCAATAAAATTCAAACTTTTGTCGTATGCAGCTATTCCAACGCTAATACTACCGGAATTATACCACATATCAACTGCCGACATTGAACTACCGGAAGGAACAACCCAAAAAGTTTGATTTGCTTCGTTAATAGATGAACCGCTTGTAGTGTAACTGAGATGAATAAAATCATTTCCTTCGTTACCTGCCGCTGCCACGATAATTTTTCCTGAACCAGTAAGCGCACTTAAAGATTGTTCGTAAAGACTCGTTCCGTCATGCGGTCCAAAATGTCCACCAAGACTTAAATTAATAACCGCAGGTTTACCCGCAGCATGTGCTTTTGTAAAAATATAGTTGCAGCCGTTAATTACATCAGTGTCGTAAAATCCCGCTACATCACGAAAACCTTTAACAAAAATAATATCCGATTTGGGAGCGATACCGGTATATGTTGTGTTAGCCCCGCCATTACCCGCAGCAGTTGAGGCAACGTGTGTACCATGCCCGCCTCCGTCATCTCCGTCTATTTGAAAGCATTGTCCGGCATCAATTTGTGATTTTGTATATTCTCTGCCGTAATTATACCCGGAAGGAGGATTTGAACTTCCCGACATATCCCATAAATATTGAATTCTGCTTCCTTGAGAATTATAAAAATCAGCATGTTCCCAATCAATACCCGAGTCCACAACGCCAACAATTACACCTTCACCTTGATAAGGTTGAGATAATCCTGTGCCGCTATGAACTTGATTTGCTTTTATTTCAGTACGGCTTGCATCAAGTAAGGGATAGCTTATAGAACTTGCTTCGATATATTCAACTTCATCTAAGAGTGCTAATTCAGGAATTGAAAAAATATCCAATTCTCCTGTAACAATATTTCCAATCTTGGATTGAATACTTCCACCGGTTTCGCTAATTAATAATTCAATATTGTATAAATCCGTTGTCTTTATAAAAACCGGAACAGTAATACTATTATCAACCGTTTGTATGAGTGGAATACTTTTATATTGTTTTATAAAATTCTCATCATCGAATGATTGAAAACTTTTCTCCTTAATGGCTTTATTTACTATGATTCTTAAATCAGGAGAAACTTTATTCTCCCAATCGAAAGATTCGCTTTTTGTCAACTCGATTATTTTTGATTCTTCAACGGATAACCGTTGATTAATACCGATTTTTTCCACCCGTTGACCAAAAATTACCGATAATGATATAACTACAGTAAATAACAGTTTTGTTATTGTACTCATATTAATCACCTTTTAACTTAAGTTGTTAATTAAAATGGTTTACGTTCGATAGAAAGTTCTAAGCTAATAATATACTCAAGACGGGTTAGTTCCTTTATTTGATCAGCCTTACCCGAAGCAGTAAATATGTCGCCAATTAGTGTCTGAATTTCAATTCCAAGATTTTCGATTTCCGTTCTAATTTCCTGATTGATGGGAATACTGCATTTGCCTATAAAATCAGTTCTTTCGGATGAGGATTCTTTCTGTAGTGAGTTTACTTTTTGGCGAAGCAAAGAGTCCATTTTCTCTTCATTAAAATTATTTGATGAGCATGAAAGCATTAATAAGCTAATGGTAAAAAGGAAAATAATAGAATTGTACATATACCCTCCGCAGAATAAATCTATAATCTTTTTTTATTCTATGCTTCAAAGTATTCGGAGACACATATATTTTTATTGAATTGATATCTATGAGAGAAATCTATCAAAAGAAAGAATCTCTTCAAAGAAGAATTTTTTATAAGTGAGGAAAAGCACTGAGTTTAGATTATTCCCCTCAATAATTGTTTGATTAATGTTAAAAAATATTTCCGTCTATATAATTGTCTTGATTGAAATAATCCTACAAAATTTTATATAAATTATACGGAAAGAAATTTTAATTATTACCGAGGTGTTTATGAAACCAAATAGAAGAGATTTTATAAAGAAAACAGCTATAGCCGGAACCGGTGCCTTGCTGTTTGGCTGCACTGATAATGAAAAAATAAAATCGGTTAATGTTAATTTTAATAAAACTTATAAGTGGAGAATGGTAACAGCATGGGCGCCCCATTTTCCGTTACTTGGTGAAAGTGCCGATGATCTAGCAAAAAGTATCGAAATAATGTCCGGCGGAAGAATTAAAATTCAGGTTTATGGCGGTGGTGAATTAGTCCCCCCGTTAGAAGCATTTGATGCGGTTAGTCAAGGAGTTGCAGAATTGGGTCATGCAGCTTCTTATTATTGGGCAGGGAAAACGCCATCCGCACAATTCTTTACAAGTCTTCCGTTTGGAATGAATACACCCCAAATGAATGCATGGTTATACCACGGCGGCGGGATTGACCTTTGGCATGAAGCATACACGCAGTTTAACCTAATGGCTTTTCCTTGCGGTAATACTGGCGCACAAATGGGAGGCTGGTTTAACAAGGAAATAAATTCCATCAACGATGTGAAAGGTTTAAAAATGAGATTTCCCGGAATCGGAGGCAAAGTTATAAATAAAGCAGGAGGTTCTGCCGTACTTTCGGCTGGAAGTGAAATTTATACGAACCTTGAAAGAGGTGTAATTGATGCAACCGATTGGATTGGACCTTATCACGACTATTTAATGGGATTTCATGAAATTGCTAAATATTATTATTACCCGAGCTGGGCTGAACCAACCGGAGTAATTGAATTACTAATTAACAAATCCGCATTTGAATCTCTGCCTGAAGATCTGCAATTAATTGTTAAAGAAGCTGCATCAATTCAAAATGCGAAGCTGACCGGTTTATTTAAAAAGAGAAACGCAGAGTACTATTATAAAATTAAGAATGAAACAAAAGTTCAATTCAAAAAATTTCCCGAAGATGTTTTAAACAGCTTTAGAGAATTTTCAAAAGAAGCAATAGAAGAAATTGTTCAAAGTGATCCGATGAGTAAGAAAGTTTTTGAATCATACAAGAAATATCACGAATTGTTTTACAGTTGGGATGATATAGTTGAACCAAACTATCAACCGCTATAATAATTATTGTTTAAGAAAATTCGGAAACCATAAAGCAATTTCGGGGAATAGTATTATTAAGAAAAGTGCAAACAGTTGAATAGCAACGTAAGGCATAATCCCTTTATAGATATGAGAAGTTTTTACTGAGGGTGGAGCAACTCCTTTTAGATAAAACAGAGCAAATCCAAATGGCGGAGTTAAAAAGGATGTTTGTAGATTTATTGCAATCAATATACCTACCCATAATAAATCAATACCGAGATGAACAAATATTGGGGCAACCACCGGAACAATTATAAATGTTATTTCAATAAAATCGATAAAGAAACCCGCGACAAAAATTATTAACATAACTATCAAAAGAAAATGATGCGGTTCAATTCCCGAAATAAGTTCTGTTAAATATCTATCACCACCCATTCCTCTAAAGACCAGACCAAATGCCGATGCACCAACCAGGATTAAAAATGCCATACTTGTTAAACGAGTTGTTTGTACCATAACATCGTTTAGAGTTTTCAAAGAAAATTTCTTTCTGAAAATTGTAAGAAGGGTTGCACCAAATGCACCGATAGCTGCAGCTTCTGTTGGGGATGCAATACCGGCAAATATTGAACCTAATACCGCAATGATTAATACAACCGGGGCTATAAATGCCCCAACAATTTTTTTATACATATTACTTGTTCTAAAAATTTCAAGATCCTCCATAGGCATTGCAGGTAGATCTTTGGGATTTAAAAACGTTGTCAAAATTATCCATCCTAAATAAAGAGCTACAAGAATAAATCCCGGAATAACTGCTGCCATAAATAAATCACCAACCGAAATATTTAAAACACTTCCTAGAAGAACCAAAACTATACTTGGAGGTATGATCTGACCTAATGTACCCGAAGCGGAAATTATGCCACATGCACTTTTCGGGTTATACCCGCGTTTAAGCATAGTAGGTAAACTCAAAACTCCCATAGTCACAACAGTTGCACCTACAATCCCGGTTGCTGCAGCAAGCATTGCGCCGACTATCAAAACCGAAATCGCAAGTCCGCCTTTTAGTTTTCCGAATAGTAAAGCCATTGTTTCTAAAAGATCTTCGGCTAAACCGGATTTTTCAAACATCACCCCCATGAAAATAAATAAAGGTACGGCTATCAATATATAATTATTCATTATTCCCCAAATTCGAAGGGGAAGAAGATTGAAAAATTCTATTCCGAATGTAAATAGCCCGAAGATTATTGAAGCTCCGCCCAATGTAAAGGCAACAGGGTATCCTGTCAGTAGCAGAAGTAATACAACAATAAAGAATATTATAGGACCGGCATCCAAAATTAATTCTCTCTCCTGCTTAACATTTTTATTTTTACAATTGACCTAAGAATTAAAGAGATTCCCTGAAGTAATACAAAGAAAAAAGATATGGGTAGAATAGCTTTTAATAAATAACGAGCCGGTAATCCCCCCGGATCGGGCGAGGTTTCGCCAATTTGGAATGATGTGAATACAAAATATCTTGATGCATATATAATGATTAAGCAAAACGGCAGTAAAAAAACAATTGTACCTACAAGATCAATTATTGCACGAGATCTTTCGGAGAGTTTTGAATAAAAAACATCAACTCTAACATGCTCGTCATACTTCAGTGTATAAGCAGCAGCCATCAAAAAGATAATTGCAAATAAATGCCATTGAAGCTCCTGAACAGCAACACTGCTGGACTTGAATACATAACGGGTTATAACATCATAACAAACCAAAACAACTAAAATAATTGTCAGCCAAGAAATGTTTCTGCCAATCCTTTCATTAAGCCTGTCTATTTTAACAGATATCTTCTCTAGCATAAATGAACAATTAGTAGCTTTATTTTTATAAAGTAAGTATAAAAACTTAGACATTTTTGTGCAAATACGTTATATTAATATATAAGACAAAAAGCTCTTATAAACGATTTTCTGCGACTGATTGTCTTTAGGATTTTATAATTCTTTTTATGGATTATTGATGCCAACCAAGAAAAAATACGAAAATGAAATTCATGAACTTCTTCGATATGGTTTTCTTGATAATTTTGGTAATGTTGACAATGTTAAATTTCTCCTCAGCCCTTCCAGCATAATTCTTTTAGGTGATCATACTCAATACAACGACGGAATACTAATCTCATCTGCGGTAAACAGTTATGTTGGGCTTGCATATAGAAAAGTTAAAAACAGCTATACAATTATTTACGACGGTAAAGTTTACAAAGGAGAGTCGGGAACGGGTTTCAAACCCTCAGATGAGAACGCTCCAATTAAGAGTCTGATAAATATTGTTAATAATCTTATTAAAGAAAATCATCTTATTTGCGGATTCGAATGCTACATCATAAACCAGACTTCCAAAGTATTTGGTTTAGGCAATCATGCAGCAATTGCAATGGGTTTTTTGAAAGCATTAGTTCTTTCTTCATGCATTAAATTATCAAATGAAGCTCTTCTGGAATTTGCCGTAAATTCCGAAACTGAAATTTTTGGACCGGTTGTAAGTAAACCCCTATATTATTCTTCATTAGCTCAACGTCCGAATACTTTTCTTTATTACGATTCAAGAACCGATCATAAGAAGTATTTTCCTATCGACAAAAATTTGAGATTAGTTGTTTGCAACACTCTACAAGAAAAAGACAATTTTCTTCAAAATTGTAAAGACAGAATACTTGAATGCGAAGTGGGTGTTAAGGGCTTACGGTTATATATATGGGGTATTAAAAATCTTCGTGATGTAGAAGAGAAATTTCTTCAAAGACATATACACGTTTTACCAAAGAGGTTATATACCCGATGTTTGTACAATATTGTAGAAAGAAAGATTGTTGAGGAAGCTTACAAAGATTTGAAGAATAACCGGTTAAATAACTTCGGGAAAAAACTAAATCAAACACATCAAAAATTAAGCGAACTTTACGAGATTAGTTCGAGTGCAATGGATAAACTTGTTCTTTCCGCCGAAGAATCGAAAGTGAGTATAGGCAGCAAAATGTTAAGTTGCTCTTATCACGATTCAACAATTAATCTTGTTTTACAAAAAAACACGAACAAGTTTGCATCATTTATGGATTCTAATTTTATGCCGGTCAGCGGATCAAAACTGAAAACTGAAAATTACTTATTCTCCGAAGGTGTTCGTCAATTAAACTAAACAAGCATCACAATCCGGCTGCAAATTATTCCGATTTTTCTTATAATTTTCTTACATCAATTTCAACTTGATTTTAACACATCTTAATAATACATTTTCTTCGAAGTAAAAAAGGAATTATATGTCTTTCTCCGAAGATTTTTTTGACAGCAATGAAAACCAAAGATTTGATGATGAGGATCTTCAAGCCAAAGTAAAATCCTGTAAAGAGATTGTCACAGCCGGTCAAACATTTTCATATCTTGAAAACATTGAAGAAACAATAGAGCTCTGTTTAGAATTTGATTACATAGATGACGGCTTATTCTTATGCGATGCAGTGTTGGAGATCACACCCTACAACTCCGAAATATGGCAATTCAAAGGTATGCTGTTAAACAATAAATTTGATTTCGAAAACGCTTACTATGCTTTCAATAAATCGCTTTCTCTAAATCCAAACGATGTGGAATCTTTAATTAACAAATCAATTGCCGAAGAAAATCTAAACATGTTGAACGATTCTATTGAAACACTTAACAAAGCATTAATGCTAGAACCTAATAATGAAGAAGTGGTCTTTAGTTTAGGACTTATTAACGAGCGGCAAGAAAATTATCAAGAAGCTATTGAGTATTTCAAAAAGGCAATTGAAATGGATAAATCCTATGCCGAAGCCTGGTATGAATTAGGATATTGCTATGAGAGTCTTGACGAACTTGATGAAGCATTAAAAGTATACGAAAAATTTCTTGACTTAGAACCGCATAGTCCGACCGGTTGGTATAATAAAGGAATTGTTCAAGTAAGAATGGGTGACTTTGCCAATGCTGCAGATAGTTTTGAGTTATCAATTGCTCTTAAAGATGATTTTGCCAGTTCATGGTTTAATCTTGGCGTTGCATACGCTAACATGAATAAAATAAATGATTCTCTCAATACATTTAAAAAAGCTGCCGAACTGGATCCTTATGATGAAGCTATTTACTTAAATATAGGTCAAGCATACGAAGATTTAAGCGATTTGAATATGGCAATCAGAAATTACTCAAAAGCTATTGAGATGAATGAAGATTATTACGAAGCTTATCTTGCAAGAGGTTATTGTTACGATATTTTAGGAAAATATAGATTAGCTTTACGCGATTTCAACAAAGCAATTTCAATTACTACAAACCCTACAGATGCTTGGTCTGCAAGAGCTGATTTGGAATATTCTTTAGGACATCTACAAGATTCAATCCAGTGTTATATTAACGCAATTGAATCGGATTATAAAAATTTTAATGCTTGGTTTAAATTAGCCGAAACTTATATTGAAATTGGTTCCTGGTTAGATGCTTTAGCTGCTTTCGAAGAATGCTTAAATCTTAAACCCGAACATGCCAATAGTTATTACGGGAAAGCAAAAATATTTTTCCTTTTAAACAGGACTACCGAGGCAATCTCATGTTTAAAATCCGCATTTAAGCTTGATCCAACTATCAGAAACGATTTTGCAAAAGAGTTTCCCGAGGTAAAGACATCAAAACTTTTTAATAAGTTAATTCAAGAAAACTAATCATCTCTTTCAATGCAATCTTTAAACAAATTTAATCATACAACTCAGATAGTAGGTGTAATCGGTCATCCGATTAAACATTCGTTTTCGCCATTGATGCATAACATCTCTTTTGAAATGCTTGGTCTTAATTATATATATCTTCCCTTTGATGTTGCCGCAACAAATTTAAAAACAGCATTAAAAGGAATGATTGCTTTAGGGATAAGAGGAGTAAATGTTACTCTTCCGCTTAAAGAAAAAATCGGGCAATATCTCAACGAAATTTCCGACGAGGCAAATATTGTCGGATCAATTAACACGGTTGTAAACGACAATGGTATTCTGCACGGTTACAATACTGATGTTCACGGAATAATTGAAACTTTGGCGCCGTTTAAAGATGAAATTACAGGAAATTCTGTTACGGTAATAGGTTCAGGCGGTTCTTCGCGCAGCGTGCTTTATGCTTTGATAAAGGATTTTAAACCGGGCAAGATTAATATTGTTAATAGAACTGCCGATAAAGCCGAATCATTAAAAGAATATTTTAGATCAAAAATGCTTTTTGAGAATCTCTCTTCACATGAATTAATTCCTCCGGATCTCGTATCACTTTTTAATGATTCCAAATTGATTATTAATACTACCTCTATAGGAATGTCACCGGAAGTGGATGATTCACCTACAAACATCGACGAATCTTTTAATAAGGACCAGATTGTTTTTGACGTTGTTTATAATCCTCTGAAGACAAAATTTTTAAAGATGGCGGAATCAAAAGGGGCAATTGCCTTGAATGGTTTGAAGATGTTTGTTGAGCAGGGCGCAAAATCATTCGAACTTTGGACAGATCAAAAAATGCCGATTGATAAAATCTACTACACAATCAAATCATATATGGAAGCCTAACTAAGCATTTCAACGGCTTTCTTGAATCTTTCAACAGCTCTTTCCAAATTTTCAATCGAACTTGCATACGAAACTCTCAAGTATCCCTCGGCTCCAAATGCACTACCAGGTACAACAGCAATTTTTGCTTCCTTTAATAAATGCATTGCAAAATCAAAAGAGTGCTCTATTTTAAAGACGGATGATTTTCGATGAAATAACTTGCTGATATTTGGGAAAAGATAAAACGCTCCTTCCGGTTTGTTGCATGTGATGCCTTCAATTTTGTTCAGCTCAGCATGAAGATAGTTTCTACGTTTCTCAAATTCTTGTCGCATATATTCAACAACATCTTGCGGACCTAAAAATGCTTCAATAGCTGCTTGCTGAGATATTGATGAGGCGTGAGATGTTGAATGACTTTGCAACTTGTTTATCCCGTCAACTACATTTTTCTGTGCTGCAGTATAGCCTACACGCCATCCGGTCATTGCATACGCTTTTGATACTCCGTTAATTAATATTGTTCTTCGTTTTGTATCTTCACCTAATGTCGGGAAACTTGTAAACTTAAAATCGTCGTAAGTAAGTTTATCATATATTTCATCTGCTATCACGAATATATGATACCTTGACATTATTTCAGCAATTTCTTCAAGTTCTTCTTTTGTATAAGCAGAACCTGTCGGATTTGAAGGATTACATAATATCATTGCTCTTGTATAAGGCGTAATAGCATCTACCAATTGCTGAGGCGTCAGTTTGAAATTATTCTCTTCTGATGTTTGAACTATTACCGGGGTACCATGAGCTAATGTGACCATTTGAGGATAGGACACCCAGTACGGTGCCGGAATAATAACTTCATCATCAACATGAACAGTTGCCATAATAGTATTGTAAACGCTTTGTTTAGCACCGTTTGAAACTATTATTTCATCAAGTTCGTAGCGAAGATCGTAATCCCGAATTAAACTTTGCTGAATAGCTTTTCGAAGTTCAACTGTCCCGGAGTTAATAGTATATTTAGTATGTTCTTCATCAATAGCACGTTTGGCTGCATCTTTAATATTTTGTGGTGTTGGAAAATCGGGTTCACCGACACTTAAATCGATAACATCTTCTCCGCGTGCCTTCATTGCTTTAGCTTCACCGGCAACACGCATAGTTGGTGATACACCTACTTTATCTATTCTTTTACATACAGAAAGTTCATTTACTCGCATTGGAAAGCCCTCGTTTTAAATTGCAGCAAATATAAGCGTTGGACTATTGAGATGAAAGTGAATACTACTAACTATCGATTAAATTAAATGAT
>OMKS01002170.1_pt1 | contig 16611 bp, 19 predicted proteins | sample 1674721 | NCBI WGS metagenome assembly OMKS01 (sample SAMN06264996, study PRJEB25208) | sediment metagenome | isolation source: hot spring sediment | place: USA: California | collected 2014-09-02
CGAAAATCCTTCGTGGATACCTTGTTGCGCATGGTCGCATGAGCCTAACTGACTTGATTATGGTGAAACTTCAGTTTAATAATATACGCCTTATACTATTTTTTTGTACAGGGTTCCAAGTTTTGTCCCTGTTGAATTAACTGTTGAGTGAACATCACGCATGCCCTTCAAATGTATTGTTATTATTTGTCTGATTTTCATGGATCATCCGTGGGATGATCTTCAATGGAGAAGATATTATAGAGCAAACCGTTAAAGGATGAGGAAAAGGAGGCTTTTAATATGAGAAGAAAGTACAGTATCTCTATCGTGCTGGTCCTGGCGTTTGTAGTCTTATCAGGATGCAGCCATCACTGGGGATATGACCGGTACCATAGTGGCGGATACGGTCAAGGTGGGTATCAGGAAGGATGGACATGCGCCTGGTGCGGCCAGGGCCCCGGCATGATGGGCCCATATGGAGGTGTGGGCGGTATGGGTCCGGAAATGATGGGGCCTTACGGGGGCGCGGGCGGTACGGGTTTGGGTATGATGGGGTCGAGATATGGTGCTTATGGTTCCGGTGAACCCCTTACCGAAGATCAGACCAGGGTTTTGATGGAGCGCTCCATCGGATCAACGAGAAATCCGAATATTATGCTGGGGAAACTCACGGATAAAAAGGATTATTTCGAGGCAGAGATTGTAACCAAAGACGGCTCACTGGTTGACAAGGTTCTTGTGGACAAGCGCACAGGCTGGATCAGGCCGTCATATTAACCGGAAAACTCATAAGCTGCCCATGAGGATATCTATGGCCGGTGGGAGCAGGGGATACTTTTTATCGTAAACAACAAACCTCACAGGAGGCTTATATGAAAAGGTTTTTTGCTTTTATTATAATTGTTTCAATGAGTTTAATTGTTTTCTTTCTGTATGGAGTAACAGGAGATATGCCCGGTATCGATACGGTGTCTTTTTCTTCAGAAGGATTATCCGGAATTTCTGCTTTTGCTCAGGATATTCAATGGCCATGGCATATGAGGGATTACGGTTATGGCGAAGGTATGATGGGAGGTTGCTGGTTCGGAGGTTTTATTGTGTGGATTATTATAATTGTGATTATAGCATTGCTGGTCTATTTCATTATTCGCAGTAAAAGACCTGTTGGACCTGAAGGGCCATTTCAGGGGACGCCCCTGGATATCCTGAAAAAACGCTATGCAAAGGGCGAGATCACAAAGGAAGAATTCGACGAAATCCGAAAGGACCTCGATTGAAGATTTTTATGAGAGGGATGGGAAGCAATGGAGTACTGAGGGTAATTGAGTATTGGAAAAAATAAAACGTCAGAAAATCTTTTGTTCTTTAACCATTACTCCAGCACTCCAGTTTTTTCTAAAATACTCCAGTCTTTCAAACATGCTCCATTAATCTGTCTTACAGCGGGCAGATATCCTGAAATGTCACCCTGCCGGAGAGTGCCTGTTCGATCTCATCCCTCTGTACCGGTCTGAACCGGATACAAACCCCGCAGTCAGAGCTTATATGCCTGGGTACGGGAATTATCTTGTGTTCCACGCCCTTTTTCTTGAGGATCTTCTCTGCAAACAGGGTCGAGCTGACACTGTCGAAAAGGATCACCTGAAAATCTCCAGCTCTCATATCTGTACAAGCCTTTTTGCCCTGAGCATGGTCTCGGCAATATCGTACATATTGGATACAATCCCGACACAGAGGCTGTCTTTGATCTCAAAGAAATTCAGACAGGTCCCGCACACTAAGATTTTCACCCCGCTGTCTGAGAGCTCCTGCAGATCTTCAATGACATCGGAACCGGTGATGGTCAGCTTTACTCCGGTGTTCAAGAAGATCATGGTGTCAGGCTGAGGCGATGTCTCGATAAGGGTGTGAATGAAACTTTTTATGAGTACGCCGCCAAGTTCTTCATTGCCTCTGCCCATGGTATCCGAGCCGATCACAACTACAACAGGGCCTTGTGGATCCGTATCCGTACCGGTTTCAATTGTCTCACAAGAAAATTCTCTGGTTATGTGAAGATGAGTGTCCCCTTCTTTCTGTTCAATTTCTACCCTACAGCCCTGGCTTTGCGCCATACGTCTGACATTTTCCCGAGCAGTTTCGTTGTCCACGACTACAACGATCTCCTTGTGGTCTTCAAGTGCCTTTTTTGTAAGGATAACGGGCTGCGGGCAGGAAAGGCCACGTGCATCGATCTTCTCTATCATGAGAGTGCTCCTTTATAACGGTTGGACGCAAGCTGTGCAACAGCATCAAGCGCGTAATCCACTTCCTGTGAGGTATTGAACCAGCCGAGACTGAACCGCAGCGTCCCTTCAGGGAAGGTGCCGATGGTGCGGTGTGCTAAAGGTGCACAGTGAAGACCGGGCCTTGACAATATACCGAAGTCTTCATCGAGAATCATTGCTGCCTCTGATGGGCTCATTCCGGATATATTAAACGATACAACCGGTGTCTGAGCGTGTGCGCACTTGCATCCGTATATAATGATGCCCGGGATTCCTGATAAACCTTCAATTAGCCTTGCTGTAAGCTCGATCTCCTTGTTCCGTATATAATCGAGGCCTTTATCAAGAATAAACCGGATCCCTGCACCGAGCCCGGCAATGCCAAAGGCGTTCGGTGTGCCGGATTCGTATTTATCCGGCAGGAAATCCGGCTGTTTCTCAAACTCGGACCTGCTCCCTGTGCCGCCCATCATTAATGGGGCAATCTGTTTTTCCAGTCCGGGACCAATGTAAAGGCCCCCTGTTCCCTGGGGTCCATAAAGGGACTTGTGGCCGGTGAAGACCAGGATATCGATATTTGTTTCATGAATGTCAATAGGGAGAGCGCCTGCTGTCTGTGCAGCATCTACGCACAAGACAATGCCGTGTTTGCGGGCAATGTCCCCGATCTCCTCAACGGGCATGACAGTACCTGTTACATTGGATGCATGTGTGATAATTATGGCTTTGGAGTTCGGCCTGATAGCCTTCTCCACATCGTTAGGGTCTAGATTTCCTTCAGGGGAACAGGGCGTAACGGTCAATTCCACCCCTTGTGTTTCCAGTGCCCTCAACGGCCTCATAACCGAGTTGTGCTCCATACTCGACGTAATTATATGGTCACCCGGTCTGATCAGACCTGAAATAACAAGATTGAGTGCCTCTGTGGCATTCTTCGTAAAAATGATGCGCAGCATATCATCGATGCCTAAGATCTCTGCAAGTGCCTCTCTCGCATCCATGAGTACCCGTCCGGCATCGATGGAAAGAGAATGGCCTGAGCGACCGGGGTTGGCCCCGATGTGGGCATTGAAATGCAAGATGGCATCGATTGTCTCGGGCGGCTTTGGCCAGGAGGTTGCTGCATTGTCAAAGTATATAATATTCATACACATACAACGAAGTAGGTGATTGGAAGGTATATGTCAAATTCGAAAAAGGCATAGAACAACCAGATGTATGTATTTTATGTATACGCTCTTGCCAGTAGTTACTTTTTATCCGATATTGATGCTTTTGATATAGACCAGCTACTGCCAGATTAGGGATGATGCCTTGAATATCACGAATACGTTCTTCCCGGGCATGAGAGACAGTGACTCGACTGCGCTGAGTGTTACACTGCAGGACAGGGTTGTCCCGGATACCATAACCTCGATCTGTATCCGGTTATCTTCCGCAGAGGTGGTCATTTGGCTGATTTCGCCATGTAAAATGTTCTGGGCCGATATCTCGGAAGGTTGTGCCGTAGCGATAATGATGTCCCAGGGGTGAAGAACAGCAATGGCATCCTTGTCCGGCGGTTTTACCGAATAGATCTTTTCCCCGCCCCCGATCTGTGTTGACCAGAGGCTGTCCCTGTCTGTAAGCCATGGACCGGATATGATGTTTTCTGTCCCGGACCCCACTATTCGGCCGTTGTGAATGCGCACGATTGTCTTTGTAATGCTGTTCAGCCAGGTTTTGTCGTGGCTTGCTATGACAATGGCTGTTTCAAAGCGGTTTCGGATATCAAGAACTGCCTTTTGTATCAGCGAGGCGCTTTGAGTATCCACGCTTGCGGTCGGTTCGTCCAGGAGGAGCACCTTGGGTCTGAGGATAAGCCGGGATGCAATCGACACCCTCTGTGCCTCGCCGCCGGAGAGTTCATGCCAGTGCCTGCGGGCAAAAATGCCTGGATCAAGCCCCACACATTCCATTGTCTCATGCACACGATCTTTCAGTTTCTTTTTTTCTCCACGGACCCGCAGGCCATATGCCACGTTCTCGAAAACAGAACGTTTCAGCAGATATGGTTCCTGCATGACTAGGGTAACCTCGTTTCTCAGGGCTGAGTAGTTGTTATCAACCCGGTTTCCTTCATAGAAAAGACTTCCGTTGTTCGGTTTTTCCAGAAAGGAAAGTATTCTCAGCAGGGTACTCTTTCCGCATCCATTCGGGCCCACAAATCCTATTAATGACCCCTTTTCAATGGTAAATTCCGGAATGGAGAGGTTGAATTCACGGCCGTATCCGTGCTGCACTTGTGAGAGCACATATAAGGGTTTGTTGTCACTCATGCTGACTTCCTCTTCAGGGATGAGATGGCAGCGTTGATGGTGAATGCAATTGCAAGCAGGACAATCCCCAGGGCCATGCCCATGGCGAACTGCCCCTTGCCTGTCTCAAGTGCGATTGCCGTTGTAATGGTCCTGGTATGCCATTTTATGTTACCCCCGATCATCATGGATATCCCGACTTCGGATATTGCCCTTCCGTATGCTGTTACCCCCGCTGTCAGCACTGCATAGCGTGCCTCGAGCAGACTTGTTATTGCAATCTGTTTTCCCTGCGCCCCAAGGGTGAGAAGATTCGCGCGGAGTCTCCTGTCAAGGCTCTCGATTGCTGTGGCGGTAAGTGATATGACAATGGGTGTGACGAGTATTGTCTGTGCAATGGCAATCCCGGGTATGGTAAAGAGCAGGCCGAACTCTCCAAGGGGGCCTCTGCGTGTAATGAATGCATATACGAGCAGCCCCACGACAACCGTGGGCAGGGCAAGAAGGGAGTCCACTACTGCGCGGCATTGCCTTTTGCCGGGAAAGGTAAAGTAACCGAGAAGGAAACCAAGAGGGATGCCTATGAGAAGGCTTATACTGATGGAAAGCGTTGATACCTTGAGTGTAGTAAAGATTGCCGAGTATGTCTGGGCATCTCCTGAAAAAAGGAGTCTGATTGCCTGAATAAATCCTTGTGTAATATAGTCCATCGTATATCCGGAGATAAGATCAGGAGTCATCCGGCCAGGCAGATGACCCCTGTGCTAATTATCCCGACTCCTTCTTCGTTGCATTCAATAGAAAAAATCGATGTCCATCAGTATGTTATTCACCCGCGTTCGGCGTGAAGAGCTGTTTTTCCATGAGTTTGAAGTCGCCGATGAACTTCTGTGCCTGCGGTGATACAAACCATAGGGCGAGCTTTGTTGCAAGGTCGTATTTTGCATCTTTGCATCTTTGCGGGTTGACCGGAATGATGCTGTACTGGTTGCGCAGTGAGGCGTCTCCCTCGACTAGGATGACCAGCGGAGGATTGCCCTTGAGATTTGCTTCATATTTGATGTAGGTGCCCCTGTCGGTCAGTGTATAGGCATTGCGCTCTGCAGCTATGTTGATGGTATTGATCATGCCCTGACCGGTCTGGATGTACCACTGCTCCTTGTCAGGGATGGTAACCCCTGCTTCCTTCCACAGCTCAAGCTCTTTCTTGTTCGTGCCGGAGTTGTCGCCCCTGCTGGCAAACGCTGCCTTCTTAACCTCCACTGTCTTGAAAAATTCCACAATGGATTTGCCTTTTATGCCTGCAGGGTCGGCTTTCGGGCCGATGATGATAAAATCATTGAACATGATCTGCCTTCGGTCGACGCCGTAACCGTCAGCCACATATTTCAGCTCTGATGCAGGTGCATGAACGAAAAGTACATCCACGTCGCAGTTTTTTCCGAGTTCCAGGGCCTTGCCTGTACCAACGGCCACCCATAGAAGCTCGATGCCGGTTTCAGACAGTATCTGAGGTGCAAGATAATCGAGCAGGCCGGTATTGTCGGTGCTGGTCGTTGTGGCCATTTTCAGGATATCTGCTGCAAAAACATTCTGGGCGCCCAGTAAGATAAAGAATAATGTTGATACCAATGCCAGGTCTTTTAACAGTCTTTTCATAATCCGCAACTCCTCCTCAAGGGTTCCAGTATCGTTCTTCCTGAGGGAAAATAACCTAAACTATCAGGGAGTGCAATGATAAACTATGCTGATATCAACATATAGGAATATCTTATGAACATGAGCATGATCCGGTATGATCATGTCCTTTCAAGCGCAATATCTTTGAAAGAAATGTGCTGTACAGGGGTTTGATCGATAAGGCGAGAAGCACTGCGCCCCCGGCGGTTTGAACCCATGACGGAATAATCTCTCTGGCACTTCCTGCTGTTGCCTGTGCCGAGATACCTGCAAGCAGATAGATCTGATCCAGCATAATGCCGAGTAAAATGGATGACACTGCAATGATAAACAGATAGATGATTGTAGAGCGCTTGCCCAGGATCTTCACTGACATGGTCAGGGAGGCGATATTTGTTGCGGGCCCTGCAAGAAGAAACACCAGGGCTGCACCGGGGCTGACACCCTTAAGGATCAGGGCTGCTGCGATGGGAGTAGATGCTGTTGCACAGATATACATGGGTATGCCAGCAAAAAGCATAATAATCATGGACCAGAGGCCCCCGCCCAGGTACTGGCTCATCAGGCTTTCAGGAATAAGTGCTGAGATCAGCCCGGCAAGTATAATGCCTGCAAGAAACCATACAGCGAGATCTTCCCATAATTCCGTGAATGCATATCTCATCCCGAAGGCTATCTTTTCTGATCGTGAATGATGGGCTGCATGATCTTCGGCGCAGCAGGTGGTTCCGTCGCAGCAGTTATCTATTGGGCAGCTCATATCCGGGAGGGTGGCTGGCCCTGCTTCATACCGTCCGAAGAGATTTTCCGTTATGCCGGCTGCTGCTGCAGTAATAAAGGCAGCAACAGGCCGGAATATGGTCATCAGGGGATCAATCAGGGCGTAGGTGATAGCGATTGAGTCAACCCCTGACTCTGGTGTGGATATGAGAAATGCCATGGTAGCGCCATTGTTGGCCCCCTGTCTTTTCAATGATGCAGCAGCAGGAATCACCCCGCACGAGCACATGGGTATGGGGATGCCGAACAGGGCAGCCTTGAGAACCGGCAGGAAGCGGCCTGTTCCCAGATGTGTCGCAATTGTCTCCGGCCGGAGAAATGCCCTGAGAATCCCGGCGACAAGGATGCCGAAGATGATATATATTGATGACGCTTTGAGAAGCTGCCAGGACTCGTTTAAAACACTTGAGATAAATTCCATTGTATCTTCCTGTACTCAATGGGTTAGTAGCCCATATCTTATGTGAAATGCCTTTTGTTTAGTTTCTCTCCCCGGCAGTCTCTACTCACGTATATGTTCGAGACCGATACGGATAAGATCTCCGACATGTTCATCGTCCAGGGAATAATAGAGTGTCTGTGCATCCCTTCTGTTTTTCAGCAGTGCCAGGTCTTTCATATGCCTGAGCTGGTGAGAGACTGCCGACTCGCTTATGCGGGTAAATGCCGCCAGGTCGCATACACACATCTCGCCTCCAATAAGGGCCATGGCAATGGAAAGTCTTGTCGGATCTCCAAGTGCCTTGAACAGGCGGGAGAGGGTATCCAGTTCTCTGCTTTCGATGGCCTCATCGCGTGCCTTGATGACCCGGTCCTGGTGAACCATGCGGACGCTGCATCCTTTTTCATTGATAATTATTGCCTTTTTTCTGCCCATGATCGAGACCTACTATATGAGTATATGCTCAAATATAACAACAGATGGAAGATAATGTAAAGGGGAAAGTCATAATGTTATGTCTGAAGGATATTGTTCAGATACAGTGATGAACAGATATGGTTTACAGATGATTACGTTCTTGTGCTTATGAATAGGCCGGCGGTATTTTTCTGTGCTGTCTTGAGATAGGTCTGAACACCTTTATTCGGTTGTGCGTCCTTGTCGGTTTCCTGCGGCTTTGTTTGTTCGGCTTCAAGTGATCTCTGCTCCGTGACCTTAACCTGAGCCTGTGCAGCTTTCATTGCCGCCTGCATGGCGATGCGCCTGTCCTGATGGCTTGGGTCCGCAGGTGCATAGGCTGCTGATTTGACGCGCTGCATCTTCCGGACAGTGTCTTTAGGGTCTGGCTCTTCAGATGTATCGATCGATACTTCACCTCCGGAGACATAGAGCTTTCCATCCGGACCTTTCCGGTATTCATAGCTTGCCGATCCGCGTACGAGCCCGGCTCCTGCTGCGATGTGTGCACTTTCATGAGCCCTTACTTCGCGGTCGCGTTTTTCAAGCTCCCGGATCTCTTTTTTATCCGCTTCATTTAACTCTTTCTCGCCGGACTTGTTCTGGTCGGAGACAATATCCTTTTCATCCTGGGGTTCTTTGCGATCATCTTCAGATTCTTTTGAAAACGTTCCATTCCGATCATATACGGAAAACATGTTTTCATTACCAAGATGGAATATATCTTCGGGCAGGGTCCGAGCATTGGTGTCATCTCGCCTGGCCTCTTCCGGCGCAGGTGATTGAATGCAAGGATTTTGTTGAACACCTATGGATGTGATGATCATTTTTTCCTCACGTACTATACGTAATAAGTTCGGTAGAATAGTGCATTTCTTGAATCCTGCATCCTGTTTACAATAGATGGACCCATAGACATATTCAATGCATTAATATAATTCATGCTTGCAGGCGAAAACCTTTGCCGGTAATTGTCCAATAAATACCCTAAGCCGCAGGAGAAGATCCATGAGTGTTGAGAAAGTTTTCTGGGAGAACCCGTATTGAGAGATCGACGGTTATGCAAAGATCCTGTGTGGAAATACTCATATAAGGACTACAGGTGAGATCGGTCATATTCTTCTCAAGATAAACAATATCGGAAAAAAGAAAGAACGAATCGAGATCTATCTCTGTGAATAAAAATATTTGGTTTCGCTGAATAAACCCGGATTTTGCGTAAGAAATAGATAAATCCCAAGGGAATGGCACTGACTGCGATTGCGATACAACAAGGAGAAACAGCAACTCGGCCAAAGGCCGCTCAATTGATGAGACCTGATCAGTAAGGCCTGCTACTATTCAAAGCATACTTCAAAGGTAAAGTCTCCGTTTTCTGTGAAAAACGGAATCGCGATTACCGATGCGGTTGTGATGTGAGTTATGGTATGGTCTTTCCCTGTGACTATGGTGGGGATGCTCCCTTTCATGGTCTTTCCCATTGCCTGGAGCTTCTGTCTTCCATTGCCCGAGACGATGTTCAGGATCTCTCCCACAGCGTCTTTTACATCATCGTCGATCTTTGTTACTTTCTCGCCGAACATCTTGCTGACGATCTTGAGGATGCATGTCTTTGAGAAAGTGACTGAGATCGACCCGCTTGCCTCGCCGGACAGCCCGACGATCCCGGATATATCACCCTTGGCGATGTTGTTTTTTTTCACATAGGGTTCACCTACGTGGGCATTGGTGAAGGCAATCGATGAGAGAACATATATCGTTGCATCAATAAACGGGTTGACCAAGCTTACATCCATAATCTCCTCGTAGTATGAACGAAATCAATAAGGTGTACCAGGTTTATCGACAAAGGGAAAAGAAATATTAACTGCCGGTGAACAATACGCCCCGGCAGAGTCCTTATTCACTAGACGCATCAATCTGCCCGAAGCTCTTATCACGTGCAATCTGGGACATGGGTAACACTTTAGGGGAGAGGATCAAGGTCTGCTAAGAGAAATAAGAAGATATTCGATTCTCATTCTGCCTGCTCGAGCGGGACTTCACCCGGGTAGTCTGGAATGCTGATGATGGTTTGAGAAGCAGAGCGTGTAAGCGGCAATGCCGAAGGATACGGCAGCGTTCAGAGATGATTTGACACCATACATCGGGATATGGATGATCCGTTCGCACAGATTCAGGATCCCTGGGTCAACACCGGAAATCTCATTGCCGATCACCAGAACTATCGGCGGGTCGGATATATCCTGGTCAACCATGTTCAGCGGCAACGATTTTTCGCCGCCTTCAAGTGCCCACAATCTGTAACCGGAGTTATTGAGGTTCTGCGCTGCAACAAGTCCGTTCCGGTTATATGTCCAGGCAACAGCGTCCTGGGCGCCCAGGGCGGTCTTTGCCAGGCGACTGTTCGCGGGAGTCGGTGTCAGCCCACACAGGTGAATACGGCGAATGCCAGCACCGTCTGCTGTCCTGAAAAAGGCCCCTACATTATATATGCTGCGGATGTTGTCCAGAAGGACTTCTATTCCCGTGTTGTCTGAGCCTGCCTGGGACTTCTTTATTTCATATTCCTCATAGGGGCCCTCAACAGTTGTGGTAGTCGCCCTGCACACTGGGCATGTTTTTCCAAGATCATCCTGATCGAGAACTGGGAAGCGCATTGCGCATTCATCGCGGGTGCACAGTTTTATTACATGGCGCGGGTGAGCTTTCATGCCTTTATCGATAGCACAGTATGGTTTCCCAGGGCAATTTCTCTGTTCAACAATCCTGGTCTCGATGCAAAGGTGGATGTTTTGTGTTGCATCAGCCAGCCTGAACAGCTAATCTGGATATGTCCGACAAGGGGCTTCATTATGAGAGAAAGCATAACCATTGCAAGAAGATTCTGTGGACCCAGCGATTCTGGAAACGGAGGCTATGTATGCGGTCTGCTTGCCCGGTATATTGACGGCACCGCAGAGGTCATGCTCAGGCAGCCACCCCCTCTCGAACAGCCGCTGATTGTTGAGAGAGACAGCGGAAAAATGTTTTTGCTCAAGAGCGGCGATACAGTCATTGCCCGGGCCGGAAGTTCCTCTCTGGATCTCGATGTGCCTCAACCCCCGACATATGCAGAGGCGAAGCGGGCATCGAAGGGGTACATCGGTTTCCACTCGCATCCCTTTCCATTGTGTTTTGTCTGTGGGCCGGATCGTTCAGAAGGCGACGGATTGAGAATCTTTCCAGGCAGCATGGGGCTAAGTGACATTGTTGCTTCAGCATGGGTGCCCGATGAATCATTGGCCGATGACAACGGGTATGTCAGGGATGAATTCATATGGGCAAGCCTGGACTGTCCAGGGGCATTTGCGGTGATCGACAGGTTTCCGGTAGTGCTGGGGAAATTGACAGCTCATGTCACGGGGAGGGTACAGCCTGGCCAGAGGTGTGTTGCAACGGGATGGAAGATCGCAAGAGAGGGCAGGAAGCTGCATGCCGGGACCGCGGTCTTTTCTGAGAACGGGGATCTTCTCGGAAGGGCCCGAGCGGTCTGGATCGAGATTGATGCCGGCAAGGCGTTATAGCCGGATATAGGCATGTTCGCCGCCGGAACGGATCACTGCTGGATGTATCGGGAAAGTAAGCGGGTGAAACAATCTCATATGGATTCAAGATCAGCAGGCCTGTTTGCAGGAAGATGGTCTGAAGGTGATCTTTCATCACGTAAATGAACAAAGGGAGGTTCTATGAAGATTCTTGCCGTCAATTCAAGTGCCAGGCCATCTGGTCAGAGCAAGACAAAGCTCATGCTCGATCATCTGGTTGAAGGGATGCGTGATGCCGATGCAGAAGTGGAGGTTGTGGACCTTGTCAGGAAACGCATAAATAAGTGTATCGGCTGCTTTACCTGCTGGACAAAGACCCCGGGGCGTTGCCTTCACGACGATGACATGACCAGGGAGCTTCTTCCGAAGTTTCTGGAGTCGGATCTTGCCGTATTTGCAACCCCGCTCTATCATTTCACGGTAAATGCAGAACTCAAGACCTTTATAGAGCGTACACTGCCTGCCATTGAGCCGTTTTTCCGGGAAAAGGACGGAAGGACAACCCATCCTCTGCGCGGACCTCATCCCGGGATTGTCATGCTCAGTGTCGCAGGTTTCCCCGAGCACTCGGTTTTCGACCAGCTTTCCTCCTGGGTGAATTTTCTCTATGGCCGTGAAGGAGGTCTCGTTGCGGAGATATACAGGCCACTGGCCGAGGTGCTGCCAGCTCCCTTTGTCAGGGATATGGCCAATGAAATCCTTGACGCCACAAGACAGGCGGGCCGCGAGATTGTACTGTCCCTGAAGGTTTCTCCCGAGACCATCCAGCGTATTACCCAGGATATCGTCGAAGACAGCCGTGCTTTCTTGAGGGTAGGGGATCTCATGTGGAAGACCTGCATAGAACACGGCATTACCCCGAAGGAGTTCGAGGAAAAGGGCATGATGCCCAGGCCGGATTCCCTGGAAGGTTTTATGGATCTCACAAAGATAGCATTCAATTCGGGTGCAGCATCAAATACCAGGGCGATCATCCAGCATATCTTTACCGGTAAAGTCAAGGGCGAGTGCCATTTCACAATAGCCGACGGAAGGATTGTTTCTTCAAACGGACGTGCAGACAGCCCCGATCTGACCATTACCGCGCCGTTTGAACTTTGGATGGATATCATGGCCGGAAAGGCTGACGGTCAGCAGATGTTTCTTGAACAGAAGTATGCGGCTCAAGGCGATCTGAACCTGCTTCTGCGTATGAACCGGCTTTTTGGCGGATAGTCTGAAAAACCGGATGTCCTAAAGGGAAGATTCCGCGTATGTCTGCTGGGGTCTTCCCCTGTCACGGGTTTGCAGCGTCACTGTAGCCTGGTTATGGAGTACAGATTATTCTTCAAGACAGATCTCGATTGTAAACCTGCCAGCATCAGTTTCGAACGGTATGGCAACAATGGAGTGGGACGTTATATGTGTTATGCTGTGGTTTTTCCCTGATATCACAGTCGGGATAGCGCCTTTGAGGAGCCTGCCCATACCTTCGAGTTTCTGCCGGGCCTGACCTGATACTATGTTGAGAATTTCCCCCACGGCATCCTGTACCTCTTCATTTATGACCGTAATCTTTTCGCCGAACATCTTGCTGACGATGGCAATGATGCACTCCTCGGAGAAGCTTATGGAGAGAGTCCCTCTGGTTTCTCCAATGAGACCTACGATCCCGGTTACATCACCCTTGGCGAGGTTGTCTTTTTTCAGATATGGTTTGCCGACATGGGCGCTGGTAAAGGCCATGCTTGAAAGTACGTGAATTGTTGCGTCAATAAAAGGGTTAACCAATTTTACATCCATAAAGATCCTCTCTGCAGATTGACTTTGTGCTCGACAGTTTATCTATCGGAAAAGTGAATTAGAAAATTAATCAGATGAAGGAGAAAAATCTTATTTTGGCAAACTTCAAGCTCAAATCTCTGTCACAAGGATAAATCGTTTCTTGTGATCCCATACTCAACAGGCATAAGGGTGAGATCCTATGTTGTCAGATAGTTTTCATGCAATAATCCGGCGGTTCCTGGATCGTATGAAGCTCCATAACTGGGACAACAGCATACCCGAGAGCATAAGTGCGCAGCCGAGCAACTCCCGTGGCGTGAAGACTTCATCCAGGATCATCCAACCTCCCACAGCGGCAAAGACCGCTTCGAGGCTGAGAATGATTGCGGCATGGGCGGGATGTGCATTTTTCTGGGCCATTATCTGCAGCGTATAGGCGATACCAACAGACATGACCCCACCGTAGAAGATCGGTATACAGGCCTGAACAAGGCTGAAAAATGTCGTATTTTCGATCATGAGAGAAACAATAATGCTCAGCGCCGAGCATGCTGTGTATTGAATCAGTGCCAGTCTGAACGAGTCCAGTCTCGGAGAGAGCCACCCGATGATAAGGACATGGGCGGCCCAGAAAAAGGCGCCTATGAGTACCAGGAGGTCACCAAAGGCCATAGTGAAATGTTCGGTTACACTCAGGAGATACAGACCTGCTGCCGCGAGAAATGCCCCTGTCCATGTCCCTGTATTTGTTTTATGTCTGAAAAAGATGCCCAGAACCGGGACAATGACTACATACAGGCCGGTTATGAAGCCGGCATTGCCTGCTGTTGTATATACAAGGCCCATCTGTTGAAGAGATGCGCCTGAAAAGAGCGCAATACCGGCTGTTATTCCTCCATAGGTGACCAGTCTGGTATTGGCGGGACTGCTTTTTGTAGGGATCCCTCTACTTGAGTCCCTGTTCTTCAGGATAAAAGGCAGAAGCACGAGGGCCCCGAGTGCAAACCGCACGCCGTTGAATATGAATGGGCCCACATAATCCATGCCTACGCGTTGAGCTACAAAGGCGAATCCCCAGATGATCGCTGTCGAGAGAAGCAGGAAATCAGATCTTATGATCGAGGTATTCATGTCAATCCTTTGTAAGCAGGCATTCTGGCGGGTTGGGGGAGATTACAAGCCCGGAACCCCCAGTGTATACGGGGTATCTTTCTAACGAACAAGGAGAAAAAAAGATACATAATTCTTCACAGGTATTCATGTATACGAGATGGATGTTCGTTCACGGGGATATCCTTTCGGATCGGAGGATATCCCCGTGATGCCGGGTTGTCTACATTGCTGGCATGGTAGTGAACACACCGTGCGGATCTACTTCTGTCCGGAGAATATCCAGCGACTCCGGGGTTATCAGATCTGTTTCCGGTATAGTACCGTCTGGTTTCAAAAGTTCGAAGCCGGTTGTCTGCTGGGCAATATCAAAGGGTATACCCGGGGTGAGCGATTTTACCCTCATGCGTTTGGTCTCGGGTTCGAAGTCGTATATGCCCCACTGGCTGATAACAGCCACAGGGCCGTTGCCTAAAAGGCCTGCTTCCTGCCGTGATTTTCCGCCTTTGAGGTGGCCTACCGATGTGATGAAATCGACCTTTTCCGGGAACCGTTCAGGTGTTTGAAGACCCACAAGGATCATGTTCTCCGTGAGAGAAGAAAGGTCGTTGTTGCCTCCGGAACCCGTCAGGCGGGCCTTGGGATTGAGAAAGTCATTCCCGATCATGTGCGTATTTACATTCCCGTACATGTCCACCTGTGCGAACCCGAGGAATGCTATGTCGATATAGCCGTTATATGCCTGGCCGAAGGAGTAGGCCATTTCCATCAGTACGGCCGATTTGCGCCAGGTGAGCGGGCATCCTACCGACCAGGGCATGTCTCCCGAGATCGGGTCCTGCCCTCCTGATTCATAGACGATGGTGATATTAGGGGCATGAGTTTTCCGTGCCAGGATTGCTGCAACCATGGGAAGCCCTGTTCCCACATAGACCACGCTGTGGTCCTTTATCTGCTGAGAAATGATATATGCAAGTGTTTCCAAAGGATTTGCTGGTGTATCGGTTTTCATGAGAGGTTTCCTCCTTAACTTTCTTACTTAGTAGTAGATTCCCGAGTCATTATCGAGGGTGTATTCCTGATAGGAGAAGTCGATATCCTCGTTGTCATTTTCCGCGGCCTTTGTCTGGCGCCGCGCCTCGGCAATCCATTTTGCTCCTCCAAGCTTTTCTACAAATTCAAACTGATCTTTTGTATCCATGACCCACTCATTGAAGTGTTTTATAAACCTTTCCTCGTCCGGACCTGCATACCGCATAGTCTTTTCCCACCACTGCCGTGACCAGTAATAACAACCGGGCATGTTTCCGGGAACAGCGCCAAAGGGAAGTTCGACAACTGCATCGGCATACATAAAAGGCAGGGTAACGCCTTTTTTTCCGTTATATCGCAGCGCGTTTTCAGGTACGATCTCTTCTGCTGTAATGATGAGTTTTCTGGAGGCCGCGGCCAGCGCCGCGTCGTTCACAACCGGACCATAGATATAGGCATTGCCGAACTTGTCTGCAGCCTGTACATGGATGATGGTTATATCCGGGTAGAGGGCCGGGATGAAGGCTACCGGGTCCGGATCATCCCTCATGGGATTCTGGATTGTCTTTACATAGGGGTTGTATTTCATTATGTCGGAACCCAGCATCTGTTTGCTCAGAAGTCCAGGGGCACCGAGTTGTGATGCCTTGACACCCAGTGCGACACCACCGTGACTCCATTCCGAAAGGATGGTGACCTTTGCGTTTTTGAGCTGCCTGGAATAGTTGCGGTCAGTCCCTCTCATTTCTGCACCTATATAGGAATTATGAGAGTATGCCACTGTTCCGTAGTTAATCAAGTAACTCTGGTTGGTGTTCGGCGCTCCAATGGCCTGCAGCCCTTTTTTCCCCTGGCGCATCATCTCGAAATAAGCCTGATGAGGTGTCCGGACATAGGCAAAACCGGCATCGCTCAAGATATCGCCGTCTTTGACATACTCTGCGATCGCTTCTTTCAGGGACATCCTTTTATCGACCTTGCTGTGCTCTTTTTTAAGGTGCGCTTTTCTGGCCGATTCAAAATCGATCAAGCTGTCGAGGATCGAGGTGTCCTCGATCTTGAGGTTTTTAACAGCTTCTGGATTGTAACTGTATTTGCTCATAATACTCTCCTTGCTGGTAATAACATTTTAGAGATATATGAGCTAAATCTATGCCATGTTTTATAAGACTAAATAAAAACATGTAGCATACTGATAAACCACATAAAGTGTA
>OMKS01002171.1_pt1 | contig 16610 bp, 24 predicted proteins | sample 1674721 | NCBI WGS metagenome assembly OMKS01 (sample SAMN06264996, study PRJEB25208) | sediment metagenome | isolation source: hot spring sediment | place: USA: California | collected 2014-09-02
AAACAACCCATTGAATATATTATTTATAATTTAAAGATACGGCGACAAGAACTCTCTACACTATCCTCTTCGTCGGCAGCGTCAGATGTGTATAAGAGACAGCCATTACTCAATATACTATCATAGGCAGAACCATCATGATATATTGTGAATCGGGAGTCTGAATCAACGCCGCCAAGCCCGAAATAAACGCTTGAAGAACCAGTCTGGTAGAGGGTGAAGTTCATGTTAGTATTCGTTAGGTCATCAACTAAGACTGTAAGACCTCCACTAACACCATGAATATCCATACTATAACCATCTAACGCTAATTCATTACCACTCAATGTAATCAAGTTTGCAGTATAATTCCGGCTGGTGGTATAGTTGGTCTTGGTGCCGATAAATGAGACTCCAGATTCAACGATAACTGCCATGCCACATATCCCCAACAATATTAGGATTAATGGTATCATCATCTTATTCATTATGACATCACCGTCTCACTAATCATTGAATCCCTAATAGCCACACCATCCTTATATAATGTTGTAGTTGTTGTTGTCGTAGTAGTTGTTTTGGATTTAATGGTTCCTATATAGGATGTCGGTTCGTGTAAAGTCCATTCTCTAATGAACTCGTATTCGAAATAACAGTTTTCGTTGTTCGTGCTTCCCTCCCAATGCTTTATGTTCATTCTTCCAGTCGGGATTTTATCACTATATGTGATGTTGAGTATCTGTTTGTTTCCGATTACTTCAGAATTGACATTAATTATAGTAATTAATAATAGTATTAGTAATAGTATTACATGTCCTTTCACGTGTACATCACATCCACTGTCTTTACGTCAGGCATTGACACTCCATCTCTCAATAATAACTTAAGATATGTCTGGCTCTTGTATGTCATATCAAGTCTATGATAAAAGTTTCCATTTGAATCAACTGTCGCATTATTTCCGGATGTGTAATTTGACAGTGGTCCCATCATCGGACCAAAATAACATCTTACAATCCAGGGAGTGTCGTCAAGATACGCAAATGAATCCGTGTTTGGTCTTGGTCCTGTGATATTGACAAGGATTGCTCTTGAAGTGTCATTGACTGAAATATTGAATTCCATTCTGTTCCTGTCAAGCTTGCTGATTGTTATGTTTGATGGAAGAGAATCTCCATAACAGCATGTACAAACCACTCCAACAATAAACCAATCATATCTTGGGTCTATGTCAATTATATATTCTCCCGTTTCTATTGAATCTGTTGATGGATAAGTTATTATCCTGTCTTCAAGAATTCCATCTTTATTCACGATATAAGTCTGCATTCCAGAAGTTATTCTTGTCTCAACTCCGCTTGCAGGGATTGTAAGGCTTTCAAAAGTTATGTTTGAGTTGTTAAGCCACAATACTCCTCCAATCTCGGTCCCATAGAACGTGATGTTTCCTACAGTCCAGTCTCCTCCCGTCAAGATGCAGTTATGGCTTATGTTGATAGTCCAGTCTTTTCCTGATATCGGAGTGCACGATGGTTCTCCCCGTATTCCCTGTATTGTTGTGTCTCCGATATTTGTGAGGAGCAGGAATGCTGAGAGCACTATTATTCCGGCATTCACCGTCTTTTTGCCGATGTCCATGTTATTTAGCAATACTTCGTCCTCCCCATCTCGCATAATTCCGACGCCATCTCGACAATCGCCTGCTCCAACTGGTTGAACCTCTCGCTACTGCTAATCAGCAGGTGGTGTTCATAGCCTTGAGCCTCCATGTCGCCTTTAGCGTCCGCGTCATTGACTATCACATCTCTTGAAACGCATTTTTCTACTGGAGTCTCACGCTCCAGACTGCCGGACTCATTATACTCCCGCTCGTATTCGATGCTACAGTCTTCAATCGTCTTCTGCCAGAAACTATCCGCCTTAATATAGTCTGGGACTGTATTGTGAACCCACTCTCCCTTCTCGTCTACCTGAATGTCTTGGAGTGATTTTACGGCAGTCTTTCCAATAACCTTCTTGAAGTCGTCTATATATTTCCCCGAGGATTTTGTCACGAACTCGTATGCAGTCATGTTATGCCATGCTTTTTCCATGGTGCCGATACTGCCTTCATTATCCGTGCCTGGATAGAATCTTACTCCCCCACTGCTCGAATCCATCCACACTCCATCGCTCCCATCCTCATAGTTCGGGGTGAACAAAATATTGTTTGCGGAATGAATATTCATAGTATTCGGGAGACTGCTGTCTGTAGCATTATATTTTATGAAATAACCATAGCTGGAATCGTCGCTAAATAACCTTAATTGTGAATATCCCGTCTTTCCCACACTTATCCGTGTAAACGCTCCATAATCCTTAACCCTGAAATTGATACGGTCGTTCCCGCCATCCATCTTGATGGTATGATCTCCCCCATATAAACCTAAACTCATATACCTGTCCATGTTGGCTGCCGAATGGAGGATTAAGGGACTGCTTCCAGAACCTGTGATGTTCACCCTGCCGGAGGGAGAATACAGTGCGACATCACCATCCTGACTGGATAGATACAGTGCGCCAGGAGAACCTGCACTACTCTTATTATACTTCCTGACCAGCCCATATTGTCCGTTATCGTCGTAAAGTCTAAGGCCGGTAAAACCACCTGAAACAGGAGAACTTTCGAGATATGAATAGCCGAGACCATCCGCCCAGTATCCTGGATACATTTTTATGACTCCGCTTGAATTCAATATCAGGGTTTCACTGCTCGTAATATCACCGCCATTCACGGAAAGGTCGCCCGACAAAGTCATGCCGGCGAAAGTAGGATTATTTGATGTTAGAAGACTCTGGTCTGTGAAAGTCGTATTCTCATAATTTATTCCACCAGTATAAGTCCAGACGCTCTCGGTAAGATTGGTGAGAGGAATCCCTCCTGTTGAAGTCCATGCAGTTCCAGTAATCTTTGCGGGAGGAATATCCCCGTCTGTAATGGACAAGTTGCCGTATGGAATCCCTCCTGAATAACTCCACACGCTTTCTGTAAGATTATTGAGGGGAATGCCACCAGTATAAGTCCAAGCAGTTCCGGTGATATTACCAGCACTCAACATAGGAAAACTATAGTTTACGGTGACGCTACCATACTCTCCCCCGCCAGTCAAACCATGTCCGGCATAAACCGCATTAATCGCACCATAACCGCCGGAAGAAAACAAGTCTTTAACACGATAACTGGTTGCGTTACGCCCGACAATCACATTATTTCCAGTAACGTCAACGGGATAATTAGTAATGTTAATCCACCAGACCTTCATATTACCACGAGCAGCCGTGATATAGTTCATGTCAGTCTGATTGCCATCACTATAGATTGTAGGCACAGCCAAGACCGACTGTGAAAGTAAAAAAAGAAAAAGGATGGGGGGAAAATACTTCATTCTATCTACCTCGAATAATACACGTCAACACGTCCATTACCTACTTGAGTTGAATTACCACCCCCTGCTATCGTAATCTTGACAGCACCAGATATGAAAAACTTGTCGTAGTCCGAGAGAGCCACACCAGTATTACCATCAGTCTGCTTCCGCACATACTCAACAACACTCGCATTAAAGTTGGTTAAAGACAAGATACTCTCGTCAGTGCTTGGGTCTATAATAGTTATGTTAGTAGTGTTCAACAACCATTGGGTATAATTCAAACCCTTATAGATATATATTTTCTCAATCCAACCATAGAAACCAGCATACCCAACATACTGTCCAGTTGAATTAGTTGCTATGGTAAGACTGACTTTATTAGTCCCCGATGACTGGCTTTCACCAACAACAATCTCTGAATCAGGAGTAAGGACAGTCCATCCTCCAACAACCAGGACTATTGCTAAGATTACACCAACCAAATTCTTCAAACTGTCCTTTTCCATTTTGATTCATTTATTTCTTTTTCTTCTCACGCTTGCGTGCAGCCTTCTTATTAGCTTCTGGGTCTTCTTTGACTGCCTGCCTCAAAGCATCTTCTTTAATATGCTCTTCAACCAAGTAAACGTCAGCATCAAACGTCTTGGGAATAAACTTACCCTCAATACACTCAAATTTATCTGGATGTTTATAGCTCATAAACTTGGCTTCGTCCCCAATGACGATTTGTCCCTCCTGATATTCATAGATTATTGGAGTTTCTTTGCCGTTCTTTTCTTCACATCCCCATTGTTGTTTGAATGCTTCCTTCACTCTCAGTCTAACAGTCATCATATCACCTATTCATAGATTATTCTTGAAATCTGTTCCATAGAAAGATTGAGCGTCTTAGGCGCATTAGTATTTGCAAGAATACCAACATACGGAATCAAATCAACATCGTTGGTTAGTGCTGTACTCGATGCAACCTGAACTTCATTAATGTAGAAGTGTGCCTTTCGGTCAGCATCAATCTCTATCCTGAAGTAATAGTTTGTATTCGCCTCAACAACCACACCAGTATCAACTTCCGTATCACTACCACCAATAGAATATTCTGCCTGCCAGTTTGTGTCGCTCGCCGCAGCATACCTAAAGAACGCCTGGTCATCGTCAGTCGCTACCGTTGCCGTATTAGTTAGTTTCAACCCCGCCCAAATCGTGCATAATGTTATCGCATCAGTCCTGATTATCGCCTCCCAAATAGTCTGGTTCTCAGTACCCCATTTAACACCAGTCCATGCAGTTTGGCCGCTATCAAGGTGAGGGAGGATGATTATCGAATCATTCTCACCGCCATCCGTCTGTAGTTGTAACCCGCCAATAGTAGCCGCAAAAGTAACGTCATCCGCACTAGCATTAGTACCCAACACCTCAAAATCCAAGTTGGTTGCAACACCAATGTTTGCATTGGTTGATGGTAGATGGTTAAACCTCTCAGTTAAAACATAACGCTTAGTACCATTTGTTAGTCTGTTCTCCATACTCAGCCCCTGGTCCCACTTATAACTACCTTGTGTGTATGGGGGAGATGAGATTCCTCTCTCTGAAGTTAGTCCTCTTGTCATCTTAAATCCTCATGAAAATAAAAAAAGAAAATCCTGGTTTAGTAAACCAGGAATGCTGTCTTCTGACCGCCAGAGCCAGTATGCCCAGCCCAAGTAACGGTCGTCGTACTCCATGTTGGGGCAGTTGCCGCAACCGCACCATCAATACTATCACTCAAAATACCTATAATCCCAGATATTCCAGGAACATAAGTAGCCAAGTCAGTAGTATTAGTTGATGCAGTTGTAGTGGCTTCCACCAAAACAATCCTAACCTTCCTGTCAGTAGTTCCATAAAGAATTTGTTGTGGTCCAGTCTCTATTTCAGTTACTACAGTAGGTACAATTGCTGCCATTACTCATCACCTCTATGTTAAGTTAATTTTCTTGTAACACCTGCATGGTGCCTCACACACCAATTCAAGGTACGTCCTAATGAAACCAGCCTCAGCATCCTTAGCACTTGGTAGTGGCTTAAGTGTTGCTGGAAGTAGCTCCATAATCTTCAGGACACTCATGTCAAGCAGATACAGATAGTCGTCATCACAATGCTGTGCTTCAACTATCGGTATGCCATCAAGTGCCGGAATACCCTCAAACCCTACACGAGTAGCGTCTGGCATAACAATCTGCAGGTCTTGGAGTAGACTCTTGTATGCCGCAATCTGCTTCGGAGATGTCACGAAAACCAAGTCCTTTCTGCTCGCACCAGCTTCCACACAAGTCTTAACCATAGTCCTCATACGAGAAAGACTAATCGCCTCTGAAGTTTCATCATAACCAGATGCAACCCAGTTAGATGAACGAGTAACACCATAAAGTGTGTTATAGTTGGTACCATCATCAATCAGCCTCTTAAGACCACACAATGCTGTGCCAGCCGTCTGGTCTGCACCACTACCAAACAAATCAGTACTTAGTTCAACCATAAGGTCGTCCGTGGCATCCTTAATCTCACGTGCGTAAATGTTCGCAAGCTCTCCGCCAGAAGCCTTTGCAGCCTCAATCTCAAGTCCGGTTACTTCAACACCAGCCTTGTAGAGCTTCCACTCACCATACGCTTTCACACGAGTCTGGTTGCCAGTTGATATTGTATCATTCTCACCGTAATATGATACTGCATTATTCCTGCCAGTCCTCGCCCTGAAACGTGGCTTATCACCCCCCCCCTTCACACGAGGAATCATGTTCAGGAAGTTAGTTTCACTATTCAAAGTATTTTGAATCACTGGGTCGAAAACTTGTGAAAGCTCCGCACCAGAATTTGTAGTTGTCCCTAAAGCTTTTGCTTCATAAACCATTTAAATCACCTAAAAATCGTATTTTAGAAGTCCCCTCTCACCAAGCTCTATCGCTATTGGAATTGCGGTTTCCCATGTTGGAGAAGACTTTATCTCCGAAAGCTTTGAATCAACGAAACTAGCCTTCTCTTCAAACTTCTTCTGTTCTTCTTCCACGAGATGCTTTTGCTGTGCTTTAACCTCTCCAAACTTGGCTTCAATCAACGCACTAATCTTGGCGTCATCAATCAAAGCCTTGTCTAGAGTTCGTGCCTTAATCTCCTCAAGTTCTTTCTTCAACCTGAGGATTTCAGCATCTCTTGCCTTAACTTCATCATTCGCAACCTCAAGAGCCTTCTCTACTGGCTTCTCTACAGGTGCATCCTCTTTTTTAACATCTTCTTTTTTTTCTTCGCTTGTCATACTAATCTCCTCCGAGACTTTACTAAATCCTTCCTTCAACTTATCATATCCATCATCATCAACTGAAACCGATTTGACACTGAGATTAACCACTCCACACAAACCGTTCGCAGGTCTTCCAGTGTAAGTCTTGCCGAAAAACTTAAGTTTCTCGACAAACCGTTGGGTTTTCCCCTCAACATCCTTAAAATAATATTCAATCGGTCTAAACTCTATACTAGCATAATTAAGGATACCTTCTTTAAGCATATTCCAAAAATTATTAGCTCTGGAACTATACTCATTAACTTTATCCACGACACGTAATTTGAGATTATCACCTTCACGCACAGTCTTGACATCAACAGTGGTTGTCACTGGAATAATGTCTTTAGAAACACGGCTATGCTCGTGACCAATACCAGTCCAGTCCGGACGTTCAACCACCAGCTCGTGTATATCACGGATGCTTTCTGGGTCACGTATAACACCAAGAGCAGACTTAAGTTGTTCTGCCATGTCAAGAATACACGCTTCGGTAAGATTGTCACCATACCACAATCTTCCATCGGTTATACCCATCGCACGGTCAGAACCAGTAGACGCAACATCATATTCAATAAACCTGCCATGTTCATCTTCAAACGCCTTAATCTCCAATAAACCCCCAAAAGACTTCTTCTCAAAACCATGACTCTTCTTCCAAGTCTCCCATTTACCTTCCTTCATCAGCCTGTCAGCCTCCTGGAGCGAAATATCAAATACTTCAGAAAAAGTGCGTGCCGCCATCTCAGCGACCTTATCCCTACTCCAATCAGGATGAGCCTTGCTCAAACTCTTCTTGATGTCAGAATATTCTTTAGGCATATCCCATACTATTTTACTCTCGTTGGTTTATAAACTTTAGGCTGGAAATCAACCTTTGAGGGTCTTATTCAATTTGTTTGCAGTTTGGTTTAATCCAAGTGCCGCAAAGAAAACTGTGAAGATACTCCTAACATCCACTATATTCGTATCAGGTATCAATGCTACAACCGAAAGAATAGTTGATATACAAAGCCCATAAAAATATGTGACGTCAAACTTCACACCTGGGTCGGCTTTCACTTTCAACAAGTATGGCACTATCATGCTCAGGCTTCCACCCAACAAGACTGCCAATAGGTATGCTACATACGGTTCCATTATTTATCCACCTTGATTAGTATTCTATCAATCTTCTGCTCCAGTCTATCAAGACGTTGTGAATATAATCCTATTTCAGTTGTTATAACCTCAAATTTCAAATCAACTTCCCTTTCAACCGCACATTGTTCTATTGCAACTGAATTTGCCTGAATGTCTGTTTTAATCATAGTATACCCACATCCAATACCAAACACAATTCCAGAAAGACTAAAAAAACCAATAATTAAACTCAAAAAAAATTTAATTTGTTTTGGATTAAAATCTGGGATATTACTCCCACCATTACCGTCTGGATAAATCATCTTTAAACTCACCTCTCATATACTTGTCTTTCTTCTCTTGTAAATCCTCGCTTAAAACAATCTTGAATACTGTGGTCTTCGGCATTGACGGACCGAAATACGGTGGTGAAGTAGTCGTGGTCGTTGAAATCATGGTGGTAGTAACACAACCCTTCCCGTCGAACACACTATTCATGCTTTCACACAAACACTCCATACTATCCGTCCTACTCATCATCCTCCCGTCACTCCACCATACGAGAGTCCACCCACCCTGCTCGTCTAAAACACACATTCTTGTATAGTCCACCCCCCCTTCAGGATTGTTCAGCATTAAAAAGAATATGCTGGCTAAACCTACTATCCCGACTCCGACACCCAACTTATCTTTATCCACAAGTACACTCTCCGCTTGCGTCAGGCTGGTCGCCACAGACTCCCAGACTCCCGTCAGCCTTAACGCAAACCACCTTCCCCGTTCCAGACACGCCATCAATCCAGACTTCTCCTGTAACATTCACGTTCCCTTCCACGTGAAGTTTCTGTGTGGGTGCTGTCGTCCCCACCCCCAAATCCTGTCCTGCTATAATGAATGCGGACGGCTGGTTTATCACCAGTTCACTCCCACTCCATCCGACTGCCGTCGTATAGTCTGCTGTTGAACTCAGCTTAAGGTTTATCCCCCCTATTATGGTCGAATAATCTGATTCTATCGTATTATATGCGCCCCCCAGAATGTTGGATAGTGTCGTATTATCGATTGTATTGTATCCGCCGAACACGTAGTTTCCTTGCGTGTCCATGCCGTCGCCAAGTATCTGGTTGTATCCCCCGCCGAGGATATTGTTGGCTGGACCCGACGTATTCATAAAATTGTTGAGTCCGCCCGCAATATATCCGTACACTTCGTTAGTCATCCTGTTGTTGCTTCCGCTTCCAATGAAGTTTAACATGCTCGCCCCAACAATAGTATTGTTACTTCCGCTTCCAATGAAGTTGCCAGCTCCCGTAATACTGTTGTCTGTTCCAGTCAAAATACTATTATAGTCGCCAGTAACCCAATTGTTTTCACCGCCAACAATAACACTGCCTTCACCGCCAACACCCCAAGTGCTGTCTGCCGTATTGTTTTTCCCCGACAAGACGGTCGCGTAATCTCCTTTTACCGTGTTTCCTATGCCCCCACCTATCATTGAAACCGAGCCTTCCACCGTATTATTCGCGCCACCCAATATCGAAGAATGCGTTCCCGTGATAGTATGCCCCTCGCCCATGCTGTACTGGTAGTTTTTCCCGAACACCATCCCCCGTTCTTCCACCATTCCAATATAACCCTTCTCATTGCTTATGTCGTATTCCAGCCTGAAACTATCCAAGTTCGCCTCATTAAACAATCCTATCAACGGCCAGCCGTCGGGTGCTGAAACAATCAGACTACCGTTTATCACGCCATAATCCCCCAGGGCGAAAGTCGCTTTCGGACTTAAAACCGGAACACCCCCTAAAACACCGTAACTCCTCGTCGTGAAAGTCCAATAATTCCCGCCCGAAACATCACCAATCAGGCTGTCTGCAGGCAAAACCGAGGCGTCTGTCGCGGTAAGACTCCCGTTCAAAATCAAATCGCCGTGAACATTCAAGACGGAGATTGGACTGGTCGTCCCGATTCCAACACGACCAGACTGAAGGAAAGTCATTACGGGAGAAGTTGAATTAGAAAGGAGGAGCCTATTACTATTGTCGTTAGTCTTCAGCATATACCATATTCCGTCACTGCCTATTGAACCCGCATTAGCCCACGTGAATCCGGCCACACGGTTTGAAGCACTATTCACCCGAACATACACAGGACCATTATGCGTTCCACTGCCCACCTCCAGAAGTTGGACGGGATTAGTGTTAGATACCCCAACCTTGTTGCTGGTCGCATTGACGTAAAACACGTTCGTATCAACCCGAAAATCATTTGAAACCGACACTTTACCATCGTTTACCGAACTATTACTCGTGGTAAAACCATCCTGACTAATCCAATATCTCACAGAATAGTCTGGAAACGCCGACTGGCAGTCGCCGTCAATACATACCATCGTAGCGTTCACAACAGAAATATTATAAATATCATTCTCCATCATATTATAATCAGTATAAATTCTCTTCTCTATGCCAAGAGCAAAACTACCAGACAACAAAACAACCATCAAAACAAAAACAAGTTTATCCATATTCCTCCAGCAAGTTAGCAACATTATTCACAACCCAATACAACCTCAACTTACCATCCTCATAAATCCAGTATGCACAATCACTCGCACTATTAAAATAAAGATAATTCTTCTGACCGCCAGAAACCATAGCCCTGCCACCACCAACAACCCTCTGCTGAAAACTATGTGTGTGGAGGCTATCGGCATTACCACCAGAAACAAGTTTATCCAATAGTTTTCCAGTAGCCTTCGTATCATGACTTTCAATACTATGCACCTTAGGATGATGGTCATCTTCACCAACACCACTAATCTCTCCATGCTCTATCACCCTATCAAGAGCCTTCTCCATCAGATTAACAACACCATCAACAATATCAGTTATGCGGTCTCTGAATTCAACAAAACTAGAATTCACCAAAAACAAATTCTCTGAAACCCTACTAAGAACATCTTGATGCTCCCTAATTTTCCCATCAACAGACTCAACCAAATCACTAAAATGATTGGATTTGTCTTCAATGAACCCTATGCGTTTTTCACTGTCATCAATCCGCCCCCTCACTTCACGTTCATCGGACTTGCCGAAAAAACCGTCAAGTTCATTTAGAATCCTTTTCCTCATCCACAAGCACACTCAAACGTTCCCTCAAATCCCTGAGAGATTTTACTTCATTCTCGACAATACTCTTAATCTCGTCCCTAACAACATCCTTGGCATTATCCTGGTATCGTTCAAACACACTCACAACTTCAACAGACTTCTTCTCAAGAAAATCCGAAAACGAACTATATTTTTCAAACATTCTATTCTCCATGAAATCTATCTCAGACACGACATCACCAACCCTACTCGACAACATCTCGATACTGTCGTTGAGAGATTTGACTTCCCCAACCACCTTCTCAAGCTGGGTTTCCCTGCGGAGATTATCTATCTCCTCCTGGACTTGAGTTTTCTCAACCTCAGGTTTGTTGAACATGATGTTATCCTCAACGACCATCTTCCTCCTATCTCCCCTATATTTTTCCGGAATCTTAAGTAAAATTTCCTCAACATATTCATCATTAACCCACCCATTTGAAATCATACTTTCAGCAGCCTGAACCTTATGGAGCAATACTTGAGTCTCCCTCACCTCATCTTGTCTATAGGATTTGTGTGGAATAATCTGGACACCAAATTGTGGTATCATTAATTCCCAGTTAATGCGTTCATAAAACCAATCTTGGAAATTACTAATACGCCTATAATATCCTTCAGTAGCCAATCCAGAATCATAAGCACCACTAGCTTCAGAGGTCATACCCATCTTAGATGGTGGAACCCCCCAAACCATCATACAAATTCTAGTGAACGTGTCAATCAATTCAGTATACATCATGTCTTTCGTGCTCTTACCAACATCCTTAACGTCAATATTACCAGTTGCGAGCAACGCCCTGTTCCTATTTTTAAGACGCTTAAGGCGATTCAGTTGGAATTCAAGATTCTTGTAATCCGGACTGGAAGGGTCTTTATCCTTCATAATATACATTAATGGTGGAGCACCCCCGGCCTCCATACCATAACCAATAACATCCTTAGCATCACTCAAAATACTCAATTCAGAAAGTATTGCCTGAAGTGGAGTAAACCCATATACCTTGCCATTCATTGGCATGAATCTTCCGTGAATAATCTCTTCAGGACTGAAATCAACCGTATTTTCCCCAACCCTCTGACGATACGCTATAACCTTCTGGTGTTTGTCATGCAATATGGTCATGGTAGAAGACGCCAACGGAATCAGGTCACTCGCACCAAAACTCATATCCATAACATACTTGTTATAGATATAGTTCTCACTCCAAGACTTGTTGTTGAGTGGAAGCACATCAACAACATCCGAGAGCATTGATTTCATATCACTTTCGTCAATACGTGGAGTATAGAGGTAATAGTCTCCAGTCGCCATCGCATCATACAACAATGCCTGACTAACTTCCGTATTAAAGAAATTATCACGTAAAAACTTTTCAGCCTTAATCTTCTTGTTCCCATCACCCCCCCCACCATAAGCTTCAAGATAATATCCATCACTTATAACATCACTAACAATCGTCTGGACTGGAATCAATGCTTCGGGCGACTTCTGGAGATAATTATAGAGTGTGGCATAATCTACTTGAGAACTAGAAAGTTGTGATTGACCACGTTCAGTAGCATCGACAGTTTCGTTAATCAAAGGTTTTACACTAGCCTTAACTTCATTCCTATGGAACAACCCACCAATCTTCCCGAACACGCTCATGCCTACTGTCCTCTAAATATATTGGGGTTGTCCAGCAAATATACTTAAACAACACGCTTTATAAACTTACGGCAGAAGATTGCTTCTTTTGCCACGACAACCATATTTTTCAATGTCTCTTTTACGGTAAGTACAAAAATATTTACCATCAACAAACACACAATAATAACAAAACCTCCCATCTTCTCCAAACAAACATTTTTTTCCATCATCTACAAACATTTCACACTCTCCATGTAAGATAAAACACTTCGTTCTCAGGCAAAATCCTAATATAATCACATTTAGGATTACAACAAAAAACAAAACGCATTTCACAAACAAGATTATCCCCACAGATTGGACAGACGTTCTCGTCTATTTCACATTTACCACCATCCACAAGAAATCCCAATAACCTAGCAACACGTTCTAACATCAAATCACACTCAAACTTACTCTAGTGGAATATGGATTAACCAACCCATCATAGGCTATAGCCACCGCCATCACAGTATCGTCATGACCAACCAAAGCCTCATAACGCTCCTTGCCGTCCTTCTCCTTAATTCCAAAATTCATCAACTCGTTTATGAACACATTAATCGCATCACCTCGTTTTTTGGGTATTCTAAACAAACCATTGCACATAGCAGTATGTAATCGTGTAATCAACCGTTCTTTATCTCCCAACGTACCTCTCTTGCCAGTAATAAACCCACGAACTAAATGTCCAATCTTTGGGTCTTCACGCATCCTCATAACCAAATCTTTACTCAGACCACGCTCCTCAATAACTATCAATATGGGGTCAAACGCCTCTTTAATATGCAGTAAACGCTCTTCATACTCCAACGGCTTCATGCCCTTACGCCTAGTCAAATAAACTAGGGATGGTGGAAACTTCTGTTCAGAATCATATTCCAGCACGGCAATAACCCCAAAATCAGCGGTCTTGCTCTTGCTGAAGGCAACATCAACACCAACATAATAGTTGAATCCCTTGCGTCCAGACTTCAATTCAACAACATCATCATCAAGACAAGACTCTATAATATCCCAATCCCAAAGTGCCTCTCCAGCCTTCCTAGTATCACACAACCATTCTTTAGCAAATGAAATGAAACCAAGAATATCACGCATATCAAACATATCCTTCAAACTATACCTCTCACTCCACAACGTTCCAACCCACTCACCATCATCACCAAACTCCACAGCACTAAACCGCTTGAACGCATAAACATTCTTCTCCTTAAACAACTCCTCCTCAACATACGAAAACAAGTCTGTTGAAGTTTGGGGAGTACCAACAAGAATCTGCATACCTTTAGTTTCACCAGTAGTCGGAATAATATTCTCCACATAAGACCTGATAGCATCAGACTGCAAGATACTGCTGTCACGCAACAAGTCATCACACAAAACAAAATGATAGGTCCCCCCTCGAATACTCGAAGTAAACGGTCTTGAACGTATATAACAGTTGGTTTTAGTCTTAATCTCACTACTACTCCACTTACTCTCCCTGGCTGTGGTCTCAGGCTTCAACTCTTCAACCAGCAACTCATTACTCTCAATCTGGTTTTTAATCAACTCAATAATATTACTCGACTGTGTGATATTTGAAGACACAATCAGGATGTTCACCCACGGATACTTTTTATATTCATCGAGAGTCAGCATATAGCTTGAGTTGTACGCAATCCATAATATGAACGCAATACAGAATGTAGTCTTCCCATGCTGTCTTGGAGCCTGAATACACACATACTTGTTCTCCGGCTTATAATTCTCGTCAAGATTAAACAATTCGAAAATCTCACGCTGCATTGGATTCAAGTCGCCAAACCCAAGAATGTGTTTGAAGAAATATGGGAAGTCGGTGGAAATCCTAAGCTTGCACTGGATTATGTCGCTAACTCCAGGCTCTCCACCAAAAATATCATATAGCGTCCGCATCTTCCACCAAATGTTTTTTTACTTCAATATCAACCCAATCCTCGTTCTCAAGACCCAAACAACGCACAAGTTCAAGAGGAAGAGTCACATCATACCTGTCATAAACAATGTTCGGATTATGGCTTGCCTTGTACTTGAAGTGTTTAAGCCTTATTTTCAACATCAATCACCATATCACTTTTTCTACTATGCTCCCTCAAAAACTTTCTGAGAGCATCCTTATGCTCATCACCAACAAGACTCTCAACACCCTGCTGAATCTGGAGGATGTTAATGTTCTTAGCATTCAACAACAATTCTTTCTTATCTCTAACCAATTTATCAATACTTTCAACATTCCGGTTCAACGCACTAATCGCACTAGAAATCTGGTTTAATTCCTTAGCGTCCAAGGGACCCTCCAAAATCATGTTAAGTTTAGAGACCAACTGGTCGTGTACACTATGCAAATCAACGGCAAGGGCCTCCAAATCAATAGTACCGTCACGCACGCTACGGCGTTTAACAACACTGAATTCCCCACGATTCTCAGTATACCGTTGCACCTGACTCCAGGTTGGTCCCTCAAATATTCCAGCGGAAACAATATGTTCTATTATATTTTTAATACTCACCCCGAATGTTTTAGCACATGTTATGAAACCAGCAACCCAATATGGACTACTATAGCCGTGCTTCCACAGTGTGTCAACAACCTCGGAATAATCATCTTCCAAATCCTTCACATATTCTAATTAGGAAACACCACTATATAAATCACCAATTAGTGATTTATAAACACACATTCCTAATTAGTAGTATGGAAATTGGAAGATACGAACAAACAGGATACACATACACAAAAATAGACGGAACCTACAACGGAAGCATAGAAATCACAAACTGGGATACAGACAATACCACCCTAACAATCAGGGGAAAAGAAATAGACCACTCAATAGTAGTCGACACAAAAAAACTAATACACGCACTAACAAACTCACACAAAAACAAGAAATAACTACAAACACGTAATAGGGGATACCACACACCAAAACACCCATGATTCCCACCTAATCGAATCATGACACCCACTATACATGGTAGATATTAAAAAAACTATGACACGCAAACACTACAACAAAAAAAAAGTGCAAGACACACAAAAAAAAAAAAATCAAACCAGAAATATACAGGAAATTCCCCCGAAAAACCCCAAACATTCGGACAAAAACATACCCCCAACACAGATACAACACGGATGATGAATAATGTACTCTAACAAACATGGACAACACCCCAACCCAAACAACACATACATGATAGGACGGTGGAATATCCATACACCACGCCAGACACTAGTAGAATCACTACACAAAGAGATAGAAAACGAGTGACTACAAGACTCACATCAAGACGGGGCTAACAACAACCCTACCACCACTACCCCTATACCACCACCTAAACACACCAGGCTGGATAACCCCCACCAGCATACCAACAACAATAACCTACAGCATCCTACCAGACATAGACACACCCACAAACAAAGCAAGAAAACTAATCAACACTCCAACATACCCAACAACCATACTAAGTATATCTGGAACACCATCCAGGCTGCTGGGGATGGCAGCCGTGACAACACTCTTCACCATAGACCACCCAAAACACCAAGGCATCACACACACCAAAACATTCAACATATTAGCCACACTACCACCACCAACCATAAACTGGACGCTAACCACAACAACACTAACCACAAGCCTACCACACCCAAACCAAGACAAAAAATAGGGAAAAAAACACCAGACACAAAAAAAGGTACAGTATTTCGTCCCCCCTTTTTTTTTCTGACACATACCCCCCTTCTTCTTCTTCCACCATACCGCGTCTTTTTCTGTTGGTTTCCGCCACCCACAGCCATTCCTACTTAGAAACTACCAGGAAACGCCCCAGAATTAAAAAACATGAACAATGTTCAATCAATCTGTCTCTTATACACATCTCCGAGCCCACGAGACCGTACTAGATCTCGTATGCCGTCTTCTGCTTGAAAA
>OMKS01002172.1_pt1 | contig 16608 bp, 15 predicted proteins | sample 1674721 | NCBI WGS metagenome assembly OMKS01 (sample SAMN06264996, study PRJEB25208) | sediment metagenome | isolation source: hot spring sediment | place: USA: California | collected 2014-09-02
TTAATGATACGGCGACCACCGAGATCTACACTATCCTCTTCGTCGGCAGCGTCAGATGTGTATAAGAGACAGAGCTATTGCAGGTGAGGATGGAACTTTACAAGATCGGTTTTATCAGTCAAGTGCTTATAAGAATTTTAGAGGGAAAACGGGTAGTCTTAATGGAGTTTCTTCTCTATCGGGTTATTTAACTACAAAAAGTAATAGAGATTTAATTGTAAGCATCATAATGAACTTTAAGTCGAAAGGACAGAATTATTACAGGGGATTGCAGGATAAAATTATCACTTATCTTGCCGAAAATTTATAAAAAACCCGTCAGTTGACGGGTTAATTTTTTATTCATTATCGGGTTGTTGCTGCTGAGTTGGTATTTGTTCAGTGGGCGCTGCTACAGGAGGAAGCGCCGGTGATGTTGGAACTGCTCTCTGCTGTGTACTTTGGATTATGCTTTCTCTTTGCTGATCAACAGAAGTCGGAAGAAAGAATAAATTAATAAGAATTGCCAAAACCAACATTGAACCACCAAGCCACCATGTAGATTTACTCAAAAAGTCTGCAGTTCTTCTTGTACCGAACATTTGACCCATATTACCAACGCCGCCGCCAATTGCGCCGGACAATCCTTCACCTTTACCTGCTTGTAGCAGAACTATCACAATCAGCAAAGCTGCTATAATTACCGATATTACCATTAATAATGTGTACATCTTTTTCTCCTAATCGTTTCTGTAGCGGGGGAGGGATTCGAACCCCCGACACGTGGATTATGATTCCACTGCTCTAACCTACTGAGCTACCCCGCCGTTAAAAAACAAGATTGTAAATATATCACACTGCTTTTGAAACTTCAAGTAAATGAATAAGAGTTAAATTTTATCTTTTATATTCTGAATATATTCTTCTCTAAAAATACTTGGGTCTTCAACATCAGTATATGCTCGAATCGGCAGACCTTGCTCTCTCAGCCTCTGCTCGGTTGTGTTTATTCTATCAATCGGGTCGGGGTGGGTTGAGAGAAAAGTTGCAATTCCACCACCGCCGGAAGAAACCTTCCCGTCATCTCTTAATCTTTCGAAAAAGAATTTTACCCCACCCGGGTAATATCTAGTTGATTGCAAATAAATCACAGCATATTTATCAGATTCATCTTCGGCGGAACGACTGTTAGCTAGTAATGTCAATCCGGAGAATAAATTTGCCACGATTACACTTATTTGTGACGGATTGTTACCCAAGGCTAAACTTGCCAGCAATTGCAATCCGTATGCATTTGTAATTCTTTGGGTAGCATGTCTTCTTTCAACATGTGCAATTTCATGAGCAATAACACCCGCTAACGCTGCTTCGGAATCTAAGTACTTTATAAGCCCTGTATATAAATAAATATAGCCGCCCGGTAACGCAAACGCATTAAGTAAGTGTCGAATCGTTATCAATTATTTCCATTTGATAGCTGTATGCAACGGTTTTTTTAACTTCGGGAGATTCCAAAATGTGATTGAAGATTCTTGCTCTTATATATTCCTTTACTTGGGGGTTTTTATTGTAAATAGGAAATTCATCAGGTTTAGATCTAATTTCCTCATCAAACTGAATTCCTAATTTTACTTCTTCTTGATCCGAAAAAAGATTGATTCCCGTGCCGCAGGCAACAACAATAAGCAGAATTAAAATAGACGCATATTTTTTTGTGATGTATTTTTTCATTTCAGTCTCACTTATTTTATTATACTAAATCTTCTTCGAAGTAAATATATAAAAACAGGTGCACCTAAAAGTGCGGTGATTGCACCAACCGGAATTTCCGCAGGTGAAATTATTGTTCTTGCAATTATATCAGCAATTATAAGATAACTAGCCCCAAGTAAAAAAGATGCCGGTACAACAATTCTATTATCAACGCCAACAATTAAGCGAACTATGTGCGGAACAAGCAAACCGACAAATCCGATAATTCCGCTAACGGAAACAACCGCGCCGACAATCAAACTTGAAACGATATATGAAAAGTTCTTTACAAAACCTGCATTTATTCCAAGCTGAGATGCTGTGGAAGAACCAAGTGTTAATACATTAAATTTTTGTGAAAAGAAAAATAAAAACAACGAACCAATCAAAACTACCGGTAAAACGATTATAACATTTTCCATACCCGAGAAACTCAAATTTCCAATCAACCAAAAAACTGCAGTACGGACGGAATCTTCCATTACCGTTAACATCAATAAAATCAATGCAGAGAAAAAAGCTCCTATCATTACGCCGGTTAACAATAAAACATTCGGTTCAAGTTCACCGAAACGTTGTCCCAGATAAAAAACCAAAAAGACCACTATTACGGCTCCGGCAAAAGCAAACAACTGGGTATAAAAAAAAGTTAAACCAAGTAGAAAAGAAAGAATAGCTCCAAAAGTTCCGCCGTTTGAAATTCCCAATATATAAGGTTCAGCAAGCGGATTCATTAATAATGCCTGAAATACTGCACCGGCAATTGAGAGCCCGCCTCCTACAGCAATTGCAAGCAAAACTCTCGGCAACCTGATATCATAAATTATTCGGGCAACCGAATCATCAACTTTACCGTTTGTAAAAAGTGCAAACAGTTTTTTGATGGGAATATCTACGGAACCGATTGCTATTCCCGCAGTAATAGAAACTGCAAGAAGAATTAATAAAGAAATGATGACAATTAAAAATTTGGCAAGAGTTAATTGTTTATCTGCTGCCATAGGTAATCCAATAATTTGGGAATTCCTTTTCCGGAAACTGAAGAAATGAAAAATACTTTTTTATCCGCACCCGGGAATTTTAAATGACTAAGTTCTTTTATCTCTTCATCACCAAGTAAATCACATTTAGAGATTGCAACAATCTTTTGCTTATCACTTAATATATCGGAAAATTCATTTAATTCATTCAGCAGAATTTTATATTCTGTCAAATAATCTTCGGAAGCGATATCAATTAATATCAATAAAATTTTCGTTCGTTCGATATGCTTAAGAAATTTATGTCCGAGTCCTTTTCCATCATGAGCTCCTTCTATTATACCCGGAATATCGGCAACGACAAATGTGTTGAAATCTTTATACTTAACAATTCCTAAATTCGGTTCGAGAGTTGTGAAAGGATAATCTGCAATTTTGGGTCTTGCCGCTGAAACAGCAGAAATCAAAGTTGATTTACCTGCATTCGGAAATCCGACTAAACCGACATCTGCAATAAGTTTTAATTCCAACTTAACATATTTTTCTTCACCCGGTTTACCCGGTTCGGCTTTGCGGGGTGCTTGGTTAGTGGAAGTTGCAAAATTACTGTTTCCTTTTCCTCCTTTTCCTCCTTTTACAATAATTACCGATTCTTCATGTTCGGTTAAATCGGCAATCAATTCATCGGTTTCAAAATCTTTAATTAAGGTTCCGACCGGTACTTTTATAATTATATCTCTGCCATTCTTGCCGTCTTTTAAAGCCGAGCCTCCGGGAACACCGTCATCAGCGGTGTATTTTTTTTTGTATGTAAAATCCAAAAGAGTATGAAGGTTTCTATCTGCAATAAAAATAACATCTCCTCCTTTCCCACCGTTACCTCCGGATGGACCACCTTTAGGAACAAATTTTTCTCTGCGAAAAGCAACAGCCCCGTCTCCACCTTTACCGGACTTAATAAATATTTTAGCGGTATCGATAAACATTATACTTAACTCTGTTCGAAGTATTCTGAAATGATGTCTTTAAATGCCTGTGCTTCTTTAGAGGAAGGATTGACCTGGTTTACTTCAAATATTTCGTGCAGCGTTGCAAATGCTTCCTGTCTGCTTGATGAATCGCAAATTCTTTCAATTGCGTTTGCAAATTCTTCCATATCATAATCGAAAACAACTTCAATAATTTTTGTCATATTCCTGTTTTCGAGCAGGTCTGAAATATCGATTCTTTTTGATTGACTTAACGAACCGAAGTCTTTAATAAACTCATCTTCAGATTTTTCAATCAATTCTTCATCACCAAATAACGTGGGTTCAGTTGTTTCTTCTTCTTCGGTATGATCATCTTCAACTTCTGATGTTTCTTCAATTTCCTTTGATTCTTCGATATCTTCCAAATCAATATCACTTTCTGTTTCTTCAACTTCCTCAATTAGATCATCTTTAGGTTCTTCGTCAGGAATTTTTTCATCTTTAATTTCAGGATGACTGTAATCATCTTCTACAGCTGGCGTAAGTTCATATTCAACTTCGTCTTCAAATATTAATTCGTCAACTTCTTCATGTGATTCTTCTATTTCTTGTTTTTCCTCAAGTTCGTCTTCTAATTTTTCTTCATCTTTTATATAATCGGATTCTTCTTCACTTTCAATTAATTCTTCTTGTGCCGAATCATCAATTTGTTCGGTTTTGTCGTCAACAAACTCATCAATTAACTCTTTAGTTTGTTCTTTTTCAAGATTAACATCAAACTCATGTTCTTCGGTGTCTTCCGTAGATAAAATAATTTCGGGAGCGTGTTCGTTTTGATTAATTAAATAATGCTCATCTTCTTCTGATACTTCTTCGATAGAATCTTCCTTTTCAAAAACAGTTTCTTCTTCTATTTCTGCTACTTCTTTTTCTTTATTTGCCCTAAGTTTTATTTCTACTTCTTCGGATTTATCTATTTCTGCTTTGGATTCTTCAACCGGTTCCTCATGAGTTAAATCCAAATCTTCTTTCTCTTCTTTTGTTTCAATTGGTTTTTCTTCAACAATTTTTACTTTTTCTGTTTTCGGAGGAACATCAAAATACTCGGTTCTTTCAATCGGAACATTCAATAAAATCTTTCTTAAATCGTTTCCATCTATTTTTGATTTAGCTTCATCACCAAGTCTGTTTTGGAGTACTTCCAAATGTGAAGTTAATTTTTTCTCTTGAAGAAAAACAACTATTGCTTGAATAGGAATATTTTTTTGATTCATCGAGCCGATATTGAAAAAAGACACCATTGATTTTAGTGCATAATCAATTATATCGTTACCGTATGATTCAAGACTTACTTGATCAATTTTTAGAAGGAGTTCGCTAAATTCTTCTTTGTCCAGAGTAATTAATTTTTTCCTGTCAAAGTATCTTCTGATGACTTTAATAATGTGTTTATAATAATAAGCATAGTTCAATATTTGCATTATTTCCGCGGCGGAAGTTGATTCACTTGTATCAAATATTAATTTTTTCAATGACCAATTCGGTCTTATCAAGTAGTTAAGATTAAAGGACGTAGCATGAAGAATTACTTTGCTTAAAAAATCTGTCGAAAATCTTTTCTCGCTTTTTATAACATCTGTAATTTTTTTGAAATGTTTGGAAATTTCCGCACCGGAATAATCGAACATCGAATGCTTCAACAAAGTTTGTCTATCTTCATAAACGCGGTATTCAATTTCTGCAGAGATGTACTGTAAAATTGCCGGATGAATTCCCAACGGCAGCAGTTCGGTATATGTTGCAGATGCACCGAGTTTTTTAACTTTATTGGAATTAAAATCGTAAATAAATTTTACTTCACGTTCGAACATAGCTTCTTAATAATTTTTCATCAGATTTAATATGTATTATAGTAAAACAAAAAGAAAAAATCCCGATTAAATTAACCGGGATTTTTCATTTGTGATAAATCAAAGAATTCTATACTTCTAATTCTTTGGATTTAACTTTTGCTAAGAAATATTCTCTGTTCATTCTTGCAATATTTCTAACTGAAATACCTTTTGGGCATTCAGCTTCGCATGCATAGGTATTAGTGCAACTTCCGAATCCAAGATCATCCATAACCTTAACCATCTTTTCAACTCTGCGGAATCTTTCGGGCTTGCCTTGGGGCAGTAATGCAAATTGTGAAACTTTGGCACTAACAAACAACATAGCCGAAGCATTTTTACATGCAGCAACACAGGCACCGCATCCTATACAAGCCGCAGCATCCATTGATTCGGATGCAACTTCTTTAGGAATCAATATATCATTTGCATCTGGTACACCGCCGGTATTGACTGAAATAAAGCCCCCGGCATTCATAATTTCATCAAACCCGCTTCTGTCAACAATTAAATCTTTCAAGACTGGGAATGCTTTTGCTCGGAACGGCTCAATCCAAATTGTATCACCATTATTAAAATTTCGCATATGAAGTTGGCAAGTTGCAATTTTGGGAATAGGTCCATGCGGTTGTCCGTTTATTACGAGTCCGCATGTTCCGCAAATACCTTCACGACAGTCACTTTCAAATGCGATCGGTTCTTTTCCTTCGCTTTCAAGTTTGTTGTTTAATTCATCCAGCATTTCAAGGAAAGAATCATCGGGTGAAACTTCGATTTGATAATCGACAAAACTACCCGCTGTTTGTGGTCCGGATTGTCTCCAGATTTTCAATTTTAGATTCAAATGTTTTCCACTCATTATTTATAGCTCCTCGTGGATAGTTTTACATATTCAAATTGTAAATCTTCTTTGTGCAATTTCCATTTACCAAGTTCTTCCATTTCCCAGGCAGCTACATAAGTATATTCTTCATCGTTACGTAACGCTTCGCCTTCTTCGGTCTGATATTCTTCGCGGAAATGCCCGCCGCAAGATTCATTTCTATTAAGCGCATCAACAGCCATAAGTTCAGCGAGTTCCAAATAATCTGCGAGTCTACCTGCACGTTCAAGTGTTTGATTAATATCTTTATCGTCACCCGGTACTTTTACATCTTTCCAAAATTCTTCTCTTAGTTCTCTTATTTCATTGATGGCTTCTTTTAAGCCGTTTTCGTTTCTACTCATACCTACTTTGTTCCACATAATTCTGCCGAGACGCTTATGAATATCATCAACGGTCTGCTTACCGTTAATTGATATGAATTTTCTTGTTAAATCTTCTGTTTGTTTTTTTACATTTTCAAATTCCGTATGATCAACCGATAGTTTTTCAGGCTTATCCGCCGCAAGATAATTTCCGATAGTATAAGGAATAACAAAGTAACCATCGGCTAAGCCTTGCATTAAAGCACTTGCACCTAATCTATTGGCGCCGTGATCTGAGAAATTTGCTTCTCCTAAAACAAACAATCCGGGGATATTGCTCATTAAGTTATAATCTACCCAAAGTCCGCCCATTGTATAGTGTGGAGCGGGATAAATTTTCATCGGAACATTATAAGGATTTTCACCGGTTATAGTTTCATAAATTTCAAAAAGATTACCGTATTTTTCTTCAATTGCTTTTCTACCAAGTCTTTTAATTGCATCTTCAAAGTCTAAATAAACTGCTTCTTGTCCTTTTGCTCCTCTTCCTTCATCAAAAACTTCTTTTGCACTTCTTGAAGAAATATCACGAGGAGAAAGGTTTCCGAAAGAAGGATATTTTCTTTCTAAGTAATAATCTCTTTCTTCTTCGGGAATTTCATTCGGTTCACGCAAATCGCCTTTCTTTTTTGATACCCAGATTCTTCCATCGTTGCGAAGAGATTCACTCATCAAAGTTAATTTAGACTGCCCTTCGCCATGGACAGGTAAACAAGTCGGGTGAATCTGAGTAAAACAAGGGTTAGCAAAAAGAGCACCTTTTTTATGAGCACGCCAAATAGCTGTTGTGTTACAATTCATCGCATTGGTTGAGAGAAAAAAAACATTTGAATAACCACCGGTTGCAAGAATAACGGCATGGGCGGAGTATTTTTCAATTTCACCGTTAACTAAATTTCGGCATACAATTCCGCGGGCAATTCCATCAACAACAACTAATTCCAGCATTTCACGTCTTGAATACATTTTAACTTTACCGAGACCAACCTGCCTGCTTAACGCACTGTAAGCACCCAACAATAACTGTTGACCGGTTTGACCTCTTGCGTAAAAAGTTCGAGATACTTGAGCACCGCCGAACGAACGATTGTCAAGTAAACCACCGTATTCTCTAGCAAAAGGAACACCTTGTGCAACGCATTGATCGATAATGTTGTTGCTAACTTCGGCGAGTCTATAAACGTTTGCTTCTCTTGCTCGGAAGTCACCCCCTTTTACCGTATCGTAAAACAAACGATAAATCGAATCACCGTCATTTTGATAATTTTTAGCTGCGTTAATCCCGCCTTGGGCAGAAATTGAGTGAGCACGTCGTGCACTATCATGGAAAGTAAACGCTTTCACATTATAACCTAATTCAGCTAAAGAAGCGGCAGCCGAAGCACCTGCTAAACCTGTACCAACAACAATAACATCATACTTTCTTTTATTAGCAGGGTTAATCAATTTCATATTGAACTTATGATTAGTCCATTTTTCCGAAATATGTCCTTCCGGTATTTTCGAATCTAGCTTAACCATTAGTTACCTCCGTAAAAAAATAAAAAGTAAATCGGGAAGGATGCAAATCCTAAAGCCATTATAACTGCGAACGCAGTTCCAAATTTTTGAATGAACTGGAAATACTTTTTGTGATTCCAACCGAAAGTTTGAAACGCACTTTGAAAACCGTGATTGAGATGAAATCCTAAAAGTATAACTGCGATCACATAAAAAATTGCATACCATTCAATTTGGAACCACTCAACAACTATTGCATAGTAAGCATCACCTTTTTCATGAGGTTCCCCGGAAAAATTAAACAACCACCAAAATGTAGCAAGATGAAGAACTAGAAAAATAAAAACAATGCTTCCTGTTTGAATCATAGTACGCGAGAACAATGTTGAATTTTTTGATTTTCCTGAAATCTTATAATCATTTGGTCTTGCCTTCTTATTTTCCCACCAAAGTTTGATACCGTTATAGATGTGAAATATAAAAACAAGCCCCAGCCCAACTTCAATTACTCTAATTATCGGTTTAACAATGTCCAAGGTATGAACATACCCGTTGAACGCTTCAGGACCTCCGTAAAGAGTTAAGTTACCGACAAGATGAAAGATCAAAAAGAGTATCAGTCCGATACCGGTAAAAGCCATAACAAATTTTTTACCGATAGACGAACCAAGCGCTTCTGAGAGCCAGCCCATTAATCTCCTCCTTATTTGTCTACTGTTTGTGAATTTATGTGGATTTATTAAATAGTAATATTTTTTTTGCGGAATAAAATTTTCTGAATATGTCATTCTTTGGTGAGTCACAAATTCCCGATTGATGGAGTCAAATATCTTTATGCAAAATAATGCTAATAGAAATTAAATTCAAAGATTTCTTTACAAAAGCTTTCGCTCCTCAATTTATTAAAGAGCTATAGTTCGATTGCAGAGGATCAGTGGATTTTTAGGTGGCAAAATTTTGTAAAACTAGTTTTTAAAGAACTCTATAACAAATTTGGGATAAACCTTCGGGGTAAGGATATGCGTTTTATGTAGTTTTTCCTCGAAGGTTGCTAAGATGTCAGCAACGTTGAAGGTCAAAAACAAGTGACTCGCCAGTCGTCAGACCTCGACGCACCCTGTCGAGAGTTCGGTCGAAGACTCCGTTGGAGTCTCCAGACTCTAACGAGCGAAGTCTGACGACCTTCAACGTTAATAACTTGTAGCCGCAGGCCTGTCTGCTTCAGGCAGGCTTTATCTCTGCGGTGGTAACCCCTCGGAATCAAAACAAAATCCTTTGTTCCGAAAAGTAGTGCGGTTTTTTCGATTAGCAAAAAAAAATAACTCATATAATTCAATCACATACGGAGACTAATTTTTTTTGCGCATACGTCAGAATTCAGGATAAAAGGAACTTCTATTATATTCACAATCTCAAGAGATCGAAAATTTATAAATAAAGCACTTTGCCACCTAATAATCCGCTGACCTTAATTAATAAAATGCATTGAGTTTATTCCCTCCTCATTAAATTGATATTAGACACCCCTCTTCATATATTTAAAATCTTTATTTCTGTGAAAAATGAAACATATTAGAAATTTTTGCATAATAGCCCATATCGATCACGGTAAATCCACTTTAGCCGATGGTTTGCTTGAAAGCACTGATACGATTACTCAGCGTGAGCGGCGGGATCAATTATTAGACAGCATGGACTTGGAGCGCGAGAGAGGCATTACTATCAAGTCTCATGCTATCCAAATGAAGTATAAAGCTGTAGACGGAAATCTTTATACACTTAATTTAATTGACACACCGGGGCACGTAGACTTTTCTTACGAAGTTTCACGTTCGCTTGCCGCTTGCGAAGGTGCTTTGTTAATTGTTGATGCAGCACAAGGCGTGGAAGCTCAAACCATCAGTAATCTTTATCTTGCCATAGAAGCCGGACTAGAAATCATTCCTGTTATAAATAAAATTGATTTGCCAAGCGCTATGACCGATACGGTCAAATCTCAAATTATAGATTTGATTGGTTGTGATGAATCTGAAATAATTTTAGCAAGTGCAAAGGACAGAATTGGAATACCGGAAATATTAGAAACAATTGTTAAGAAAATTCCTCCTCCAAAAGGAAATGAGGCTGCTCCTTTGCAAGCTTTAATATTTGATTCAGTATTTGATGCTTACAGAGGTGCGGTTGCATACATTAGAGTTTTCAATGGTACTATAAAAGAAAAAGATGCAATTAAATTTTTTGCTCACGATAAGCGTTATGAAGCTGAGGAAATAGGAATACTTAAGTTAGGCAGAATTCGAACTAAAGAATTAAAAGCCGGCGATGTTGGTTATATTATTTCCGGGATTAAAGATGTGCACGATACAAAAGTCGGGGATACAATAACTCATCAAAAAGGGGGTTCGGAAAAACCATTGCCCGGTTATAAAGAAATTAAACCGATGGTTTATAGCGGCTTGTTTCCTGTTAACTCCGAAGATTTTGAAGATTTGCGTGATGCACTCGATAAATTCCAACTAAACGATTCCTCACTTATTTATACACCTGAGACTTCTAATGCATTGGGCTTCGGTTTTCGCTGCGGATTTTTGGGAATGCTTCACATGGAAATTGTTCAGGAAAGATTGGAACGTGAATTCAACCAGTCGATTGTTACTACATTACCGAACGTTGAGTATGTAGTTTATACAAAGAAGGGAGAAAAAATTGTAGTCGATAACCCTTCCGAAATGCCGGAAGCCGGAAATATTGAAAAAGTTGAAGAGCCGTATGTAAAAGCACAGATTGTATGTCCAAGTGACTATGTAGGAACGGTTATGCAGCTTGGTATGGAAAAACGTGGTACTTACATAAACACAACTTATCTTGATCCCACTCGCGCCGATATTCATTTCGAGTTTCCGTTGTCGGAAATAATTTTTGATTTCTTCGATAAGTTGAAATCATTATCTCGCGGTTATGCTTCTTTTGATTATGAATATATTGGTTACAAAGAATCGGATTTGGTTAAACTCGATATTCTCCTTAACGGGGAGAAGGTTGATGCTCTTTCTATTATTGTTCATCGAAATAAATCGTATGAGTGGGGAAAGAAAGTATCATCAAAATTAAAAGAGTTGATACCCCAGCACATGTTTGAAATAGCTATTCAAGCTGCAATAGGTGCAAAAGTTATTTCAAGAACTACTGTTAAAGCTCTTCGCAAGAATGTATTGGCTAAATGTTACGGCGGCGATATTACAAGAAAGAGAAAATTACTTGAGAAGCAGAAAGAAGGTAAGAGAAGAATGAAGCAAGTCGGTAATGTAGAAATTCCTCAAGAAGCTTTCCTGGCTGTGCTTCAAATTGAAGATTGACCTTCAAGCAAAAATTATGTCCACTAAAAAACAAAAATTCTTTTCGATAAAACGTTTTCTACTTTTACTGGTTCTTGCGGTTTTTCTTGCATTCGGATCAAAAGTTTTCATAGCCGAAGCATACCGCATTCCGACTTCTTCAATGGAGACAACTTTATCTGCGGGTGATTATGTAATTGTTAATAAATTTACTTACGGACCGCGCACACCGGGATATTTACCTTTTACCGATATTAAAATTCCTTCAATAAAATTTCCAATGATTTCTAATATTGAAAGAAACGATGTTCTCATTTTCGATTTCCCCGATATTTTGAAAACCGATTTTCCAAACGGTAAATCAAATTATATAAAAAGATGCATTGCCTTACCGGGGGATACGTTAAGTATTATTAACAGAATAGTATATATCAACGGTCATGAATTGCCCTCACCTTCAACTCTGCATTTCTCACGCACAAAATCAAAATATCTTGGTGTACCGAATAAATTTATTTTCCCGAATGATTCCGAATGGAATGAAGATAATTACGGTCCGATATTGATTCCGAGTAAGGGTTTATCAATTAATCTTTCTCCGAGGAATTTTAATAGATGGATAGATTTAATCAAGTATGAAAATCCCGGAAGAATGATCTATACCGAATCGAACAAATTATATTTTGACCGAGAAGAACTTATCACGTATACATTTAAAAATAATTATTACTTTTTCTTAGGTGATAATCGTGATGAAAGTTTTGACAGCAGGTTCTGGGGATTTGTACCCGAACAAAATATAATCGGCAAACCGTTTTTTATTTACTGGTCTGTAAATCATAATGATGAGATTACCGATATTACTAAATTATGGAATTCAATAAGATGGAGCAGAATAGGAACCATAATTAAATAAATGTGGTTTACTCGATATTGAATTTCTGATAATTTTTCAAAATTAAAACAACCGAAAATTAATAAAATGATATTACTAATAATTATCATTCTATCAATAGGTTTGAACCTAACCGCTCAAGAAAAATATTTTATCTTTTTTACTGATAAAGGAATTACCGAAGAAAACTTCAATTCACAGGAAAAAATTCTTTTCAAATCTCAAGTTCAGCTTACACAAAAAGCAATCGAGCGAAGAAAAAAAGTACTCGGCGAAAATTACATCCGGTACATTGATCTTCCTTTAAATGAAAGATATTTGATAGAATTAGAAAATCGCGGAATAAAAATTGAGAAAGAGCTCAAATGGTTCAATGCTGTTTCGGCTTACTTAAACGAATTCGAATTAGATGATATTTCCGGTTTGAGTTTCATCAAGAACATAGAAAAAGTTAAATCATTTCCGGCAAACAAAGTTGAGCAGATAAAAACTAATCCTGTACAAACCATACAATCACAAAAATATACTTTGGATTACGGACAATCGCTGGCTCAAAACGAAATGCACGATATTCCTATTGCACATGATGCCGGTTTTAACGGGCAAGATGTTATAATTGGATTTTTAGATTCAGGTTTTAATTGGAAAGTACATCCGGCTTTAAAAAATTTAGATATCTTATATGAATATGATTATGTTCGAGATGATGATGTAACTTCAAATCAACCGGGTGATGCACCCGGTCAAGATATGCATGGGACTGCAGTTTTTTCTATTGCAGCCGGATTTACGGAAGGGGAGTTAATAGGACCTTGTTACGGTGCTTCATTTTTTCTTGCAAAAACCGAAGATATAGCAACTGAGAAAAGAATTGAAGAAGATAATTTTGCAAAAGCTGTCGAAGATTTTGAAATGATGGGTGTTGATGTTATTACAGCATCTCTCGGTTACTCTCTTTTTGATCCCGGTGAAGGTTCTTACACTTATCAAGATATGAATGGTCAAACAACTGTAGTGGCACAAGCTTATAATTATGCTTATGAGATGGGAGTTGTTACCGTTAATGCAGCTGGTAATGAAGGTTTGAGCAGTTGGAGACACATTATCTCTCCAGCCGATGCATTTGGTGTTATTGCAGTCGGTAATATTGATTTGAACGGTCAATTGAATTCTTCAAGCAGCAGAGGTCCGACTGCAGATGGAAGAATTAAACCGGAAGTCACTGCAACAGGTACAAGAATTTACCATGCCGAATCAGCAGGAGGATTTAGTAATTTTGGTTCGGGTACATCATTCGCTGCGCCAATGGTTGCAGGAATGATTGCTCAATTACTCTCTGCATATCCATATTTAACAAATGAGCAGGTAAGAAGTATAGTATTACAATCGGGTGATAATTATGAAACTCCCAATAACGATGTAGGTTATGGAATGATGTCGATTTTGCGTGCATTAAATACTCCGAACATCTGGCAGTATGATTCAAATCAATACCGTGTTAATAAAATGTTTTTAGACGAGGATATTTTTTTCAACGAAGAATTTGGCATTTATTATAAGAAAGCAAATGACGATTGGCAGTTTTTCAATTTTGAACAAAGCAGCAGCGGTTATTATACTTTTGATGTACCAGATTATTTTGTTACCGGGGATACGATTAATTTTTATTATACATTTCGAAATACCGGTAATCAGCTAATTAGAGAACCACAGGATAAGAACTATACTTTTATTCTATCGCAGATTAGTCACCGCGAAGAACATGAACCGTTAACCAATACATTTTTGCTTTATCAAAATTATCCAAACCCGTTTAACTCACAAACTAGAATTGAATTCGAATCTCCTAAAAGTGATTATGCACAGGTAATTATTTATAACATACTTGGTCAACAAGTAAAAGAATTATTTAATGGTGTAGTTGCAAAAGGTATAACAAGACTTTCTTGGGATGGTACTGATAATTCAGGACAGAATGTTGCAACCGGTCCTTATTTGTATTCCGTGAAAATGAATGGACAAGTTTTGTCAAAAAAGATGATGCTTTTAAAATAAGACACTAATTTCACGAATTGACACGAATTAACTTGAATTGAAATTCATGAGATTCGGGTCTTAGGACTAAATTACCAGGCGACAAATGTCGTAATAGTAAATGACTAAAAAAATACTTTACTCAGCACAACAAAAATATCTTGATTCGATTCAATCCGAATCCGAACCTCTGTTAAAAGAAATGGAAGAGTTTGCTTATGAGAAGCAAATTCCGATTTTAAGTAAAGCAGCTGCTGATTTTCTCGAACAAACTATATTGATTCATCGACCAAAAAGAGTTTTGGAAATAGGTATGGCAATAGGTTATTCATCAATAAGAATAGCAAGAACGCTGCGTGGGAAAGGAATATTGGATACTATTGAACTAAGCAAGGATAATATTAAAATAGCTCAAGAATTTATTTCACGATCCGGGAATAAAGATAAAATTAATATCATAGAAGGTGATGCGTTGAAATTACTCCCAATAATGATAGATAAATATGATTTTATTTTTATTGATGCCGATAAAGAAGATTACGAAAAATTGTTCTATTATTCTTTACTGCTCTTAAATAAAAGGGGAGTGATGTTTGTTGATAATCTCTTATGGCATGGATACGTAGCTTCAAAAAATGTCCCGGTAAAATATAAAACCTCTGCTGATTCTATTAGAAAGTTTAATAAATTGTTTATTTCACAAAAGGTATTGAAGACTACAATCCTCCCGATAGGCGACGGTATTGGTTTAGGAATTAAATTAGATTAGTCATGGATAAAGAAAAATATAAATCACTAGCCGAAGAGTTTATCATAAAAGTAGACGAATTTTCGAATAGTAGATTAAAAAATGCTGAAGACTTAACCCGGTTATCAGAATTATTTTTTAAGGAAGATAAATTCTATTTGTTAGATGACCTTGCATTCTCTGCTAAATATGCACAAGGACTAATAAAAATAATTCGTGACCGCAGCAACAATTTTGAAGACGATTACTTTGATAAAATTAGAGTTGAATATACGGAAGCAATAAAAAAAATGAGATCGGTTATAGAAGAAATTCTCGATGGCTCATCGTCATTCATAAAAGAAATTTTTTCCGAAAAATATTTATCAATGACACACGAAAGCTTGAACAATTTGAATCAATTAATTGATGATTTAAGTTGGGTGAAGTTATATCTCAATGATCAGAAAAGATAACCGGTTGGGTTAATAAAAATTGAGGGCTCTCTTAAAAGTATTGTTGTAAAATTCTGTTTCAGCTCTGTTCTATTTTCACTGTAAGCTTAACTTCTAAAACAGCCCCGATTAATTTCAATACTATATCACTTATTTCGTTTTAGTGTTTCCGAATATTTTTCAGCTACTTCCTGTACCGATTTGCTTGATATCAAATTATAAATTCTATTTCTTAATTCTGCCCATTCTTCGTGTAACGGACAAGGATTTTCATCAGAACATTCTTTTAAACCGGTAACACATTTCAAATTAATAACGGGACCTTCAACTCTTTCAACAATTTCAAGAATTGAACTTTTCTTTGCAAGTTCAGTAATCTTAAAACCACCGCCCCTTCCTTTGAAGGAGTCAACATATCCGTATTTTGCCATTCTTTGCAAAATCTTTGCGAGATAGTGAGCAGGAATTTCTTCACTTTTTGCAATTTCCGAAGACATGATTAATGATTCTTTTGGTTGTCTTGCTAGAAACAAAATTGCACGAATAGCGTACTCTCCAGTTTTTGTATAGATCATTCTTTGCCCCTTTTGTGTTAATAAAATATTGTAATTGGGAGTCTAATATCTTAATTAAAATTAAGTAAAAGAGAACTTTTTGTCAAGATTTATGAAAAATTAATAAAATTGATTTTTCACATTAAATGAGGTTTTTTATGAAGCATCTGCTGAATTACTGCTGTGTTGATTTAAGACTGAATGATAATTAATCATTTAAATAACACATTGAGTTGTTTTTACACGGAAACAAAATTTGAAGTTATTGCCTTATTTAACTTCAATA
>OMKS01002173.1_pt1 | contig 16603 bp, 16 predicted proteins | sample 1674721 | NCBI WGS metagenome assembly OMKS01 (sample SAMN06264996, study PRJEB25208) | sediment metagenome | isolation source: hot spring sediment | place: USA: California | collected 2014-09-02
GGAAATCACCGTGCCCGGCGTCTTCGATGGCGGTACCGAGGATGTAGGAGGCGATCACCACCACCAGGTACACCAGCAAATCATCTTCCAGCGGAAAATCGGGCACAAACGCGCGCAGGCACACTACCAGCAGGCCGGCAATCGCCGCCCAGAATTTCCTGGATTGGATCAAAAGTTTCCATTTGTTTTGCATTTTTTCTCCTTTATTTGATGATAGGATGTGTTTTTTGTTTCCGTTCATCCCCCCTCCCAGAGGAACACATGGGTGAGTTCCTCTGTACTCCCCCCGAAACGGAGGGATAAAAACAATTTGCATTGTTTGCACGGGTTAGGATGGAAAACAAAATCAATTTTCAGTGTATGCAGATCAAGCATCCGCGACGTTGCTCTTATACAGCGGTCGGAAGTCATTCACCCACACCGCCAGGAAATGGCGCACTTTCAAGCGGTGCTCATCATGGGTGAAGACCGCACCGAGGTTTTCCTGGCTGGAGAGGAAGATCTCGGGCAGCAAACCGAAGCGTTCGCCGAGGAAAATCGCTGGCGCAACGCGCGGGTCGCACACCGCCGCCCAATCGGTGGCATCACTCCATTCGGGCACTGTCACGACATCGCCGGGCTCGCCGCGTTGCTGGTTTTCGCTGTAGATACTGGCGGCGCGCTCAAAATTGGGGTAGAGGATCTGCATGGCAGACAATTGGAGCGCACGCGGCACCAGCAAATAACGTGGGTTGACAGCCATGGCCGGGCCGCTGCCGTAGAAGGTGGCGGCATTCTTAATCAACATGGGCTGGTTGAAAACCGCCTGGCAGGCAGTGTCCCAGTTGGCAGCACTCAGCGCACCGCTGCCCAGGTTGGCATGTCCGCCCGCCGCGCTGACCGCGTCATCATTGAAGAGTGCGCCGGTGTCCGCCAGCGTGGGTCCAACCCCGGCATTGGCAGTAAACACCGCCGCCACCAGGGATGAAATCTTGCGCAATCCCGCCGCTGCCAGTTCGCGCGGATAGGCGCGCAGTTTCTGCGTCTCGTCACGGTCGATGAGTTCCAGCGTGAGGGGGATATAGCCGCCATACTTGGTGAAGGTGGCTGTTTCCGGGCTATCACCGACCTTCAATTCCGTGTATTCACCGCCTTCTGACACACTGGGCAGGCTGCCCACCGTGCCGACCAGGATGCCGGTGACCTGATTGAGGGTATTGAAATGCTCCACGCGCGTGATGCGCCGCCACCAGTCATAACCGGCGCGACCCAACTCGTCCCAGGTGTTGGCGACCACCTTGTTCATGGCGTTCTTCACCAGCCCGCTGAAATCAGCGGTGGTGGCAAAACGCGCCCGTTCGGGGTGATAGCCGCCATGCAGGTCGATATCCCCGGTCAGCATCAGATACAGCTCGCGGATGCCGCTCAGGCGTTCCACCTGTGCCGACTGCAGCGCAGTTTCACGCGGCGCGCCGAACAGGTCATCAACAGCGGCCTGTAAGCGGTCTTCGGAAGTGCGCTGGTTGTGCAGGTGCGAAGGTCCCTGTACGGTTTGTGGCGCGGTCAATTGCGCGGTCAGGTCGCGCACTTCACGGATGGCTTGCTTGAGGGCATCAGGTGTGAACACCTGCCCGGCGAAACGTTCGCGCACATAGGTTTCGGCTGCGGCGGGCAGTTGGGCGGCCTGCAGGGCGCTTTCCAGCAGGTAGGCACACATGGCGCGTTCTTTTTCTTCGCCCTGCGCGGGCTGTTCCTGCATGGTCTGGTTGATTTCCATTGTCATTATCATATTCTCCTTGCTTGATTGTGGTAACGATTGCTGCAAAGCGGCGAGAAAAGCTCCGCCGCGTGCCGGTTGAAAAACAACATCCACCGAAAACACTTTCTTGATCTCGGTCACACGCCGCTGGCTGTCCGCGGTGAAAAGCAGGTCGGCCGAAAAGCCGACCGCGGTGGCAGGCGGTTCTTCCTGTAATAACCATCCGCCCAGTTGGCTGAGCACCTCTGCCGAAGGGCCGCAGGGGGTCAGGCGCAGGCGGATGCCGTTGTGAGCTTCGTCCCAGCGGGGGTCTTCACAGCGCCCGGCAAGGTCGCGCACCGAACGCGGTTGACCGGCGGCGCGGGTGTGGTCAATGAAGGTGTCTACCTGCGCCCACCGGGGCAGTGAACGCTGCAGCACCGCGGCGGAAAAATGCCAGCCGTTACCCTCGCCGGCGGTGATGGCGAGAATCTCGAACGCACCGCTCTGGCTGGCTTCTACAGCGGCAGGGGTAAAATGGAATTTCTCGTGAATGGTTTGCATGCATCTGCCCCCTAACACCAGAACTCGCCGCTGAGCGTGGCGCGGAAATAGGTGCAGGTGGAACTGGCGTTACCGTATTCGCACACATTGAACTGATGCACGCCTGCCGCCAGCACATTGCAATACACCACCGAGCCTTTGAAATTGTCACCGCTGGACGAACCAAGAATGACGCTGCCGCCGATGCTGTCCACCCCAATACCCACGCGGATGGCGTCACCCGGCACGGAACCGCTCTGGTCACCGAACAATTGCAAGGTCAGCGGGTTTTTCTCTCCCATAAGCAACAGGGCGTAATTGTCAGCGTCATCATTCCACATGCGCCAGGTGGCGCTGGCGTAGGTATGGGTAGTGCTGTCCATGCGATAGATCAATTTCGCGCGGCGGTTGTCGGCATTCCACACCAGACGCTGGGCTTTGCTGTCAACCGCCACCCCGCCTGACCCGACGCGCACCGAGCCCAGATAGCGCAGGCTGGCGTCACTGCCCAGCACCCAGCGGCCATCCTGCAGGCTGAGAGAGGACGTGCGCAGGCTGTCAGACGCCCATGCCAGGGCACTCAGTTGCACAACGCTGCCATCCCAAGCGGCGAAGATATCATAGTTGGTATCAGGTGTGCCCGGCAGGAGCAGCGACCGTTCGTTAAAGGCATGGTTGACCCAGCCGAAGCCCGGCGCATACAGGGCGATCACATCGGCGGTGAAGGGGCTGTAGTAGACGGTGCTGCCGCTGCGATCGTCGCTGCCATACGGTTCACCGGATTGCAGACACAAACGGCCGCCGGCTTGCTGGCTGGGTGCCAGGTTCAACACCTTCAGCAGGCGTTCACGCTGCAGCAGCATCACCGAATCCGCCACGATCTGGCTGCCGTCCCAGTAGAAAGCGCCGATCAGTGCCTGGTTTGGCGCGGGAGTGGCAGAAGTATTGACCGCCAGCGTGAAAGTGCTGGCGCCGCTGGCGCGTTGGGCGAACACGAACCAGGCGGCAGCGCTCCCGCTGGGCGCGGCGCCGCTGGCAAGGTCCACATTGGCAGTCACCCGGCAGGGGCAGCCCTGGATCATCAGCGCCACCGGTGCGTCAGGCGCGGCTTCAATGCGCAGACGGTTGCTGCCCAACCGCGCCAGGGTCAGGTTGTCGCTGAAGTGCGCCAGCAATTGCCCCAGCGCAGCGGCATCTTCCGTCGCCTGCCCGAGATAGAGGGCGTCCGTGCGCAGGTGGTTGTAATGCGCCGCGGCGGTGGGCTGCCCCGCCAGCACCGGCGAAGACAAAGGATAGGTCATGGGGTTGGTACTCCTTTCATGGCTAAAATCCGGCGTCCATGTCTGTCAATGGATCCGGTGGTTCGATCAGGGTCACTTCGCTGGCAGTATGCAGGAAAGATTGCCCATCCAGCACCACCGCCAGCGCGGCAGACAGCACCCAGTCATCATGCAGCACCTCGCCGCTGTCAGCGTCACGCGTGCCATCCGGCACGCCCCAACGCAATTGCTGCCCGCTTTCCAGGCGGTATTCGGTGAAACGCAGCTGACGGTAGAACGCCTTCTGGTACGCGCACTGCACGGGTTCACCCTGCCCAAATTCACGCCAGCGGCCGCCATCCACCAATGCCAGAAAATCCCAACCCAATTTGGATTTGCTGACACGGCTGAAGACGAACGGGATCACGCGTTCACGGTAAGCACGCTGCAAGAAGGAAGTCAGCGGTGCACCCAGCCCGGTGGCATCTGTGACGATATAGCGCGGCTGCCATTGTTCAACCAATGCCTGCAGCGCGCTCAACAGCAGCGGATGCGATGTCCCGCGCCACTCACGGCGGTGGACACAGCCATAGCGCGGCGCGCGCAGCAAGGGGTCGGACAGGCCGCTGAGATCAACAGACACGATCGTCAGGGCGGTGGCGTCACGCTGCGGGTTGTGCATGGCCGCTTCAATCAATCCGCCGCCCGGATCTTCCCCGCCAAAGTCGATCAAAAAGGCATAGTGTTCACCGCTTTGCGGGCCTTCCTGCGCCGTGTGGCCGCCCTGCATCATGGCAATGCGCTGCGGCGGGAACATGCCGCCCTCGCCCGCCAACTCTTCGGAGTAAAACTGGGTTTTGACCAGCGGATGCTGGCGCCCCATGCGGGCAACCTGCGCGCTGACAAAGCCTCCGTAAGAAGGCACCTCCTGCGCCACCTCGTCGGCATCAATGCGAAACACCCGCTGGATACCGTCCTGTGACTGGGCGGCTTGCGCCGCGCGCAATTCACGCGCCAACAGCGTGACCGTCGACCAGGCGGTGCCCCAGAAGACACGTGTGGCATTGGTGCTGGCTGCCATCGGCGCGATCTCTTTGTCAAATTTCTCAAGACCAACCTCCTGGGCTTCATCTACTTCCAATAACAGCGAGGCGGTTGCGCCCACGATGTTGGCTTCGGGTTGGCCGGACAGGAAGAAAATGCGCGCCTTGCCCAGCCGGTAGATGTAGCCGGATTCTTTGCGCCAGCGTCCCTGCGTGAAACGATTGCCCGCCAGCACACGTTCCAGGCGGCGCATGGCGTTGAGGCTCTGCGGTTTCCAGGTGGGCGAGACCTTCACGATCTCGCTCTCCTGCTGACTGAACAACAGCAGCAGATAGGCTTCCAACTGCGCCTGCAGTTCATTCTTGCCTGACTGACGCGGAAACATGACCACGATCGAACGCCCGGCAGATTCCTGTACCGAGCGCAGGATAGCGCGCGCCGGCGCCTGCTGGTAACGCCGCAGCCGCAGCCCGCCTCCCGCCATGCTGAACAGACAGGGATCACGCAGCAGAGACATCAGCCGCGCTTTGGGCGTTGGCAGAGCGACAACGGAGTTGGGCAGCGCTTGCATATATCTACCCGCCGAAAAAACTGCGCAGCAACGCCAGCAAGGAAAGCAGCCCGGATGACCCCGAAGTCAGCCCGGCGAACACGCGGAATTGCGCCGCGGCGGTCTGGGCGTCACGCAGGCGTTGCTCTTGATCCTGCGCCTGCGTTTCCAGCCAAACCAGGCGGCGTTCGGTCAATTCCTGTTGATGCCGCAGCAAGGCGCGGATCTCGCGCAGGTCATCCTGCAGGCGGTCAACCACCCGCGCGAGCCGTTCAGCGATCAAATCAACCTGTTCTTGCATGGAAGGGATCCTTTCATAGAAAATAGGGCGAGCAAGGGGAGAGAACGGCGGTGCAGGCGGGCGCAGGGGGCGTTGGATGGCACGGAAGAGAGAAGATCGGCCGCAACGCTGCTTGCCTGTTCCACCGTGCGCAGCCCGCTTTTTGGTGAGGGAGGCATCTCGCCCCGCCGTTCTCTGTACGTAAGGCTCATTCGGCTATGCGCATCTCATTTAACAGCTCCGCCAGGGCTTCATTCAGCGCTTCGCTCAGGTCTTCGCTTTTGGCCAACTGGCGGTCGGCTTTGAGCAGCGTCGCCAGGCGCGTGGAGGCCATGCTGAGTGAATCGAGCAATTTCAACAATTCCGCCAACGTGTGCGGTTCGTCCGTCACGCTCATCACCAGCTGCATCACGGCGCGCACCATGCGGATCTCTTCGCACAGTTCGCTGGACGGAGAAGGAGACGGGGGTAGGGTTGCGGTCATGGTGGCGTACTCCTTTGTAGAAATTTTGTTCTATTATTATGGCCTGATTAAAGCACAGGCCTGCCTGCCCGGCAAGCTGTTGTTTTGTGGCGCGTTTTGCCTACAGTGACAGGCGCCATCGTCACTCTGCGCAGAAGCGCGTGCGACCCTGTCTTTTCGACCGACCGCAGGGAGAGGAGAAATCGGAAAGGCAGGGCATGCTCAGCCGCCGGCGGTTACGGTATGTGAAGCATCATAGGGGGATCCTTCGCAAACAAGCTGCGCTTGTTCTCGCTCAGGAAAGCAAATAATACGAACGTGTCATTTCGACCGACCGCAGGGAGCGGAGAAATCGGAAAGGCAGGGCATCACCATTCGCCCGACATCGGGCTGCCAATGCCGGGCGGTTTCGATCCTGCGCACCGTTGTCATTCCGACTGGAAGATGGCGCAGCCATCTGAAACGGAGGAATCGAAATAACCAGACAGGGAAATTCATCTGGCAATCTGTCCCAGTTGGTGGTTTCGATCCCTCCGCGCAAACCAGCGCTGCTGGTTCTTGGTCAGGATGACAACAATACCCATCCTGATAGCTTTTGATAGCCCAATTGACAGGAAATGAAAGCCCCGCCGGTGGTACTATCAATTCGAATCAAACTTTCGAAGGAGCCATACAACCATGTCTCAACCCCTTTCCCCTGCCTCGCGCAGCCTGCCGCACTATCTACCTCTCTTCTTTGTGGGCGGATTCTTGCTTTCTTCCGCCATCGACCTGCTGTTCTGGAACAAACCCTTTGGCCTATCCTATGCCCTGTGGGTCGCGCTGGTGCTGGTGGTCAGCCTGCTGTTGAGCCTGCGTGAAGGCAAAGCCCTGCCCCTCAGCACCTTCGCCCTCATGCTGGGCGTGCTGCTCACCGCCGCCGCCGCTGTCTGGCGCATGGAGCCGGGCACGCGCGCTTACAACGTACTGGCGTCGCTGGGCTTGCTGTCGCTCACCTGTGACACCTTGCTGACCGGCGGGGCGCTGCGCTTCCGCCTGTGGGATGCCTTCCTGCGCCTGTTTCTGCTGGTGTTTGCCGCCTTCGAGCGCCCCATCCAGGCGTTCATCGCGCGCGGCGAGCGCAAGCAAAACCGGCCCGACACGCCCCCATGGCGCAAACAAACTGCCCCCTACCTGCGCGGGGTATTGATCGCCCTGCCGGTGCTGGCAATCTTTTCCGCCTTACTGGCTTCCGCCGACCCGATCTTTGAACAGTTGCTGCGCCAGTTCTTCGCCTGGCTGCGCATCGACGACTGGGCAGAGTTCGTCTTCCGCGCGTTTTACATCACCCTGTTGGGTTTCTTGTTCAGCGGCTTGCTGCTGCACGCTTTCAGCAGTGCGCGCCACCACACCCCCAACACAGAAAAACCGCTCGTGAAACCATTCCTCGGCAAGATCGAAGCCTTCACTGTGCTGGCGCTGATAGAAACGTTGTTCCTGCTGTTCCTCATCATCCAGCTGCGTTACTTCTTCGGCGGTCATGCCAACATTAACCTGGAAGCCTACACCTATGCCGAATACGCCCGCAAAGGCACCAACGAACTGATCGCGGTCGCTGTTCTCTCGCTGTTCCTCTTTCAATTGATCAACACCGTCACGCGCACACCAGAGAAAAAAGACCGCCTGGTGAAACATATCCTGCTGACCGTGCTGATCGCACAGGTGCTGGTCATTCTGCTGTCCGCTTACCAGCGCCTGTCCCTGTATGAAGGCATGTACGGCTTCACCCACATCCGCGTACGCACTTACCTGTTCATTCTGTGGTTGTCTGCGCTGCTGCTCCTGGTAGTGGTTTCCGAATGGATGGGCAAAAGCCAGCGTTTCTTTGGCTTATTGGTGCTGATCAGCCTGGGGTTCGTTCTCAGCCAGGCAGCCCTGAATATTGATCAGTACATTGTGGAACGCAACCTGGCGCGCCTGTCGCAGGACCTGCCGGAGGGTGCTTCCCGGCAATTTGACCATGCGTACCTGCCCACGCTGTCGCATGACAGCGTGCCCGCCATGCTGGCAGCGGTGAACAGCGGACAGTATGATACCCTGACCACAGAAATGCTGCGCGCAGAACTGTATTGCCGCCAGCAAGCGTTGCAAGATACCTTCGGCGAAGCAAACCTGCCGTGGTACAGCAAGGACCTGCCCGCCTGGCGCGCTTATTTTTTGCTGCAATTCTCCGATACCCCCCTTGACCCCGCTTCCACAGTGGAAGGCGACGATGTAAGGCTTTCAAACCGCGACATACACTACTGCAACCGTTACGGCTGGATCGATTAGGCGTTGTTCTTGCATTTTAGCGCCCTCTCTATAGTCAGGCCATAGAAGGAAATCGTAACTATTTCAGCAGCGGCGGTAGATCTACCGCCGCTACGCCTATCTAATCAGTATCTGTCCGTGAGAATGCAAGGCGCAAGCCTAAAAAGGAGAGCGATACTGACAGAGAATCGTTCGGGTTTGCCCGAACATTTCTCCATTCTCCGCTCTTAATCGATCCTGCGAGCGCCGATTATTCTCCAAATTCTGGATCATTGGCGTCTGATTCGCCCATTTCCAGGCGGTTCGGCAGTGCCTGCTCGACGATCTCGGTGGCAAACGCCCCGCTGACCTCAATCTCGTCATCCAATTTTTCAGGGGCATACAGCGTCAGCAGCCCGTATTTTTTGACAATGTAGTAAATGATGGCGGCGCTAAGCAGCCCGAAAACCGCCATCACCCCTTCCACCGCAAAGACTGACCAGCCCAGCCCACGCAGGGTGAACACGGCGGCAAAATTAACCACCGTGTGCCACAGGATCGCCAGCAGCAGATACAGGAAGTTACGCTGACGAACTCCCAGCCACACGATCAGTGAAAGCGACACATGCAAGGTGATCGCCACCAGGCGTTCAAACGCCCCCAACAGCGGTAGATACCAGGGGGAACTGGACAGCTGCAGCAATTGCATCTGTTGCTGCGGGCCCAGTTGTTCCAGCGGGAAATTGCCGCTGTTCCACATGATCAGGGCGATTGCGGCATTCATCACCGACAGTCCTACCAGGATTGACTCCACCCCGCCATGACCGAGTCCCAGCATCACAGCTGCCCGCGAGGTATCGCCCTGTTTTTTGAGCAATTTGAAGGCAATCCAACGCATGGGTTCTTCGCAAATACCCGCCAACAAGCCCAGCATGAGCGCATGGATCAGGTTAAATTGTAAAAAAGGCATGGTGGTGGGCGTGATCCCCAGCAGCGTGAATCCACGCTGGTACAGTCCCAACAAAGGGATATGAATGATCTGCGAAACGACAAAGGCGGCTGCCCCAAGGGCAAATACCTTCCAGTTGGCGCCGAATTTCTTCCACACATAGACGCCCAACACAAAGGGCAGGAAAATTTCAAGCAAAAAAGCGACAATAAAGGCAGCAGTCAACATCAGAAACCTCCAGAATAATCGATCGGCGGGGACATTTTCCACAATCATACCCTGTTATCCACCAAAAAGCGACCTCTTATCCACAGGTTTGGCGCGTTTCACGTGAAACAATCCACAGTTTGTCCACATTTTTGTTTCACGTGCAACACCAGTAAAAAAAGTGAGATCTTTACGCAAATTGGTTCTTGTTTGCGCCATTTTCTCTGCTATACTCTATGCAGGGGATGCTGCAAAGTTTCCCCTTCCTTTTTTCACATGTTTCTCATTGGTTTCGGACGGAAGGACATCGCAACGATGTTGAAACGTCTTCCTCTGGCAGTAAAGATCGGCGCCGCGCTCATCATCGCACAGGTGATCGGTTTCTTTGTGCTGGGTTTGTTCCTAAACCGGTACTTGAAAGACCACGCCCACGATCACTTCCAACAACAAGTTGATCATCTCCTCTACCACCTGGACAACTCCGGGCTTGCGCCTGAGGAAACGCTCCTTTCAGTAGATCTGCTGGCTTCCTGCCGCTCCAATCTGGTGCTGCTGGGAGGGGTGGAATATGCCGCCAACGGCAGCCAGCGCCATGCGTACCAACCGCACGAAGTAGAATTGCTGGACGCCGCTCTTCCGTCTGTGAGCCATTCTCCCGACATCTCATTGCCACACACCGATTCCCTCGACCGTTTTACCTATCAATTCTACCGCCAGCACGGCATTCCCAAGGCGGTAGTGCTGATTCCTTTACGCCCACATCTGCCGCAATCAGAGACCGATACGTTGCTGGTAATTTTTGATATCGACAAGATTGTGCATTTCCGCTATCTGTTCTTCGAAGTATATATCATCACCGCTGCTATCCTGTTGCTGGTGACAGGCGGGGCACTGGTTGCCTTCATCCGCCAGTGTGTAAGAAAGCCGCTGCGCAAGGCCGATGTTGTTCTGTCTGCCTTGGGAGAGGGCAACTACGCTTTCCGCATCCGTGAACCGATTGCACATGACGAAATCGGGCAACTGCAGCGCGGCATCAACGCCATGGCGGAGCGCCTGCAAGCCAGCTATTATGATATCTCCAGCCATGTCGGCCAGATGGAAGACATGCAGGTTGAATTGATTGAGAAAGAAAAGGTCGTGCGCCAGTTGAATCTAAGCCTCGAACGGCGTGTAAGTGAGCGAACTGCCGAATTGGAACAAGCCAACCGCGACCTTGAATCCTATGCCTACTCGATCTCGCATGACCTGCGCACGCCGCTGCAGATCATTGACGGTTATGCGGATATCCTCGCCATGAAGATCAAAGAAAATGAATCCGCGCTGCGGTCAGTCGACATGATCCACCAGAACATCCGCCAGATGGATGCCCTCATCCAGAATGTGCTGATGATCTCGCGCATCACCCGCGAACCGCTGAAGTTGCAGTCGGTGGACACCTACAACATCGCCCGCCTGGTGGTTGATATGGAAACGGTGCCTTTCAGCGAGCATTCTTTTGATATCCAGTATCACCAGCTGCCCGTCATCCAGGCCGACCCGACCATGGTTCAGCAGATTTTCCATAATTTGATCTCCAACGCGGTCAAATACAGCCTCAAACGAGAGCAGAGCCAGATCACTATCGGCTGCGACAGTAACAGCAAACCCGCGCGTTTTTACGTGCGCGACAACGGGGTAGGGTTCGACAGCGCCCAATCAGACCAGGTGTTCACCATCTTCAAGCGCCTGCACAGTGCCGAAGAGTACCCCGGCACCGGGGTGGGGTTGGCAATCGTCAAGCGCGCGGTTGAAAGACATGGCGGGCAGGTGTGGGTGGAGTCAGCATTGGGCGAAGGCACCACCTTCTTTTTCACGCTTTCGTCAACAAGATAATAGAACTTTTGTTCTATTATAGATCTGTGATTTTCTGCGGTACAATTCATCCACCACTTGATTTGTCCCCAGAGGTCTGTTAATGCGTTCACAACCGATTGTCTACACTCTGCTTGGCGTGCTGCGTCTGCTGCGATTCTTCAACCTGAGCGGCAAAGATTTGCGCGGCGCCAATCTTTCCTTCTTCTCGCTTAAGCGCCTGCGACTCGACCGCGCCCTGCTGGACGGCGCCAACCTGCGCCGCTGTGACCTGCGCTATGCCTCTTTTGAGGGAGCCTCCCTCGCGCAGACGGACCTGAGTGGTTCGCTGTTGCGCCGGGTCAATTTCCGCGGCGCCAATCTCAACAAAGCCTTTCTCAACAATTGCGATCTGCGCGAAGCGGACTTCAGTGGAGCCGACCTGCGCGGAGCATCATTGAAACGGGCAGACCTGCGCGGCGCCTGCCTCGATGGTGCCCAGACTGAAGGCGCTGACTTCAGCGCAGCGCTCTTTCCCCAGGAGATGCCCCTGCCGCCAACAGAGACAAATGTATACCATTAACCTACGAAACTGTGGATAAGTGGTATAAAACTGTGGATAACCGCACAGGTCTGTGGATATTAATTATATTTTTATTATGAAATTTGAAAAAGTGACGCTGATTGTATGGACAACTACACGCTGACCTGTCTGCATTGCGGAGCAATCTTCCACGCCGATCAGGCAATTCCTTTCTGTCCGCAGTGCGCTGCAGAGCAGATGCCGCGCGAAAAAGCACGCCTTCAAACCCAGTTGGCGCGTGCCGCTGAAAAGGGTCTGCCCGCCACGCTCACGTTGGGGCAATGGCTGCAAACCCTGGCTGATTTTAACGGACTGTGCGCCTATTGCCAGCAGCGCCCCTTTGAACACCTGGAGCATTTCATCCCCATCGACGCCGGCGGCGGCACTACCGTGGATAATTGTCTGCCTGCCTGCGGGAAATGCAACTATTCCAAAGGCGCCAGCGACCCGGACCGCCCACAGCTGGAATTATTCGTCAATGACCCACGTGAGCGGGTGCGCCGCTACCTGGCCGATCGTGCAGAAGACACCAAGACAGACAGCATTGACGAACCTGCTTTTTGGGCAGATGATCTTTCCCCTTGAGGCAAAACCACAGGGGCCTGCCGTCTTTTATGCAGGTTTGTTATGTTCCTCGATGGTTAACTTGATGGCAGTGCGCACTTTGCCGTCGATATCGACGTCGACAAATTCGGGCATACAATAGATATTAATGCCGTCATCGACCAGATATGCTGTCGCCAGCACGATGGCTTTGACCGCCTGGTTGACCGCGCCGGCACCAATTGCCTGCACTTCGGCATGGTGCATGTCCCGCATTACACCGGCGATAGCGCCTGCGACCGCCGCGGTACGGGAATTGGCTTTGACCTTAATGACTTCCATGTTGTCTCCCTTGGTTTGATGACCTCAACGCACATTCTGACAGATGGCTCTTTCTCCCTATGTTGATCGGCGAAGAAAGTGAATGTGTCTAAATTTTACAATTTTTTAATGTTTGTTGCAATACCCTGCGTTTTGAGCAATAGGATAGCTATGGCGGTTGTTCCGGTTTGATTCATCGGTTTCTAAGGCCATCCTTACTTCTGTCTGATGTAGAACCAAAACAACACCTTCCAAAGCGGAGAAAGAGTTTACCCCCTTGCGGATTCGTGTATTTCGCTGTGTCGTTAATGCATAACTTTCATCTGTGTATAGTTAATGTTATTAAACGTAATCGTAGTAGGGGCTGTGGATAGTGTGGATAGGTGCTTTCATCGGCCTCCTCACCCCCATTAGCGCGGGCAAAGAACCTCTGCCTCCCTCCATATAGGTGAAAACAACCTTCGTTCGCGGGGGGATTTCTCCCCACCTTGCCTGTGCATGAAAACTGGAAAAAGGGGACAAACTATCCCCGTGGACAATGTGGATAAACTGTCTTTGCCGCCCAATCACCACTAGTAGAAATTAGAAAAAAGAGACCCCCACATATGGGGGTTATCGTCTTTATTGTTCCTGGCGTAAGGGGGCGGGTTGTCCACAGACTCCCTTTTCTGTCCACAGTTTTTAAGGAGTTATCCACAAATTTTTAAGAATTGGTTAACGAAACCAACGCTGGCAGCCCCCTATTTTTCGCCCATTCTTCCAGCACCTCTTCGGCGTCATCAATCAATGCTTCCAGTGATTCTTCGCGTTCCTCGCGCGTTTCTTCACCCAAACCCACGGATTGCAGCATCTCCACGACCGACGGAGGGGTGGTTTCGCTGCTGATAGCCAGACGTTGGCCGAGGGTGAACAACAGGATCCACAGCGCGCTCATCGGCGCGGAGGGTGCAAATGTTTCCATGGCCTGGCGGTAATAGGGAATCTTCAGTGGATCAAGGTCAGGCGGCATTCCCATTGGTTCGGCCTGACGGTCGAATACCTCATCCCATTGGCGGATCCATTGCGCGAGCGTGTCGCTCTCCGGTACACCGCGTGAGAAGGCTTCGATCAAACAGCCGGTCCATTGCGGAATCTCCAGATCGGCAGCGCGCGCCGGAAACGCCAGCAGCAGGCGGCGCGTGCTCAAAGGCCCGTCCGCTATCACTGCCAGCAGGTTAGCGCCATCAGAAAGGCTCTGCAGGTAAGCGGACAACCACGCCTGTGGCGCGACCTCGCCAAACGCCATGGCTTGCAGGCGTTCACGGGCATTGTTCAGGAAATACAGGGCGCGCAGCACCACATTCTCCGGCTGGTCATACTTGGAGAAGGCGCCTGCCAGCACGAAATCGAACCAGTGGTTTTTGTCGAATAACACCGGTGGCTTGCGGAACAGGTCATGCCCGATCCACGGATTCATGCGCAGCTGCTTGGGGTCTTCATAGGCGCTCTGCGCCACAGGCCAGATATCGAGGTGGATGCGGTCGGTCAGGCGCACCAGCTCACGGTCGGGTGGGTTGAGGCTGTTGTGTACACACACAACGTCCACATCCCCCGCGCCGCCGATCAGCGCATCCTCGGCATCATCGCTGTCTGCCAGCGAACCGCTCAGGTAGGCGCACACCAGACTGTGGTCGGCCGCCTGACGCTCCATGACCCACTGTTTCGCATTTTTCAGCAATAGCCCATGTGTGATGCGCATGTGTTTTGTCCCTCGGGTGGCATAAGTGAAATATATGATACCACAGCGCAAGCGAATTGGGCGCTGAGATCTACCGCTTGTACCAGGTGTTCAGGATTGAAGCGGGTGAGGGGCAGGGAGAAACTCAACATGCACGAACAGGGCTTATCCCCTGGCTGTATGCGGGCAGCCACCAAATACATGCCTTGTTGAATCACTGTCCCTACATGTCCATGTCTTTTCATCGTATACTTCTCCTATGACCTCCTCCCTGCCTGATATCGCCGCGCTGTATGCCGCTTTTGACGCCCCCGTGGTGCCCTTCGATTGCGGGGCGTTGTGCGCGCCCAACAACCCGCGCGGTGTGCCCTTCTGCTGTGACCTGCATTGGGCGGTGCCGGCCGTCTTCCATCACGAATGGGACTATCTGCGCCACCATACCGACCTGTGGCACGAGTGGACCCCTGCTGAGAGCGGCATCACCGCTGACGATGCGGTGGAATTACATGAAGACACCCCCGATCACATGCGCTTGCTGGCCTGCCAGGGTGCCCCACACTGCCAGCGCAGCTACCGCGCGCTCTCCTGCCGCCAATTCCCCTTTAACCCCTACCTCACCAGCGAGATGGACTTCATTGGGCTGGCGTATGAGGAGCGCTTCGAGGCTGACTGCTGGGTGCTGCAGCACCTCGACCAGGTCAGCGATGACTATATCCGCCAGTTCACCGCCCTGTTTGACCGTCTTTTGGCGGATTGGCCTGCTGAACAGACCTCCTACTACCTCGCCTCGCAGGAGATGCGTGAAGAGTATGAGGAAGACAACAAACCCATCACCCTGCTCCATCGTGAGGGCGGCATCGTGTACATCGACCCGTCCACCGAGGAAATCATCAGCTTAGATTGATGGGTGGCGGGGTTATTTGGTTTTGGCGGGCGGCCTGGCGATGAATGGCTTGTCGCTGAACAGGCGCACAAAATCGCCCACATCTTCAACCAGTGTGCCGCGCGGTGCCTTAATCGTTTCCGCCATCGCCCAGATGTCGGATGCCGAATAGGCGATGTTGCCGGCGAAGAAGAAAAACGAGAACATCAGCCAACTCAGCGGGAAATAGGGAAGCACTGCCAGGTACACCCCGGTCAGCAGTACCAGCGGGGTGGCTTTGATCAGCAGGTAGATGCCTTTGGGCAGGTACAGGTTGGGCACGATGGTGCGCGGCACCAGTCCAGTGAGGCTGAAGGTCGGTTTCACGCCGGTGAGGGACCAGAAGCTGACCAAATGCAGGGCTTCGTGCACGAATATCATCACAAACGCCAGCAAAAACACCCCCAGTACCGCCCAGCCGCGCAGTCCGCCGATACTGGCACCGTCGAAATCGGTGCGCATGGCGGCTGCCACCTGTGAAAGCAGCGAGAAGAACAACAGGAACAGCAGCGCTGTCAACAGGTTGATGGTGAAATATGCCGGGCTTTGGCGTGAGTAGTTCAATTCTTTGTAAAGCGCAAAATTCTTAGGGAGGGTGGTTTCAATGGACATGGTCAGTTTCCTTTTTTCCAGCTTATTCAACTATATCACAATTGGCGGGTTGGCGTTCAGACTCGGGCGTGCATACAAAGTGATGCGCGCGCCCGCTGCCCCTGACCCGCGCCAGCAAACCCATGGCAGACAGGGCGTAGGTGGCTTTGCCCGCCAGGCGCGCCCGGCATTTGGCGTGTTTCGCCAGCTCGGTGTTGGTAAAGGGCTGCGGCAGGTCAGGCGGCAGCAGCCCCAGGAAGTCATCGGCGCTATGCAGGATGATATCAGCCTGTACGTTCAGCAGGCGCTGGTCAGTCAATGACCAGTAGCGTTTGCGCCACGAACCCTTGCCATCATCGACCCACACCTCCTCGATCTCGCACAACAGTACATGCAGCCACAGATTGGGATGCGGCAGGCAGGCGCGCAGCGAGAGCAGCTCGTTGAACAGGTCAAACGCCGACCCTTTGCGTGGTGACTTGCGCCGCGAGAGCTGGTTGCCTTCTGTATCCAGCCGCAGAATGTATTTCCGCTGCGCAATGGGGGCATACAGGTGCACGGGATGGCTTTCGCGCAGGATGGCTAACTTGCGGCGCAGCGGGAAGAACCCCCCGGTCTGCACCTCAATCAGGGTCTCGCCGCGCACAATGTCGATCACATAGCCATCCATGCTGACCTCGAGCTGGTCGCCGGGCTGCGCCAGGTGTTTCTTCAGGGCGGCATGCAGCGAGCGCTCGTTAAGCGTGCCGATGTGGTTGGGGGCGGTGTCTTGTGCCATGCCTGTATTATATAGGAAGAAGGAGTCGACCGGGTTCA
>OMKS01002178.1_pt1 | contig 16591 bp, 27 predicted proteins | sample 1674721 | NCBI WGS metagenome assembly OMKS01 (sample SAMN06264996, study PRJEB25208) | sediment metagenome | isolation source: hot spring sediment | place: USA: California | collected 2014-09-02
CATTCTTAGTATATACACTAATCGCAAAAACCGTGCCAGATAGGGGAAAAGTGAGACTAAGTTTGGAAAAACTCATAGAGCTAGGCCCTACCGCCGTCTTTATAGCTAGCCTATTAGAGTGTGGCAAGCTAACGGTGGCTCAACTGGCGGTACATTCGGGAGTTTCGGAGAGTACGGTCAAGCGGATTTTGCGAGTGTTAGGGTCAGAAAAAGGTTCAAAAAAAGGGTCAAAAAAAGGGTCAATATCGGAGCGCGGAAGCGGCTTAACCGTATGTAAAATGAAGGACTTACGGGGGTCAAAAGAGGGGTCAGAAAAAGGTTCAAAAAAAGGGTCAATTGACATCGCCTTTGAACATGAGCTTGAATTACTAGAACAGGATGGGTTGCATCCACGGGGGGGCAATGTCAGCACCGATTGAAACCGCCCTTGTTAGTGAGGTGGCGGAGGGATACATGATAGCGGCGATGCTTCAATCCGCGGCGGCGGTTGACCTAGGGGCCGAGTTGGGAATAACCCCACGGTCGTTTGGCGTACCACTTTACCAGCGGGTGTTTACAGCGATAGCGGCGCTTTACGCGGACCGACGGGAGATTAGTTTACCGTCGGTCTTAAACGAGTTAAAGCGGGGAACCGGGGCGTTAGAGGCTAAAGACGTTGAGCGATTGCGGATATTGGAGACGAAGCAGGTAACGCCGGGCAAGGTCCGTGAATTAGGGCCGATACTTATAGAACTAGGTCGTAAGCGGATTCTAAACACTTTGGGGGAGTGGATTTTACAGAAATCCAGGAATGGGTCGGAGCCAGATATGATAATTGAAAAATCAATGGCCGCTCTAATTGGATTGGGGGATAATCGAGCGTCGCGGGGATACCGGGATATGAAAAAATTGACACTCGATGTAATCACGCAACAGAATGCAGAGGTCGGTAAACCGCTTCCGACGGGAATACCGGCATTGGATAGCTTATTCGATGGTGGTATGTACCGAGCTGAGGTAACTGCGCTCGCCGGTGAAACGTCAAGGGGGAAATCATGCCTAGCTGGTAATATCATGCTTCACAACGCAAAGCAGGGTACACCTGTTTGTTATTTTACGCTGGAGATTAAGGGTGAGGAGATTCATAACCGGCTTGCGGCGGCACATGGTGGGATAGATTACCGGGATATTCGCCGTCGGGCGGTAAAAGGAAATCCGAAGTATGGCCAGGTTGTAAGTGAACTTGCCGAAATGCCAATGTATATTGATGATACAGTGTCAGCAACTTTGCCGGCGATGTTGGCTCGGATACGCCGGGTTATGCGCGAGCACGCACCGGAGCTTTTAATCATAGATTATATCCAAAAAATGAGCGCTCCCGCTTCACGGGAAAATCGAGCACATGAGCTAGGGTTAATCACAACGGCCTTGAGCCTTGTTGCACGTGAATATAACAATCATGTATTGGTCGTTTCGCAGTTGCATCGGCGCGGAGCAAATGACGGTAAATGGCCGACGTTAGCAAGGCTTCGAGAATCAGGGCGAATTGAGGAAGACTGTTCTAATGTGATTCTTTTACATCGAGATGAGATAATTCCGGGCCGTAAATATAACCCGGAAACAACTTGCATAGTTGCTAAGCAGCGGAACGGGGGACTCGGAGTTGTTAAACTTGGATTTGACGGGTTCCACCAACGGTTTTATGAGATTCCGGAATTAAAGAGGGCGGAATGACGGGCCTAGAGCGTGAGGTGTCTCGGCGGTACTTGGCCCTGCTGGATGCAGCGGCGCAGCTTGCCGAGTTTCTGGGGCATGAGGTTATCCAGGAGATGATTGATATGGGCTGGCTATATTACCAGGAGGGGATGTTTGAGATAACCGAGAACGGTCGGGAACAGATTGGTAAAAACCCGTTTAACCTTGGGGGTGTGTAATGGGACACTTTGAGGCGTGGCATTTTCTCACTGGCTTGGCCGGGGCAATCGCCCTGATATGGGGAACTAGCGAGCTTGCGTTTGGCTGGCCTCGGATAACCCGCTGGGCTGTCAAGCGGTGGCGGCAGGTACTAGATACCGTGGCGCGGGTGAGCGGTCGAGGGTTAGCATGGGTTCCCGGCGGGGAGAAGGGTTGCCGCCGGGGAATGGCAGCGCGGTTTCGCTGGGTACGTCCAGTCGGCTTTTCGTTGCGCCGGGCGGTTTTTCAGGCGGCGCAAAAAAAGCTAGAAAAAAGTTACTTTAGGGGTTGACAAGGGGGTTAAAATGGTCTATAATGAGGATGTGAAACACGGAAAGAAAAAGCTGTTTAGGTTCCTCGCCGAGCCGGACCTGTTAGAATGGCTGGCGAGGGAAGCGGCTTACCGGCGGTCTTCTACCTCGCAAGTACTCCGGGAGCTTGTAGTAAAGGCGATGGAGGCTCAAGGAGAGCGCAGTGAAAATCTTAAAAGCCCGCGTTGACTGGGGAGAGCTGCCGGTGCCGGGTGAGCATTATGGGCGCCCACCTCGACTGCATATCCTCGTTGACGCGCTGCCCGATGGGGAATGGATTTATACGGCTTGTGGCGTAAATTACCGGCGCTTCTTTTTCGCCGAGCAGGGCGGGGAGGCGCGTTTTTTACGTCAGGGGCCGGATGGATTTAAGGAGCCCTGGGGTCTGGTGTCGTTGCAGCTGCATGACGGGTCAACGGTGGAGTTTGACCCGCGCCCACTGGACCCGTCAATGGTGAACTATCTGGCCTATAAGGGTGAGCCGGGGTTTTATCAGGTTGTTCCGGTGGTACTTTATCAGCCGGAGAATCAAACGCCGGTATGCAAGGGGCCGCATTTTGTTACGTTGGCGTTTGCCCGAGAGGCGGCGGCAAAGTGCAAGCCGCCGGTGTTCCTAGCGCAAAAGCGGTTCGGTTGGGATGATGCAAGCTGGCGTTGGGTGCCGTCTATATCAAAGAAGAGCCCAACGTTGCCGGGAGAGTAGGCTATTGAACATTGCCCATAGGAGGAGCAGTGAACCCAAAATGCCTGATGTGCAATCGTGAAGCCGAGAGCGGAAGTTTGTATTGTAGCGAGGCTTGTAGGCAACGGTCGCACGCGGAAGAACTGAGCTACGCTAGGGAAGTAGAGGAGGCATTGAGGTTAAAGGAGAAGGAGCGAAAGCGTCAACGCAGTTATTGGGCGACTGACGCAGATGACGAGCGCGACCAGGCGCTGGTGGACGATTACGTACTCCATCGAGAACCGGATGAAAGATAACGACACGGCGCGGTTCGAGGAGGCGAAAAGAAGGGCCCGAAGGTGATGATTGACTCCGGCTTTATATTTAACCGCCCCATCGGGGCGAAGGAGGAGACGATGGGATGCTATACGGTAGAAGACATCATGGCTCTGGGGCCGTGCCAGCCGCCCTATTCACGGGCGCGAGTTCGGGAACTCTGGGGGGGCCGAGGGGCGTTATCCCCAGGGGAGATTGCCGCATTGGACATCCCGGTAGGCGACCGATTCTGGGTGTTGAACCAATTACTTCCAAGGGAAGTAAATACGGCTTTAGCTCGCCGTATCGCCCTGGACGTGATTTATTTGTGGGACGATGCGCCTAGCGTGGTACGGCGATACCTAGAGACGGGGGATGAGAATATTCGGGACGCAGCCTGGGCCGTAGCCTGGACCGCAACTAGGGCCGCAGCCAAGGCCGCAGCTAGGGCCGCAGCTAGGGCCGCGGCTAGGGCCGCAGCCGGGAACGCAACCGGGAGTGCAGCTAGGGTCGCAGCCGGGGCCGCGGCTAGGGCCGCAGCCGGGGCCGCAGCCGAGAATACAGCCGGGGATGCAGCCAGGGCCGCAGCCTGGGATAAATATCTTTGCTGGGTCGTAGAAGCGTTTTAACCGCCCCGCCGGGGGCGAGGAGGAGACCGATGGATAACCCGAAGATAGTGAAATGCCCAACGTGCGGTGGAAACGGTGTATGGTGGTCCCATGGAATGCGCGATATTTGTCCCATCTGCTCCGGTCATGGCCGCGTGGTCGGTGTCCCGAATAATCGCCCGGATGACGCTCCCGACTCTACCGCGCCGACGGTAGAGGACGCAGTGGAAGCCCTACGTTGGGCGCATGACACGATGTCAATAGAAGCTGCATACGAAGCGGTTCGTCAACTGCGGGCTGAAAGGGAGGCGACCGATGAGCCGGTTTAGTGTCCAGCGTAACATATTTGGCTATGCTGACGGTATAGGAATTGACGGATATACCGTACTCCACCTAGTACCGGGCACAACCCGCAACCAGCACAACGCGCAAAAAATTGTAGATTGGCTTAACGGTCTAGTTGCGACAGTGGATGAGTTAGAGGAGGAGCCCCCCAGTGATAGCCTATAAATTAACCGATGAAAAAATGCAGACACGGGGCGGGTGTCAATGGGCGCTCGGTGAAACTACGCGGGCGAAAGGCAAGGTTTTTAAGCCGTACACGGATGGCTGTCTGCATTTGTACGAGTCCCCGGAGGTTGCGGCGTTTATGGCCCCGTTACATGGAGTTGAGAATTATACGCGATGTTTCCGGGTTCGCACCGGACGGCGAATATTAAATGACGGTACAAAAATTGGGGTTCGTTCGGCGACGCCGTTAAAAGAGGTTCCGCTGCCCCGACCAACGTTGGAACAATGGGTATATTTTGCGATTCAAGCGTCGTTGAAATTGCCGCAATCATTGACATATGAGGCATGGGCGGATGATTGGAAGAGTGGTAGGGATAGGAGTTATGCCTCCGCCTGCGCTGCTGCCTACCGCGCCGACGCCCGCCCCGCCGCCTGGAGTGCTTCCGCCTACATCGCCACCGAAGCCGCATTCCGCGCCGCCATCCGGGATGCTCCCGCCTACGCCGCCGCCCATGCTAAAAGGGTTGACCCGACTATAGACCTCCACGCCCTAGCCTGTGAAGCGCTGGCGTGGGAAGACCCGGTGGGGGCAAAATGACCGCATTTAACCGTTGTCCAGGAAAAGACTGGCTTGTCGGCGATGACGGTAAGCCGGGTTATACATTCAACCCTTTAACAGGCTGCCTTTACGGGTGCCCGTACTGCTATGCCCGCCGTTTTGCGCAGCGCGGTAGGGGCCGGTACGCGAAGACGGGGTTTGAGCCAACCGTTCACTTTGACCGTTTTAAGGTGAAGCCGCCGAAGGGCCAGCATCGGATATTCGTTGGGAACATGGGGGACGTATGCGGCAATTGGACTTGGGCAAATTACGGGGTGGAAGAGTTGTCATGGGGTCCGGGGACAATACAAACGTGGCTCTGGTACTACATCGAGGCTTACCCCGCTTGTCAATTTATCATGTTGACAAAAAATCCCGGCGGACTAAAACGCATTGAGATTTTGTCTGACGAGGGAAAGGGGGGGTATGAAGACCTTCCCCGTAACCTTGTGTGGGGAATATCCCTTACCGGCAACGACCCGGTAAGTGTGGAGCGGCTGCGGATGTTCAACGAGGTTCGCCACCCGGCGGAGCGTGTGGTAATCAGCTATGAGCCCGTGTTGAGCCCGCTGCCGGAGTTGCCGCCGGTAGAGTCAGGGATGGGGTGGCTGATTATCGGAGCGCAGACGGGTCCGGGGGCGATTCCGCCGCGCCTGGGATGGGTACATGCGGCCTGCGAAATATCGCGGGCTGCGGGTTGGCGTGTGTGGGTAAAGGATAATATCGTAAACGCGCCGCCGCCATTGGGCGGTGTAGAATGGCCTCGCGAGCAATTGCCGTTTGTCTAATCGCCCCCCACGGGGGGCAAGGAGGAGCGATGACCCGTGACGAAAAAATCCTTGCTGCTTGGAAGCAGTACAAGGCCGCCCGGTGGAAATACTACTGGGGCGATTGGGAGCAAATTAACTCCAATCTTAACAAGATGGTGTTTACCGGAACTCTTTATCTGTATGTGTCTGATTGGCCGTCGAGTGCGACGCCATAGACGATTAAACCGCCCCCACGGGGGGCAAGGAGGAGTGATGGGAACGATGATTGAAGATGCCATTAAATATTTACCTACCGCTAAGCAGGCATTTGAACAGCGTCAGTGGGCGGATAGGCTTAACAGTTTTAAGCATTTCCTGTGGGACAAATATCAGTTAACTCTCGATGAGTGGTACGCCGGAATGATAGCGCAGTTAGAGGCTGATTGCAAAAGAGATACGGTGCAACCGCCCCCTTTTGGGGGCAAGGAGAAAAATTGTGGATGATGACCTGGTGTTAGAGGCATATTGCGACGCGCAGGATGAACTAGCGCGGGTGCTTGCCATGAACTACGCTGCCTTGGAGGGCGAGGGTAAAAAAACGCGGGCGATTCGCCGGGAACTCGCAGGCCGGTACAATATCCCGGTAATACAGGTAGAGCGGCTGGTAGCTTATAGCCGAGAGGGGCGCCGAGCGCAGAATGGAGTATTGCCGGAGGTTTACGGTGAGATACTGCGCCGGGTGCCCTTCGAGAAGGCCGGGGAATTACTAGACGCCGCCGAGACGGGCCGGTGGAATATTGAGACAGCACAGGCAGCGGTGAGGGCATATCGGATAACGCGCCGGATTGAGGCGGACCAGGTACGGAGCGCGTGGAGACAGGCGGAGACTATTGCCGGGGGTAGATTAACGGCGGACGCGATAATAGCACTGGCCCCGGCGGACCAATACGAACTCGCCAAGCCGTTGCGGACGGTAGCCCGGTTTGCGGGGCAGGCGAAGGGGATGACGGAAGGAGGCAATGTTGACAGCGCAACAGATTGAACTATTACATATATTGCAGGCTTACGGTCCATTGACCCGGCAAGCGATTGGGGAAATGCTTTGGCTAAAAGGGTCGGGGGCTGTTGGGGATTGGCAACTTCGCAACGTTGGCAAGCGCCTTTGTACGCTAGAAAGGCTTGGATTGGCGGAGGGAAGGTATTACTGGGATATTCCAGGTTTAAGATATTGCCAGCGCTACCGTAAACTTTGGATGATAACCTATCAAGGGTGTAGACAGTTTATTAACCGTCAACGAGGCGGTCTGTAATGCCCCAGGATGCGCTAAAAGGATTGAGGCGGGGAAAGGTATGGCATAAATATCACGCCTCTCCTACGTCAATTGACGGGCTTAGATTTGATTCCAAGGCGGAGGCGGGGCGGTATGTGGACCTAAAGCTTTTACAACAGGCTGGGGAGGTCTTGTTTTTTCTGCGTCAAGTGCCCTTTGATTTGCCCGGCGGGGTGAAGTACCGGGCGGATTTTATGATATTTTATGCGGACGGGACGGTTACGGTAGAAGACGTGAAGGGCGTTGACACGCCGCAGTCGAGGCTAAAGCGTCAGCAGGTGGAAGCGCTCTATCCTATCAAAATCGAACTTGTAAAGGGGCGGCGGTGAGAGATAACCGTATCTGCATTCTTTGCGGTAAGGCGGCCTCGGAGTTTCACCATATTATCCCCCGTGGCCATATCGCCGGGCAGTGCTCCGAGGATTGGCCCCTCAATCTGGCCCCGCTCTGTAAGGAGTGTCATCAGCGGCAGCACCTCATCGGCGGGCACCTAGGGCTTTTGTGGCAAGGAATGGGATATGGTGTCCTTGAGTTAATGGTCCTGGCTGCCCTTGGTGCGCATCCGAAAGCCCCAATGTATCCGCTAGTCCGGGAAAGGGCGGAATGGGCGCAAGGGCAGTTGACCGATGAGGCCCGGAGCGATTTGGAATTATTGCTACCACAGATGGAGACCCAGGGGGTGGAGGCGTTTAAGGCATTTGCCAAGTTGACGGACGCCCGGCCGATTCCAGGCTGGATATAGGATGCTGTGCTCCGTGGTAATGGGGTGAGACTCCCCGCCGCGTGTTTTTATCGGCTATCTCACCCGGTAAACGGAGCTATGGCTGGCCGGTGCCATAACGCGGGGGCCTCCTCGCCGCAAAACCGGCCCCCTACTAAAAGGGGTGGAGTATGAGAGCGGCTTTTATCTCGATGCAGGTTAAACGGCACTGGATTAAACAGGCGAAGGCGGACCTTGACGTGGCGTTAAACTACGGTTTCTAGACCGGGAAAAACGAAGGAGACATAATGGGGAACCTAAAAACAGGTACAGAGGCGGAATGGATTGAGCTTGGCGAGCGAGTTAAACAGGCTTGTCTAGCCCTTGGGCGTGCTTTTGATATGGCTGGAAAGCTGTTACCGTTAAAAATATACGGTAAACTTGGGAAAGCTTACGCAGCGATAGACGACTTTAGAAACCACGCGGAAAACGAAATGTTTCGCAGGGGCGGGCCTAGAAACATAACCGTCTTTTACGGAGCTTATGACCCTGCTTTTGATGAACGGCAGAGGGCGCTGGAAGAAGCTCGCGGGGAATATAAGGTTTGTTAAGGGTGTTATGAGCGCCCTGGTAGGGAAGCCGCCCCAGAATTGACAGGGGGCGAGCAGGGTGTTGACCGGGAAGTGTGTCGGAAGGTAGAGGTAGAAGGTTAATCCATGAAAATCCCAAAAGCGATAAAAGACCAAGTAGCCCAGCTACTCGCCGCAGGTTGGGGAAATACTAAAATCGCCGAGAAGGTAGGAATTGGGCGGCGCACAATTAGCCGGTGGTTGGCCGAGGATGAGAAGTTTCGTAGTCAAGTCGAAGAGCTACGGAACGAGAACTTGGAGCAATTGAAGTCTTTGTTGTCCCAGGCCGCCCCTGCCGCCGTGTCTGTCTTGACGGACGTTATGATGGGACGGGTGCCGAGGGTGCCCGAGGGTGAGCTTGGAGAAGAAGATGAGCTGGGGCTAGGGCCGAAGGAGGGGGTTAGGATTGGTGAAAGGATACGGGCTGCCGACCGGCTCTTGGCCCACCTTGGGAATTGGATTGCCTCGACGGATGTGGTAATTTTTGCCGACAAGGTGGGGAAGGCGTTGGACCAGGCGCTAAAGGGGGTGAGTCCGCAAATGGCGGAGAGGATAAGGACGGTGTTGGCACATGGACTTATTAAGGCTGGCGTCTCGGCGGATGGTGTATCTCCTGCTACCAGAAAAAGGGGAAAACATCGGTGTCCCGCTAGTCGAGAAGGGGATAACACTAACACCGGTTCAGGGGCAGGTTAGGGAGTACCTGGAACCCGGAAATCGTGTCATCGTTCCAAAAGGGCGCCGGGCCGGTGGAACCCGCCTTGGTGCTCATCGGTTCGTAGAGGCGCTTCAAGATAAAGTTGAACCGAAGGGGTTTTTGCTTGTAGCGCCGCGGTTGGAGACCTGCGAGCGGGTTATAGATGAAGTGATAGGATTGGCCCGTACTGTCTCACTTGAATTGGCCGAGCGTAAGCACCCCTACCGAACATTCGTTAGTCCGACCGGCTCCTGGCTCACCGTTCGTTCACTCGATAAGATTAAGGACCTGGGACTCTCAATCCGGGGCATGGGAAAGTGGATTCACGGGGTGATGGTGGATGAAGGCGCCTTTGTGCCCGAGTGGGCGTGGAAGGTCCTGCGACCCATCTTGGTGGACAATAACGCCTGGCTTTATTTTACTGGAACTACGCACGGGGAGGGTCTTTTCAAGATGCTTTATGATTGGGGGAACGACCCTGACAGGCCGGATTACCATTCTTTCACGATGCCAACGCGGTCAAATAGTTTTTTGACAGAGGCGCAGATTGCCGAGCTTGAGGCTGATATACTCCCCGAGGATAGGCCCGCCGAGCTTGAGGCTCAATTCACAGCGCGCACCGGGCTTGTTTTCACGCGGTTTAGTCGAGAGGTTCATGTGGCCGATGTCCTGGCCGGTGGGGAGATGCTGTACGGTGTGGATTGGGGCTTTACGAACCCGGCGGTGGTCTTGGCCGTGCGGCGCTTCGAGGAGACGTACCAGGTGATGGACGAATGGTACTGTACCGGGCGGACCCCCGACCAGCACCTTGACGCGGCGCGAAAAATGGCCGAGAAGTGGGGACCTGGGCGGTTCTTTTGCGACCCATCAAGGCCGGATATGCTAGCGGCGTTTCGTAGAGGTGGATTGCAAGCCGTTGCCGCTGATAACGCCTTAATCCCTGGGATTGACCACCTACGGCGGTTATTGGGGAACTACGAAGAGGTAGGGCCACGGCTATTCATCTCGCCCGGATGCGGGAACCTAATCCGGGAGATGGTGGACTACCGCTACTCTGAACGTGGTGGTGAGGAACCCGTGAAAGAGGCGGACCACGCGGTTGACAGTTTAAGGTATGTCTGCTATTCTTCGAGACATAAGGTGGCTCAAGCGGTAGGCTTTAAGGAGTACCGTGGCAGGAAAAGAAAGTGCTGAAGCTGTACTGATTGGTGGTACAAGGGGGCCGCTTGAGTTCTGGCGGATGATGCGCTCCCTGCCGAACCCTGATGAGGTATTGGCGAAAGCAGGTCTGGATTGCCGGGCCTATTTTTCCGTTTTGGCTTGGCCCCACACCCAGGCGGTTGTAGAGACCCGACGGCTCAATGCCTTGAGCCGCGAAATAATCATCCGTCCCTCGGACCAGAGCGATGCAACGTCGAAAGAGGCGGCGGACTATGTGCGAAGCGAGTTTGCCCGCTTACGGATAAAGGCCCTCCGGTCAGAGTTGTGGTGGGCTGCCTACATTGGCTTTTCGCTTGCGCTCTTGGAGTGGGAAGAGGCCGACATAGGATACCGTGTGAAACGGTGGGCCGTGGCTCCCCAGCACCTTGTAAGGCTTGGCTTCGACACTTCGCCGGTTGTGGCAGGTACAGAGCTTCCCTGGGAACGGTGTGTCTTGTGTCGCAGTGGGGGCGCATCCGCATTTGACCTGTACGGTCGAGGATGCGCCCAGGGAGCGTACTGGCCGAGCTTCTTCCTGATTGCGGACTGGAAGTATTGGGGCGACGACGTGGAGAGGTACGCCGCTCCTCGGGTCCTGGCTCTTGTTCCACCGGGGTACGCTTCGACAGGGCCGGGGTTGAAATACATAGACAAGGTACTGGGCGCGCTTGACGGGCTAGTTAGAGGGGGGACTGCGGCGCTGGATGCAGACACCGGATTGAAAATCCAGGAACTGGCTCACCATGCGCCTCAAACGTCGAGGGTACATCAAGAGTTCCAGCGGGCCGGGGATGAGTTAATCAGCAAAGCTGTGTTGGGGCAGACCCTCTCGACCGACGGGGGAACGATTGGTACAGGCGCTGAAACCCTCGGTCGCATCCACGCGGAGACCGGGTTACTCCCTCGGCTCGAAGCTGATTTGCAGATGATTGACGAAGGTCTGCAATGGCTTGCCGAGCTAGTTTGCAGGTACAGATATGGGCGGGACGATTTGACCCCTGTGATTGACCACGCGGGGCCGCGCATCCGTTCGGGTGAGTTGAGCACCATCGTGAACGACCTTGGGCTTCCCGTGAGCCAGGCGGATGCCTACGACATCCTGGGGGTTCCCGCTCCAGAGAGCGGTGCGCCTCTGTTAGCTGGACGGTTGCCGGGAGTGGGGTCAATATCTGGACAGCAGGCCCCCCGAGGGAGTTTGGGCTTCGGTGAGTTGTCGGACGGCGCCGGGGACCACTTGACACCGCTGGAGCAAAAGTGGGGACCGCGGCTGATTGACGAGTACCGTAAAATGGGCGAGGCGATGACTCGGACAGTGAGCGCCTTACCCTGGGAGCCAAAACTCTCCGAAGGTCGGCAGCGGGTACTCGCCAAGGTGCTTCGAGATATGCTCCTTGATGCGTGGCTCACGGCGGTAGAAAAGGCGTTGACTAAAGCCAGGGACCGCGGCGTTGAGCTTGCCGACCCCGATGTCGAACTGGACGTCGAATTGATGCTACCCATTGAGAACCGAGAGGCCAAGCGGATTTTAGCCGCAAAACAGGTTGTATCTACGATAGAGGCGCGAGCACGGGGCATCGAGCAGTACGCTTTTTCAATCGCTCGGGTCGAAGACATGCGGCTCGTCGAGTTCGCTAAAGGAGAGGTACAGAGGGCTGCCCAGGGGGAGGTTAGTTTGCCCGAGTTCCGCCGGTCGCTGGAAACTGCGTTCCAGGAGGCCGGAGCGAGTCCCATTAGAGCCGGGCACGCGGAGACCGTCTTGCGGACCAATCTGGCGAGCGCGTATGAGGGCGGCCACTATGAGGCCGTGATGAGCCCGGCGCTGGCGGAGGTTTTCCCGGCGTTTGAGTTCAAGACCGTGGGGGATGCCAGGGTCCGGGCCGAGCATGAGATACTTGATGGTATCGTGTTCGGGCGCGACGACCCGAGGCTCGGAGAATATTGGCCCCCGCTAGACTATAACTGCCGGTGTACGATGCTGGAACTGGCGCCCGAAGAGTTACCAGATGGCGGGATTGCCGAACCGGTGCTTGACTGGCACCCCCCGGAGTCGTTTCGAGACAGGCCGGGGGCGTTCATGTAAGAGCCCCCAGGTTGACAGAATTGGGCGCATGGGGTATAATTCCACTTGTTGACAGAGTTTTTGCCCCCACGGGCTGGAGGTTGCGTCGGATTATCCGGGCGTGAAGCGGATGGAGGGAAGATGCTACCCTTGTTGTTTCCCGGTGTGCACGGTTCATCCGGAAAGGTCGTAACCGAAGCGGACGTAAAAGAGGTATGGGAGCGGAATAAGGGTCGCAAGGTTCCGATAGTTCCAGGGCACCCTTTGGAGGATGACGTTAAGGCCCTTGGTCTAGTTCGTTTAGAGCGGCTTTTGCCGCAGTACGTTGACGAAACAGGGACGCTCCGGGGGCCGACAATCCTGGGACGGATGGAACTTAACGGGGCTGGGAAAGAGGCGGTTTCGAGGGGGGAGTACCTGTATTATTCGCCCGCCCTGAAAAAGGATGCAGCGGCGGGTCTTTTAATGCGGCACGTCGGGCTTGTCAACGACCCCGCTCAAGCTGGACTGCCGGCCCTTCAAGACCTCATCATCCTTTCCGACACCTCCATGCGGTTGACGTTCTACGACAAGGCGGAGGAGAGCGCACCTTGGAACTTTCAAGCCGCGGACTACGACGTGAAGCAACTTGCGCGGGCGTCCGCTTACGTTGAGGGGATGGCCGGAAACCCACATACCGCGGCAGTTCCTGACGACCTGACGAAAGCCGCTTGCCACCTGCCCCACCACAAGCCCGACCTTACGTTGGTCTGGCGTGGTGTTGCGGCAGCGGCAGCGGCTTTAGCCGGTGCCAGGGGTGGGGTCAAGATTTCGGATGACGCAAAACGGAAAGCCAGAGCCCATCTAGCAGAACACTATAAGGAGTTTGGCAGAGAGCTCGACATAGAGCTAAACGAAGGAGACTCAATGGTATTCACAGAGGAACAGGAAAGGCGCATCGAGGAGCTTATCGAAGTGGGTCTCAAGAAGGAGCTTGAGCCATTCCTGGAGAAGCTGACAGGTGTGCCGGAGGCTGACTTGGAGGCGTCAGGGGAGGAAAAAGCCCTCTCGGATGAGAACGCAAAGCTTGCCTTGAAGCTCAATGAGATGGAGGCTGAACTCAAGGCCCAGCGGTTCTTTAGCGACTTGATGGACAAGGGGTGTCCAAAGCGTCATGCCGTGATGCTTTCCGACCTGGTACGCAAGAACCCCGCGTCGGAGACGGATGCGCGCAAGTTTGCCGAGGCTTACGTCAAGGATGTTAAGCTGTTCGGCGGGATTGACGTGGTGCTCTCGGAGGAGCGGGAGGGCCAATCAGAGCGGGAGTTCAAAGCCGGGCTGGAGGCCGGGCGTCGGGCGAGGTAAACGACCTGCAAAGGAGATGACGCATGGCAAAGTGCCCGTATTCGCAGGGGATTTTCACGAAAGAGGCGCCGGATAACCGGGTCTTTGCGAGCAAAGTCCCCGAGCCGGAGTACCGCCCCTGCATTTTTGATGAAGCCACAGCGGACGCAACCGGAGATATTGGGCCGTACCGCACGGTTGGCATCATTGACAGCTCGGGGCTAGACTCCGACGGAAGGCCGACGGTAGGCGTACATGACCCCGAAGCATCCGACGGCAGAGAGCTGATTTACGGGGTTCTACCGGTCGTAGTCGAGGACGTGGACCCGAACCGCTCGCCCGCCGCCGATTGCCCGGTGCAGGTAATCATAGGCGGGCACCTATGGCGGTCCATTCTGCACAAAGATGACAAGATGGTCGAGGCTACTCGACTTGCCCTCGAAAAGAAAGGCAAGTTGCGGTTTGAAGGGGGTGAGTCTTAATGCCCTACGATTTCACAAAGCCTGGCATCCGCTCTTTTGAGTGGTGGGCAGGGGTTTTGGAGGCTCTCTCTCCGACCCAGTACCCGGCCCTTGCGCGGACCCTCCTGTTCCAGGGGGAAGTCCCGGTCATGGGCGAGACCGTCAACTGGGACCTGCTCGGCCAGTTCGCCGCGGCCGGCGCAGAGCCCAATGACCCAAATGCCTCCCCCCTCCCGGTGCGCCCGGTGGTGAACCAGGCCCGTCAGGTAGCGCTCACTTACTTCTCCGAGGAATACCCAATACCCTCGGCGGTTTTGGCCGAGCGGCCTCCGGGAGTCCCCCCGAGCGGGGTGGATGAGGCGCTGGTCCGAAACAACGTGGACCAGGTGCTGGTGCGCTATGTCCGCGACCTGCGGGACCGCGTGGTGACGAGACTTCAGGCGATTGCCTGGGGGCTCATGGTGGATGGGGAGTATGAGTACCAAGGCCGAGGTTACGGGATTAGCCTTCACTCCGGGAGAAACGAAAACTTGGCGATTAACGCCGGGGTAACGTGGAGCAGCACGGGAGACGGCAACCCCTACCAAGACCTGCAAGTGCTCCTGAACGCCGTTGCGCGGTACGGTGGGATACGCCCGGATACCATCATTTTCGGTGGCACGGCGTGGACCTACGCCATCGCCAATGAGACGTTCCGGCAAGCGTTGACTCCGAGCCAGAGCGGGCCAAGCATCCTTTATACCGCCCAGGCAGGGGGCCAGGTAACGCCGACCACCGCGGAAGCAGCGTACACCCCGACCCTTCTCGGCCAGTTCCAGGGCGTTTCTTGTTACCTCTGCAACGAACTCGCAGCGGATGGGACCACGCCGTACCTGCCGGAGACCTCCGTGATTGCGCTGAACCGCGTGGCCTACGGCGGTCCGGTTTATTACGGGACCATCCAAAACTTCCGTGCGTACACGGGCGGTTCCGTCCTGGTTCCCTGGTTCCCGTATGATGTGGAAGACAGCTACGGGAAGAACCGCAACCTTGTCCTCGAGACAAGGCGGTTGTGGCTGCCTCCCAACGTCAACGCTTGCGGCGTGCTTGACACCAAGGCCGTTTAATCGCCGCTACTCCTCCGGCGGCAGGCCCTGCAAGGGCCAAGGTGGGGGGGAGTCCGGCACAAGCTCCCCCCTACCAACAACGAAAAGGAGAGGCATGGCGAAACGGATGTACCGCGTTTTACGGGCTTTTACAGATGGTGGGCGGCTTGTTCGAGTCGGAGAGATAATCCAGCGAGAGGAAAGCATTGCAGCAGGAGCCGTTAAACGCGGGTTGCTGTTAAGGTTGCACTCGGGCGGCAGAGGAAAAAAGAACCTTGACAAATCGGCGCCGGTGCCCGGTGAGTGAGCTCATAGACAGCGACGCGCTGAAGGCCGAGCTTGGGGACTACAAGTTCAACAAGCTGTTCTGCTGGTCCCAAGCCGGGACGGCAGAGCCGGACGAGGAGTTCGTAAGCCACATCATCGAATCTGCGGAAGATGAGGTGAAGGCCGAGCTTCACCGCCTTTATGATTACACCCCTAACGGGACGAATGTGCCAGAGGCGGTTCGAGCTTGGGCCTTGAACCTGGCAATCTACCTTGTTTATCGAGCGCGAGGATACGAAGAGGTAGGGCTCCCTTATAAGCACCGGGCCGATGAGTACCAGAAATTGGCCCGCGAGGGACACCTGGGGCCAGAGTGGCAGGTCGGCAAACAGGTGGTACTTGCACCTCGCCGGATGCCGCCGAGGACAACTCACAGGCTCCCCCGGATAAATCAAATCACAGATAGGCAGTATTTCTAACGCGGTGAAGCAGGCCCATGCCAGCGGTTACGATAAAAGAGGCTGCCAAGCGGTTGCACCGGCTTGGGAAACGGGTAGGGACGGCAGGGGCCTTTGACCCGGTTGCCACGATGTTCGCGGCTGGGGCTCGCCGCCGGGTTGAGCGAGGGGTTGACCCCGAGGGAGTGCCCCATAGGCTGCGTTCCCCGTTGACCGCCTCGATTGCCGGAGGCCCAAAACCGGGGCGCGACACCGGCCAGATGATAAGGTCCCTAACGGGTTATTCGAGGCAGCATGGGAGGTCTGTAATCCTGGCTTGGGGGAGCCCCCTGGCGTATGCCTTGACCTATGACCGGGGTGCTACAATCACTCCCCGCCCTCCGGGTAGGATGCTGGCAATCCCCCTGACCATGAAGGCTCGGAAGTACGGCGCCCTCGAGTATCCGGCCAGGCTTTTTATGTTTCCCTTTGACCGGCGCGAGAAGCCGCGCTCCCTGGTTGAGTTTACTTGCCAAGGGGTGGTTGCGGTGTACGCCTTGCAAACCGAAACGACCGTTCCAGCGCGCCCCTTCCTGCCTCCCAGTAAGGCAGACATGAGGCGGCTCAAGGCGCATCTTGACGGCATGATTAAAAACGGCCTCCGCGGGCGGGTGTAGCATGGGATTGAACGAGGCGGTTCTATTCCAACTGAAGCAAC
>OMKS01002183.1_pt1 | contig 16568 bp, 7 predicted proteins | sample 1674721 | NCBI WGS metagenome assembly OMKS01 (sample SAMN06264996, study PRJEB25208) | sediment metagenome | isolation source: hot spring sediment | place: USA: California | collected 2014-09-02
TCCAGAGGTTCATTTTCAATGGTGAAAGTGTATCTTAATTTTTTCACCTCGGGTGTCAGTTCAAATTTCTGATTGTATCTTTTTTCCAGTCTCCTGACCAAATCCTCGATGGAAAGGTCGTATATGTTAACAACTCCTTCTCTCCAGGAGGTATAGCGGATGGTGTTCACTTTTCGGGCAGAATACAGATTCGTTTCCAGATTTACATTCACGCGCTCCCCGGGGTTCATCCGATAAAAATTATCGTTAATGGTGGTATTGATAAGTTCAACTGAACCTTCTTCCAGAACAACCTCTACTGCATGTTCGGCATTGAAAGAATTTATATTGAACCGGGTACCAAGCACTTTTACCTGCAACCCCTTACAGGTAACCAGCATCGGCAGAGTTTCACTTCTTTGAACATGGAAATAAGCTTCGCCTGTTAAAGTAAGCTCTCTGTTATTTGTTGAAAAATAATTGTTGTAAGTAATTTTTGAACCGGAATTTAACCAAACCAGCGAACCGTCAGGGAGTTCCACTTTGGAGATCTGACCGTTTTCGGCCATTACACTGGTAAAAGTTTCAGGGATGGTTTGCGGCTGATGGGTAAAAAACCAGGCCATACTGCCCAAACTAACAACAAAAAAGAAGATGGCAGCCACCCTGTAAAATTGTTGGATTTTCCGGGATTTCTGCCATCTGTTGTAACTTTTTTGTCCAAGAGTTGCCTGAAGCCGTTGCCAGCTCTTTTCGCCACCACCTGGAAACTGGCTGGACTCCAGACTCTTTTTCCAGTCTAATCTATAACTACTAAAAACTATGCGGTTTTCTTTTTTCCGCAGCCAGTGAAGCAGTTGCTCCAATTCAGCATCAGTTGCCCGGCCTTCAAAATATTTTAATGCGGTATCTTTCATATTATCTTTACTATAAGGAGTACAAAAATGGAATAAAAAACCCTACCTCCGGCAGAGAAAAAAGTTTCATGTTGCAGGTTGCAAGTTAAAGAGGGGGTACGGCGAATTCCGATTCGCCGATTCGATAAATGCGCGAATCGGAATTCACGCCACCCCTCATCCCAGCAACATCGCAATCAACACAACCATCGCAGGGTACTTCTTCAACAACTGTTTACGGATTTGTTTTTTGGCTTTGGCTATCTGTTTTTCCACCATTTTAATACTGATTCCGAGTTCCTCTGCTACTTCTGCTTGTTTTTTCCCTTCGAGTTTGCATTTTATAAACACTTCTTTCATTTTTGCTGGTAAAGTATTCACCGATTCCTGAAAGGTTTGAATGAGCAATTCTTCCAGGCTTTTTTCTTCTTTTTCGGCCAAATCGAGTTGATATAAATACTGAAGTTCTGCAATCTGAAGGTTTTCGGGGGAGATATTTTCAGAATCGAGTCTTTGATTTTTCAGGAAATTCAGGCATTTGTTGCGGATGATGACAAACAAAAAACTTTCAAGCCGCTTTTGAACGTCAATCGTTTCCCGTTTTTCCCATAAGGTAATGAAACACTCCTGAACAAGGTCATCTACTTCACTTTCGTTTGGCACAAACAGTTTGCAATACCCTTTTAAACGCGGATACAGCAAACGGAAAACCTCTTTAAATGCTTCCGGATTTCCTTTTTGGAGTTCTCTCTTTGTTTCAATGCTGAACATTGATTCAAAAATAGATGAAAATCTGGTAAAAAAAAATGAATTTAGATTTATGGAGCTAAACCTTTGGGTTAACCTGCAGGTTTTTATTCAAACTGAACAGCATCGCCAGGCACTTCACTGCCAACGGAAGTAAACGATTTCAAATTTTTGTTTCCGGCAGGCAGCAACAGAATATTACCTGATTTTTCCCCATTTACGGTAATTGTATTCGTGTGCTGAAATGGATAACTGAGACCGGAAATTTTCACATCGCGGCTGTTGAAAAATTCAACTGCAGTTTGGTTGTTGGTTTTAAGCTCAATGTTTTCGATGGTAACTCCCCGGGCATCGATGATAGAGAATCCATTGCCGGCAACCAGCAACATATCGGTAATAGTTACATTTTCCAGCGGCATTTCGGGAAGTCCCTGAAACACAACAGCCTGGAGCGCACCATTAACAACCACATTTTTTATGGAAATGTTTTTGAACTGCGGCGTTTCTTCAGTCACCGGTTCTTTTCTGGTGAAATCTTCAATTTTGCCCGATGCCATTAATTCCGACACCGACATGCCGCCATAATAGAGGTTAAACGAAATAGCAATGGTTGGGATATTGAGCATGCGGATATCTGAAATAAAAATATCTTCGACCACCCCGCCCCGGCCACGTGTGCTTTTAAACCTCAGCCCTACATCGGTGCCAATAAATGTACAGCCGGAAACATGCATGTTTCGCACACCGCCCGACATTTCGCTGCCAACGGTAACACCACCATGCCCGTGATAAACAATGTTATTGCGTATAACCAGATTTTCGCAGGGAACACCCCGGCGGCGCCCGTCTTCATCTTTTCCCGATTTGATGCAGATGGCATCGTCGCCCACATCGAAATTACAGTTTTCAACCAGCACGTTTTTGCATGATTCGATATCGATTCCGTCGCCATTTTGAGAATACCAGGGATTTCTGACAGTAAGGTTGCGCACAATCAGATCTTCCACCATGAGCGGATGGATGCACCAGGCCGGAGAATTCTGAAACGTAGGCCCGTCGAAAAGCACACGTTTGCTGTTTTGAATGCTCACCATAACCGGTCGCAGGAAGTCGCGAACAGCTTCGTATTCCTCCCGGGTTGAAAGTCCTGTGGGTACATTCATATTTGCCGTTTCATGGGCTTTTTTGAACTGCTCGGATGGGTACCATTCATCGCCCTTTGCATTTGTCACCCCACCCGATGCCACCAGTTCTTTCCACTGGTTTGCAGTAAGTTTACCTCGCTTAACAAATCGCCATGCATCACCCGATCCGTCCCAAACTCCGTGACCGGTAAAAGCAATATTTTCCACATTTTTCCCGTAAATGGGCGAAATACACCGCCAGGTATCCAGTCCTTCAAAACTGGTTTCAATAACCGGATACAGGTCTTTGTCGGTAGAAAAAATCACCAGTGCACCCGGTTCGGTGTAAAGTTCCAGGTTGCTTTTCAGAATGATTGGCCCTGTAAGCCAGATTCCAGCAGGAACAACGACTCGCCCCCCACCCTTTTGGGAAACGGCATCGATGGCATCGGCAAAAGCTTTGCTGTTTAAAACCTGACCTCCTTCCACGGCGCCAAAATCTTTGATATTCACCGAATTGTCGGGTATTACTGGTTCTGCAATGGCCGGCATTTCAAATTCAATTCCATCGAATTCAATTACAGTGGCCATCGTGCGGTCTCTATTTTGGGCACAACCCGTTGTTGAGAAAATAACGACAAAAAGGACGAAAATTAAATTTCTTACTATCGCATCACATCTTTTTTTCTTTTGCATTTTCGATTATTTTTCGGGGTAATTAATTAAAATTCAATAATTTGTTCAGTAAGCGAATGAATATAAACCTCAATGTTGGTATAGTTTTCATCCAATGTATATTTTCGGTTATCCGAAGGGTCAAACGGATCGAGGCCGTTTTTCATTTCCCACTCGTCAGGCATGCCGTCATTGTCGGAATCGGGCAGCGGGTTTTCCATTTTCAGTGAAGGCCATCCGCCCACATCGTTTTGCGAATCAATAATGCCGTTTGCACCTTCTTCGTAAGAATGGCCAAACTGTTCCCTTCCGGTTTTTGTTTCGTCAATAATTCGTAAATCAACGGCATCGCGTCTGAGGCTGGCTCCTGCATGACGAACCACCTGCGTGAATGCAGTTACGGCATCGGTAGTTGTAACAGGCATAAATTGAACCGGCTCAGGCAGCATCGACTTGACTTTTGCAGCATTATCCACGTTGCTGCCTTCAACACCGTATTTCCAGTTATTCTGTGTAACACGTTCATTTCCATCCATCACATTCCCGGTGATGTAAAACCAACCGGCGCCCAGTGTATCCGGATTAATATTCGTGTTGTAAAACTCTTGTGTTAAGTCCAAAATACGGTTTCGTTTGCTTTTTTGTGTAGCAGTACCGGGCTTAAAATAGTTGTTCACTATGTTGTAGTGCCCTTCTTCGCCGCCGTAAATGCTGTTAAATCCCCAGTTATAAATCACGTTATTTCTGATATCGGCTTTTTCAAGATCGGGTCTGCCCGAATAGCGCGAACCGCATAGCCGTGGATTTCGGCTGGTGTGGTCGCTTAACAGGTTATGGTGAAAGGAAGCATTCATTCCGCCCCAGATTCCACCGTAACCGTGTTCTCCTTTGTGGTGGTCTGCCAAAAACAGACTTTCGCTGAGAATGCACCACTGCAAAGTGAAATTTTCATTGTCATAGAAAGAACCTACCTCGTCGTTGGCCCAGCTAAAACTGCAATGGTCGATGATGATGTCTTTGTTTCTTAAAGCCATAATGGCATCCTGCTCTTTGTCTGATTTGTCGCCAGGCCTGACACGGAGGTACTGAAGGATGACATTATCGGCATCGATTCGGATTCCGTAGTTCACCAGGCAAATGCCGTCGCCTGGCGCCGTTTGCCCGGCAATGGTCAGGTCGCCGTTTTTTATGTGAAGTGTTTTTTCCAGTTCAATGTTTCCTGAAACCCTGAACACCACAATGCGTGGTCCTTCCTGTTCAATGGCTTCACGAAGGCTACCTGTTCCTTTGTTATTGAGGTTATCGACAAATATAACATGGCCTCCCCTGCCGCCGGTAGTGTACATTCCACCCCCTTCGGCACCGGGAAATGCAGGAACCTGAGCCAGCAAAGCCCATGAAAAAAACAAAAGAAATATGAGCGGAGCCGGGTACTTCATGTAATTTCAGCCAAATTAATTCCCAAATTCAATTTTACTATTTACAAGATTATTCAGGTAAACCTCCAGGTTGGTATAATAGGAACTCAGATCGTATCCATTGGCATCCGCCGGGTCGCTGGGATCAAGTCCTTTTTCAATTTCCCAGGCATCGGGCATTCCGTCATTGTCAGAATCTACAGGGGCTTCACCCGCTTCCAAATCCGGCCATCCGCCCACCGTACCCTGCGTGTCGATTATTCCGAGACCGGCACCCCAGCTTCCGCCAAAGGTGGCCGTTCCGCTGGCAGTTTCCTCCACAATTCGCTCGTCAACGGCGTCGCGCCAAAGACTGGCGCCGGCATGTTCCAGCACCTTTTCATAAGCTTCCTGAGGCGAAGTAAAATCTACTTCGGTAATATCAAAGGGTGTGACAACTTTCAGCGATTCCTTGTTGCCTCCGCTTTTCAGGTCGAATCCCAGCCAGTTATCGGCTGTTACATCTTCAAATCCCTCCACATAATTTCCGTTCAGGTAAAATTTTCCATAGGTCCCCTCATAATAGGCTTCAAAAATGCGACTTCTGTTGCTTTTGGTTGCAGGTCCGGCTTTGTAGTAGTTGTTGATGATGTTGTATTCACCCCCTTCGCCACCATAGGCAGAATTGCTTCCCCAGTTGTAAATTACGTTGTTCACCATCTCGGCCTTTTCTCTTTCTATGCCGTCGCGAATGCCATAGAATCTCGGGTTCCGGCTTTTATGATGTGCCAAAAGGTTATGATGAAAAGAGGCATTGTATCCGCCCCACAAACCGCCATACCCGTGCGCTCCTTTTCCGTGAACCGATTCGTTCAGGCTTTCGGCAACAATGCTCCACTGCAAGGTAAAATTTTCATTGTCGTAAAACGATGCACACTCGTCGGTACACCAGCTCATACTGCAATGGTCGATGATGATGTCTTTTTGCCTGCGGCCCCAAATTGCGTCGCCTTCGTAAGCTTTATCGTCGCCCATGCGAAACCGCAAAAACCGAATAATGATATTATCGGCAGCAACCCGAACAGAATAATTCGCCAGTGTAATGCCACCTCCCGGAGCCGATTGCCCGGCAATGGTCAGGTCGCCATTGTTTATCCTTAATTCAGAATTCAGAAAAATGGTGCCCGATACCGCAAAAACAATGGTCCGCGGGCCTTCTTTATTCACTGCCCAGCGAAGGGTTCCCTCAGAGGTATTATCCTCGAGCGAACTCACCACATACACGTCTCCCCCCCGACCTCCGGTGACAAACATGCCTCCACCCTGTGCACCGGGGAAAGCAGGTATATTTTCAGGTGTAACCCCATTATCGTCATCACCGCCGTTATCATCGTCATCGTCATTTCCGTTTCCTGGGTCTCCGGTTATGGGATCTCCCGGTCCGGGAATGGGGTCATCTTTTTCGCAACCCGTAAAAATACCTGCCGCCAGCACGGCAAAAAGCAGAAAAATAATTTTTCTATTCATAATTAAAACCTTAAGGATAAACCGATGTTTCTGCAACCAGACAAATCCTGTTTTTTTCAAAAATAATAAATCCGGAGACATGCGCCTTGCACGTCTCCGGAAGAAGATATTAATTTACCCAGCGCGGATCGCCCATGGGACGACCACCCTGGCCTGAGTTTCTTATGGGTGAATTGAAGTCGATGCTAAAATCACCGGCCTCGGGATCACCTGCAAACGGACTTTGTGTATTGTTTATAAGGGTATTTGGTCCGTTCAGTTCATCGTCGCTTAAATTAACAGCATTGTGGTAGTAATTGTAATCCATTTCCGGAAATCCGGTAGCGGGGTCGTTTACCACATATTCTGCTTCGCCCATTTCAGAAAAGACATTGTTTCTGAGGGTTACTTTGTTTTCGAGTGTGCGGATGTAAAGAATCCGGTTTGCAGGTGTTGCCACTTTATAAAAGGTACAGTTTTCAATCAGAATTTGCTGTCCCTCAAACCCTGCAATATTGTCGCAACGAAGGAAATGACGGGAATTACTCGACTTTGTGAAGGTTGTGTTTGTAATTACAAATTCATTCACAGCACAACTCCTGAAATCGAGAAATTCGTTATTTCCTGAAGTTACATCTTCTATGTAACAGCCATCGATGGTGATTGAGGCAACCGCGCCGCCACTTGTTCCGCGAATCAATGACCGATCGTAATTTTTCACCACACAGTTTTTCAGAGTCAGTTCTTCGGCATCTGTATTCCCGTTAATCCTCAACACATAGCTTTCCCTGCTGGTTTCATCCAGGTTGCCGTCTTCATCAACTGTAAATCCGGAAAATTCGATATCCTGGAAGAGATAAGTTCCCGGTCCGTCGATATCGATCAACAGGTGGATTATGGGTTTGTCGGCGGCATTGAATGCTTTCAGCGCAGTTGATTTGGTAAACGTAACCGCTCCTGAACTCTGCGTATAATCACCCGGCATGAGCACAAAAACGCCGCCGCCTTCGGTTGTCAGAATTTCCCGCAAATCGTCTTCGGGATAAACCACAGTGGCGCCGCTGATATCGATCAGGGTTTTAAAAACGGCTACTCCACGACGTATTTCACCATTGAAGATAGCTGCTGTATAGTTGGTTTCACCTTCGAGACCTTCGCAAAGTTTTTCACCGGCGGCTTTTTCAGCTTCTGTTATCTCAAACTCAACAGGGGTTCCGCTTTCCGAAGTAATAACAATATGTGTTACCACTTTGGAAGGGTCCCAGGTTATTCTTACGTCGGTGGCGCCAATATCGTCGCCGGTTATCTGGTAAAGAATATTTTCGGTAGGCGTAACAAAAGTGAGTTCTGCAAAGTGAGAATTGAATTGCTCCTCTTCCGACAATGCCTTCACCCTTACCGAATACCGGCTTCCGCCTTCCAAATCGGGAATGGTGATTTTGGCAGACTGGACGGAGGAAAAAGATTCCACTATATTCTCAAACAGAAGGCTGTCCTTACTCAGATCAACGTCATAACCACTGGCGCCGCGAATGGGCAGCCAGGTAATCTCAACGGTTGTACCTTCAAAATTTGTGGAAAGTTCTACCGGCCTAAACAGGCGCACCCTTTCCATCACTTCATCGTCTTCTTTGCACGAGGGCATAAGAATTACAGCCCCCAATGCAAGTAAAAATAAATATTTGAATGCTTTCACTATCATGATTTCAGCTTTTATTGATTAAAATCCATAGTCGTTGGTAAATGCACCGTTGGCATCGTCGATTACAGGCTGCGCAATGGGCAACAGGTGCCTCTCTGGATGTTGATCGAGGCCTGACGACATCAGGTTCAGCCAGTCGATAAAACTTTGCTTGTTGCTGTCGCTGAGGCCCGGTAACCATTCCACACGGCTGTATCCGGGTAAATTGGTGTCTCCCCAGTCATCATCGAGGTTCAGTGCCGAAAAATCGAGGTCTTCCGGATCATCGTTGCGATACATGAAGTAGAGATAGTCGGGAAGATGTTCATACGGCGATTCTCCATAAACCATTTTCCGGTTCAACTCTCTCGCTTCCATAATTTTCTCATACAGCATGTTCCAGCGAACCAGGTCGTATTTACGTACACTTTCGCCGCCCAGTTCAAGTGCGCGTTCATCTACAACGGCGTTAAAAAAGGCTTCTTTGCTTCCCAGCATGTTCACATAGTTTTCCACTTTTTCGGCATGTGCCTCCACCGGAAAAGCCCGGCGGCGAACTTCTTTCAGAGCTTCTTTGGCCAAAGCGGTAGGACCGTTCAGTTCATTTTCAGCTTCGGCAAACATCAGCAATACATCCGAATAGCGCATCAAAGTCCAGTTAACGCCGGTAAGCAGTTTGTTTCCGGCATTGCGATTGGCTGCAATGTAGGCATCGCTCATCCATTTAACCGACCATTTGCCAATGCGGTACTGCGACGGATCGGTATAAATTTCCATACGCCCCTGGTTGTCGTATTTATAAAAAGCCACTGCCAAAAACCTTCGGCTGTCATCCGGGTCGAACGAATACAGGTAATGCGGCAGTGTCAAGGCTCCTCCCTGTGTGCCGCGTCCGTATTTCGGGCTGGTGTCGAACCTTATTCCAATATAATAACCGGCTTCACCGCTCCGTGTCATGCCATGTCCCACTTCAAACAGGCTTTCGTAGAATTGCCTGTCGGGTTGCAGCTGATTCTGACGCATGAACACATCTTTATACGATGGATTTAATCCGTGCACACCCTGTTCCATGATTTCCAGGCATTGAGCGCGTGCAATTTCATAATAAGTTTGGTAGTTGGAACCTCTTTCGATGGTGTTCGACTCAGCGCGCAACGAGTATCCCCCTCTGAAAAGGGCAATCCGCGCCATCAAGCCTTTCACAAAACCCTTTGAAATCCTTTCGGGCGTTCCAGCTTCGTGCTGGTTTATCCAGGGTACATACTGCTCTGCTTCCTGAAGGTCTTCAATGATGGCTTCCAGAATAATATCCCTGTCGGTTTTTCCCAAAAAGAAATTGGAACCATCGGGCTGAGTGGGGTCTGTTTTGAAAGGTACATCGCCCCAGTTGCGCACCAGCTCTAAATAAAAGAGTGCGCGCAAGGTGAGTGCTTCGCCGTAATAGGTCCACATTTTCCTTTTGGCATCTTCATCATCGCTACTCATCATGGGACTATTGGGTACTTCGGTAATGAGTATATTGGCTCTTTCAATGGCCCGGTAAAGCGCATTCCAGGGCCTCGCAATCTCGTTATTTCCCGGTGTTGCCAGGTAATTCCCAATTCCACGCCGGCCATTGTCGCCGTAATCGCCCGAGCCAAAGGCCACTACCTCTATATCCGAATTCAATGCAGCATAGTAGGGTAATTTTTGTGAATACATTTCATCAAGTGTCATTAACGAATAGATGCCGTAAAGGGCATTTAACGTAAATGCAGGATTGGAGAAAACCACATCGGTGGTATAACTCGATTGGGTTTCGGTTTCAAGGAATTCGTCGCTGCAGTTCGTAAACAGCACCATGCCGAAAACCATTGTCAGTATATAGATTAATTTTGTCTTCATAATCATTTATTTTAGAAAGTTACATTTACACCGGCAATAATTGAACGGCTTCTCGGATAAGCAGAATAATCGACCCCGGGGGTAAGAGGCGTTGAGCGGCGTGTATCTACCTCGGGATCGTATCCCGAGTAATTGGTCAGAATAAAAAGGTTGTACCCGGTTACATAAAACCGCAGCCTTTCAATAAATGCTCTTGAGGTGAGCGACTGAGGCAGGGTGTAACCCAGTGTTAGGTTATTCAGCCGAAGGAAAGAACCGTCTTCAATGGCCCACGAATGGAGCACCACACGGCTCATCATCGGATGCCAGATTGTTACGTTTTGGTTCAATGCAGCAAGTCCTTCAGGGCTATAAACAAATTCACCGGTTTCGCGGTTGATGGTAGAAAACCGGTCTTCCCATTTCATCACATCCAGCAGGTTTCCATAAAGCCGGGTATCGGGGAATGAAGTGAATTCCAGTTTGTTGGCATTATAAATGTCGTTTCCGTAAACCCAGTTGAAAAAGGCAGAAAAATCGAGCCCTTTGTAGGTTGCGGTAAGATTGAATCCGCCGGTATGTTTCGGGTTGGCATTACCGATGATGGTACGATCTTCATCGGGATTAATCACTGTGCCTTCTCCCGAAAGCTTTTTAAACTTAAGGGTTCCGGGACCGAAGAAACGGGCGCCGATGAGCGCACTATTATCGGGAACACCGGGTTTCAGCGTATATGATTCGGTTTCCGGGTTGTAGTCGAAGTCATCGTAGCGGTACATGCCATCGGTAACATAACCCCACATTTGCCCAACAGGCTGGCCTTCCTGCAACAGGTAATCGCCGGTTGGTCCTGACGAACTTCCATACCATCCGGAACTTTGCAGCGACATTTTTACGTCGCCCAGTTCTTCCACCTTGTTCACATTAAATGCAATGTTGAATGAAGCATTCAGTGAAAAATCGCGGGTTTGAACCAAATAACCGTCCAATGAAAGTTCGATGCCTTTATTTGAGGTTTCGCCAATGTTTTGCATCTGGAAATCGTACCCTGTGTTGCTGGGTATATTGGCGCGAATCAGTAAATCGCGCGTGTTGTTAAGGTATGCGTCGATGGTACCGTTTACACGTGAGTTAAATAGTCCAAAATCGAGCCCGACGTTTCTGGTATAGGTTGTTTCCCATCGCAAATCGGGATTTGCTATTGTGGTGCCGGGTACCAACTGGTTTTGCAGGTTTTCGTCGATGTAGTAAGGTTTATTTCCATCGCTGGTGGTATAAAGCATTTTCCACATGTCATCGTCAATGCGGTTATTTCCTGCGGTTCCGTAACTGGCGCGTAGTTTCAGATTCGACAGAAAATCAGCCCCCTGCAAAAATGATTCTTCAGAAAGTCTCCAGGCTATAGCTGCCGAGGGGAAATAGCCCCAGCGGTTGCCGGCAGCAAATTTGCTTGAACCATCGGCCCGAAATGTAAAGGTGGCCAGAAAACGTTCCAGAATGTTGTAGTTCACCCGTCCGAAAAAGGATGAAAGCTTGTTTTCGGGCGAAATAAAAGAAACAGTAGGTTGCGGAGTCCCCAGATTTAACATGGCCAAAGCAGCATTCTGATCCACGTCGTTGGGGAAAAATCGCGATTCCATTTCAATTCGTTTGGTTTTAAACGAATATATTTCCTGTCCGAGCAAAACGGTAAGGTCGTGCCCCGGAAAAAGATCGTTTTTGGCGTACGACAACGTGTTTGCCACGCGCTGTGTCAGGCCTTCGCGGGTTTCTACATTCACCATGGGAGTGCCGCCGCTGTTGTTTTTCGACTGCGAGGTGGAAGGCCCGTAAAACCGGTCATCGCGGCGGTTCTCGAACTCAACGCCCCAGTCGCTTTTAAGCACAAGCCCATCGATCAACTCGAAACTTGCTCCGGCATTGAAGGTTATATTTTTCCGGTCGGAACTTCTGTAATCGTCGTTTACCACATCAACCGGATTGTAAAGCTGACTGGCAGCTTCCATGTCGGTGTCGAAATCCACCGCTTCGAGAAACTCCTGAAGTCCCCGCACCGGTGAATATTTAATGGCGTGTTTTAACCGGCTGTTGGTTGACGATCCTTCGGTGGATGTGCCGGCACCGGTAACATTGGTATCGGCAAACCGGGTGTTGAAATCGAGCGTAACCCTGTCGGAAACCTTGCTGTTCAATCTCAAATTGATGTTATTTCTGACATACCCCGACCCCAGCATGATGCCCTGATCATCAGTTCGGGTCATACTCAGGTTGTACCTGGTACGACTCGAACCTCCGGTAACACTGGCATTGTGGTATTGTGTAACAGCATCTCGGCCAAACAATTCCTCCTGCCAGTTGGACCCCTTCTGTGCCTTGTAAAGCTCCAAATCGCCAAAAACGCCGTAGTAGCGCTGGAAGTTGCGTGCAGTGTTTCCGCTTTCGCCTGCAAGCTCGTACTGCCACAACACATATTCATACGGACTGAGCACATCCAGCGTACCGGCAATTTGTTTCACCCCGTAATACATATTGTAGTTTACACTCACATCACCTTCCACCCCGTCTTTGGTGGTAATAATAATTACCCCGTTGGCGCCGCGTGCACCGTAAATGGCGGTTGAGGATGCATCTTTCAGCACATCGATGGAAGCAATGTCGGTAGGGGCAATATCGTTGATGCTGCTCACCGGAAAGCCATCGACAATATACAGGGGAGAGTTGTCCTGGGTTATTGACCCACCACCACGTACACGAATTTTAATTTCAGCATCGGGCGAACCTTCTGTTGTTGTAATCTGCACCCCGGCAAGCCTTCCGGTTAAAGCCTGAGCTGTAGATGCAACAGGAATATCCTGCAAACTCTCGCCCGAAACAGATGAAACAGAACCGGTAAGGTCTCTTTTTCTCACGGTTCCATATCCAACGGCAACTACCTCGTCAATTCCAAAGGAGGTCATTTCCATGGCCACATCCACAACGGTGCGCCCGTTTAAGGGAACTTCCTGTTCTGCAAATCCGATAAATCGAAACTCAAGAACATCTGTTTGAAGGTTGTTTACATTGATACGGTAATTGCCATCGACATCAGAAATAGTGCCAGTTGTTGTACCTTTAATCACAATGTTGACGCCGGGCAAAGCTTCTCCTGTTTCGCTGTCAGTTACCGTACCTGTTACTGTTTGCTGCTGAGCAACAGACGCAAAGGCGAAAAGCAACTGCGCAAATACCAGAAAAGCAATCCAATGGAATTTTGTCCACTGGCTTTTTCGGTTATCACTCTTCATATTCACCATACTTTTAAAATTAGGTTTGATATTATACAATTCACATAATTATAATTCACTACTCACCTGTTTTGCTTTCAAATTATAAAATCAGATTCAAAAGTAAAATCAGGGCTGCAACAAGAATCACTGCCGAAATAATGATCATCCGGTTTGTTTTTTTAAGGTTTTTTTGAATTTTATCCATTTTTCCACATTTTGCATTGTGCAATTTACTTATTTACACCTGCACCACCGCTGTAAATATTCCCATACACTAAAGCAACGCTTCCCCGCGGGGGAAATATTTCCCATTATGCGGGATTTTTTGTCAATCAGGACTGAAATTCCGAAAGCAGCAAAAAATGCAGACGAAAGAAGCAACATTAAAAAGAAAAAGCAAAGAAAAATCAGGGTTGATTGGGAGCCTGATTTATAACCGATTTGGCTAAATATTCACTGGCACTCATTCCGTATTCGCGCTTAAAGCATTTTCTGAAATGGGACAAATCTTTAAACCCCACACCGTAGGCAATTTCGGAAATATTCATTTTATCTTGCACCAGCAGTTGCTCGGCTCTTTTCAGCCTGATGTTCCGGATAAATTCCTTCACCGTCATATCGGTAAGAGCATGAAGTTTGCGATAGAGTTGCATGCGGCTCACCCCTACCAGTTCTGCAAAGCTTTCAATATCGAGCCCGGCATTGGAGATGTTTTCCTCGACAACCTGTATGGCTTTTTGCAGGAACCGTTCGTCGGGCGAAGTAATGACCACATTTTTGGGTTCGAGCACCATTGTTCCGCTGAATTTCTCTTTTAACGATTCGCGAATGGAAAGCATATTCTCCACTTTTGCCTGCACCAAAGAGAGGTCGAAGGGCTTGGTAATGTAATCGTCGGCACCGGTGGTAATGCCTTTTATTTCGTGTTCTTTTGAATGAAGCGCAGTAAGAAGCAGTACCGGAATGTGGGAGGTTCGCTCATCGTTTTTAACCCGGGCACATAATTCATATCCGTTCATGTTGGGCATAATCACATCGCTGATAATGATGTCGGGAATGATTTCCAGTGCCTTTTCCCACCCCTCTTCACCGTTTCTGGCTTCCACAATACGAAACGAAGCGTTGAAATGCCCCGCTATAAACTGCCTCACTTCGGCATTGTCTTCAACCACCAGCATAATTTTTGAGGGCATATCTTCACCGGCAACAAGCTCAGGTTCAGGCTGCGCCGTTTTTGCACTGACCGGCTGCTGCTCTTTTGCTTCCGGCTCTGCCGGCTTTAAAGCCACCTGAATGTAAGGTATTCTAAATGTAAAGCGGGTACCTTTTCCCTGCCTGCTGGAAACAAAAATTTTCCCTTTGTGCAGGGTTACCAATTCTTTCACCAGTGCCAGACCTATCCCGGTACCGGAGTCTTTGGCTTCATCATCGCTTTGAAAAAACCGCTGGAATATTTTATTCAAGTTGTTTACCGGTATCCCCCTTCCGGTATCGCGCACAACTATTTCCACAAATTGCTTTTCTTTTTCAACCGAAGAAAAATCATCGTCATCCGTATCGAATACCAGAGAAAGGTTTACTGAAATTCTTCCGCCCGGACCTGTGAATTTAAAGGCATTGGAGAGTAAATTATTCAGAATTTTTTCAATTTTATCGGGGTCGAATGCGGTATAAACCTGTTTTTTAAGGGTATTGAACGACAATTTCAGCTGTTTCTCAATCGCCAAATCATTAAATGAATAGACGATGGTTCTTACATATTCCACAATATCACCCTCGCTAAGTTCCAGCTTCAGGTTTCCGGCTTCCAGCTTTCTGAAATCGAGTAGCTGGCTGATGAGCCTGTCCAGGTTTTTGGCATTGCGGTTCACCAGTTTCAGATTTTCCTTTATCTCTTCTCCCGACATATCGCGCGACAATATTTTTTCCAGCGGCCCGATTATCAGAGTGAGTGGCGTGCGTATCTCATGAGAAATATTGGTAAAAAATTTTAGTTTCATCATATCGAGCTCATGCAGCTTTCGGGCATTGGCACGCTCCATAACCAGCTGGTTTTTTATCTTTTCGCGGTTTACAATAAACTTCAGCAAAAGATAAATCATGGCAATAATGAAAATGAACAGCAGCAACAGAAACCAGGTGGTTTTCCAAAAGGGCGGCAGCACGGTAATTTTTAACTGAATCTCTCTGCCGGCATCCGGCATTCCCGGAATCAAGCGTTTTATCCGCAACACATAGTCGCCGGGGTTCAGGTTGGTAAAGGTAGCTGTCCGGTTGGTTCCGGGTTCGTTCCAGTTTCTGTTAAAGCCTTCAAGCATATAGGAATACAGATTTCTGTCGCTGTTGACAAAATTAAGAGCGGCAAACTCTACTGTAAACATATTCTGATCGTAATTCAACACCAGATGTCCGGTTTCGGAAATGCTTTTTTGAAGAACCGATTTTTTACCGTTTCCAATGGGAACCGATTTGTTGAATATTTTTAAATCGGTAAGCACTATGGGCACATCGGTATCTTCGTTGAGCACTTCGGCAGGATTGAATAAATTAAACCCGGCCACCGAACCGAACAGCATTTGACCATCGCTGGTTTTCATGGCTGCCCCGTAGCAAAACTGATTGTTGCTCAGGCCGTCCTTACTGGTAAAGTTTCGAAAAAATTCTTCGTCGGGATTGAATTTCGACAATCCGTTGGTTGTGCTAATCCACAAATTATTGCTCCGGTCTTCCAGAATACAAAGAGCCTGGTTGTTTGCCAGTCCGTCTTTTTCATTGTAATATTTCAGGGCACCGGTTTCAGCCGAATACAAAGCTATGCCATTATCGATGGTGGCAATCCAAATTCGGTTTCTGGAATCTTCAAACATTGCCCGGGTATGCTCTGCAAACCGGCTGATGGTATTCAGTTCGGGGTTGTAAACAATCACTTCATCGAGGCTGCCCATCCATAAATTGCCTTTTGAGTCGGGCTCAATCCACGAAACCTGGTTATCGCCGTTCAGCTGCGGAAAGTGCTCAAAGGAATTGGTTTGCCTGATAAACCTGTCCACGCCTCCCGATGTGGCCACCCAAATATCGTTATTGCGGTCGATACAAAAATCCCAAACCCGGTTATCGGATAAAGAGCCGGCCTTTCCGGATGTATGTTTAAAGTGATTTATTTCCCTGGTTTTTAAATTGATAACATCAATTCCTCCCAAAAAAGTTCCCACCCATAGATTTCCTCTTTTGTCATCCAAAAAGGCCTTGATGCAATTTTGCGAGATGGAATTCGGTTGGTTTTCCCGCGCAACCAGGTACTCGTATTTTCCCGTTTCAGGATCGAAAATATTAATTCCGCCATCTTCGGTACCAATCCATATTTTTCCTTCATCGTCAATCCAAAATGCGTAAATAATACTACTGTTCAGGTAGTTATTATCACCTGGAAGTGC
>OMKS01002184.1_pt1 | contig 16567 bp, 13 predicted proteins | sample 1674721 | NCBI WGS metagenome assembly OMKS01 (sample SAMN06264996, study PRJEB25208) | sediment metagenome | isolation source: hot spring sediment | place: USA: California | collected 2014-09-02
TTTCAAGCAGAAGACGGCATACGAGATCTAGTACGGTCTCGTGGGCTCGGAGATGTGTATAAGAGACAGTCGCTGTAGTGAGCCAATAATTCCCGTATTTGTTCAGCCTGCTCCTCCAAACCGGCCAGGATTTCCTCATCGCTCAGTTGACCGGCGAAGAAGATCTGGATCAGGGGCGCACTGCGAACTTCCTCGGGGGGGAGGGGGTTAGTCAACCACTCGCGTAGCGTCTCTTTCCCGGCAGGGGTGATGTGATATTCCTTGCGATCGGGACGGTTTTCCTGGTGCACGACTTCTACTTCTGCCAGGCCCTGTTCCTCCAGCCGGGCCAGTGTGCGGTAGATTTGGCTCTGGTCGGCCGGCCAGAAATGTTGGACCGAGGTGTCGAAGACCTTTTTTAGGTCATAGCCCGAAAAGGAGCCGTAGTTCAAAAAGCCAAGGATGGCGTGTTCCAGGGACATGAGGTGTTATCTCCTATGAGAGGTGTCATATATATGATTTATATTATATTGAATACGTCATATAATAGCACGAAGCCGCGAATTGTCAAACGGAAGGAAGAGGGAGCGTTACTGGGGCGGAGAACGCGCGAATTTGACAAAGTGATTGGATTGTGATAAGCTAATTTACAGCTTGATAAAAAGTAGGGATAGGGCCTAACCAATAGAATCCTTGTACAGCGAGCAAGAATTTGGTGGCCAATGGCTCCTTTTTGGCTCTGGCTTGGAAGCGCAGCGGCTTCTGCCAGGTTAGGTCTTTTATCGATACGAAAGTGTGATGTGCTGATGAGTATGAGCGCTACGGTCGGCTTGATGCGGAATATCAACCGTTCCGCCATATTGGAACTCATTCGGAAAGAAAGCCCCATTACCCGATCCAAGATCGCGCGGTGTTTGAACGTCAGTTTCCCCACCGTTGTGCGGATCGTGGACGATTTGATGGAAGAGGGCCTGATAAAGTCCAGCGACGCCTACGAGGAATCGACCGGTGGGCGACCGCCGGAATTGTTGGAGTTCAACGGCCAGGCGCACGCCGTCGTGGGAATAGATCTGAGTGGCACCAAGATATTGGGCGCCGTTTCCGACCTCTCCGGCAATATCCAGGAGGAACGTCAGATCGCTCACAAGGAAGGCGCCAGCCCCGAATATCACCTGGCGCACTTGTGTGAGGTGATCGATGCTTTACTCGCCTCCCCGCGTCCCGCCGACCAGGAGGTTCGGGGGATTGGCGTCGGCGCCCCCGGTGTGACCCTGGTGCCCAATGGTGTGGTCACCTGGGCGCCTAGCTTTGGATGGCGCGATTTGCCCCTCCAAGATATCCTGAACGAGCGTTTCGACGTTCCCGTTTTTGTCGAAAATGACGTGAACCTGGCAGCGTTGGGCGAATTGGGATTTGGATGTGACCATCGGGTGACGAACCTGGTCTCTATCGCCGTGGGTACGGGCATTGGCGCCGGGATCATCATCGATGGCGCTCTGTATCGAGGACATAACCAGGGGGCTGGCGAGGTCTGCTATATGCTCCCGGGGGTCGAGTTCCTGGGTCGACGCTACGACGAGTTTGGCGCGCTGGAGAGTCTGGCATCGGTAACCGGTATCGTCAAACGCGCGAAGGAGATATGCGCCCTGGAGGAGGCAAATGGTGTAGAGAACATAACGGTAGAGGATGTTTTCGAAGCCGCGCGAGAGGGCGTGCCGTGGGCCCAAAAGGTGATAGACGATACGGTCGATTATTTGAGCCTGGCAATTGTCAACATCAGCACCACCCTTGACCCCGAGATCATCATCCTGGGGGGAGAAGTGACCGGCTCATCCGATTTGCTGATCGAAGCGATTCGACAGCGCCTGGAAGGCATTGTGCCTTTCGTTCCCCAGGTGGTGGCATCATCGTTGGGACCTCGAGCGGTTGTTATGGGCGCGATTATGTTGGTTTTGAATATGACGACCGATTATTTCACCATCAGGCAATTGCCGTAACGTCGATCGTTGGCAATGTCGGTTTTTCGTAATGTCGCGTAGCAAACCACAGGTTTTTACGATCCAACATTCGTGGCCAAGAGCCTGATTTTCCATCACGAATCACACGAATGCTCGAATTTCACGAATGTTTTTTCACATGTCTATTTCGTGTCATTTGTCTATTTCGTGTCATTCGTGATCCGGAAATGTCGGGTAATGAACCACAGGTTAAAGGTTTTGCTAACAGAGAGGAGGTGAAAGACGTCTAAGATCAAGCTTTTTTCATCCAAGCGTTCCGGTGTTTCTCTAAAGATATAATGGAGGAAAGATGTTCAAGAAAAGGTTTGTGTGCGTTTTGCTCTTGCTCGCGATTTTGCTCGCTGCCTGTGGACGAGGGGCGACGCCTGCGGATGACCAGGTTACTGTCGGCTTTGCGGCCGCCTCAGCCGGTTGGCCCTGGTACGCGACTTTCATTGAGACGTTGGAGAATCGGGCTAAACAGGCCGGTTGGGAGTTGACGGTGTTGGGAGCCGACGGCGACGTGGCTGCCCAGGTCAATCAGATCCAGGACTTGATCGCCGCCGACGTCGATTATCTGGTCATCGGCCCGGTCGATGGCACCGCCATTGTGCCGGCTGTGAAGGATGCGCACAGAGCTGGGATCCCCGTCATCATCATCGGTAACACGGTGGACGAGGAAGCCGACGAGGCGATCAGCGCCGTTCGTGTCCCGGACGATTACCAGATGGGTAAGGACAGTGCCGAACTGATGGTCGAGGCCCTGGGCGGCGAGGGTAGGATTTTCGTCGTCGAGGGATTGCCTGGCCAACCAGCCGTCATCGCTCGTCTGGAGGCCTACGACGACGTCTTTGGCGAGACCAATATCGAGATCGTCGATAGCCAACCGGCCAACTGGGATTCGACCAAGGCCGTGGAGGTCACCGAGGCCATGCTCACACGCTATCCCGATATCGACGGTATCCTGTCGATGGATGGCAGCATGTCGCCTGGCATCGTCCAGGTCGTCAATGAACGGGGTCTCGATATCCCCATCGTAGGCCTGGGCGGCACGGCCAGCGAACTGGCCCTGGTGAAGGATGGCTCGGTGTATGGGACCACGTGTATGTCGCCGGGGGCCAACGCCAACGCCGCCGCCGACGCAATCGAAGGGTTGATTGCCGGCAGGAATGTGGAAAAGTTCCAGATCGTGCCTTCGCCGAAGACGACCCAGGAAAATGCCGACCAGTGCCCGGGCGACTGGTAGGTTCTTCTCTCGTTGAACGATAACTTTCCCGGAAGCTCCCTTTCGTTGAGGGCTTCCGGGAATTTGCCTAATGGAGTCTGACGTATGGATACAGGTGAACAGCCAATCCTTCGAATGCAGCATATATCGAAGCGGTTTCCTGGCGTGCAGGCGCTGGACGCCGTCAATTTTGAGGTCAATGCAGGAGAAGTGCACGCGTTGATCGGCGAAAATGGGGCTGGCAAGTCGACGTTGATCAAAGTTTTGAACGGCGTGTACGCCGCCGACGAGGGACGCATCATCCTGCGCGGCGATGAGGTCCGGTTTCGCAATCCTCGCGAGGCGCTCGACGATGGCATCGCCACGATCAACCAGGAGTTGATGTTGATCCCCCAATTGAGCGTGGCCGAAAATATCCTGTTGGGACGTCTGCCCCACAAGCGGCTGTGGCTCGTCGACCGGGAGTCGATGGAGGATTACGCCCACGAAGCACTGTCGAAGCTGGGTTCGAATCTAAACCCGGCTTTGCCTGTAGAGGCAATCAGTGTAGCCGAACAGCAGATTACCGAGATCGCCCGGGCGCTCTCGTGGCAAGCCGAGATCATCGTGATGGACGAACCGATGTCCGCCCTGGCGGAACGGGAAATCGACAACCTGCTGGATAATATCGACCGACTCCGCGCGCAGGGGAAGGCGATTATTCTGATCACGCACAAGTTGAACGAGACCTTCCGCGTGGCCGACCGCATCACGGTGTTGCGCGATGGGCAGCACATCGCGACGGTATCGACGGAAGAAACCTCACCTGACGAAGTGGTCAATATGATGGTGGGACGCAGTGTGGACAGCGTCTTCATCAAGGAGGAGTCGACGATTGGGGAACCGGTATTGGGGGTTCGCCATCTGAGTCGAGAGGGAAGATTCGAAGACGTCTCGTTCGAGTTGCGGCGGGGCGAGGTGCTGGGCTTCGCCGGCCTGATCGGCTCGGGGCGCACCGACGTCATCCGGGCGATATTCGGGGCTGATCCGGTGGACTCGGGTGAGATCTGGATCCGGGGCAAGCGAATCACATCGCCGAGCATAGGGAAAATGATCCGATCCGGGCTGGGGCTGGTGCCGGAGGATCGCAAGCAGCAGGGGTTGGTCTTGGGAATGACGGTGAGCGATAACGTGAACCTGGTCGTGCTGAACCGGTTATCCCAATGGGGCATACGCCAATTGGCCAGTGAACGGGAGGTGGCGGGGAAGTTGGTGTCTGATCTGTCGATCAAGACGCCTTCTCTGGGCACCGAGGCCATCACGTTGAGCGGCGGCAATCAGCAAAAGGTCGTGATCGGCAAGTGGCTGGCGACCGAACCGCAGATTCTGGTGCTGGATGAACCGACCCGGGGCATCGACATCGGTGCCAAAGCCGAGGTGCACGCGCTGATCCAACGCCTGGCTCAACAGGGAGTGGCCATCCTTCTCGTCTCGTCGGAGTTGATCGAGGTGATGAGCGTGAGCGACCGTATCCTGGTGATGCACGAGGGGCGGATCACGGGTGAGTTCGCTTACGGCGAGGCGACCGAGGAGAAGATCATGACCTCTGCGACCGGACAACTCAACGCTGTGTAGATTGGGGAAGAAACAGTGATGTCTGATACGGAACACGCAAACGCCGAAGGACGGGTAGCCATTCGACATGTTACGCTGGCCGACTTCTTGCGGGAAAATATCATTTGGGTGGTCTTATTGATCGCGGTGGTGGCGACGTCCATCGTGTCGCCAGTGTTTCTTGATTCGCGGAACATCCTCAATATTCTGCGCCAGGGTGCGCTTCTGGGTATCGTGGCGATTGGGATGACGTTCGCCCTGATCGGCGGGGCGTTCGATCTCTCGGTGGGGGCGACGATGGGGTTGGCGACGGTCATCGTGATCAAGGCCAATCCGGCCACGTTGGGCAGCTCGATGGGGGTCGTCGTACTGGCGTTGTTGGCCGGCCTGCTCGTCGGCGTCGTGAACGGCATCCTGGTGGGGCGCTTTCATACCAATTCGGTCGTCACGACGATTGGCATTCGCTTCGTCGTCTGGGGAGTGACGTTGATCTACACCAGGGCGCAACACGTCTGGGCGCCCGATATGTTCGAGCCGCTGAAAGCGCTGGGCACCGGAAATTTGTGGTCGATCCCGATTCCCGTCTTCGTGTTCCTGGCTGTCGCCGCCCTGGGTCATCTCGTATTTAGCCGGACGACCTTTGGACGGTATCTGTACGCCACCGGCGGGAATAGCACGGCGGCGCGCTTATCGGGTATCAACACGGAACGCATCCAGTTGATCTCTTACGTGCTTTCGGGGTTGGGCGCTGCGATAGCGGGCGTCGTGATCGCGGCCCGCGTCCAGGATGTGGATCCTTCCTTTGGCATTGGACGTGAATTCGACGCGCTGACGGCGGTGGTGCTCGGGGGGACCAGTTTATTCGGCGGGCGAGGGAGCGCGTCGGGCACAGTGGCCGGGGTGCTGTTGCTGGGTGTGCTGGCCAACGCGATGACGTTGTTGGGCATCTCGATCCATTACCAATTGATGATCAAGGGGTTGATCGTCATCGTCGCGGTTGCGGCCGACGTGCTCTTTCGCAGAAAAAAGGACTAAAGGGGTAACGGTATGTGGCGTAACCTGCTAGAAAAAATTCTGAAGTACAATGTCCTGCTCGTCTTGCTCGTTCTGATCGCCGGCGTGTCATTACTCAGCGACAAGTTTCTGACTTCCCGGAATTTGCAGAACGTCATGCTACAGATATCGACCGACGGCATCATCGCCATTGGCGTGACGTTCGTCATCATCACCGCCGGGATCGATCTGTCGGTCGGCAAGGTACTGGCATTGGCCAGCGTGGTCGCCGTCGGTCTGCAGCCACATACCGGTTCTTTCTGGGCGGTGGTATTGGCTTTATTGACCGGCGCTGTCATCGGCGTGATGAATGGCCTGCTGGTAGCGAAGGTGAAGATCAATCCATTCATCAGCACCCTCGGCATGCGGGTTTTCGTCGAGGGATTGGCGTTGGGTGTGACCAACACCCGGCCTATCAGCGGCACCGATCCGGCCTTTGCCCAACTGGCCACCACGCCTGTGTTGGGAATTCCCCTGGCTGCAGCGATTTTCCTGGTGATGGTGGGCATCTGTCACTATATCCTGAGCTATACCCCAGTGGGACGGGGATTCTACGCCGTCGGTGGGAATAAGGAAGCGAGTTGGTTGGCCGGTATCAAGGTGAACGGCTATCTGGTCGCGGCCTATGCGTTCACGTCTTTCACCGCTGCCCTGGCCGGGGTATTGCTGGCCTCTCGAATCAACACCGGTTCACCCATCATCGGGCGAGACACCGACTTGGTGGTGATAGCGGGTGTGTTGTTGGGCGGCGCCAGCATGTCCGGTGGATCGGGCACCATCGTGGGCACGCTGCTGGGGATGTTGGTGCTGGGGGTATTGAACAACAGCCTCAACCTCTTGCGGGTCGCCGATTTCTACCAGACGATCATCACCGGGGTACTGCTGGTGCTCGTGATGTTACTCGATCGGTATTACATTTCGCGAGCGCGACGTCTGTATCGTTGATTGGGTCGCGAATGCGCCCTCGGTTAGCCCCAGCAGCTTGCGCAGGGCGTTGGCCAACTCACCGGCGTTGTACGAGCTCTCCGCTTGCAATTGGAAGACGTACAGACGCTGATCCTCGGAGATGCCGTAGAGATCGGCCTGACCAGCGTCGTTCAACTTGATGACGTCGGTCAGATGGAGAATCTGGGTCACGAGTACGGCGACGTGCTCCGGAAAATCGTCGGCCGGTTCTCGTATCAAGAAGCGGATCAACTTTTCTGGAATGTCTGAACTGATTTCCACCACGACAGGCGGCGAGATCGCTTTCTGGTAGGCGCTGGATTCGCGCAGCGTGTCGAAGTCACTTTCCATCCTGGCCTTCTCGCCCCACGAGCGGTCGAGCCAGGTCGATTTTCTCAGCCAGGCAATCGCCTGTTCGACACTCCCTCTCCTGGCCTCCAGGCGAGCCCGTTGGTAATAGGCGCGGGCTGCGAAGGTGGGGAACCCCAGTTCGATGGCTTTGTCGGCCGCCCAGTCGTAATCCGCGATGGCCTGATTGGCCATTTCTTCGTCGCGACGCAGGTTCCCCTGGAGAATGCGACAGCCGAGGGTCGCCGGATCTTCCTTGCGCCGGTCGAGCACCAGGTCACATTTCGCTTGCACCTCCTCCAGCATCCCCCGCTCGTAAGCGAGGCGAGCGTACTGGTAGGGGTAGGTCAGGTTATTGGGATCCAGTTCCAAAGCGCGGCGCCAGGCATCCAGGGCCTGTTCGTTCCGGGAAAGTGTTTCGAGCGTCTGGGCCTTGAGGTGATAGAAATAGGCGCTGCGTTCCAGCCGGTTGGGAGCGTCCTTGGCCTTCTGAGCCAGTTGGGCAGCCACGTCGTACAGGGAAATCGCTTTTTCGGAGGATCCGATCGCCAGGGTGTTCCCCAACGCGCCGTATTCTTCGGCCAACTCGCCATCGTTCATGTTGTACATCCCGATCCGAAAGGCCTCGTCGGCCAGCAAGTCAGCGTGGAAGGCCTCTTCGAGCATAGCGGTCTGAAGATAAGCGGGAACCAGAAGAATGGCCGACGATACATCCCGCGCAGTACGCTCTTTGTCCTGGTGATAGAACGATAGCCGGGCGCGTTGGTAATAGGCCCAGGCCGCTTGCCCGTCGTTTTTCGGCTCCCCGGCCTGGGTTTGCATGATCGCCTCGGTCAAGTCGCTGTTGGCCGACAGGTAGATCTGCCTATTGGGCGTATCCGTTCGGGCACTTTCGATGTAACGCTCAGCGTAGGCCATCCCTCGCCCGATCCGGGCCTCCACGAGGTTGGCCTGGATCAACAGGGCGGCGTTGTATTCCCTGATAGCCGCGCTCCACTCTCTCTGCTCGCGATACCAATGTCCCCGGTTCAAGTGAGCCTCGGCCGAGACGTAGTAGTTGATGTCGTAAAATTTTGAGGCTTTGATCAGATCGGGGGAAAACGAGAGCGTGTCCCCCTGTTGGGTGACCACGAAGATGCGTTCCTGGCTCTCGGTCAGGAATTCCACCCGCTCGGTCAGCCCATCGTTTCCCACCCGGAGCCCCAGCGTCTCCAGCATGTCGCGTGCATCCTCCTCGACGACGAACTCGACGTAGATCGGGCTGCCGCCGCCCCAGGATTTGGGGAGGTAGGGATAGGCGTACCCCCCATAACTGACCAGGGCGATCATCAACAGCCCCACCCCCAGCAGGATGGGATTGATGAGCGTGGGAAAGGTGGGAGCCGGTTTGCCGATCTCTCGCCAGAAGCCCTGGCGTTCCAGGTACTCGACGTAGATGCCGCCGACGAGGGCGACCAGGTAGCCCCACGTCACGGCGCGGCCGAAGCGTTGCCACCACTGGAAGCCGGCCGGGAATAGACGGGCGACCTGGTGTACGACAAACAAAAGCACGGCGCCAATGACGAAAATGATGAGCAGCGAGGTCAAGTGATGGGCTGGCTTGATGGGCGGGGCGGGTTCTTCGTCCTGTTTCGACCGTGACATGAGGGATTCGGCGTGTTCGACGAGCCAGTCAACGGCGACGGCGCCCAGGAGGATCATGCCCAAAGTGAGGATGGCGTAGGAGATGCCGGCCGCCAGGAACTCGGCTCTCAGCAGGGAGATGTCGTAGGCCCCGTGGCGCAAGAGACTGGTGTTGACGACGACGAAACCCATCGTGTAGACCAGGGTCACCCCGAGACTGGAGGCGCCGACAGCGCTACCGAGGAGTTTGAGCAGATCTCCCAAATGCCCGATCAATTGTTTGAGATCCTTGCTTTGGTCTGGCTCGACATGATTCATGATGCCCTTACCTCCTCGGCTGGCCCAGCCAAATGGCTTGATTCACTAGCAGACGTTTTCACTACCCGACATTCGTGGCCAAGAGCCTGATTTTCGATCACGAATCACACGAATGCTCGAATGTCACGAATGTTTTTTGACATTCGTGATCCAGAGATGTCGGGTAATGAATTGGTAGATAGCGGGTCGCGCCTCCGCCCGTTCCGCTGCTCCAACCGGCTGAGATTCCAGGGAATCTCCATTGCGCCGCCTTGCTCTCTATCGAGGGGGAGCGTGCGGCGTTGATGGCCATTGCTTGATCGGTGTTTGACATTGGGTTGGGGAGAGGGTACACCAGGGGGGCGTGGTCGCCACATCGGCCTCGCACGTTGTCGGAATCGTGGGTGTAGGCGCTGTAGGGCTGGATGAAAAGCCCATCCGTGCTAAGGCCAGCGCCAACGGAGGCGGCTGGCCCGGTTTCCCAATTTCAGCAGCTTCCCGCGAATACGTCCTGCCCCCAGATCAGGTTTTCCTTACTGCGCACCCATTTCGCGCAACGTAACTGCTCAGCCTACGTGTGCAGTGCGGATCACAATCCGCGTCGATGGTGCAAGGGCCATCATGGGTGGTGAGGTAAGCCAACACGTCGCCTGTAAACTGCTGGATTGTGATCCGGCGGGCACAAGGTGAGCAGTCACCGTGCAACTGGAAACGATCCTAGATAACACCGTTGACGGCATCATCCTCGTCGGCGCGGACGACGAGTTTATCCTGACGAACCCCATCGCCGAGCATTGGCTCTAAGCGCTTCGTTCCTACTCCTCCACCGCAGCGACCGTCACCATGGGATTGCGCCGCGTCTCCCGGTAGAAGAAATCGGATAACGCTCGCTCCACCCGATCCTCGACCTTGCTTGAGGACGTTCCCGACTTCACCGAGGCCGCCGAGCGAATGACGTCGGCCGCCCGCGACAACAGATCCTCAGCCCCCGGCGTGAACACAAAACCTCGGGTAATAATGCGCGGCTGTCCCACGGCCTTCCCCTTCTGCCGATCATAGTGCAAAACGGCAGTCACGAACCCGCTCTGCCCCAGCTTGTCCCGCTCCTGGATCACCTGGGGCCCCACCTCGCCGACCAGGGCCCCATCGACGAAGACGTAATAACCCGGCACCCGTTCACCGATCGTCATCTGCTCCTCTGCGAATATCAGCGGATACCCGTTTTCGACCACGGCCACATTTTCCTCTGGGATGCCGACCTCTCGCGCCAGCTTGCCGTGCTGCTTGAGGTGACGCAGTTCACCGTGAATAGGCACGAAGAAACGCGGACGCAGCAGGTTGATCAGCAATTTCTGCTCCTCCTGGCTGGCGTGACCGGATACGTGCACCTGGGCCAGCGGATGGTAGTAAACGTCCGCCCCCCTCTGGAAAAGTCGATTGATGACGCTGTGGGTCAACTCCTCGTTGCCAGGAATCGTGTGCGAAGAGAAGACCACGGTATCCTGCTCCTGGATGCGCAGCGTCGCGTGCCGATCGGTCGCCAGGCGATTCAGCACCGCCATCGGTTCCCCCTGCGAGCCAGTCGCCATGATCAGCACCTGCTGGGGCGGCAATCTCTCGGCCTCGGCCAGGGAGATCAACATGTCCTCCGGGATGTCCAGGTAACCCAACTCCCGGGCCATAGCGGTGTTCTCGATCATGCTCCGGCCCGCGACCGCCACCTTCCGCTCGTAGAGCGACGCCACGTCCACCACCTGCTGCACGCGCGAGATCAACGAGGCGAAAGTCGCCACGATCACGCGGCCTGGCGCCTCGCGCATAATCTGGTGAAAGGCGTTGTCCAGCACCGCCTCTGATAGCGTGTTGCCCGGCTGGTCGGCGTTGGTGCTATCCGAAAGCAGCGCCAGCACCCCACGCACACTGAACTCGGCCAACTTGTTATAATCAGTAATCCATTTATCGACCGGCGTGTGATCGAACTTAAAATCGCCGCTGTGGACGATCAGTCCCGCCGGCGTCTCGATCCCCAGTCCCACCGTATCGGGGATGGAGTGACAGACGTGATACGGCTCGACGGCGAACGGCCCAATGTTGATCACGTCGCCCGGTGCATAGTTATGTAAAGTCGCCCGCTCCAGCATTCCCTCTTGCCGCAAGCGCACCTCGATCAATCCGCGCGTCAACTTCGTCGCGTAGATCGGCACGTTGAAATCCTTCAAAAAATGGGCCAATCCACCGATGTGATCCTGGTGCCCGTGGGTGACGAGCACCGCCCGGACGAGGTCTTTCTTGTCATTCAGGTATTCCCAATTCGGCAGGATGTAATCGATGCCAGGCATATCCGCTTCGGGGAACATGATCCCCACGTCCACGACCATGATGTTGCGGCCATATTCAATGCACATCATATTCTTGCCAACTTCCCCCAGGCCGCCCAGGGGAACAATGCGTAACTTCGTCATGTTCTAAAACCTTCCTTCAATATTCTTCGCTCACCAGGGCCTCGATGCTCATTACTCATGCCCGGTAGGTTCACAGGACGTCTCTAACTTTTGAGGCCAACGGGTGATAGTTTCAACACAAAACACGTTTTCCGACCTACCGTGAAAAGCCATTATAAACGCCTTTCCCCCTAAAGGCAATCCTTCAGCCTCATCTAGGCCCCATCTAGGCCCCATCTAGGCCTCATCTCCATCTGGCGGGGGAACGAAAGGTGGGAAGAGCAATGAGTTCCTTGACCCAGCCACCTCTCTGTTCTCTTCTCTCCACTCTGTCCGTTACCGCACCAACAGAACCGGCACCTCGACCTCATCCAAGAGCGCTAAAAGCGCCTCGCCCTGGATACTCGCGTCCTGCCCGGGCATCACCAGCACACCAACCGTCTCAATCTGCATCACACGAGCCAGGCGCGAGGCATCACACTGGGTGATTGCCCGGTATCGCACGTCGAGCCCGCGGCCCGCCAGGCGCCGGGTCACCTGATTGCGCAGGCGCTCAAATTCGTCTATTTCGCCATCGACGAGAAAGACCGTCAGGCGCTCGTCGTCTCGCCGGGCCAAGAGAGCCGCGGCCATCAGCGCCCGGCCAGCCAACGGGGAGTCATCGTACATCACCCCGACCGGCACGTCCAGACCGGCACCCCTTTGCAAAACGAGCGTCGAAGCCGGTGCCTCGGCCAGCAACGCCCGGATGGTGCGGCCCAGCCGGCGCGAACGTGCGACGTTCCATCCACCCTTGCCCAGGATCAGCACATCGGCCTCTCGCGCCGCCGTCAACACCTCCGTTTTGACGCGACCGCGCGTCACGCGAAACGTACCCCGCACCTCGGCGCGCGCCATCGCCTCCTCGAACGCCTGGCGTATCCGGCGAGCTTGAGCCCGGAATTGTCGCTCCATCTCACGGGCGTCAGGCCGGCGCGACTGCGCCGAAAAAACGCTGATTTCTCCCACGAAGGGGGTATCGGCCAGGCTCAAGAGATCGCTATCCTCCACGAAAAGCCCCAACAACTCCGCCTGAAGTCGGGCCGCCAACTCGGCGGCCGCCTCCAAGGCCGACATGTCACGGGGCAGAGACTCCACGGCCACCACAATCCGTCGCACGACCAGTTCTCTCTCTCGCTCATTCACGCTTATTCCCCCCCGTTCCCCTTTGATTTCCCAAACGCGGCCCGTTGTTCGGCCAACTCCGCCAGCCGCTGCTGCACGAGCGCGTTGATGCTTCCCTCCGGGTAATTCCCCTCTTCGTCCCGCTCGCCCGCCGGGAGCCCGGTCAGCAACTCGATCCCCTGGTCGATGGTCTCGACGGGATAGACGTGGAACTTTTCGTCCGCTATCGCCTCGACCACGTCGTGACGGAGCATCAGGTGCTTGACGTTGGACGCAGGAATGAGCACCCCCTGGTCGCCCGTCAGACCGCGTTCCCGGCAGATATCGAAGAAGCCCTCGATCTTCTCGTTGACGCCGCCGATAGCCTGCACGTGTCCGCGTTGGTTGACCGACCCAGTCACTGCCAGCGATTGCTTGATGGGCACGCCGGCGATGGCGGAGAGCAGACTGTACAACTCGGCCGAGGAAGCGCTGTCGCCCTCGACGCCACCGTAAGACTGCTCGAAAACCAGGCTGGCCGACAGCGAGAGGGGCTTTTCCTCGGCGTAGCGGGCACCCAGGAAACCGTCAGGATCAACACGCCCTTGGAATGAATCGGCCCTCCTAGTTCGACCTCCCGCTCGATGTCCACCACCTCGCCCTTGCCCATCCGGATGCGGGCCGTGATGCGCGTCGGCCGGCCGAAGGCGAAGTTGCCCAGCATGAGCACCGAAAGACCGTTGATCTGGCCCACGACCTCGCCCTCGGTGTCGATCAGGATCGTCTCGCGCAGGATCCCCTCTTGCACGCGCTCGCGGATCCGGTCGGCCCGGAAGATCTGGGCGTCGATGGCGTGCTGCACGTCGTCCCCGGCGATCGCCTCGCGGTCCGCTTTTCCGGCCCAGTGGTTGGCTTCCTGCAAGAGATCGGTCAGCGTCCGCATACGGATCGAGAGCCGCTCCGCGTCACCCACCATCCGGGCGCCGTGCTCGATGACGCGCGCCACGCCCGAGCGATCCAACGGCCGCAATCCCTCCCGCTCGGCTATCGAGCCGAGCAAGCGGGCATAAAGCGGCACGTTCTCCCCGGTCCGTTCCATCTGCTCCTCGAAATCCGCCTCTACCTTGAACAGTTCCGCGAACTCCGGATCGAGTTGGTACAGGAGATAATACAGAAGTCGCTCCCCCACCAACGCGATCTTGACGTCCAGGGGAATCGGTTCCGGTTCCAGGGAAATCGTGCTGATCAGACTCAACATCTGGCCGATAGACTCAATCCGCACCTGGCCCGATAGCAAGACCCGCTTGAGTCCCTCCCAGGCATAGGGCTGGGTCAGCACCTTGCGGGCATCCAGGATCAGGTAGCCGCCGTTGGCCCGGTGCAGCGCCCCCGGTTTGATCAGGTTGAAGTCGGTCAGGAGCGCGCCCATGCGGGCCTGGTGTTCCACCCGCCCGATCAGGTTTTGATAGGTGGGATTGTCCTCGTAAACGACCGGCGCCCCCTCGGCGTCTTCGTGATCGACCAGCACGTTGACCCGGTAACGGCGCAGCGCCTCCTCACCGCCGGGGCGGCGGGCCTGGTTCTGCAGCGCCTGGAGCCCGTTGGGCATCTCCTCCTGGGAGAGAAAATCCTGGGCGTTCTCCACCACGTCCTGCTCCACGGCGTCCAGGTAATCCAGGACCTCCGGGAAGTCGTCGTACTTCTCTCGCAGCTCGTCGATCAACCCGCCGACGGCGAACTGGGCGATCTCGCGGTCCAATTCCCGCAGTTTCTCCCGCAGTTCCCGTTGCCAGGCTGGCACCTGCCGCAGTTGCTGTTGAAGCGCCTCCTGGATCTCCGAGACCTTCCCCTTCAGTTCCTCCTGCGCTTCCTCCGAGAGTTCGTCCAGTTCGTCGGGCGACATGGGTTCCCCGTCCCGGACCGGCACGACCGCCAGGCCCACCGACGTGCGGATGATGGCCACGTCCTTCTCTCGAGCCTTCTGCTGAAGTTCCTCAAAGGACTCAGCCTGTTTCTCGTTGAATTCCTGCTGGATCGACTGGCGCCGGGTCTGGTATTCCTCGCTCTCCAGGGCAGCCGGAAGCACGTGGCGCAACTCCTCGACCAGATCCTCCATATCCTCCCGGAACGTGATACCCATCCCCGGCGGCAACCGGATAGCCTGGGGCTTGTGAGATTCCTCGAAGTTGTTGACGTAACACCAACTAGACGGCGTCTCGTCCTGCTCTGCCTGTTTCTCGAAAGCCTGCTCGACCAGCTCACGCCTGCCCATCCCCACCGGACCCAGGGCGAAGATGTTGTAGCCATCCTGCCGCATCTCGATCCCAAACTGCAACGCCTCCACAGCGCGCGGTTGGCCGAGAGCATAGTCCAGTAATTCCAGGTCCTTCGTCGTCTCGAAGGCCAACAAATCCACGTCGGTCTGTTGGTACACCTCGCTCGCTTCCAAACGTCTCGTCTCCTGCGCCATAAATCTCCCTCCATTTCTGTGGTCCATCACAGACCCTAAAGATTTGGGTGTGTTTCAAATACTTTGAGCATTGTTTGTAGTACGGGCGCTAGGTAGCGGCGCTAGGTAGCGGCTTCAGCGCGCTTTTACAGAGACCCCCAATTTTCAGCAAAATTCGTGTCATTCGCCCATTCGTGAGATTCGTGATCCATACGATCTGCAATACCCAATCGAGAGGGCCAGATTCAAACCGCTACGTCTCGTCCACCTTCCCATCGATCCGCTGGTGGCGCTCTTCCAGGAGCGCCTCGATCTCCTCCAGGTCGTCCGCCGAAAGTTCCCAATCGGCCGCCTGGGCCGTCTCCTCGATCTGGGATGGTTTCCGCGCGCCGGCGATAGCCGCCGTCACATCCGGCCGCCGCAACGTCCATGCGATGGCCAACTGTGGCAGGGTCTTATCATTGCGGGCTGCGATGGGCCGCAGCCGGTCGATCAACGACAGATTGGCGCTCAGTTCCGGTTCGGTGAACTGGGTGCTATTCCGGCGCCAGTCTCCTGCCGGCAGGCCCTCGATCCGCTCCCGGTCGTACTTGCCCGTCAATAACCCCGATTGCATCGGGCTGTAGACGATCACGCCGATGTCGTTTTCAGCACAATACGGTAACAAATCATCCTCGATCCCTGGACCGAGCATGCTGTAGGGCGGCTGCAGCGACGCGACGGGATGGATCGGCTGAATCTGCCGAAGCTGGGCCACGCTGAAGTTGGAGACCCCGCCGTAGCGCACCTTCCCCTCCTTGATGAGGTCGGCGATGACGCCCCACCCTTCTTCGATCTGCTCCTCTGGATTGGGCCAATGAATCTGGTACAGGTCGATCACGTCGGTTCGCAGGCGCCGGAGACTGGCCTCGCACGACGCCCGCACGTCGCCGGCAGCCAGGTGTCCCTCGCTGACCTTGGTGGCGATCACCGCGCGGTCGCGGCGCCCCTCCAGCGCCCGGCCCAGCACCTCCTCTGACCTGCCGTTGCCATACGACTCGGCGGTGTCAAAGAGGGTGATACCCGCGTCCAACGCGGCGTGGACGGAGGCGATTGAATCCCGGTCGTCCTGGGGCCCCCAGGCCGGGTCGCCGGAAAACACCCAGCAGCCCATGCCTACGGCCGATACCTCGATGCCGCTCTGTCCGAGCTGTCTATACTGCATGGTGGTTCTGCCCTCCTTGTGTGACACGTGGTCGGCGATGGCCCATCACCACCGTGCGGCCGCCAGGCGCCGGTGTTGGCCGCGATGGGGTGACGTTACACGCCGGCTGCCGCCCGAGACGACTGGTCACCCACCACTGCAAGCCATATACCAACGTTCTAGGTGGGAAGATACCGCTTCGGAAACTTGGCCACCACGGTATAGTTGGGGTCGACGATGTTGCCGATGCGCATCGTTCCGACCTGAGCCATGATCTGCCAGGCATCCTCG
>OMKS01002188.1_pt1 | contig 16558 bp, 16 predicted proteins | sample 1674721 | NCBI WGS metagenome assembly OMKS01 (sample SAMN06264996, study PRJEB25208) | sediment metagenome | isolation source: hot spring sediment | place: USA: California | collected 2014-09-02
CGTGGGCTCGGAGATGTGTATAAGAGACAGGTATCCTTTTCCGTCACAGCGTTCATGATGGGAAAGTATGATGTTCACAACGACCTCCGAGAGCTTGGCCTGTCGGGCAACTTCCGCCCCCCACATCGGATGATTGCGGACAATATGAATCTCTGCATCATCGAGAGGACCTTCATTATTGAGAATATTCTCTGATACGCCGATCTTGCCGCAGTCGTGCAGCCAGCTGCCGTTACGGATCGCAGAGCATTTTTCAGGCGACAGATTCATATACTGTGCTATCATTATAGCATAGTCTGCAACACGCCCGGAATGCCCTTTCGTATAGGGATCCTTAAGTTCGAGGGCATGGACAAGGGAAAGCATGGCTGCCTCGTCGCCCTTGATAATCGATTTAATCAGACGGTATCTCTTGATGGCATCCTTTACCAGCTCAACCAGCTGGGTGTTCTCCCAGGGTTTTACGATGAACCGGAAAACCTCTACCCTGTTTATTGCATCGATGACTGTATCCAGGTCGGCAAAACCGGTCATCAGTATCTTTACCGTATCAGGAGACAGGGCCTTTACCCTTGAAAGAAGATCGAGGCCTGTCATACCCGGCATATGGTTATCTGATACAAGAACTGCTATCTCGAAATCCTTGACTTTCTTTAAAGCTTCGTCGCCACTCTTTGCAGTAAGAATCTCGATCCCTTCCTCTGCAAAGATCGACACTGCTATATCCAGAATAATGTCTTCGTCGTCTACAAAGAGTATGTGTTCGCTCATTACCTTGTATTCCTCGTCCAATTTACAAAAAACATTTAATCCTCAGATTCCTTTCATGCTGATAAATCGCTTCAGACTGTTTATCTTCCATAGCATGTCCGGGCTTTTCATACAATATACGGCGTCTTGTCGTTTATTCATTCCCGACTGGATAAGACCAACCATGTATGATAAATACAACACATGCCCGGTATTGGAGATATAGTGATTGTTTATATCGATGACAAACCGTCTGTATGTGCGCGGATTGAGAATATCACTCAGGACATAAAACCTCACTGGCTTCAGGTTCGTCTTCTCTTTCTGAGTATCCCGGTACAGGAAACGACATGGATATTGCGAAAGGAATATCTTGAGGGCTCTTCATTCACCATGAAAGATCTGCCTCTACGGATCGAGCCTCTTCCAAAACCAGGCTCTTACAATCGGAAAGGAATCAATAAAAAAAAGACTGTCCCTGCTGAAGTGATCTCAATGGATAATATGAGGAAAAGATTGAAGGATAAGGACCCAGACATTTAAATTGCAACACAAGTCAACAAAAATATGCCCATCTATCATGGATAAGCGATGCATTGTTTACAGACAAGCCACCATGGACATACTGGAACATAGCCGGGTAGACACAATGATTTCATACAGATGCAACAATCTTTCGGGTCAGATGCTTTCTCTAAAGTCACTACATGCAGATGCCGATAGTCATTAGCAAGGTGTTGTATGGCAAATGAAAGAATAGGCGATCAACTAATAAAGAATGCTCTTATTACGCCCGAGCAACTTCTTGAAGCCCAGAGAGCACAGAAGAATTCCGGAACGAGGCTGGGGTCCCAGCTGGTCAAACTAGGCCATCTTACCGAAGAACAGCTTGTAGAGTTCCTCGGCAAACAGTATGGGCTTCCATCTGTCATCCTTAAAAGCATGAATCCGGTTGCGGAGATTGTCAAGCTTATACCCGCCAATATCGTACAGAAATACCATGCCATACCTTTCGAACGGACTGGCTCTACCCTCAAGGTGGCGATGACCGACCCCACCAACATCTTTGCCGTTGACGACCTGAAATTCCTCACGGGGTATTCCATAGAAGTTTATGTAACCTCGGAAGAATCCCTTAAATGGGCAATGGACAACTTCTATGATCAGTCTGCAACTCTCGATGACGCATTGAGCAGCATGGAGGATGATCAGGGATCGATCGAGGTCGCGTCTGAGGGTGACGAGGTAAATGTCGGGGACCTGGAGAAAGAGGCTGATCAGGCCCCTGTCATCAAACTGGTAAATCTCACCCTGGTAGATGCCATAAGAAAAGGGGCGAGCGACATCCATATTGAACCGTTCGAAAAATTCATACGTATCAGATTCAGGATAGACGGGATGCTCTACGAGGCCATGAAACCGCCTCTGCGTTTAAAGAATGCCCTGGTATCCAGGCTTAAGATCATGGCCAAGCTGGATATAGCTGAAAGAAGGCTGCCCCAGGACGGGCGTATAAAATTAAGGATACAGGGCGGAAAAGAGGTGGAATTCCGCGTATCCGTTCTTCCAACGCTTTTCGGGGAAAAGGTGGTTTTGAGAATTCTGGACAAGTCAAACCTGCAGCTCGACATGACAAAACTCGGCTTTGAAGAGACTTCATTGAAATATTTCAAGGAAGGCATCTATAAACCCTGGGGCATGGTTCTTGTAACCGGACCTACCGGATCAGGAAAGACCACGACCCTGTATTCTGCGCTCTCCGAACTCAATCAGATCGACAGGAACATCTCAACAGCCGAGGATCCTGTCGAGTTCAACCTGGCAGGCGTAAACCAGGTTCAGATGCATGAGGAAATAGGGCTGACCTTTGCCTCTTCACTGAGATCCTTCCTTAGACAGGACCCCGATATTATCCTCGTCGGCGAGATCCGGGATTTCGAAACCGCAGAGATCGGGATAAAGGCTGCATTGACAGGGCATCTCGTACTTTCCACTCTCCACACCAATGATGCCCCGTCCACTATTAACAGACTCTTGAACATGGGCATAGAGCCCTTCCTTGTTGCCTCATCGGTAAACCTTATCGTGGCACAGAGACTGGCACGTAAGATCTGCCAGGATTGCAAGGTGATCGACGACACCCCTGCCGAGACACTTATCCAGATGGGTATGGACCCGGAGACCGCACATACAGCCCAATGCTATGTGGGGAAAGGATGTTCAATGTGCGGCAATTCAGGATTTAAAGGCAGGATAGCCTTATACGAGGTCATGCCTGTTTCGGAAGAAATTCGTGAACTGATACTCATGGGGGCATCTTCCACTGAGATCAAGAACGAGGCAATCAATCAAGGGATGAAGAGCTTGAGACAGAGCGGCCTGACGAAAGTGCTCGAACAGGTAACCTCTGTCTCCGAGATACTGAGAACAACAATGGCTGATTAACAGGAGGATCCATTGGAACAGAGCATATATGATCTATTGAAAACAATGGTTGAGAAAGGCGCATCAGACTTGCATATAACAACGGCTTCTCCTCCTCAGATCCGGGTCCGCGGCCAACTCTATCCCATGGATGTACCTTCTCTCGATCCCCAGGCAACCAGACAGCTGCTGTATTCGATACTCACCGAGGCTCAAAAACACAAGTTCGAAGAGGAACAGGAACTCGATCTTTCCTTCGGGATAAAGGGGATTGCACGTTTCAGGGCCAATATATTCATACAGCGCGGAGCTCTGGCCGGCGTATTCCGAATGATTCCCTATGATATCTTGCCCCTGGAAAGCCTTGGTCTTCCAGCAGTTGCAGGCAACCTCACAGCCCTTCCCAGAGGACTTGTTCTCGTAACCGGGCCTACCGGGAGCGGTAAATCAACTACCCTGGCGGCATGCCTCGACAAGATCAATATTGAACGCCGGGATCATATCGTAACCATAGAAGATCCCATTGAGTTCGTTCACAAGCATAAAGGATGTATCGTAAACCAGAGAGAGGTGGGATCGGACACCAAGAGTTTTACCAGGGCCCTTAAATACATACTGCGTCAGGACCCCGACATAGTATTCATCGGGGAGATGAGAGATCTGGAAACCATGCAGGCGGCCCTGACCATAGCGGAAACAGGTCATCTGGTATTTGCAACTCTACACACCAACTCGGCGGTACAGACAGTCAACCGTGTGGTAGATGCCTTCCCGGCGCATCAGCAGTCTCAGATACGGGCACAGCTTTCCTTCGTACTCGAGGCGGTCATGGCCCAGCAGCTCATTCCCAGAGCTGACGGAAAGGGGCGGGCACTCGCTTCAGAACTCATGATATCGACCCCTGCCATCAGGAACCTGATCCGGGAGGATAAAATCCACCAGATCTATTCGCAGATGCAGGTAGGTCAGACCAAACACGGCATGCAGACCATGAATCAGTCTCTGTTCAACCTCTTTACGAGAAAGATCATATCACTCGATGATGCGCTTGGGTGGTCCATGGACCCCGAAGAACTCAGGCAGATGATGGCATCACCAAACCAGCAGAGAGGATTAGGGATGAATATGAAGGAGAGGAGATAAACCATGCCTGTTTTTGTATGGGAAGGCAAACTCGCGAACGGGAGTATAAAAAGGGGAGAGATAGAGGCCGAAAGCAAGGCGGCAGTGACTATGCTGCTCAGACGCCAGCGCATCATACCTTCAAAGATCAAAGGGAAAGCCAAACAGATCACCCTTTTTGAACAGCCGATTAAGACAAAAGATATCGTCATCTTTACCCGACAATTCGCCACCATGATCAATGCAGGGCTTCCGCTTGTGCAATGCCTTGAAATCCTTGCGTCACAACAACCGAACCCCACACTGAAAAAGATATTGAGCCAGATAAAGCAGGATGTCGAGGGTGGGAGCACCTTTGCAGACGCCCTGGGCAAACACCCCAAGGTATTTGACAACCTCTATGTAAATCTGGTTGCTGCCGGAGAGATAGGCGGTGTACTCGATACCGTGCTCAACAGGCTTGCTGTATACATGGAAAAGAACGAGGCACTCAAGAACAAGGTCAAAAGTGCCATGACCTACCCCATTATCGTACTGTGTGTTGCCTTCGGCGTTGTTGCCGTTCTTATGATCTTTGTTATCCCCACATTTCAGGACATGTTCAACCAGTTCGGTGCCGCTCTTCCGGCTCCCACTCAGATGGTGGTAGACCTGAGCCATTTCTTCCGCACCTTCTGGCACGTGATGTTCGGCGTAATCATCCTGCTGATAATCGGCTTCAAATGGGCGGGCAAACAGAAAAAGGGAAGGTTCTATATAGACACCATTGCCTTGAAACTGCCTGTCTTCGGTACACTTATCAGAAAGGTGGCCGTGGCAAAATTCTCGAGAACGCTCGGCACCATGATATCATCGGGTGTCCCTATTATGGACGGCCTGGAGATCACCTCAAAGACAGCAGGCAATGTGATCGTGGAAAATGCCATACGCTCGGTCCGGTCGGCCATCAGCGAAGGACGCTCCATGTCTGATCCCCTCGAGCAGACCGGCATATTCCCGGGCATGGTGGTTCAGATGATAGCAGTCGGAGAGGCTACCGGCGCCATGGATCAGATGCTCTCGAAGATCGCCGACTTCTACGATGAAGAGGTGGATTCCGCAGTCGATGCATTGACCTCCGCGCTTGAGCCCATGCTCATGGTCTTCCTTGGCGGCATTATAGGATTTGTCGTTGTTGCAATGTATCTGCCCATATTCCAGATGGCAGCTGCAGTATAGACATCCTGTGATTACATGAGTTAGACCGGCTTCAGGAAGACATCTCGATAATGAGTATATTCGAAGTCATCATGCTGCTCTGTTTCGGGGCAGCATGGCCTTCATCCATATACAAGTCCTATATATCAAGGACTTCAAAGGGCAAAAGCGGCGTCTTCCTGATCATTATCTTTACCGGATACATATCAGGAATCCTTCATAAGGCGATTTATAATCCGGACTGGGTCATTGTGCTGTATAGCCTGAATGCACTGATGGTCTTTCTGGACATTTTGCTGTATACAAGAAATTCGGCACTGGACAGACAGATAAATTGACAATAACAAAGCGTCTCATGCATCCCGGCACCAGTAGAGACGCACAAACTTCTCTTCTTCAGAATACTTTACCTCCAGTTCACCACTGTATGCCCTGTAGACAGCCTCTCCTATGTGTCTGGCCAGGTGATTGTCGGTCAGTCTTACACATACTTCCCGGGCATCTTCGGTAAAATCAATAACCCTTTTCAAAGGGGATCTGACTTCCTCTTGCCGGATAATGTTCCCGACAAGATTCAGGATCTCGGATCGATGAACATGCAGATATCTTCCTGACAGATATACCTCACCTGCAGAGAATCTGTCTCTGATCCTCCTGCAGGCACAGCACAGACAAGGCTGACCCGTGACCTCCTTCTTTTCCGGCCATTTCCACCTGCCTCCCTGATAGAGAGCCCCGCACTCGGGACAGTATGTACCTTCGGGATACTTACGCCGATCGTCGTAGGGGTCATGCACCTTTTGTTTGATATTCCTGTCTAGTCGCATAATCTCTCCTCCTAACTATAGTTTAGCAGCAGATCAAGAAAAGACAATCCCTCGCTATGGATTCTCTCAGGCGTTCATAGATATTGTAACCCATGGAATACGATGGATTCATTTATAGAAATAGATGCCCGGATCATTCAACGATATGAATGGTCCCCCCAGACAATGTCTTGAGTCTTCCTGAAACATTGATGAGCAGATATCCTTCCATATTCAGATCCACTATGGTACATGCAAGGCCTTCATCTGTCAAAAGCTTGTACCCGTTCAACAGTCCGAATTGAAGAAACCTCTGCCTGACAGGAGCAAAGCCCTCATTATAAAACAGTGTAAACCAGTGTTGTATGCTGGATACTGCCTGTTTTAGAACAGCATTCAACTCATATTGTCGTGCACTGACCTGAGCCAGAGATACCGCACTGTCTTTCAAATCATCCGGCCAGGATGTCTGATTGACATTGATCCCTATACCGACTGCAGTCATCGAGCCTTTGGCTTCGCAAAGAATTCCACATACCTTCTGCCCAAAGACAACGATATCGTTCGGCCATTTGATACTGACATCGCTTCTTGGAACAAACAAAGAGATCGCCTCATGAAGAGCCACCCCGGCAACAAGAGGAAACCTCTGATCCGGCTTTCCAACGGTTATGGTCAGGTAGAGATTCTTACCATAAGGGGAGAACCATGTTCTCCCCTTGGTTCCCCTTCCCAGGGTTTGAGACCGTGCAGTAACGAGCAGGCCTGCCTTACCGGTATCAAGTGCAACTCTGTTCGTTGAATCAACTTCATCGAGCTCGATATACTCGCTTATGAATCCGCTATTAAAATCGGCGTTCATCACCCCTCTAGCAGCGAATGCGCCTTGATCAATCTCTCGATCATGAAATCGAGTTCTTCTTTGATACGTTGCTGTTCTTCCACAATTTCTTTCTTTGCCTTTGCCAGAAAATCCCTGTTCGCAAGTTTCTTTTGTTTTGCATCGAGCTCTTTCCTGGCCTTGTTTATCTGCTTGTCGAGACGATTTCTCTCCTGATCGATATCTATGACCCCTTCGAGAGGAACATACACCTCAACCTCACTCGTTACTGCCAGTGCACACTTTTTAGGCCGCTGCCCTTGATCTGAAATGACCTTGATGCTTTTTACTCTGGCCAGATCCTGAATAAGCACACGATACCTGCCGATCAGATCCTCCATGTCACGGGACTTGAACTTCAGGACGACATCGAGCATTACCGACGGAGATATATTGGCCTCTCCGCGGATGCTTCGGACACCGGAGACAATATCATTGATGCATTCCATCTTATATGCCTCATCGGGAAAATCCAATTCTTTATTCACCGATGGATACGGTGAAATCATGATCGACTCTGCCTGCCTTCCCTGCATAGACTGCCAGATCTCCTCGGAGACAAAGGGGATAATGGGATGGAGCATCTCAAGCAGGGATTTGAATACATGATGCAGTGTCCACCTGGTATAGGGAGCTCCTTCATCATTCATCATCGGCTTTGACAATTCTATGAACCAGTCGCAGAAGGTATGCCATGTAAACTGATAGAGCGTATCTGCCGCATCATTGAATCGGTATTCCTCCAGGGCGCAACGCGTGTCTTCTATGGCCCTGTTGAGCTTCGTGAGTATCCACTTGTCTGCAAGGCTCAGCTTTTCTTTCTCTATCCTGACGCCCTGCAGATCCGATCCTTCGATATTACTCAGAACAAATTTCCCTGCGTTCCATATCTTGTTGATAAAGAACCGGTAACCCTGAATACGTTTGTCGCTTATCCTCACATCCCTGCCCATGGCAGCAAATGCAGTCAGTGCAAACCGGAAGGCATCTGCACCATACTTGTTCATTTCGTCAATGGGATCTACAATATTGCCCTTGGACTTGCTCATCTTCTGGCCTGTCTCATCACGAACAAGCGCATGAAGATACACGTCCCGGAAAGGCACCTCGCCCATGAACTTGATCCCCATCATCATCATCCGGGCAACCCAGAAAAACAGGATATCAAAACCCGTAATAAGTACATCTGTCGGATAGAATCTCTTCAATGCCTGCGTGTCGTCAGGCCATCCCATGGTGGAAAACGGCCACAATCCGGAAGAAAACCAGGTATCAAGAACGTCTGTTTCCTGCCTGAGGTCTTCAGAACCACACCGGGGGCATTTAACCGGATCTGTTTCGCTAACAATGACCTCTTCGCAGCCTTCACAGTACCAGGCGGGTATCCTGTGTCCCCACCATATCTGCCGGGAGATACACCAGTCCCGAATATTGTACATCCACTCATAGTATGTTTTTTCCCACTGCTTCGGCAGGATACGGGTCCTGGATTCCTCGACCGCCTTGATAGCCTCTTTTGCCAGAGGACCTGCCTTCACAAACCACTGCTTGGAAAGGTAAGGCTCGATAACACTCTTGCATCTGTAGCATTTCCCTACAGGGACCTTGTATGGTGTCTTGTCTACCAGATAGCCCTGCTCTTCGAGATCTCCTTCCAGATCCCTTCTGCAGACAAATCGGTCGAGCCCTTTATATACACCGGCATTCTCATTCATTATCCCGGATTCATCCATGATTACTATAACTTGTATTCCATGCCGAAGGCTCAGCTCGTAGTCGTTCAGATCATGAGCAGGGGTAATCTTGACGGCACCGGTACCGAAATCCTTATCCACCACATGATCGGCAATGATCGGAATCCGCCGGTTCATGACAGGCAGGACAACCTCTTTTCCCACAAGAGAAGTATATCTCTCGTCAGATGGGTTTACTGCAACGCAGGTGTCTCCCAGCATGGTCTCGGGCCTGGTAGTGGCAACAACAACATCTCCTTCTCCATCGGCAAGGGGATATCTGATATGCCAGAGAGATCCTTCTTCTTCCTCGTGTTCGACCTCAAGGTCCGACAGGGCGCTGTGGCATCTCGGGCACCAGTTGACGATATAATCGCCCCGATAGATCAGCCCTTCCTCATATAACGACACAAAAACCCTGCGTACAGCCTTTGAAAGACCCTCGTCCATGGTAAAGCGTATCCTGTCCCAGTCACAGGAGGCACCCAAGCGTTTGAGCTGACCTATAATAAGCCCGCCATGCTTTTCCCTCCATCTCCACACCTCGTCAATAAACGCCTCACGACCGAGATCATGTCGCGACATTCCCTTTTCCGTGAGATATCTCTCCACCACATTCTGTGTGGCAATGCCCGCATGGTCGGTTCCCGGCATCCATAGAGCATTGTACCCGTCCATACGCTTGTATCGAATCATGATATCCTGGATGGTATTGTTCAGTGCATGCCCCATATGGAGGACACCGGTAACATTGGGCGGGGGAATCACTATTGAATAGGCCTTCTTCTGACCATCTTTGTCATCGGCATGAAAATATTTCTTTTCCATCCAGAAATCATACCATTTCTGTTCTATATCCTTGGGGTCGTATTCTCTGTCCAGCATCGCCTTCTCCTCTTGTACAAACTGCAGAATCAATAGCATGAAAAGAGGCGAAAGGCAAAATTCATATACCGGATTTCAAGGCGTCAGAATATCCTCGATAACGTCTCTAGGATCAATGGTTTTATGCGTCAAAAGGGTTTTGCTGATGGCAGTCCCATTTCCCTTGGGCTGACCTTGAACACGGTGCCATCTTATAGAGTTCGCAGCTCATCCTCTGATTTAGCACGCTTTCTCCATGAAAGCTCATTCCATTTGATGAACCGGGGCAATCTTTCAGGAATCCAGTTTCTTGAGCTTATCTATCTCTTCCCGGATTACCTTCTCAACAATTCCCGGCAGCTGCTCTCTTGAGACAGCGATGATCTCTTTTACAAGTTCAGCCATAAACGGCCTAACAACGCCTTCGACCATCTTGGGGATTTCCTCGGCAAGTTCCCGGATAACTTCATCATTGTTCAACCCCGGCAGACCCTCTTGTCTTTCAGAAATTACCGTGTCTTCATCGGTTTTATCAGGGGTAAAACCTCCTTCGGTCTCCTGGGTCATATCATTGCTCATATCAAACTTGCCATTTTCCGGAGATGGCATATCCGGCTCTGATGGACTGATCTCAACCTCAATGTCCTCATTTGACTCGGAAAAGGTGTCTTCCTTCTCATCCAGGAACACCGGCTCTGATTCATCAACTGAAAGATCTATACCCTCAAGGGAATCGTCCTCATCGACTGCACGCTCAAGGCTCTCACCTGTATCTTCAAGAACTATTACATCGTCTTCAGAAGACTTTTCACGAGTAAGGGCATCCTCTTCGTTTGAAGAAAGAGATGCATCGATATCTAGATTGTCGTCTCCATGCTCGATCTCCTCTACGGAAACATCATATTCCATAGATATTTCCTTGCCCAGATCAAAGGAATCAGGCTCATTTGCACTGGCCGGAGATCCTTCACCGCCGTCCGATGTCTCTGTATTCTGTGGCGTCCGGCCTTCTTCCAGCAGATCAGTAAGATCTATGATATCATCATCGTCCAATATCTTGTCTTCCATGTCCATCTCCTTTACTTTGTTGAATACTCTTCATTTCTCCATCAGTTCTTCATGATGGGCTGCCCGGTTGATTCCTTTACCGACATCCAGAGCGGGCCTTCAGTATCTATCTTCTTTCTGCTCTTTACGCTCAACTCAATGGGTATGTGGACATACATATTATTCCACGACCCTATCAGCATATCCGTTTTGCCGCTCATGCCTGCATGAACCGCCATGTGTGCAAGGAATCCGCAAAATATCGAATCAGTCGCATTGGCAGGCACACTCCTTATCACATAGCTCGGATCTATGTATTTGAGGTTGATATCGACCTTCTTTGCAAAGAAGTAGTCTTCGATCTTTTCTTTCAATAAGATCCCGATATCCCCCTTCTTCACATTGCCGGATGCATCCTTGCGCTGAGGAAGATCCTCAAAGTACTTCTGCCCCGCTCCTTCTGCAACGACAACCACGGCATGGCCTCTCTCCTTGAGTCTTTTCTCCAGGGAAGCGAGAAAGCCCCGGTCCCCCTCGATGTCAAATTCATCCTCGGGTACAAGGACGAAATTGGCGTCACGTGAGGCAAGGGCGGCATTAGCCGCTATGAAACCAGAATCTCTGCCCATGAGCTTGACCATGCCTATACCGAAGGGGGCGCCCTTCGATTCGACATGGGCGCACTGGATAACGGATCTTGCCTCTTCAACGGCGGTGTCAAAACCAAAGGTCTTGGAGATAAAGTTGATATCATTGTCTATTGTCTTGGGGATACCGATGACCGAGCATTTGAAACCCCGTGAGAGCGCCTCCCTCGCAACAGCGGATGCCGCCTTCAGGGTACCGTCTCCCCCGATAAAGAACACTACATTCATGTTTACCCGCTCGATCGCATCCACAATATCGGGAACGCTCTGAGCGCCTCTTGAGGAACCCAGCACCGTACCGCCGATCTCGTGGATATGCTCCACAAAGGAAGGGGTCAGCTCAATGAAGGAATGCCTGTACTCAGGGATAAACCCCTGGAGACCATACGGTATGCCATAAATATTCTCCACACCATACATATGATGCAGTTCCAGAACAATGTTGCGGATCACATCATTGACCCCGGGGCAGAGACCTCCGCAGGTGACCACACCGCACTTCGTCTTCGAGGGGTCGAAGAATATCTTTTTTCTCGCACCTGCACGTTCGAAACACGGCAGTTCCTTTTTCTTTCTCGAATACGCAAGAACACTTTCCAGTGTATTATCGATCAGGATCCTCTCGGCCTCATCGATAAAAACCCTGGTCGATCTCAACGGTGAATCGATCCTCGGCTCACCAAGACAACGAATGCTGGTATCTATGTCTTTCACTTTCAATACCTCATCCATCGAGAAGACCTCCTCTTATTTTGGTATATCGGATTTTACCTCACTTATCTTTATCTACACAAGGCAATGTTATTTTAATATCTGATATTTATCTTAAAGATATGAGAAGTGATCCTTCCATTGCGCGAACACGTATGCATTCCTGATAGAACTTTCATACCCTTACCTTATATGATATAGGGATCCTTCATGGGTAAAGACAGTGTTGATAAAACCCAGCAGGAGATAATCGAAGAAATGGCAAAGGCCCTGGGTAATACCGGGGATAAACTGGAAAGCGTACTCAACAGACTGAAAAAGATCGAAAGAGAACTGGAATCCATAAACGACATCAATGAATATAATGCCATGATCGATTCATTCAATACTCTGCGCAAACAGGCCATCAGCAGAAGGGAAATGCTGATGATACACAGGGAAGCCCTTGGGGCCTTCAAGCATACTTATGTTGAGAGATACTATCCTATACCAAACAAGAAAGATAAAAGATGAAGTACCCCGCAGGGAGCTACGTGATATAGAAAAGCTGTTTTGTTCCTCCCCTACCCACCTGTATCCACTTCCGGGAGGAGAAAATCAGATGTATCCCCACAGCTTTTCTTGTGGTGGGATTTTATTATTGAAAGGATAACCATGTATGATCTGTTTGTAATAGGTGCAGGCCCGGGAGGGTATACTGCTGCACTGCTTGCTGCAAAAAAAGGTTTGCGCGTGGGTATTGCAGAAGGATCAAACCTTGGTGGCACATGTACAAATACCGGCTGCATACCTACAAAAACCTATATAGAAAGCATCAATCTTTTCAACAAGATCAAGAATGCGTCAAGATTCGGCATCTCTTCTGACAAGCCGATACTCGATCTTGCCTCTTTGAACAAGAGAAAAACAAGGATTGTTTCCCGCCTGGTTAAAGGCATTGATCATCTTCTCGGCAATGCAGGAGTAGATGTCTTTTCCTGCAGAGCGGAGGTTCTTGATACCGGCAAGGTTAGATTGGGAGAGGTTGTCCTGCCTACACACAACCTTATCATTGCCTCCGGATCGAGGCCCAAGGTGCCTGCCCTCTTTGACGTTCCCGGCGTATGGACAAGCGATACGCTCTTCGATATTACCGAACTTCCTGTCTCCCTCACCATTGTCGGCGGGGGAGTAATCGGCATGGAGATGGCGCATATTTTCAGTACTCTCGGCACAAAGGTAACTGTCATCGAAGCAATGGCGAGGATCCTTCCCTTCGAAGATCCCGACGTATCCGAGTTCCTCAAAAAGAACTCCCGTACCGTAAAGATCTGCACATCCTCTCGAGTCACTGATATAACTGGCGAAGGCCCCTACAGCATAGCTTTCGAAACACCAGCGGGTAAGGAAGAACTTGTCAGTGAAAAGATCCTTGTGTGCATCGGGAGGGCACCTGTTGTCCCCCCGGGGCTTGAACCATCTGTTATCAGAATGGGCAGCTCAGGAGGCATTCATACTGACCATTTCATGCAGACATCACTTCCCGGTGTGTATGCCATAGGCGATGTTACAGGGGAACATATGTATGCCTATGTGGCAGGCAGGGAAGCTGAGATTGCCATCGATCACATCACAGGCGGCAGCAGGGAAATAAACTACCGCAATATCCCGTCGATCATCTTTACCAGCCCGGAGATAGCCTCTGTCGGGAAAAGCCTTGATGAGCTTGACAGCCTGGAGACCAGGCACGGCATTTTCCCGGTCTCTGCACTGGGAAGGGCAAGGACTATGGAGGCAAACGACGGGTTTGCCCATGTTGTGTGTTTAGCCGACGGAAAGATGGCGCGCGTCACAATTATCGGACCTCACGCAACAGAACTCATAAGCATCGCTTCTCTTGCAATCGAACATCGACTGACTGCTGAAGACTTTACAGCCCTCTATCACCCCCATCCCACATTGTCGGAACTCCTGAAAGAGGCAGCAGAAGATGTCCTGGGCTTAAGTGTTCATAAACCGTGAAAGAACATAAACAAGTGCATTTCCTTTAAAAAACTCAAGATGGCTGCTTGACACCACAACACAAAAATTGTTAAGCCCCTAGCATTCAGGAGGATGACAATGAAAGATCTGCTTGATTTCAAGAAACAAGGAGGACTGGTGCCGGCCATCGCACAGGACTCTCAAACAGGAGAAATCCTCATGCTTGCGTATATGAACGCAGAGGCGTTTGAAGAGACCCTTCGTACCGGAAGGGCATGTTATTACAGCCGCTCCAGAAATAAATTGTGGAGAAAGGGCGAGGAGTCCGGAAATGTTCAAGTGATTAAAGAGATCCGGATCGACTGTGATAACGATACTCTCGTTTTGAAAGTGGAACAGATCGGCGGGGCGGCATGTCATCTGGGGTATAGATCGTGTTTTTTCAGAAGAGTAGAAGATGACCGTCTCATCGAAGACGGTCTGAAGGTGTTCGATCCAAAAGAGGTGTATAAATCATGAGCCTGATCCGTCTTGCCATTCCAAAAGGAAGCCTCCAGGCATCTACTATCGACCTTTTCAAGGATGCGGGCTGGAGCATACGCACGTCCGCCAGGAGCTATTTTCCGTCTATCGACGACCCTGACATCGACTGCGCACTGGTACGCGCGCAGGAGATATCCCGTTATGTCGAGTCCGGGCTGTTCGATATTGCCCTGACCGGCAAAGACTGGATTCTTGAAAACAGTTCGGACGTTGTTGAGGTTGCAGACCTCATCTACTCAAAGACGACATATCGTCCGGCCAAGTGGGTTCTGGCTGTTGACGAAAGGTCCGATATCAAGACACTCAAGGACCTTGAAGGAAAAAAGATCTCTACAGAACTGGTAAATTTCACCCGGAACTATTTCAAAGAAAGAAATATTACGGTCGATGTAGAGTTCTCGTGGGGCGCAACAGAGGCCAAGGTAGTCGACGGCCTTGCCGATGCCATCGTCGAGGTGACCGAAACAGGATCCACAATCAAAGCACATAACCTGAAGATTATAGAAGAGTTGCTCGTGACGAACACAAAACTCATTGCAAACAGGGAATCGTGGGCAAACAGCGCCAAACGCGAGAAGATCAGTCAGATATCCATGATGCTCAAATCCGCACTCCAGGCTACAGGCATGGCAGGACTCAAGATGAATGCACCAAAAGACAAGCTTAAAGCGATCATCAAGATGCTGCCGGCCATCACTTCCCCAACAGTATCTCCGCTTCATGACGAAAACTGGTATTCACTAGAGATAATTATCCATGAATCACAGTCAAGGACACTCATACCGGATTTACTCAAGGCAGGCGCCAGAGGAATAATCGAATATCCCCTTAAAAAGGTACTGGACGGATGATCATTTTAAAAACCAGCCATGAGATCGCAAAGATGCGTGAAGCCAACCGTATACTCGCAAAACTTTTCGAGCACTTGCAGCCCCTGATTCAGCCAGGCATCACAACAGCAGAACTTGACAGCGAGGCAGAGCTCTTCATCCGCTCTATGTGTGCAGTGCCAGCATTCAAGGGATACCGGGGATTTCCGTCCACATTATGCACCTCGGTGAACGAAGAGGTAGTTCACGGCATTCCCGGCACGAGAAAACTGGTCTCGGGTGATATTATCAGTATCGATGTGGGGGCTCTCCTTCAAGGGTTTTATTCCGATGCGGCAAGGACCTTTCCTGTCGGCACCGTCTCAGAAAACGCTCTGAGGCTGATGGATACCACTGAAAAGGCCCTTGCGGCGGGAATACAGCAGGCATACCCGGGCAACCGTCTCTCGGATATCTCATACGCAATCCAGCAGGTTGTAGAATCACAAGGGTTTAATGTTGTGAGGGATTTCGTGGGTCACGGCATCGGGAAAGGTCTTCATGAAGACCCTCAAATACCAAACTTCGGCAAAAAGGGCACAGGAGCGGTGCTTGAAGAAGGAATGACCTTTGCTATAGAGCCCATGGTAAATGAGGGTACGTGGAAGGTTAAGGTTCTTGCCGACGGATGGACAGCCGTAAGTTTCGACGGATCGCTCTCGGCCCATTTTGAAAACAGCATTGCGATAACCAAGGACGGACCGGTAATACTCAGCGCTGTGTAATATTCGGCACGGACTTCATAAATGATCACAGCCTCTCGGGTTTTCGGGTATAAGGTCTAAGGCTTATCTAAGACTTTTTTCCAGGCGGCCAACGTCTGATGAGTGTTTCTCATTGAGCACCCCTGGCCTTGACAGCCACCTTGATGGTCTGGAATAGTATCACAAGATCGAGCCATAAAGATCGGTGTTTCATGTAGTAAAGCTCATATTTCAGTTTCTCTTTTGCATCTTCAATAGTATCGCCATAGGGATAGTTGATCTGTGCCCAGCCTGTTATC
>OMKS01002189.1_pt1 | contig 16548 bp, 18 predicted proteins | sample 1674721 | NCBI WGS metagenome assembly OMKS01 (sample SAMN06264996, study PRJEB25208) | sediment metagenome | isolation source: hot spring sediment | place: USA: California | collected 2014-09-02
CATACGAGATCTAGTACGGTCTCGTGGGCTCGGAGATGTGTATAAGAGACAGTACTTATCGATATCACATAGTTCACATAAATTGTCTATTAGGAGGTTGATTCTTTTGAAAGAAAAAATTCATCCGGAATATAAGATTGGCACCGTAACCTGCGCCTGTGGGAATACTTTTCAGGTTCGTTCAACCAAAGGCGACATGCGGTTGGAAATCTGCTCCAATTGCCATCCCTTTTTTACCGGAAAACAAAAACTGGTCGATTCTGCCGGACGTGTTGAGAAGTTTATGAAAAAGTATGGATTGAATAAGACCGAGGAAAAAGAGCAGAAAAATTCTTAACAACTAAATCAGAAATTGGGACGGAATACGATTGATGACTTTCAATAGGTCACGTATTCCGTTTTTTTTAGCTCGAATCGAGTGGAAAGGATGAGCAGTTGGAAAACCAGCAAAAAATTCAAGTCGGTGGTCAGGCGGTTATTGAAGGTGTCATGATGCGTTCACCGGACCGGGTGTCGGTTGCGGTTCGGCGTCCTGACGGGAAAATTGTGTTAAAAAGCGACCCTTACATTTCAATTAGTAAACGATATAAATTTTGGGGATTGCCGGTTCTTCGCGGCGCGGTTATTTTGATCGAATCGATGGTGCTCGGAATTAAGGCGCTCACTTTTTCGGGTGATGTTGCCATCACTGAAGAAGAAAAAAAGCAAACCACGAAACAACCACCCAAAAAGTCCAGGCAAGGATTATCGAATCTCTGGATTGTTGGCACTGTTACTTTTTCGTTGCTTGCAGGATTGGGGTTGTTTTTTTATCTGCCACTGATATTAACTGATCTGGTGGGCGTTCAAACCGGTTTTTGGTTTAACGTGGTTGATGGAATTTTCCGAGTGGCGATTTTTTTGGCATATCTGGGATTGATAGCTCAGATCAAAGACATCCATAGAATTTTTCAATATCACGGCGCAGAACACCAGACAATTTTTGCGTATGAAGACGGCGAGCAATTGTCGATTGAAAATACCGCAGCGTATACCCCCCATCATCCGAGATGTGGAACCTCATTTATCATTACAGTATTGTTGGTGAGCATCCTGGTGTTCATGCTGCTGGGCAAACCGGATTCAATTGTTGAGCGGTTGGTGCGGTTGGGGTTTGTACCGCTGATTGGCGGTTTGTCTTACGAGGCGATCAAACTTTCAGATCGCAATAAAAATAATCTGCTTGTCAGGTTGGCAATCAAACCGGGTTTGTGGCTTCAGCGGATAACAGCGCTCAAACCGGATGAGTCAATGCTCGAAGTGGCAATTGTTGCGCTGCAAGGCTCCACCGGAGTCGATTTCAGGGATGATGAGCGGGTGGTGCTCGCATCTGAATTAAGCGACACGAAAAATTGAGTTGGAGTGTGGCAGATGATCGAAAAATTAAAAAAAATCAAGCAGCGTTACCATGAGCTCAACGAGTTGTTGAGTTCACCGGATATCGTTAAAGATCAAAATCAGTTTCGTCGTTTGTCCAAAGAGCAGAGCGATCTGGCTGAGATTGTTGAAAAATACGAGGAATTTGAAAAAATCAGCAAGCAAATAGCTGAGGCAAGAGAAATTCTCGAAACGGAAAATGACGCGGACATGGTTGAGCTGGCAGAGGCTGAGTTAAATACACTCAGCCGGCGTGAAGATGAGCTCGAGCAGCAAATAAAATATCTGTTGATTCCCAAAGATCCCGAAGATGAAAAAAACGCCATCATTGAAATTCGCGCGGGTACTGGCGGAGATGAAGCCTGTTTATTTGCCGGCGATCTGGTGCGAATGTATTTAAAATATGCTGAACAAAAGCACTGGAAATTTGAAATTCTCAACTCACACCCGCAGGAAAGAGGCGGATTCAAAGAAATATCGTTTTTGCTCAGCGGAACCGATACTTATGGCAAGCTCAAATACGAGGGTGGTGTGCATCGGGTTCAGCGCGTTCCGGAAACCGAAGCCAGTGGCCGAATCCACACTTCTGCGGCGTCGGTAGTGGTGTTGCCGGAAGTCGAAGAAGTCGAAGTTGGTATCGATCCCAACGATCTGAAGATTGATGTTTACCGGTCTTCAGGACCTGGTGGTCAGAGCGTCAACACAACCGACTCGGCGGTGCGGGTAACCCACTTGCCCACAGGAATGGTTGTTACCTGTCAGGATGAAAAATCTCAACACAAGAACCGGGCAAAGGCGATAAAGGTGTTGCGGGCGCGTCTCTACGACAGAGCGAAAGCCGAGGAACATGCCAAATTATCAGCGGAACGGCGATCAATGGTCAGCACCGGCGATCGCAGCGCCAAGATCAGGACGTTCAATTTTCCGCAAAACAGGGTGACTGATCATCGAATCAACCTGACACTGTACAAACTGGACAAAATTTTAGAAGGTGAGCTGGACGAATTGATCGAACAGATGCAGATTGCCGATCGTGCGCAGAAATTGAAACTGATGGAAACCTGATTAGCCATGACGTTGCAATCCCACAGATTGATTGATCTGCTGAAATTAACGACCCAATATCTGCAGCAAAAGGGCATCGAGGACGCCAGATTAAATGCGGAGCGGCTGCTGGGACATGTGTTATCAATGGATCGGGTTCAGCTTTATTTGAATTTCGAAAAACCGCTGCAACCACTTGAAGTAGCCCGGCTGCGCCAACTACTTAAGCGGCGCGCCAGCAACGAACCATTGCAATATATTTTAGGCGAGGCTGAATTTTATTCAATTAAACTGAAGGTGACGCCGGACACGTTAATCCCGCGCCCGGAAACAGAATTGCTGGTTGAAACCGTTATCACTATTTGCCGCTCAAAGTTCAACGATCGCGATCAAATTAAGGTAATCGATATCGGCGCGGGTTCCGGGAATATTCCCATTGCCTTGGCAAAGAATCTAGCAAACGCTTTGATCACGTCGATTGATATTAACTGTGCTGCTTTGAAAATTGCACGACAGAATGCGGAACACCATAATTTATCCGAACGGATCGAATTTTTAGAGATGGATATTTTTAAAAATATCGGCGATTCTTTTCCGCAGTTTGATTGTATTGTTTCTAATCCACCATATATCAGCAAAAAGGAATATCCGGACTTACCGCCGGAAGTACGCAACTATGAACCCGGAACAGCATTGTATGCCGGAGAAGACGGCTTAAAATTTTATCATAGAATTGCATCATCCGCTCAAAGATTATTAATGGGAATCGGCCTGGTAGCAGTGGAGATCGCAGCGACGCAAGCCGATGCTGTTGCAAAAATTTTCAGTGGTAACCAATGGTTACACAACATTGAGATCATTAATGATCTGAACGGTTTGCCCAGAGTTTTAATCGCCGAAAAAAAAATATGACTAACAGGAGGAAACAGCGCTTATGAAAGTGAACCCGAATATATTTCGCGAATATGACATCCGCGGAATCGCTGAAAAAGATTTAACCGACAATATGGTCGAAGCGATCGGCAAGTCATACGCGACCTATCTTGGTAATAACGGTCTCCGGAAATTTGTTGTCGGCAGGGATGTTCGGTTGTCTTCTGAAAGAATACAAGCTGCGTTGATCAAAGGAATTATTTCCACCGGCGCTGATGTTATTAATATTGGGCTGGTACCGACGCCAGTGCTTTATTTTTCCATTGTTCAATTGAATGCTGATGGCGGTATCATGGTAACCGGAAGCCACAATCCGATTGAATTCAATGGCTTGAAAATGTGCCATGGAATCGCTTCGGTTTACGGTGAGCAAATTCAGCAGTTGAAACAAATTATCGAGCATGGTGAGTTTATAAAAGGACAGGGGACTGTTGTTGACAAAGATATTGTGGATGAATATGTTCGAACCATCAAATCAAAGATAAAACTCAACCGGAAACTGAAAATCGTAATCGACGCCGGCAATGGTACTGCCGGAGAAATTGCGCCCCAACTCTGGGAAGATTTGGGCTGTGAAGTCATCCGGTTGTACTGCGAGCTTGATGGCAATTTTCCCAATCATCTGCCTGACCCGACAGTGCCCAAATATGTGGTCGATTTGCAGAAGTTGGTTTTGGAACATCAGGCAGATCTTGGCATCGGCTATGACGGGGATGCCGATAGGATCGGCGTGATTGACGACAGGGGGCGCATAATTTATGCTGATCGTTTGATTGCACTGTTCAGCCGCGACGTCCTGAAAAGAATGCCGCAATCAACAATTGTGTTTGATGTTAAATGTTCGCAGGCACTTCCCGAATATATCGAGCGTTATGGCGGAGTTCCGTTGATGTGGAAAACAGGGCACGCATTGTTGAAGGCGAAAATGAAGCAGGAAAATTCGCCGTTTGCCGGTGAAATGTCCGGGCATATCTTTTTTAAAGACGAATATTTCGGATTTGATGACGCTATTTATGCTTCGGGTCGCTTGTTACGGATTCTTGATGAGACTGGCAATAAGCTTTCCCAGTTGATTGACGAAATCCCCTATTTTATCAGCACCCCTGAAATCCGTATCGAATGCGCTGATGAAGCCAAGTTTGATGTGATTGCCAACCTGGTGGAAGAGTTTAAAAAAGAGCAGGATGTCATCGATATTGACGGCGCCAGAGTGCAATTTGGCGATGGCTGGGGATTGGTTCGCGCGTCCAATACGCAGCCAGTTTTGGTGCTGCGATTTGAGGCGAAAACCGAAGAACGATTAGAAGAGATTAAAAATATTTTCAAAACGAAATTGAATCAATATCCGGCAGTGAAATTTAGTGATCAGGATTTTAAATAATCGGAGGCGAGATGAGAAAAAGAGTTGCAAAAAAGATATTAAAAAATAAAGACAAGCTGGTTTATTCTAAAAATCAGCTTGAAAAGGCTGAGGCAAAAAAAGCAGAACAGAAAAAGTCTCAACAGTAAAATTAGTCGGTTTTTTTTCAAGCTGTTTGCGTTAGTGCGAATGTCCCAACCAGAAAATTGATGTGTCGCGAATTTTCGGGTTGGGATTTTTTTCTTTCAAAACCAGAACTGGTTGTGCTCATTCATCTGTCTCTAAAAATGACCGGTGTTATTGGGATGTGGGATAATTACTCGCTTCGGTAACAATCGGATGTCAATGCGGAAATATTTGAGCGGCTTGTTACTGATATTGTTGAAGGAAAAGCTTTTTATTTTTTTACCGTAACTGTTATCACTGCATTTTTCAATTGGTTTAGATCATCTGCATTCACTTCAATCTTTCCCAGGCTATCGCTCACAAATTTTTTATCGTTCGTTTTTAATGACAACCGGATATTGCGGAATAACTTTTCATTGTGGGCAAAAGCATAGATCACAGTTTCAGCGCTGCTTTTCGATTGGATAACTCGCAATAAAATATCGTCATGATCCATTGAATTTGGTGGTTGTCCCGGTTGCATGAAATTTTCCGGATCGATAACCCTGGATTTGAAATCCAGGGAAATATGCCCATTTAACGGTTTTAGCGGATGTAAAAGGATGCCGGAAATGGAAACATTTTCCCTTTCAATTTCAGAGAATAATTTAAATAATTGATTGGGAATCGGTCGTTTAAATTCATCCTCAATAATGTGGAAAAATTGAGAAAGTTCATGAATTGAAGTTTGACAATGGGAGCACTGAGAAATATGCAAACGGATTTTTTCTTTAAGTAAGGATGAATCCATTTGATCCTGGAGAAAGGCTTCCAGTGAGCATGGGTCAGGACAGCCGTTTTTATAAGTGCTTTTCATGGTTGATCACGGAATATTAAAGATTCCCCCATTCTTTAAATAAAAAAAGGGCTTATGCAAGCTGCAAAAACCTGTCGCCTGATGCTGCTACCGTGGAAGTGCCACAAGGGATGAAAGACCTTTTTAAATGCATAAGCCCTGAACTAATTGTTCTATTTAAAGAATTTTGGTGTGAGCTATTTTTATTGTATACTATACAGACATACCTCCATATTTACGTAAAAATTATAATAATTCTTTCAATCTTTTTCTCAGGGATTTTTTAGTCAGCTTGACCAGGTATTCAAATATTGAGCGCTCTTGTTCTCGGTATAATTCTTGGGTTAATGAAGGGATGTATCTTTTTAAATATTGAAAATTAGAATCTGTGGCTTTGTCCTGTGTTAGTTCTTGTACAAAATCGGAAATGGCTTTCGAGTAAATTGCTGCCCTTTCTTGGGTGATTTTCTCCTTTTGTAAATATTGTTTTTCAATTTTTCGATGAATGGATGCAATAACGGATTGATTGACTTCATGGATCTCTTTGAATTGAATTTCTGCCATAGGTGAATGATAGTCGATATTTTCGGTTAGTTTTTCGTAGGCATGTTGAAAGGTGACTTCGCGGATAATTGACGCCGCGACCTCGAGGGCAATACAATTCTGGTACTGGGGCAGGCTGTTGACGATCTCCATCATTTTTTCCAGCATAGCAGAAACAGAGTCGCTGGGTACATGTTTCTGTAAAAAATAATGAAACAAGACTTTTTCCGGTATAATATGTCTCTCTAATTTTTCACGAAATTGTGCGTCTAAGTCGTGGACTACTTTGGTTGATACCTGTTCTCTCTCTGGTTGTGGTAACAGCGCTGTGGAGATTTTGTTTGCTAATGGAGCAAGATAGATAAACTCCCTTCCCATTTCTTTGAACGATTTAAATTTCGTGGAATTTCGAATGGAGACTTTGATATTACGGATAATTTTTGCGCTTTCCGGATCGCGCTCTTTAAATATGCGTGACAATTCCTGTTTTGTCTTTTTAACGATCAATCTTCTTAGCAAACAGGAAAGTTGATACTCAGCGGGAGGTGGATCAGATTTGATGACGTCGCTAAAATAGCGGGTGAGTTGAATAAACTGCCCGGCTTCATTTCTCATGAACAAGTCGGCAATACAATCTATCGCAACATCGTTTAATTCATTGGTTCCTTCAGATCCGCGAGACCTTATATGCTTGCCATTGATTTCTAAATATTTTAAATAGCTGACCGAAATTTTTTGGGAGATGCTAATAAACGATGTCAATTCACTCAGGCTGTAATTGGCGCTGATTATGTTGCGTAACATTGGGAGTAGTTTTGTTGATTCCATATCCGATTGTATTCTGTATAGTGAAGACCTGGAAGCTGATTTTTCATTCTACTTGCAAATATAATACCATTAAATGTTAATAGGTTACGCCTGAAGCAAACCATCAGCAGTCTAAATAACAATAGGTTAGCTATAATAAATGTCTGAGCAGAACCAGAGGGCTGTTGCTGAATGAGACAAATGTATCACTTTAGCACAGTTTGATAAAATAGCTTCATAAATTTTAAGGGAAGAGAATGAAGTGTCGTTGAGCATGCAGTTTGTTTACAACCCGAAGACGGGCAGGGCTAAAGCAAAATAAAAAAGCTGGTTTCCGTTGGAAACCAGCTTGATAAACCAAATTTGCCAAATTTATTTATTGATCGGGAGTCCGTATTTTTTGGCTTTTCGATAAATGGTGGCTCTGCCGATTCCCAATTTTTTAGCAGTTTTTGAAATGTTGCCTTCGTTTTCCAACAATGCCTGGCGCAACGCTTCCTCTTCCAGTTTTTCAATCCAACCGGATAGCGTGCTGTCGGATTCGTAAATTTTCTTTTCACCGATGGAGCGAACCGCCGGTGGCAAATCTTTCGCCGTGATTTCATCGGTGTTGGTCAGAACAGCCGCGCGTTCGATGGCATTTTCCAATTCGCGAACATTTCCGGGCCAATTGTAAGCCATGAGCAATTCAAGCGCGTCCGAAGAAATGCTCTCCAAATGTTTGTTTTCCTGGTCCGAATATTTTTTCAGAAAGTGGGCGGCTAATAGCGGAATGTCCTCTTTACGTTCGCGAAGTGGGGGAAGTTTGATGGGGAAAACTGACAGCCGATAATATAAATCTTCTCGGAACTCGCTATTTTTCATGGCTTCTTCGAGGTCCCGGTTGGTCGCTGAGATTACTCGAACATCCACCTTGATCATTTCGGATCCGCCGACACGTTCAAATTCCCGCTCCTGTAAAACCCGCAATACTTTCGCCTGGGTCGCCGGGGACATCATTCCGATCTCATCCAGAAAAATTGTGCCGGTATCCGCTTGTTCAAATTTTCCGATGCGTCGCCCATGAGCGCCGGTAAAAGAGCCTTTCTCATGACCAAACAACTCACTTTCCAACAAACTCTCCGGCAGCGCTGTACAATTAACTGCCACAAACGGTTTATTAGCTCTGGTTTTACTGTGGTAGTGGATGGCTCGAGCAATTAATTCTTTTCCGGTACCGCTCTCACCTTGAATTAAAACTGTAACATTGCTGTTGACTACTTTTTCCATGGATTTAAAGACATCATTAATCACTCCGCTTTGACCAATGATATTATCAAATGCGTATTTACGCTTCAGTTCACTGCGTAAATCGCTTACTTCCCGTTCCAGTGTGGTTGTCATGAGGGTGTTTTTTGCGGTAACGCGAAGTCTGTCCCGGTCGATTGGTTTGGCAATGTAATCATGGGCGCCCAGTTTCATGGATTGAACCGCTTTTTCGATCGAATCCAGCGCCGAGATCATAATCACGGGGATTCGCGGATCAAACTCTTTAATCCGCTTCAGCGTTTCTATTCCATCGATCCCGGGCATTTGAATATCCAATAGGATTAAATCCGGGATTTGCTTTTCGATATATTTAAGACATGCCTCACCATTGATGACAGAAAACAGCTCATAGTTTTTTTGTGACTTCAGATTCTCTTTGATCAATTCGGCGATGTTTTTATCGTCATCGACAACAAGAATCTGATAGCTTCTTTCTTTTTCAGCCACTGTATTCTCCACAAATTGTTTAAATTTACTGATGTTATAATAACAAAATTTATTGTATTTTTCAAGTCTTTTTTAACATTTAAGAAAAAATATCTGAAAAATTTTGATAAACCGCTGCTGTCTGTTCAAGATACGACTTGGACCACAGCTATAATCCAAAAGAAAATTAGTTCTGCAACAGCGAGTTAAGTTTGTTCTGCAACAGCTCCATCCCATCGATAATTTTAATCTCAATGGAAAGGTAAAACAGATTAGGAAGGTTCTGTGCAAAATCGTGAATGCGAACAGCGTCCTTTTCAGTCGTTACAATCAGCTCAACTGCTCCGTTATGAGACATCGTGACTATTTTATCAAGCTCGTTTTTGCTGTAGCGGTGATGGTCAGCAAAGGTAATATGCTGACAGACTTTAGCTCCGAGTTTAGCCACCATCTTTTCAAACGACAGCGGATTGGCAATTCCGGAGAATAATAGCGTTTTTTTATCAGCCAGCAATGAGCATTCAAAGGATTTTCCGTCACTGAACCGAATTAGCTTTTCGGGAATGTGTTGACATTTAAGCGTGCCCTTTGAAAGGAAAAAATCCTTGTTTAAAATTGAGTGATGAAGTTGTTCTGGTGAGAAACGAGTTAAACATACCATATCCGCTCTTTTCAAGTTGCTGATGGGTTCCCGCAAATGCCCCGCCGGTAGCAGCCGTTGATTTCCAAAACCAGTGGTGGCATCAACAAGCAAGATATTTAAATCGCGGTGCAACCGGCGATGTTGGAACGCGTCGTCCAAAATGATGACGTCCGGTGAAAACAATTGGTTGGCATATTGGGCGGATCGATAGCGGTCTGTTTCAACGATCACCGGAACACCCGGTAAGGCACGCGCCAATAAAAACGGTTCATCTCCTGCGGCGTCGGGTTGCACCAGAATATTTTGATGATCGGAAACAAGCAGGGTCCCGGTTGTTTTTCTGCCATAGCCCCGGCTGAGAATGACAACCTTGTGCTTCTTCTTTGTCAAAAGCTTCGCTAAAAAAATGCAGAACGGCGTCTTTCCGGTCCCGCCGGTGGTGATGTTGCCGATGCTGATAATCTTTAGCTGTTCAACTCGATGAGTCACTAACAAACGGTGGTTGAACAGCCAATTTCGGAATTGAATGATCCCATGGTACAGCCAGGACAATGGCAGCATTAAAAACGAAACAACTTTATTTTCTAAAATATTCATCAGCCCGTTGTTCCAGTTTGATCATCTGTTGTTCGAATTTGGAGCGAATTTTTACCATTTCACGCGGCGTTGTATTTTTGGGAACGGTGATCGGTTCGCCATAGAGCATGATATTTTTCGAAAAAGGTAACGGCAGGAAAAATTTATCCCAGCTGTTAAATATAATTTTACGGTTTGATGAAAAAGTCGCTGGAATCAAGTAAGCGCCGGTTTGCTGAGCCAAATATAAAGTTCCGGGCTTGAGATCGTGTCGCGGTCCCCGGGGTCCATCAGGGATCATCGCCCCCACCATGCCCTGTTTGATGCGGGTGACCATGTTGTGAAATGCCTTTTTACCGCCGCGGGTGCTGGAACCGCGCACTGTCCGATAACCCAATTTTTCCATGGTAACAGCAATCATTTCACCGTCAGCGTGCTGACTCACCATGGGGCAGATCCCCTCGTAGCGGTGGACGTAAATCGGAACAACAATTCGGCCGTGCCATAGCACATAGATATAATTGGCTTTTTTTGCCTTAACCCAGTTTATATAATGCCTGCCCTTTTCCTTAACGAACAATGTTTTGCCGAGCGCCAACAGGAATAACCAGCCGAATCTAACGGCAAGGAAAAAAGTGATCTTCTTTTTTGTCTGTTTATTTAGCATCAAAATTATTAATTTTTCCTTTGCGTTGTTCGCGCCTTCGCGGTTAAATTTTTTTACCGCCGAGACGCAAAGGGCGCAAAGATTTATTCAATTTTCATTATTTTTTTCTGTGTTCCTGGCTAAAATGCTGTTTCGTGATTGAATCAACTCCAGCGCCATTGTTGCCGCCCGCTCCGATGCGCCGGGTTGCCCCAGTTTTTGTCTAATCTGCTGCAGATTAATAATTGTTTGCTTTCGCACCGTTTTATCGAACAGCAATTTTTCCATTTCCGGAACCAGCTTTTCTGCCTCGAAATCACCCTGAATAAATTCAGGAACTATTTTCCTTTCAGCGATGACATTGACCAGACCGATGGCGTCGATTTTAACCAACTGTCTGCCCAAAAAATATGAAAAGCGATCGACTCGATAAACTATGATCAACGGTGTCTCCAACAAGGCAGATTCCAGGGTGGCGGTTCCTGATGCTACCAGCAGCAAATCGCTGTGTTTCATCACATCGTATGTATGATCTTCGATAAGCCGGAAATCCTCAGTCAGCGGAGAGAATTGTCGGTATATTTCAAGGTCAACCGTACCGGCTTTGCCAATGATAACTTGCAGCTCCGGGTGCTTTTTTTTAATGGCGAAAATCGTCGCCACCATTTCCGGGAGCAGCCGTTTAATTTCATTCACCCGGCTTCCCGGTAGAAGTCCGATGGTTTTGGCATTTGGATCTAAACCAAATTTTTGGAAAAATTCAGCACGCGACAATCGCGGCTGAATCACCTCCAACAGCGGATGACCGATGAAATTTGCATCCACTCCAGCGTCACGGTACATTTTTTCTTCAAACGGAATAATGACAGCCATTTTATCCACGGTTCGGGCAATTTTTTTGATCCTGCCGGCGCCCCAGGCCCAGATTTGGGGAGCGATGTAGTACATCACCGGAATTCCGCGCTGGTGGGCGGCTTTTGCCAACCTTAAATTTAAACCGGGATAATCGATCAAGACCAGCACTGCGGGCTTTTGTTTCTCCATCGTTCTGACCAGGTGGTTGATGACCCGTTTAAAAAATCGAAATTGCTTAATCACATCCCAGAAGCCGAGCACGCTCATGTCATTAATGTGGTAAAGTAATTCCATTCCCTGGGCGCGCATTTTATTGCCGCCGATGCCAAAAATATTCAGCCAAGGTTTTGCTGCCTTTAGTGCGCGCACTAACCCTGATCCATGCAGATCGCCGGACGCTTCTCCAGCGATAATCATAATTCTGTCTGACATTCATTTGTCCGTGTCGTTGTGTTTAAAGCAAAGCTGAAAGGTTCAAGCAACAATAGAAATGCAAACTTGCAACCTGAAATAAGAACATAGCTTCGTAAATTAATTAATGAAAGGCAATCACAGATTTCGCCGATTTCACAGATGATTTCCCAGCGCGGCTAAGCCGCAAAAGTAAACACCGAAAAACACCGAATGTCCCTGAAAAACTATTTTGAAAAAAAATATTTCGGTAGATTTCGGTGTTTTCAGTGTTTATATAAAAATGTTTTTGCAAGAAAGTGCAAGATTAATTTGGTAATTGAATAGATAAAAATCTCTGTCATCAGCGAAAGCTGGGGTACTTTTTATCTGCGACAACTTTGAAATTCCGATACAAAAATTTATAAATTGAACATTAATACAGTTGTTAAAACAATCGGTCAAGTTGCGCCTTAATCATCTTTGTTATCTCAATTGCAACCCGCAGCGCTTCTCTGCCGTCCTCGCCGCTGACAGCAGGGCGTTTTTTATTTTGAACGGCTTCAATAAATGACTGCAATTCTAATTTTAGCGCATTGGCTTCTTCCACCTGATGCCGTTCATAAACGATTTTTTGCGGTTGATTCGATTGATCGAGCTGCCCGATTTCAATTGGAATTTGATTCGGTTGCCGATGGTAGTTCGTCGAATCCACCAGTTGATAGACTTCAGAAAATTTTTGCAAAAAATCAATCCCGATATACATATTTCGTTGGAACAGTCGCATTTTACGCATCGCTTTCTGAGAAATGCGGCTGGCGGTGATATTGGCGACACAACCGTTTTCAAACGAAATACGCGCATTGGCAATATCGACTTCATTGGTTATGACGGCGACGCCACTGGCGTCGATGTTGCTCACCGGACTTTTAACCAGATGCAAGATGATGTCAATGTCGTGAATCATCAAATCCAGCACTACAGCGACATCGGTTCCCCGCGGATTGAATGAAGCCAGGCGATGGCTTTCCACAAACATCGGATTCAATTCAAAATTTTCCAGCGCCAGCAGAGCCGGATTGAACCGTTCGATGTGACCGACCTGCAAAATAAGGCCTTTCATGTTTGCCAGCGAAATAAGTTGATCCGCTTGTTCCAATGTGCTGGTGATCGGTTTTTCTACCAGGCAATGAATCCCTTTTTTCAGGCAGGTGGATGCAATTTCGAAATGATTGCTGGTGGGAACCACAATACTGGCAGCTTCAATCCGGTCTAATAAATGATCTGGTTGCTCAAAAGCGGTGACATTAAATTCCTCGGCGACCTGTCGGCAGCGATTCGGATCCAGGTCATAAACGCCAACAACATCTGCTGCTGCGATGGATTTATAATTCTGAGTGTGAAACCGGCCCAGGTGTCCCACCCCGAGAATCCCGATTTTTGTTCGATGCACAGTATCTCCTCCGGATATTTTTTTGAAAATGAATTTAAGAAAAAATTATGAGAGAAGCAAAGGAATTTTATAGGATGCAGATGGAATTCACTTGAAAAATGCAGACCTAATGTTTTAATGAAACTGCCGAAGCAGTTGCCTATGTTTTGTTTGTTCTGCGCTTACCCCACGATGAATCGTGGTGTTGGTTCAACTATCCATTTTGTACAATCACCATGATTTATCATGGTGACAGGTGGTAGTCCACAGTTTGTACCAGCACCAGATTTCAGCATGGTGACAACGGTGCGAACAACACCCCCACAACCGTTTCAGCGGTTTCTATTCATCATCGCAGAGTAGCTTCCTCCCAAAAAGGTGAACGCGTCCAGCTTTTATATGTGTTTTCTTTTCGTTTTACTTAAATTTGTGATGGTTACGTTTATCCCTTTATGCGCTGCAATCTCTGCTGCCTTTTCCATATTTTTTAGGGGAACTCTCAAAATTTTACTTTTATTTGTTTGAGTCCTAAGCCTGCTTAGAGCTTTATTCAAGCCAGCTTTGCTGCCGCTTCTTTCAACTTCAATGGCACAATGCCCACGAATTGCATCGAGACGGCGACCACCTTTAATGGGAACTTCTTTTTTTGCTGCATTGCCTTTTGCTTTTTTATGAGATTTGCTTTCAGCCATGATGTACCTCCGTGATGACTATAGTTAAAAATTATTGGTTCATTAACAATCCATATTTCGAAATCTGAATAATTATCACCTGCTGGCTCACTTGAAATTTACTGCGCAGTGAATCAATATCAGGTATCTTGCTGAATGTCTGTTTCAATAAATCTTTTGGAACAAGCAATTCACCCGCGAATTCATCCGCCTCTTTTTCATAGCAGGTAAATAGAGTAGAATTTTCAGAATCAGGAATTTCTTCTTCAGCGTCAGGATGTTCAAGAAAATAATGCCCTAATTCATGCGCCAATGAAAACCGTTGCCGAAATAGATGATGGTTTTTATTGATGCCGATGGCTTTTTTACCGCGATGAAGTATGCCTGAAAATTGGTCAGGGGGTTGATCTAAATAAGCGACTCGAAATCCATAGTGATCGACAATTTTTTCAATGGGAACTGGAACTTCAACCAATTTTGTATCCTGTAATATTTTTCGAGCCATATCACGGCAATAGCCAATTCTCTTTTTAGCTAATTCCATTTTACATATCCTTATAACTGTTGCACTATTCTGTTGATTTTGTCGTTTCGCCATCGTGTTCTGATAGTATAACACTGTTCAAAAGTCTCATACTCCAATTGAATTTTTTCATATTCAGTTACCAATTCATCTTTTAATTGTTCAAATTTATCCATCACCGTTTCTTCTTCATCTTTCAATTTTAATAATAATTCTTTCATCGCACCGTCTTTTACCCGCATCTTTTGGGAATCTTCTTGCCTTTTGTCCAATCTGGTGTAGCTGGGTGTCATACTCGTCTCTTGTTTTATCTGAAACAGGTTTACAGTTTTCTTTACGATTTTTAACATTTCATCAATAGGTATACCGATAAAAAGCATCAGCTTGAGCAAGATTTCTTTTCGTAACGACTCGGGGGCGACTCGATCTTTTTCATAATTTTCTAATTCCTGTTTCGAGAGTCCAATTGCCTGTGCAAATCTAATAGGGGAAATGTTTTTAAAATCACAATAGCCTTTAATCAATTCTCCCAGCGAATGGATGAGAGAATAATTTTTTAATTTTTGTTCCAGTTGCATTCTTTTTTCAGTTTCACTTTTCATCACCTGCACAATGCTCTCATCTCTCAATTTTTCAAGATCATCGGGTGGATTAAAGTTTTTAAGTATTTGCAGAACTTCTTCTGTAGAGAAAGGTGTTTTAGGTCGTTCCTTCACAGATTGGAGAAGATATTTTTCAAATTCTGCCAGGCTTTGTTTTTTTATATTTTTCATGTCTCACCATTTAGTATTTTTTCTACTTCTTCCTTTAATTTTGCAAGCACCCTGATTTTAGCGTGTAAAATGCTGACTTATTGTTGAGATTAAAAACTTGCATGATGCATTCATCTGTTGTTCCTATTAGAAATAAACCAAGAAATTGTTGATAACGGTCATTCAATCTAAAAAATGCCTGTCGTACTTCTGGGGGAACGCGTTCAATAGGAGACAGATCATCCGTTTTTTCGCCAATTTCTAACTCGATGTCTATCGTCTCATGAATTGCGTCCTGTAATGAAACGAACTCTAGTTTCTTATTTCTTCGCAGCCAATCGATAGCGTTATTCCTTAATATTTGAAATGCTCAGGCTATGAATTCCCCTTTATCAGGATTAACTTGATTAATTTTTTCTACAATCCGTTTTGCGACATCCTGAACAATATCTTTGGCATCTTCAAAATCAATATCAAATTTTTTCATGAGAAAATTTCGGAACCAGGGGAACAATTGTCTATCCAGCTCTCGATATACTGATTCATGTCGGCTTTTTAATCTTTTGATAAAATCAGGATGATTTAATTCGTCCATAGATAATTGCTTTCATTTTAACACGATTTAACCAATGACGTATCTCTATTTATATGTACGAAAGCCCCTTACAGTTATTGAGTTTTTGTGAAACTGCTGAAGCAGTTGCTGGCATTCGGTTGTATTGTGTTTACACCACGATGAATCGTGGTGTTGGTTCAACTATCCATTTCACACCATCACCATGATTTCATATGGTGACAAATTGTACGATCACCATGATTTATCATGGTGACAGATGGTTGCCGATAATATGTTAATAACCGTTTTAACGGTTTTTATCCCGTCGCATTTAGCTCCTTGCCCATACGATATTTAATATCATAATTGATGATGAAATCTAATTCTTCGGCGGTGAAGCCGTAGTGTTTAGTTAATAGTTTGTCAATTTTATCAATAATACATTTTGATTTCTTAATGTAAAAATGCTGCTTTTCCATAGTAAAATTCGACCTTTCTTTGAATAATTTATGAGCTTTAAGTCGCTTTTATTGTTATAATCCTTTTGTAAGCAAACTCCCAAGGTGCTCAATTCATTTTTTCTTATCCGCTCGATAAGTTCAATAAATTTAAATATCGCACAGCACCGTCGGTAATCGCTTCAATCAATTTTATGTGGGTAATAATTCAAAGTTACAGTTCTATTATGATAAATTATTTTCAATTT
>OMKS01002190.1_pt1 | contig 16540 bp, 13 predicted proteins | sample 1674721 | NCBI WGS metagenome assembly OMKS01 (sample SAMN06264996, study PRJEB25208) | sediment metagenome | isolation source: hot spring sediment | place: USA: California | collected 2014-09-02
TCCCCGGTTTCTTCGCACCGCTTCGGGTGCTCAGTCCCCAATCGCTTCGCTTTGGGTCCCCGGTTTCCTTGATCTTGGACAAACCGGGGACCCAAATGTAGTTTGGGGAGTCCAAGCGTAGCGCGGACAAAATCCCTCATTTCCGATCTGGAAACTTCGCTGTGCCCATCCGGCATTTCCGGATGGACACTGCAAAGAAAAAGGAGTCGCGCTGTAAACACTTTATATCTTATAATTATTTTTTCTAAATCACTAAGTGAGGCCGAGAAGAATGGGAATCGTCCGGTTCGGGAATATACCCCTTTCTCAAACCGAACAGAAAGGCCGCTATTTTTTCCGGAGGAACCGGGGTTAACTCGGCAAAGGGCCGATCTGTGATCTCTTTCCGGAACCGCTCGGCGAACGGTTTTCGAGGCGCGGTGCGAAACAGAATGCCGGTGGCGATTCTTTCCTCCGTTTTCATGGTTTTTTCCAAGGCCGCTTGTCGGTCGGTCGGTTCATAATCGTCACCCAGTGTATAGACCCTTTCCCGATACCAGCTCACCGGATGGGTCCCCCAAGTGATGCACGGCTGGATGACTTCCACAATGGACAAGCCGGGATGACCAATGGCTTCCACCAAAATCGATTTCAAATGATCGCCGTCCCCTGCAAAACCCCGGGCCACAAATGTACAGTCATGGACGACGGCAACAGCCGGCATGTTCAGGGGCGCGATTTCCACACCGTGGATATGGAGGCTTCTTTTCTCTCCAACCCTCGTGGTCGGGGAAGCCTGACCTTTGGTGAGGGCATAAAACCCGTTGTTATGGACCACGACCGTGATATCGGGATTGCGACGGAGCGCATGGAGAAAATGATTGCCGCCTTCTCCGTAACAGTCTCCTTCCCCGGTAACGACGATGGTTGTCAGATGTGGATTGGCCACATGGATGCCCAGGGCCACCGGAAGAGCTCTTCCGTGCAATCCATTAAAAAAGTTACATTTGAGATAGTGAGGCAATTTGGCGGCCTGCCCGATGCCGGAAACGAGGCAACACTCGTGGGGCTTTTTCCCCAGTGTCGTCAACGCTGTCTTGAGAGCGTTGAGGATTCCGAAATTCGGGCATCCGGGGCACCACTGGACAGGAACATCGTTCTTGTAGTCGTCGATTTTCACCATTGCAGCTCCTCCTGAATGTAAGGTCCGGTCAAGGGCAGACCGTCATACCGATGGACCTGGCCGGAAAACATGATTCCGTATTCGGAGCGCACCAACCTCGCCAGTTGGCCGGTGGCGTTGTTTTCGACGCTCCAGTAGGTCTTGCCTTCGGGAAACCGGTATGCCGGCAGCGGCCACAGTTCCGTGAAATGGATCATGCCCGCCCGAATCCCATTTTTGTGAAGTCCTTCAAGGGTTTCAAGCAGAGCCGGGCGCGAAGAGCCCCATCCCACAAGAATCCGGTCCGACCCCTCGACTTCGACCTCCTCAGGCGGGCGCATTGCGGATTTCAAGGCCCGATACTTCGCGAGGCGTTTTTCCACCATTGTCGGCACGGTTTCAGCCAAGTCTTCGGTGATGTGGCCGGTAGAATCGTGTTCATCGCTGTCCGCAGTCACCAAATGCGGGCTTTGACCCGGATACAGGCGCGGGGATATGCCGTTTTCCGTCACCCGATAGCGATGGTAATCGTCGATAACGGATGGGTCCGCTGGATGGAATTCGGGGGAATACTGCTCCAACCGAATGTCTTCCACTGAAAATAGAGCGTCCAGCAGGAACTGATCGGTGAGCACAATGGCCGGTATCTGGTAGCGGTCGGCTAGATTGAAGGCGCGCACGGTTTGTCTGAAGATGTCTTTTGCATCGGCAGGCGCCAGCACCAGTTTGGGAAATTCGCCATGTCCGGCGTGGACGGCGAACAGGAGATCGCCCTGAGCGGTGCGGGTCGGAAGTCCGGTGGCGGGTCCCGGCCGCTGCCCCAGGACAAGGACCAGGGGTGTTTCGACCATCCCGGCCAGACTGACGGCTTCCACCATCAGGGCGAAGCCGCCGCCGGAGGTGACCGTCATGGCCCGGGCTCCGGCAAAACCGGCGCCGATGGCCATGTTAACGGCTGCGATCTCGTCTTCCGCCTGCTCGATGAACACTTGGAATTCCTTCTCGTTTTCGGCCAGAAAGGTAACGATACCGGTCGCAGGCGACATGGGATACGCCGCAATGAACCGGCACCCGGCCAAAGCAGCCGCCATGGCAAGGGCTTCTGTTCCCGAGACGAGCTGGTACCGGGTGTCTCGTTCCGGCAGTTGCCAAGGGCAGATACCCCGGCAGCCTTCATGGGCGAGGAGATAGCCTTTCTCGGCCGCAATACGATTGGCCGTCACCACCGTATCCCCTTTTTTGGCGAATTTTTGAGCAAGAACCGCGTGGAGAACTTCTATATTCATGCCGATCGCTGCAGCCAGTGCGCCGACGGCCACCGTGTTGGCGTAGATCTTGTTGCCCAGTTCCTTCTCGGCGATATCCGAAAATGCAATGGCAATCATCCGGTCTCGAATCTTTTTCTCCGCGATGAGAATGCCGTCCGTTTGAATCAGCGGCCCGTATTTCATGGACGCGCCATCGTTCAACGCCAGAACAATATCCGCTTTAATGACCGGCGCATTGCCCGGTTTTTCGCTGATCCGGATGGAATAACTGTTCTGGCCTCCCCGGATTCTGGATTCGAATTCCTGCCAGGCGAATACGGCATAGCCGTGTCCTGCGATGGTTTCCGCGAGCACTTCCCCGACGGTCTGCACTCCTTCACCGGCAGCTCCGGCGATAACCACATTCAGATCTTCCATTATGTGATGCCTCCCTTTTCTCGAATCATATCATTTTTCTATAATATTTTGTTACGCCTGTTTCTAAGCGGCACGAGCGCTGGAAACACCCTGTAAGAGATTCAACCCGTTTTTCAATGGTTGTGCCTGCCGTGCCGGATAGAACAGACCAGCTTTGAGCAATCGAATCAATTTGGCATTCGGGGTTGCTAAAGGATCCAAGCGGCGATCCGTCGTCGAAGTAGGCCCGGCGGTACCAACCGCCGTCCCAGCCATGCTGCTCGAGGTTCCGGCGTAGCTCTTCCGCCTTCCTCTGGCAATGTTGGGCGAAAGCGTGATCCCCCCGCGTACGGGCAACCTCCGTGAATTGCATGAGCACCTCATACAGGAAGAACCCCAGCCATACACTTTCACCCTTGCCATGTTCGCCCACCAGGTTCATACCGTCGTTCCAGTCACCGGAGCCGATGAGAGGCAATCCGTGCTTACCGAATTTGAGGCCGTTCAGGATGGCTCGGACACAGTGTTCGTAAAGGCTCGCCGCCTCTTCAGAGCGCTCGGGCAGATCGTAACAAGAGTCTTCACCAATTTTTACCTGGCGGCCCCGGATGAAGTGAACGGACTCGTCCAATACCCCGGTGTCCCCGCTGCTGAGAACGTATCGGCATGTCGCAAGCGGGAGCCACAAGTAATCATCGGAACAACGGGTGCGCACGCCCCTCCCCGAGGGAGGATGCCACCAACGCTGAACATCCCCCTCCGGAAACTGACGGGCGGCGCAGCGGAGCAAATGCTCGCGCACGAGATGGGGCTCGGCGTGGATTAACGCCATCGCGTCCTGCAACTGGTCGCGGAAACCGAAGGCGCCTCCCGACTGATAGGCCCCGCTCCGCGTGCTCGAAAACACTGTAGCCGAATCCGTGCCGGCTGGCGTAAGGCGTCGCTCGCCGACATTATAGCCGATCGCCAGGAGACGACGTGCCTTGTCGAACAGGAAGCCAACCTTCATGCGTGCGAGTTCGCCGGATTCCAGCGCAAGGCGTTCTATGACTGCCATCCTTCTCCTGGCGCGTTGACTTGCCGCGGTGACGAGAGATCGAATTTCAACCAACCCTTCCCTCTCTTCTACGGTTGCGTCCGGGCCGAAGCGGTCCTCGATGGTCGGCAGCGCCTCCACGTCAAACCTTGCCAGCTGGCGAAGCGTCGGGATCTCATCCATGGAGGGGAAGTCACCGAATCCATTCGGAGGAGCCGATGAGAGACTCCATGGGGTGAGAAACGTCAGGTCATCAAGGGCGTCCCGGCATTGACGGACCAGGGCGTTCGCCCACCCTTTCACCCCGCTCTCAGAAGCCCCGGGTTCGGCATCGAGCTTCTCCAACACGATCGCGGCGGATGCGGCCAGCCGGGCCAGGCGCCTTTGCGTCGTTAGGAGCTTGGTTGGCCGGGAATCCAACGCGGACGCCAGGTCCTTCTGTAGTTGAGCGATCCGGGTCGACGTGTCTCCTCCCGCTCCCCCGGCCATGTCCCCCAGAATCTCGAGTGTGTCGCTCAGGCCCTCAATCCATCGGAACCCCAGGATCTTTTGATCGGCAAGTGCCAGCAGGCCCGATCGCAAGGTCAGCAGATGACCTGCGAGGTTCCCGCTGTCCACGGTCGAGATGTAGGCTGGTTCCAGTGGTTTCAGAGACTCCGTGTCGTACCAGTTGTAGAAATGGCCTCGGTGCCTTTCCAAGCCCCTCGGCCAAGGCTTCGATGTTTTGTACACTTGTGATCATTGTCCGAATCACAACCAGCGTCCGCGATTCCGGCGGAATCCCTTTGGAAAAATCCATTCGTGGCAACAGGTGCGGCGCCGCCGTTAACGTCGCGGGCCAGTTCACCAAGGCCACCGCAGGGTGACTCGTGGACAAGAGTAAGAGAACGCCCATCAACGCGAGGGCCCAACCCCCTACCCCACCAGCCTGTGCCTTCATCAACAACGTCGCGGTAAAAACAACAGTCATCAACGTGATCGTGACCAGATAAAGGAGCAAAGGACTGCGGCCGATCCATTTCTGAATCGCCTCGGCTGTGGACTCATATACCCCCATGGCCCGCCGGAGTTGCGGCAGACCCATATCGATAAGATAAAACCCAACATGTGCCGCCCGTTCGTCGGCGTCTTTTCCGGCCGCGGCCTGGCGAGCCAATCAGGATCTCTTCATTCTCAGCCAGACGCGTCAGAAGTAGGGCCGAAGGGCGTCCCGAACTCAGCTTATGCTAGTCCGCCAGCTTAATGGCGTGCCGATTCATCTGTTCCGTGCTGAACAGTTCCGCCCGAAGCGGTGGCTCATCGTCGGTGTGCGTCTTTGCCAGGCCGGTTCTGCCGAGGCGCGCCCTCAAATCGAGCAGCATCCGGACAATCCTCTTTCCGCTCACCCTCACGCTGCGTGTCTCCTTTTCATCATATTGGCAATATGCTTCAAATCATTCACTCCGGCAATTAAACGGCCGGCTGGAACAGCACTTTTGTTCTCTTCCAACTGTTCGGTCTTGAACACGATTTCACAAGGTTCCTCGCATATCTAGCGCAAGAGGCATTCCAATGGGCACTTCCCCTCGTATGAATGGGAGAGAGGCGTAGGGAAGGCTGATCCGCAGGGAGGACTCCAGGGCTTGAAGCTCCTTCAAGAGGAGATCCACTGAATGCTCCGCCTCCTGCATCTTTCCTTCCCTGCCGATGACCTCCAGACCATAGGCCGCATCAAAGGCCCGTTCGGCTCCCATAATCGCCAGGGACCCCTTCAGCTTGTGGGCTCCCTGCTCCAGACCCGCTCCATAGGGGCTCTCCATGACCTTTTCCGCCAGTTCGAACCCGTCCATCCCGGGCATCTGGAAGTCCAACAACATGAGACGGTAGGGGTCTCCCGACTCAAATGCCCGCTTAACCTCTTCGAGGGCGCCTTCTCCGTCCCGGGCCTCGCCGTGGATGAGCCCCCATTTAGAGATCATCTCCAGCTTGTCAGGGGGAATACCGATGCCCGTATCGGCAACCGTGAAATGCAAGGTCGTGGATGTTTCCTCATGAAATCAAGTCGCTTCAAGTTGAAACCCTTTTTCCCGGAATAATCTCAGACAGGCATTTGCAAAGACATCGTCGTAAAGGATTCCTCGATTTTTCTCAATCTCATCGAGGGCTGCATCGATGCCCAAGGCCGGACGGTAGGGCCGGTGGCTGGCCATGGCCTCAACCACATCGGCTACAGCAAGGATCCGCGCTTCCAGGATGATCTCCTCAGCCTTAAGCCCCCTGGGATAGCCCGAACCATCCAGGCGTTCGTGGTGCTGGTACACAGTCTCGGCGATGGGCCATGGAAATTCGATCCCTTTCAGGATATCATAACCCACCCTGGGATGACCCTTGATCAAAGCAAACTCCATTTCGTTCAAGCGGTCGGGTTTGATGAGGATTTCAGACGGAACCGAGAGCTTCCCCAGGTCGTGAATCATCCCGGCCATACGGATGCCTTTGACCTGGTGCACGGCCACCTCCATTTCCTCCGCTATCGCACAGGCAAGCTCCGCCACCCGCCGTTGGTGCCCGGCCGTGTAAGGGTCTTTCGTTTCCACGCTCAGGCTGAGCACCTGGATGACCCCATCCAGGGTCTGTTCAAGTTTCGCCGTACGGTCGGCCACCATACGCTCCAGGCCCTCCCGATAGTTCCGGCTTTTCACCTCCAGACTCTGACGCCGCAGGGCGCTCGAGACGTTGAAGATAACCTCGCTCCGATGGAAGGGTTTGACGATATAGCCGTACGCCCCGATTTCCAGGGCATTTTCAACCGTCTCCGGGTCATCCTCGCCGCTCACCATGATCACGGCCGTGTCCGGATAGTGGGAAATGACATGTTCGACAAGACTGATCCCGGATTCTCCCGGGAGGCGTATATCACAGAGGATCAAATCGAAAATCTCTTCCTTCAGAATTCGCCGGGCCTCCTCGGCGCTCAGAACCAAACAACACTCCCGATGCACTTTCTTCAGGATGCGCGCCAGGAGGCGTCCGACGGGCTCTTCATCATCTACAACAAGAATCCTATTCCGGCTCGTTTCCTCATCCATATCCATGTTCATTTCTCCAGGTCTGTCAAACAGGGAACGATGAGCACCGCCTCAACCAGGCTTTTGTGACATCAGGCCTCTGTATTCAACACCTCTCTGACCTTCCTGCTCAGCGCATCGGGGGTAAAAGGTTTCTGGAGGAAGTTCACCCCGGCATCCAGATAACCGTGGTGTCCGATGGCATTAACCGTGTAGCCCGACATGAAAAGCACCTTCATTTCCGGCCTGGACCCTGTCAAAGCATCCGCCAGTTCCCTCCCGTTCATCCCGCCGGGCATCACCACGTCGGTAAGCAGCAGGTGAATGGGACCTTCATGCCCTTCGGCCGTCTCCACGGCCTCAGGGCCGCTTCCCGCCGCCAACACCCGATAGCCGTATCCTGTAAGTATTTTGACGGCAAGATTGCGGACCTGTTCTTCGTCTTCCACCATCAAGATCGTCTCCGAACCTCCCGGAGACACCTGGCTTACCGCTTTCTTCTCCCGTTCTACATCCCTGTCCACCCGGGGGAGATAGATCTTGAAAGAGGTGCCTTTGCCCGGCTCGCTGTAAACCCGGATGTCCCCTTTGCTCTGCTTTACAATACCGTAGACGGTAGAAAGGCCGAGCCCTGTCCCCTTGCCCCTCTCCTTGGTCGTAAAAAAGGGCTCGAACACCTTGTCCCGCACCTCAAAGGACATCCCGCATCCGGTGTCGCTCACAGCCAGCATTATATGAGGACCCGGCGTCACCGCCAGGTGGGTTCTTGCATACCTTTCGTCGAGTTCCACATCGGCCGTCTCGATGGTGAGCTTTCCGCCCTCGGGCATGGCGTCGCAGGCGTTGACCGCGAGATTCATGATCACCTGTTCGATCTGCCCGATATCGGCCATAACCTTGCCAAGCTCCGGCTCCAGGGCGGTTGTCAGCTCGATATCCTCCCGCAGGATGCGCCGCAGCATATTCTTCATATCGCTCACCACCCCATTGAGATCCACCACTTCCGGCTGAAGGATCTGCCTGCGACTGAGCGTAAGAAGCTGCCGGGTCAGATTGGCAGCCCTTTTCGCAGCATCACCGATATCTGCTATATACGCACAGAAAGGGGACTCTTTGTCCAACTCGCTGCCCAGAAGGTCGGCATTGCCGATGATGGTGGTCAACAAATTGTTGAAATCGTGGGCCACACCACCCGTGAGCCTGCCGATGGATTCCATCTTCTGGGCTTGATTGAACTGTTCGTCAAGCTCGAGCTTCTCCGTGATATCGCGTTTGACCGCAACATAGTGGAGGATTCGGCCCGAGGTGTCGAGGAAAGGTGAAATCGAAGCATCTTCGGTAAACAGTTTCCCATCCTTGCGCTTGTTGACCATGCGGCCTTCCCACCTCTTTCCGGAGGCAATGGTGTTCCACAGGTTCTGATAAAATGGACGATCCTGTTTTCCACTTTTGAGCATGCGCAGGTTTTGCCCCATGGCCTCTTGCCGGCTGTAGCCGGTCACGGATTCGAATGCAGGATTGACATACTGGATCGTCCCTTCGGGATCGGTAATGACGATCATTTCCCTGACATGCTCGATGGCGGTTGTCAAAAGCTCCTTTTCTGCGCCCGCCCACCTCCGCGCAGTGATGTCGTGGGCCACTGAGATGATGCCCACGGCCTTCTGTGCCGCATCCCGTATAAATGACAGGTGGTCCTCAATCCAAACGGTGGAACCGTCCTTTCTGTATTCCTCCAGTTCCAGGACGCGGATTCTGCCGGGGTCTGCCGTACCGCCGGCCTCCAATCGCATTTCTTCTTCAAGGACCCTGGCAACGATCTGCAGGGATTCGGGCGTCATGATCTGTTCCATGGTCTGCGCCACGGCCTCTTCAGCCGTGTATCCCCTGAGGCGAATGACGGAAGGGCTGACGTAGGTGAGACGTAAATTCAAGTCCATCACGGTTATCACATCAGCAATGTTATCCACCACCAAACGATACTTCTCTTCCCTTTCTCGTAGTTTTTTTTCAACCAGTTTACGCTTGGAAATGTCCCGAATATTGCATGCACCAACCTTGCCCGGTCGACGAGATAGATGTCCGTATCGATGTGCTCCCCGGTCTTGGTTTTTACCGGAACATCATCGTACATAATCATGCCGTTCTTGTTCAAATTCTGCATTGTCGCATGAAAATCACCCAGATCGAGTGAAACACCAATCTCCTGAAGCGTATTTCCGACGCTCTCCTCTCGGGTAAATCCCAGCAACTTCTCGGCGGCCGGATTGGCATGAGTGATCTTCCCTTCGCCTTTTTCAAGAAGCACGATCCCGTCGTTCGCGGTCTCAAAAAGGCGTCTGAAGCGCTCTTCAGACTCGTTTAACAACGCTTCCAGTCGCCTGCGCTCGGTGACGTCCTCAATGGCGAGAAGGATCATCCTGGCATCGATGTCTTTCCGATATACCTGGCGGGCGTTGAGCAACATGACTTTATGACCGATGCCCTGGAAATCATGGGCAACCTCAAAGTCGTCGAACGCTTCTTTTTCAGGAAGAATATCTTCAAGCAGTTCCCGAAGCAGGGGGATGTCCCATTGTTTGTTTCCAACGTCATAGATGAAACATCCGAGCGTTTCAGAGGGAATAACGTTAAAGGTGATGTAAAAGTAGCGGTTTGCCGAGATGATCTTCAGGTCCGCATCCAGGACCAAAAGGGGCGCTCGAACCGTCTCCACGATACTTTCGGCGTAGCGACGGGCCTCCTCCGCCGCAAGCTCAGCCGATATCTTCCCGGCTATTGATTCTTTCAGATCAGCATTCTGCGAGTGCAATTCCGCCAGTTCATCTATAAGCTCCTTCTTTGTCTTATGATCTTTCACAGCGTCCTCCATAGGCAGCCAACCCAATTGAAAGGGGCCTAGTCCTGGCCGTGTCTAAATCAGGCCAAAATATCAAGCGCTTCATTTAAAATATATTCAAGCTTCGTGCCAGGCTCAACAACAGCAATTTCATTTGATCCAAGATGCTGATTTGTCAATGCATATTTAAATTCGAAAGGTTGGTGGAGGAGAGTTGGTTGACGTGAAACAGTGGTCATATATGACAAATAGTCAAATATGACCACGGTATGCATTGGCTGAACAGGGGGGTTTTGAGAGGCGCAGCTTGGGGACTGAGGAGTTGATCACCGCTCGTTCAAGCACGTTTTCCAGTTCCCGGACGTTGCCGGGCCAGTTCTTACCTGGGTGGCTTGGGGACTTTGGACCGAGAGAAGCGAGGCACGCTATGGCAACTAGCAGTCTGTCGGCCATGAAGACTTGATTTTGGAGCCATAGCCGGCACGTTTTTTGGCCGATGCTATTCTACGGCAACCGATTCCACACCCCGCAGGAGAAATTGACGGAAACCCATGGCTGCCTTGATGATGCCGAAGACAGGTTCAACCGTGCCAAGACTTTCTGGAAGCATGCCGATTCGTTGTGCTGCAGGAGGCAATTGGAGTTTGTCGTTGTCTTGCTGAGTGATATGGTTTTCCACGATGAGCATGTTGTCGGTTGTGACTGCGGCCTGAGCGTTGTAGGTCTGTTCAAAGGCTCCACCCGAGCAGCGCATGATCCGAGACTCACTGTCGGTGAGGTTTACCTGGTCCTTGCTCTTGGGTCCGGGTTCGGGCGGTGCAGGAGGGCGCCCCCCGGGCTTTTTCCCCCGGCGTTGTTCTTTGGCTTTGCGCTCGGCCAGCTTTGCTTCGTATTCTTCATGTTCCCTGGCAAAACGTTCGGCAGCCCTCTGTTCTATCTGGGCCTTGGCCTCGGCGATGGCTTCGAGCCGTGATTCCCGGCGTGTAAGTTCTTCCGGCATATTCATGCCTTCGGCAATATCCTGCTTGTCGGCTTTTCGGGCCTTGAGCAGGAGTTATTTAATTTCGCCCTTGAGTTGCTTCTCAAGCTTGCAGACATAATCCCAACTCAAGGCATGGTGTGTTGTATAATTTGCACCATAAAGAAAAAGGCCCTTCCGAAGAAGAGCCGTTATTGTTTTTCTTGGTGGAGCTGAGGGGTCTCGAACCCCTGACCTCATGACTGCCAGTCATGCGCTCTCCCAACTGAGCTACAGCCCCGTTGAAAAGATCAATAGCAAAATTCCGGCTTAGCTGTCAATATGATATTGACTTTTTGAGTCCTGTTTTAATAAAATAAAATTTTAACGCCGGAGTGGTGAAACTGGTAGACGCGCTGGACTCAAAATCCAGTTGTCCTTGCGACAGTGGGGGTTCGATTCCCCCCTCCGGCACCAGGAAACTCAAGGCGTTGACATGGAGCAGATGTTGTCCAAGAACAAAATTTACTCCGTGATCATATCAGTTGAGTTCTCCTATGTTTTGAAGAATATAGATAACCTCCTCTATTCCAATTTTACTGTCCCCATTTACATCTACAGCCCATGGCATAATTAGTCCTTGCGTTGTATTCAAGCCCGTTAGCGCCTGTAGCACCAACATGCCGTCCCTGAGTCCGATGGTCCCATCCCTATCGACATCGCCCATAGTAAAAAAACAACTTACCGTGTTTTCAGGATAGATGAAGTCATCAGGCTGTCCGTCTCCGTCGAGATCAACCATCAGAGCCTCTTCCTCCCCGACAGATTTCAACAAATTGTCGTCAACCTTAAATCGACCATTCTGCAACCCCGTTACGCCTCTTCAAATCGCATCTTCCGAACCTCGTGCAACACCTCTGTCCGTCTCATTGGAACACCTCCCATCATGCTCTAATAAAACCGAAATATGTGCTATAAGTGCGGACAGTTTATGTGCTCTCTACATTTCAAAGCAGAAGCGGGTTGATCAGAAGAAGGTTTAGAAGTACTGTACAGATAAATTTGTGGGGATTACTCAGTCCGGCAGCAAGGATTGGGGCCGAACCTGTCGGCCTGAATCAGGATCAAATGAATTACGCCGCTATCGCAAATGTCCTGGCAAAGTTATTGATGGTCATAGGAAGTTCTATGGCCTTGCCGTTTATTTGCTCATTGTACTACAGAGAAGACGATCTCAATGCAATATCCGTTTCCGGAATCATTTCCATAGGGCTCGGATATATTTTATATAGATGCTTTCGTCGATTTCATGATTTGAATTTAAAAGACAGTTTCCTGGTCGCTGTTTTCGGCTGGATAATTATTTCTGCTGTTTCCGCTCTGCCTTTTATGATCCACGGGTCAATCCCATCTTTTACAGACGCCTTTTTCGAGATGATGTCCGGCTATACCACGAGCGGTGCAACCATACTGACGGATATCGAAGTGGTTCCGCATGGCTTGCTTTTCTGGCGCAGCCAGACCCATCTGCTGGGCGGAATGGGGTTCCTGACATTGACGATCATCTTTCTCCCCCATGGATTGAGTGGATTCCGAATATTCCGCGCCGAATCAAGCCCCGGACAAACCATTACCCGGGAAAAATTCGTTCCCCGCAACCGAGACACGATGATCTGGCTCTGGGGGATATACCTGGCGCTCAATCTACTGGAAACCCTTCTGCTGGCTCTGGGCGGCATGTCGATTTTCGACTCGCTGTGCCATTCATTCGGGACGGTATCCACTTCCGGGTATTCACCATGGAACGCGAGTGTGGGTCATTATGACAGCGCCTACTTTGACTGGGTGATCATATTGTTCATGTTTCTTGGCGGCATGACTTTCATGCTTTTTTACCACATGATGCATGGAAACTGGCGTGTGGTCAAAATTAACACCGAATTCCGCTGGTATCTCGGTTTCATGCTCTTTTTCTGCGGCATGGTCTCATGGATCCTTTGGAAGAACGGAACCTACGGAAGCCTGTTTGATTCCATCCGCTACGGGACCTTCCAGGTAACCTCCATCCTGACAACCACCGGATTCACCACCGCCGATTACGAACAGTGGCCCCAGGCGGCGCAGATGTTCCTTTATGCAGTATGCTTCCTGGGGGCCTGCGCCGGTTCAACCACGAGCGGTATCAAAGTCGTTCATTATGTGCTTATATGGAAGTTCGGGGTGGCGGCAATAAAGCGCATCTTTTTCCGCCCGATGACGATTCCATCGGTCCGACTGAATCAGCGTCCCGTGGATTCTCAAATCATCGATCTGGCCATCTGCTATTTTATCGTCAATATTTTCATGGTGCTCGGCGGTGGGTGTTTAATGGTCCTGTTGGACAACCTGGATTATCTTTCTGCGATGAGTTCGGTGATTGCGACACTAATGAACATCGGCCCTGGGTTCGGCGCCGTGGGGCCGTCGCAGAACTATGCCCATATTTCGGATGTAGGCAAATGGTTTTTGTCCTGGAACATGCTCGTGGGCCGGCTGGAGATGTTCACCGCGCTGGTCGTGTTCTACCCTTCTTTCTGGAAACGATAATCCGGTTCATGCAAGAAACAATTTCTGGACTTCCTTTAAATGGGGCGAGAGGCAAACCGCAATAACACGCTCATTTTCCACAATTTGCGTATCCCCGACCGCGACACGCCACGAGCCCTCACGATGGATGGCACCGATCATGACTTTCCCGTAATAAACCGGAGACAGCTTGGAAAGGGGATTGCGGGTTATCGGCGAATTCGGGGCGGCGACGATTTCAACAACATCGGCATCCAGGGCATGCAAATGAGCCACGGACAGCAATTCCCCTCTCCGGATGAATTTCAGGATTTCATTTCCCGCAATGATGTGCATGTTCAAAGCGATGTCCGATCCCATCGTCCCGGCCAACACAAGATATTCCTCTTTATTGACCAGGGAAATACATTTTCCTTTATTTCGGCCCGTTTCACCGTTTTGCGAATCCATCAAATGCTTTGCCAGCACGCAGGTCATGATATTGGTTTCGTTCTGGCTTGTAGCAGTAACAAAAGTATCCATGTCCAGCAACCCGGCCGTCATCAGCACCTCTGACTCGGATCCGTCACCGTGAAGCACTTCTGCATGGGGCAGCGCATAGGATAGTTGCTCGGCAAGGTGTTCATCCTTCTCGATCAGCGTAACCTTAACGGACTTTCCCAGCAGTTCAGCAAGCCGTCGTCCCACCAGGCTGCCTCCCATGATCATCACGCGATTTCGTTTCTGCTGCCCCACGCCCGTAATTTCCATCAATCTTTTCAGATTTTGACGGCACACCATCAAAAACGCCAGGTCCTGGGGAAGAAACTCGTCTTCACCACCCGGAATCAATGTGGTGATGCCCCTGGCAATTGCGACCACCCGAAACCGGAATTCATGATACTCCTGCGCAATATCCTTGAGTTTCCGGTTTGCCAGCGGCGATTTATCGTTGATGCGGATGGCCATAATCTCGATCTCTTCACCCGCGACATCGACGATATCATTTCCTGATCTGAGTTTGATCAACCTTGAAAATTCCTGTGCAACCAGTTCCTCAGGGTGAATGATAAGATCCACCTTAAGATCCCGATCGCTCAGAATGCAGCCTTCCCCACCAAAATCCGTCGAACGGATTCTTGCGATTTTATTTGGAATCTTAAATTTTTCGCCAATTAAACATGCCACGATGTTCACAGCATCATTGTTGGTGACCGCGATGAGATAATCTGTCTTCTCGGCGGAGACTTCTTTCCAGCAGTCAATGCTCATGGCATTCCCACTGATCACACGGGCATCCAGGTTTTCATTTGCATGTTTGATGATCCGGCTGTCAGATTCGATGGCGGTAACGATATAGCCTTCGTGCACCAGCCTCCTGGCAAGATAATACCCCATGCCGCCCAAACCTAAAATCAGGATGCTGGTGGATTCGACCGAATTATTTTTGCTCATGGAACAAATCACTCCCGGCTGCTCTTGAATAATGACCAGAGCCTGCCATTGTAAGATCGGGGCACTTATCCGGCAACCACGAGACATGAGCTCTCGGAAAACTCCATGTTCGGCCTGCCTGCGCCACTCCCGGAGCCTGCCTCCAGGCAACTAAATAATCGATTTGATCCCTGTCTGCAAGGAATCATGTCATAATATTTTCTCTGGATTTGCATAATAAACGCCGAAGGACGACCGACCTGTTTCTGATGCTGCATGGTCGAGCCGGCCTTCGTTGAAGGTGTAGTCGGATGAATAGCAATGATCAGCGGCGAGATCTGCCGCCGGATCTTCCTCTATCGCCGCCCCTGTTTCCACCACCGCGGTTGCCGCCATCCCGTCGATTGTCCGCGCGAGGACGGGCCTCGTTTACGTTTAGCGCTCGGTCATCCATCATTTTGCCGTTCATGCCTGCGATGGCGGCCTGGGCCTCTTCTTTGACAGGCATTTCGACAAAGCCGAAACCTTTCGACCGGCCACTGAATTGGTCCTTGATGATGGACGCGGATGCGACTTGCCCGAAGGCCGCAAAAGCCTGCTGCAAATCTTCTTCCGTGACATTGTAAGATAGATTTCCCACATAAATGTTCATAATGATTCCTTTCCAGACAGAGATTGTTTAAATTGCTGATAGTTATCACTTACAGCTTGCTTTTTTGGTTTGCGTTATCCTGGCGCTGCGTGCCCCGTTAATGCCCATGATTGATTTTTCCTTGCACCTTGGAAGGTGAATCGATCAGTCTGCCGACCCGGTTGGGCGGTAGATCACCCTCTTTCACATACGGTGCGCAAAGCGTTGCGAGCACCCCCGCCCCCCCGGCTGTAATGAGATGCATGGGTGACCTTCAATTCAGAGTGTCGCCGCCGGAGCGCCTCAGCCGGACTTCCATGACCTTTTAACGAATCTGAAAAGATGGCCCTTCCGCTTCCTGCAGGAGCAGGCACGGTATAGTCAAATCCTTCCAGGGTACGCCGTTCGATTTTCTTTCCGAGGATGCTCTCTATGTCCTTCAAAAACGACCGGTCCTGAGGCGTTGCGAAGCTGAAGGCATCGCCAGACTTCGCTGCCCGGCCCGTACGGCCTATCCGGTGCGTGTACGCTTCTACGGTGTCAGGCATGTCGTAGTTTATAACATGGGATATCCGTGAGATATCGATTCCACGGGCGACGATGTCGGTGGCCACGAGAATCCGGTACTTTCCGTTGCGGAAACCCTCGATCGCTTCCTGGCGTCTGCCTTGAGAGAGGTTGCCCTGAAGGCTCACCACGGCAAAACCGGCGTTTTTCATCTTCTTGGCCACACTCGTTGTGCGGTGCTTTGTCCGTGTGAAAACAAGGACCGATTCAGTGTCCGTCTCCTTGATCAGTTTCATCAGAAGAGAGGTCTTGAGATGCGGTTCAACAGGATAAATGGCATGTGCAACCGTAGATACCGGCATCCTGTCACCAACCCGAATGAACACCGGCTCATGAAGAATTGACTTTGCCAGTTTCTTGATGTCTTCGGGCATAGTGGCGGAAAAAAGGACCGTTTGACGCTTTACCGGCAAGAGTTTAACGATTTTTCGGATATCGGGCATAAAACCCATATCCAACATACGGTCCGCTTCGTCAATAACCAGGACTTCCAGATCGGTGAACCGGGTCGCCCCCTGTTCCGCGAGATCAAGCAGGCGTCCCGGACAGGCCACAACAATTTCCGCACCGTCGCGGAGCTTTTGAATCTGAGGAGATTTGCTTGCTCCGCCGTAAACCGCTACGCTCTTCAGATGCGTTTTCCTGCCGACTGCACCGATGGCCTCTTGAATCTGGGCTG
>OMKS01002191.1_pt1 | contig 16538 bp, 9 predicted proteins | sample 1674721 | NCBI WGS metagenome assembly OMKS01 (sample SAMN06264996, study PRJEB25208) | sediment metagenome | isolation source: hot spring sediment | place: USA: California | collected 2014-09-02
GGGGTTTTCGGGACGGGCGAGAAAACTGGTGGCGCCGAACTCACCCAATGACACGGCAAAGGCGAACAGTCCCGCGGTCAGGGCGGGTTTGGAGAGGATCGGCAGGTCGATGCGCAGCCAGCGCTGCAGGGGCGAGGCGCCTAAGACAGCCGCGGAATCGCGCAAGTTGCGTGGGATGCTGTTGACCGCCGGCTGGATGGTGCGTACCACCATCGGGAGGGCGATCAGGGTATGCGCCAGGGGGATCAGCAGCGGAAAGCTGCCCGGGTCCCAGGGCGGACGGCTGAACACCAAAATGAAACCCAGCCCGAGGGTGATGGGAGAGGCGCCCAGCGGCAGCATCACGGCGGTTTCCAGCCAGCGAGCGAGGACTGTACGGTGTTGGAAGGCATAGGCGATCTGATAGCCCAGCACCAGAGAAAAAACCATGGTGAGGGAAGCATACACGAGTGAATTGCGCACCGCCTGAATGGGGGCGATATAGAACAAAGAACCGCGCCGGTTGACGAACAATTCGCGGAAATAGAGCAGGGTGATTTGTGGCTGAGCACTGCCGGGCGGGGCATATTGCACACTGCGCAGCAGCAAGACGCCTACCGGCAGTACCAGCAGAATCACCAGCACAGCCAGCATGAGGATGACAAAGGCTGATTCTGCCCGGTTACGGGGAGCGCGGGTGGTTTCACCGTGCAGGCGCGGCAGCAGCGGCAGGCTGCTCAATCCCTGCACACGCTGGTAGAGGATGGTGAGGAGCAGGGTGACGCCCAATTGCACCCCAGCCAGCGCCGCTGCCAGAGGCAGGTTCAGCAGGTTCAATGCCTGCAGGTAAATTTCCACTTCGAGGGTGGAGAAGCGCGGGCCGCCCAGCATCAGGATTACGGCAAAGGAGGTGAAATCGAACAGGAACACCAGCACAGCTGCCGCCAGCAGGGAAGGGCGCAGCAGGGGCAGTGTTATTTCACGCAGGGTGCGCCAGGGCGAAGCCCCCAGCACCCGCGCGGCATGCACGGTCTTCAGATCGAGCTGCGACCAGGCAGACCCCACCACGCGGATGACGATGGCGAGGTTGTAAAAGACATGCACCAGCAGGATCGCTCCCAGGGTGTTCATAAATGAAAGCGGGGGCCTTGTCAGGTTGAAGAGATTCATCAACGCCTGGTTGATCCATCCACCAGCGCCCAATGTTGCTGTGAACGCGGTCACGACCACCACCGTGGGCAGGATGAAGGGCAGGGTGAACAGCACCGAAAAAACGCGTTTACCCGGGAAGCGAAACCGTGCAAACAGATACGCGGCTGGCAGTCCCAGCAGCATGGTCAGCACGGTCGAAAGCCCCGCCTGCCACAGGGTGAAGGTCAGCGCGCGGATGATGATACGCAGCGCGTTGGGGGTGCCCAAACCGGTGACCGCAACCGCGCGCAGCATGCGCTCGAACACCCGCACCAGCGGGTGATAGAAGAAGACCGCCATGAATGCCAGCGGCATCAGCCACAGCAGCCAGCGCATGGAAGGGCGTTTGTTCAGCATGGGTGGAATTTGTGAAATGAAGTAAGGCGGCGCGCGCATTGCCTTACTTCATCATTATTTTGGTTAATCAATCAATAACCCCCGGCTCAGCGCAGGATGGCTTCGGTCCATTCTTCAATCCAGGCATCACGCTTTTCAGCGATCAAACCGGGATCCATCAGCACCGGAAAGAGCGGCATCCCTTCGATATCATCGTAGATCAACGGGGTGGGTACGCGGTTGTTGACCGGCATCATGAACATCTGCGGGGCGATGTCGTTCTGGAAAGCTTCGTCCAGCATGAAATCGACGAACTTCTCCGCCAGTTCACGCTGCTGGGTGCCTTTGAGGATGCCGACAAATTCGATCTGGCGGAAGCAGGTGCCGCGTGTCAGCACGGCGGCGGTGGGGGCTTCTTCCAGCGGTTCCGGAGAGAAGATCAACTCAGCGGCGGGGCTGGTGGCGTAGCTGATCACAATCGGGCGACCGCTTTGTTCACCGGCGTAGCGCGAGAAATGTCCGTAATAGGCGGTTTCCCAGTCGTTGACCACCAGCAAACCGTAGCTCTGCAGCGCCTGCCAGTAGTCGAGGTAGCCGTCTTCGCCGAAATAGTCGATGGTTGCCAGCAGGAATGCCAGCCCGGTGGAGGAAGTGGCGGGGTTTTGCACCACCAGCATGTCACGGTACATTTCGTTGGTCAATGATTCAAACCCGGTCGGCACGGGGATGTTGTCTTCGTTGAGGATAGCCTTGTCATAGTTGAGGCACACATCGCCGAAATCCACCGGCAGGGCTTCGTTGTTGGGCGCTTGCTTCAGGCTGTCATCGATGTCAGCCAGCAGGGGTGAATCATAGGCTTCAAACAGGTCTTCTTCAATCGCGCGTGACAGGAAGGTGTTGTCAACGCCATAGAAGACGTCTGCGATGGGCGCGTCTTTGGTCAGGATGGCGCGGTTGAGAGCAGCGCCGGCGTCACCGGCTTTGATGAAACTGACGTTGACATCGTTGGCTTCTTCAAAGGCGAAGATGACTGCTTCGTTGACCGCAAAAGAATCATGCACCAGCACAGACATTTTATAGGTGCGGTCCACCTGTGGCAGCGCGGTTGGTTCTGCGGCTGGTGGGGTTTGTTCTTCCTCCGGTTTGGCGCGGCAGGCCGCGACCATCACGAGGATGAACAGGACAATCAACAAGGTTTTATTGACTTTCTTCATCGTTAAAAAACTCCTTTCGGGTGTGGATACAAAGTAATACGCCCATGCGGGCTGAGATTGTAGCAGTAGCTGCGGTCATCAGGTTGCTGATACCGCGTGTGGCGTGGCGGTAGAGGGTTTCATCTTCCAGCGGCCACTGTAAATTGCGGGTGCGCACACCTTCCACTATTTCATCCAGCGGCACCAGTGAAACGCGGTCGCCGGGCTGTCCCCGCAGGGTGATTTCGCCTTTCACCAGCCGCAGTTCTTCGCGGCCGTCTTCCAGGCGTAAATCAACGCCAGCGGCTTTGGGGTGGGTGAGCAGGAACAGGTTGCCGAGGGTATGGTCAATACGGCTGCCCAGCGCGCCTGCCAGGTTGAGATGATGAAAACCGCGCTGCAGGGCGGCTTCGAGCGCCAGTTCCAGGTCGGTCCAGTCTTTATCGATCGGGTAGCGCTCAACCTGGGTGCCGTTGGCTTGCATATGGGCCACTTCAGCGGGGGTGAGTGAGTCAAGGTCGCCGATCAGCAGATCAGGAAAGCGCCCCAGTTTCAGCAGATGGCGTGCGCCGCCGTCAGCAGCGATGAGGAAATCACCCTGGGCTATCAATGCCGCCAATGCCTGTGGGTGCTGTAGTTCTCCATTGACGAAGATCCATGCGCGGGCTTGCTCTTTTGGATTGGTTAACTGGTTCATGCAGGTCAGTCCATTCAATCAAAACGGCTGCCGGATTTGGAGGGCAGCCGTGGGTGGTCGGTATTGTCCCTCCGCCGGCATAATCCGGATCAGGTAGTGCGAGTCGAAAGCCGGTCCTGCTTTCCTCTCAGCCTGCGGCGGGCAGGCTCCCCGTTGTTGTTATGGTAGGTTGAGTATAGATGAAATCGGGTAAATTAGCAACTTTTTAACCAGGTGAATGGATGGGGAAGATAGACGCAGCCCTTGACAGCGCGATTATAATGAAGGCATGTATGATGAAACTCTGCGTGACAAACGCTGGCGGCAACGCCGCCAGCTCACACCCGAGCGGGAAGAGGTCGCGCGCCAGGTGCTGTCGGAAGTGCGCGACGGCGCGGACGTGTTGACCGCCATCCGGCGCAACCCGCTGCCCAGCGGTGGGCATATCTCCAAAGGGCTGCTGGTCACTATTTACATGGAGGGGGTCAGTGCGGGCGAATGGGAGGCAGATCCCGAATTCTTGCGTGTGATCCGCAAAAAACCGATGCGGTCGCTTTCGGGCGTCACCACCGTGACCGTGCTGACGCGTCCGCAAGACTGCCCGGGGCAGTGCATCTTCTGCCCGGAGGATGTGCGCATGCCCAAGTCGTACCTGCCGGATGAACCGGCAGCGGCGCGCGCGCTGCAGAACCATTTTGATCCGTTCGTACAGGTGCGCAGCCGCCTGCAGGCGCTTACCAATGTCGGCCACCCGATCGATAAGATTGAGGTCTTGATCCTGGGTTCTTCTTGGGACGCCTACCCGCTCGATTACCGCGAATGGTTTGTCAAACGATGCTTCGATGCCCTCAATGATTGCGAGGCCGCCACCCTGGCAGAAGCGCAGCAGATCAATGAAACCGCAGAGCACCGCAATGTGGGGCTGACCATCGAAACCCGCCCCGACATGATCACCCCGCAGGGGATGGTGCACCTGCGCACACTGGGGGTGACGCGTGTGCAGCTGGGCGTACAGAGCCTGAACGATGATATTCTGATGATGAATTGCCGTGGACACAGCACCACCGAAGCGCTGCAGGCAGCCGCCATGCTGCGCGCGGCCGGGTTTAAGATCGTGCTGCACTGGATGCCGAACCTGCTGGGTGCCACCTTGCAGAGCGACCGCGAAGATTTTGCGCGCCTGTGGCAATCTGCCGAAGAAGGGCTGGGCTTTTGCCCGGATGAGATGAAGATTTACCCCACCCAACTCTTGGAGGGCACCGGGCTGCATGAAGAATGGAAAAATGGCCATTACACACCCTACACCACCGGCGAGCTGGTGAGGCTGCTCGCGGATGTGAAGCCGACCATCCCGCGCTATTGCCGGGTTAACCGTGTTATCCGTGATATTCCTTCCACCTATGTGGTGGAGGGCAACCGCCGCACCAGCCTGCGCCAGGATATCTTCCGAGAATTGGAGCGGCGCGGCAAGACCTGTAACTGCATCCGCTGCCGTGAACTGAAGGACGCCAAACTGGTTTCGTCAGAGCTTTCGCTGGTGGATCTGGTGTATTCCCCGGCGTTTGCCGAAGAGCATTTCCTGCAATTTGTCACCGTCGATGACCGTTTGGCTGGTTTTCTGCGGCTTTCTTTCCCGGAGGATGCCCGTATTGGTGAATGGCGTGATGAATGGCTGCCAGACCTGCAAGGAGCTGCCATCATCCGTGAGGTTCATGTCTATGGACAATCACTGGGCGTGGGCAGCGAGATGGATGGCGCTGCCCAGCATATCGGCCTTGGCACACAGTTGATCGAACAGGCGGCAGACCTTGCCCGCCAGCGCGGTTACCAAAAGCTGGCGGTGATCTCTGCCGTGGGCACGCGGCGCTATTATGCCGGACGCGGTTTTGTGATGGGCAGCCATTACATGGTCAGAGATCTGGCAGGCACGGCGGAGTAAAGGATTCTTTTTTTGGACACAACCGTCGCACTTGACGGTATTAAGCGGGGGGGCTATACTACCCATAAGGCTGTCCCTCACCGGCAGCGAAAGAGATCACTGAACCCTATCATGTTTTCGCCCTGTTCTTGTGTTTCACATGAACGCGGGTGAAAGGAGTTTGCATGCAGGAAGATTCTACGCAATCACCGCACAAGATCATCAATGATTTTTGCGTCATGTTCAGCAATATCAACGGCACCGGCAGTTCTACCGCCAATACCACCGTGATGCGGGCTTTGTTCGAAATGGGCATCCCGGTATCGGGGCGCAACCTGTTTCCCTCCAACATCAAAGGGCTGCCCACCTGGTTCACGGTGCGGGTCAGCAAAGACGGCTACCTGGGGCGGGTGGAGCGTGATCATGTGCAGGTGTTGATGAATCAGGACACCGTGGCAGAGGATGTGAAAAAACTGGTGCCGGGTGGTCTGGTTTTATATGATGAGGCTTTCAGCATGCCGGAAACGCTGCCGACCAGTCTGGCATTCGGTATTCCGATGGAAACATTGATCAATGAACTCGACATTGAAAAGCGTTTGCGCAGCTATGTCGGCAATATGGTCTATGTGGGCGTGCTGGCTTCTCTGCTGGGCATTGATATGGAGCGGGTGGCTGGGGCGATTGAATTTCATTTCAAGGGCAAAACCGAAGCCGCGAAGATGAATTTCCATGCGGCGCAGCGCGGGGCGGAATGGGCGCAAGCCAATATTGACCGCATAGCTATCCCTTACACGGTAGAACCTATGCACATCACCGATGGCTATATCCTGTGCGACGGCAACCGTGCCGCTTCGCTGGGGACGATCTACGGCGGGGTGCAGTTTGTGTCCTGGTACCCGATCACGCCGGCATCCAATGTGATTGAAGAGATGAATGAATTTCTACCGATGCTGCGCAAAGATCCTGAGACCGGCCGCATGACCTGCGCCGTTGTGCAGGCAGAAGATGAGTTGTCGGCGCTGGGGATGATCATCGGCGCAGGCTGGGGCGGGCTGCGCGCCATGACCGCCACTTCGGGTCCCGGCCTTTCGCTGATGGCAGAACATTTGGGTTTGGCGTATTTTGCCGAGGTACCGGTGGTGGTGTGGGATGTGCAGCGGGTGGGCCCTTCCACCGGCTTGCCCACGCGCACGGCGCAAAATGACCTGTTGTTTGCCGCCAATATCAGCCACGGCGACACTGAACAGGTGATTCTCATGCCGGGTTCGATCAACGAGTGCTTCGAATTCGGCTGGAAGGCGTTTGACATTGCCGAACGATTGCAGACACCAGTGCTGGTGATGAGTGACCTCGACCTGGGCATGAACCCCTGGATGGGCAAACCGTTCCAGTATCCCGACACCCCCATGGATCGCGGCAAGGTGTTGTGGGAGGAGGATATCGAACGCTGGACGAAAGAGGGCAAGTTGTGGGGGCGCTACCTGGATGTGGATGGAGATGCCATCCCCTACCGCACGGTGCCCGGCAACCGCCATCCCGGCGCGACCTATTTTGCGCGCGGCACCGGGCATGATGAATTTGCGCGTTATTCCGAAGATCCACAGGTTTGGCAGGACAACCTGGCCCGCCTGAAACGCAAATACCGCCAGGCGCGGGCGTTGGTGCCGCAGCCAATTGTTGAGCGCCAGAAGAATGCGCGCATCGGCATTATCACCTGGGGTTCCACCCACATGCCCGTTGGTGAAGCACGTGACCAGCTGGCTGCCAAAGGGATTGCCACCGATTACCTGCGGGTACGGGCGCTGCCATTTACCATGGAGGTGGTCGATTTTATGCAGGAGCATGACCGCACCTATGTGGTTGAGTTGAACCGTGACGGGCAGATGAAAGAATTGCTGACGCTGGAAGCGCCGCAGCATGCCTACAAACTGCGCCAGCTATCAAAAGTGGACGGGCTGGCGATGACGGCGGAATGGATCACACAACGAATTTGGGAAGATGAGGATGGCTGCCATGCCTGATGAAACCAATGATATCGGATTGGAACGCGCTGATTACCAGGGTTCGCCCAATACCCTCTGCAAGGGCTGCGGACACAATGCCATCATCGGGCAGATCATGAGCGCCTGCTACGAATTAAACCTGCGGCCTGAGGAGATTGTGCGCTACAGCGGCATCGGCTGCTCTTCTAAAGCGCCGACCTATATGCTCAAACGCTCGTTCGGTTTCAATGGGCTGCACGGGCGCATGCCTTCGCTGGCGCTGGGCGCCATGTTTGCGGATCGCACCCTGACCAACATCGGCATGTCAGGTGACGGAGATACCGCTTCGATTGGCATTGGTCAGTTCAAGCACATTTGCCGCCGCAACCCGCCTATGCTGTATATCGTGGGTAACAACGGTGTGTATGGCCTGACCAAGGGGCAATTCAGCGCCACCACCGAAGCCGGGGTTTCCTTCAAACGGCAGGGCACCAGCCGCTACCTGCCGGTGGATATCTGTATGGAGGCGCTGGCTTCCAACGCCAGTTTTGTGGCGCGCTCTTTCGCCGGTGACCCCAAGCAGCTGCGCCAGTTGATCAAAGCGGCGCTGCGCCACCAGGGCATCAGCGTGATTGACGTAATCAGTCCGTGTGTGTCTTTCTACAATTTTGCCAAGAACCTGCATTCCTATGAATATGCGCGCGAGCATGAAATTCCACTGCATGAACTGGAGTTTGTGCCGACCGATCACCAGATTATGATCAAGGATTTTGAGGCGGGCACGGTGCGTAATGTCAAACTGCACGATGATTCTATCATCCGTCTGAAAAAACTGGACAAAGAGTATGACCCCACCAGCCGCTGGCAAGCCTTCAAGGTGCTGGAGGAGGCGGAAGAGCATCACCAACTGGTGACCGGGTTGATCTATGTTGATCCGGACATCCCGTCCACTTTTGACCGCTACGACCTGGTGGAAGAACCGCTGAATCGGCTTGGTAACGGCCGGCTGCGCCCACCACGCGAGAGCATTGACCAGATCAACCAGATGATGCTCTGATACCTGTCTGTACTGACGTTGTCCGAGGCCGCAGAACTGCCTGTGCTATAATAATGCGGGTGGAAGCAAGCTGTTGTAATGGGTTTGCTTTCCTGTATCTATGGCAGTAAGGAAGCGACACGATTATGTTAAGAAAATTTTCCAAGGCGCTGTTTGGCGATCCGGTACAAAAAGAAATTGATGAATATGCAGCGGTAGCGGCGCAGGTCAACGACCTCGAAAGTGCGTATGAGGCTTTGAGCAACGAAGCCCTGCGCGCCAAAACCGATGAATTTAAGGCAAGATTGGCACAGGGCGAGACCCTGGATGATATGCTGGTGGAAGCTTTCGCCACGGTACGCGAGGCGTCCAAAAGAACCATCGGCTTGCGGCATTATGATATCCAATTGATTGGTGGACAGGCGCTGCATCACGGCAAGATCGTGGAAATGCGCACCGGCGAAGGCAAAACGCTGGTGGCAACCCTGCCTATCTATTTAAATGCGTTGTCGGGCAAAGGCGTTCACCTGGTGACGGTCAATGATTTCCTGGCGCGTACCCAGGCGCGTCTGATGGCGCAGGTCTATCACCTGTTGGGCTTGCAGGTAGGTGTGCTGCAGATGGCTGCACGCACCGAGAACGGCCGCAAGGCGTTTGTGGTGGACCTTAACAAGACCTCCAGCCAGGAAGACCAGCATCAACTGGTACTGGTGGACCGCAAGAAAGCCTATGACGCCGACATCACCTACGGCACCAATGCCGAATACGGCTTTGACTATCTGCGCGACAATATGACCAACACGCTGGAATCACGTGTGCAGCGCGGGCATCACTACGCCATCATCGACGAGGTCGACAATGTGTTGATCGATGAGGCACGCACGCCGCTGATCATCTCCGGCCGCTCCATGGAAAGCATGGACGATTACACCGCCATGGCGCAGGTGGTGCGCCAGTTGAACGAAGAGGATTATGAGATCAGTGAACGTGACCGCAATGTGACCCTGACCGAGATTGGTGAGGCGCATGTGGAAGAACTGCTCAACCGCTCACTGGGCGACCCCGAACGGCCGGAAGACATCACGCCGGAACAGGCGCAGCTGCTGGGTTTCCTTGAACAGGCGCTGCGCGCGCAATTTTTGCACAAACGCAACAAAGATTACCTCGTGCAGGGCGGCAAGGTCATCATCGTGGACGAGTTCACCGGCCGCTTGATGCCCGGACGGCGCTGGTCTGGCGGTTTGCACCAGGCGGTGGAAGCCAAAGAAGGCGTGCAGATCGAGCCGGAATCGGTGACCTACGCCACCATCACCCTGCAGAATTTCTTCCGCATGTACGAAAAACTGGCGGGTATGACCGGCACGGCGGTGACGGAAGAAGAAGAATTCGACAATATCTACAAATTGGGTGTGCTGCCGCTGCCTTCCAACCTGGAATATGAAGCCGGTAAACCGGATTCTGACCTGGAAATAGCCGAAGCGCGCGATGAACTCAACTACAAATATACCTATTATCACTACAAGTCTGACCCGGAAGGCAAGGCGGCTTTCTTCAAGCGCAAAGATTACCCGGATGTCATCTTCCGCACGCAGGAAGCCAAGCTGCGCGCCATCATCCGTGAGATCATCGCCCTGCACACGGTCGGGCGGCCGCTGCTGGTGGGCACGGCATCCGTGGAAAATTCTGATCTGATCGCCAACCTGCTGCGCGCTGAAAACCTGCGCAACCTGTGCCAGATCTGGGTTATCCGCCAGGCATGGATGCAGCAGAACGAGGTTGAGATGGTTGACCGCATTGTGCCGGAACTGGAGCCTTTTAACCGTCCGCTAAAGGAAATTCAACCGCGCGAACTGCGCGAGATGTCGCGCGCGCTGGATATTCCTAACAACCCCGCGCACGAAGACAACCTGCCGTTGTTGATGCAAGAACTGGGGCTTGAGATGCATTACCGCGAACGTGTGGTGCAGATCATCCAGGGCGGTGTGCCCAACCAGGTGTTGAACGCGCGCATTCATGACCAGGAAGGCATGATCATTGCGCGCGCCGGTGCGTTTGGCGCCGTCACCATCGCCACCAACATGGCAGGCCGTGGTGTTGACATCAAGCTGGGCGGTGAGATCCCCGAAAATGTCTATGCGGATGTGGTGCGTTTGCTGCGCAAACAGGGCGTGGATTCTGTCTATGAGATGACGCATGATGAAATGCGCACGGCACTGAGCGAGTTGGATCCGGCTGAGTTCGGCATCTACGCGGAAAGCGCGCAGTTCTTCCTTGATTCGATGGAAGGTGACGAGCGTGTGCGTGAATTGGGCGGTTTGCATGTGATCGGTTCGGAGCGGCATGAAGCCCGCCGCATTGACAACCAGCTGCGCGGCCGTTCTGCGCGCCAGGGCGACCCCGGCTCCTCGCGCTTCTTCCTCTCGATGGAAGATGATCTGATGCGCATTTTCGGCGGTCAGCAGGCCGAAGCTATGTTGAACCGGCTGCGCATGGATGCCAATATCCCTATTGAAATGGGTATGATCGGCAAACTGGTCGAACAATCGCAGACGCGTGTGGAAGGCGCCAACTTTGATATGCGCAAGCACCTGCTGGAATACGATGATGTGCTCAACGACCAGCGCAAACGCATCTACGAACAGCGCGACCGCGTGTTCACCAAGCCCAACCTGACCGAGGATGTGCTGGTGATGTTAGAGACCGAGATGCGCGAGCGTGTGCCGCGCGCGCTGACCGATGAAGAAGGCCCCTGGCGTTTGCTGTCGTTCCTGTCACAGATCCAGCCGACCATCACCACCGAAGCATGGGTATATCCCTCCTTCAGCCTGAGTTTGCTGGTGGACCGCCTGAACAAAACACTGGACGGCAAAGGTCACTCCTATGCTGTGTTGAAGCAGGAACTGCTGGCGATTGCCGAAGACAGTCTGAAAGCCGAAGCCGACCATCAACAGGCGGCGCTGGCAAAGCTGGTGGATGAAACCGCCGCGCGCTATGAAGCGCAGCGTGATGAACGCCTGGACGCACTGGAAACCTTCTTTGACAACCTGGATGAGCGCGAAGACCGGCAAAGTGTTGCCGCAAGCACACTGCTGGCTGAGATGGAAGAACTGCTGCACATGAGATTGCGCCTGAGCAACAGCCAGACCCAGCAACTGATCACAGAACCTGACACGGTTCGTGAAGAAATCACAACGCAGCTGGACAAGTATCTGCAAAATGTGTTCATGCGGCGTTTGACCGGCGCTTTGAACCGCCGTCTGGGTGATGTTGAGCTTGCAGCCGACGAGAGCGGCGAGATGGATTTTGACGCCATGCTGGCATCCATCCAGCAATCCGCGCTGGACACGTTCAACCAGCATGCAGAGCGTCTGCTGGGCGAGAACGGCGCAGTGGCGCGCGATTGCGATCAGTTGTTCAGCCGTCTGGCAGAGGAATCATTCGCCGAGCGTGGATTGGTGAACTATCTGCTGATGATGCGCACCGGCCAGCGTATGTCGTTTGACAGCCGCAGCCACAAGCGCGTCACCCAGCAATACACGCGCATGCAATATGCCTTCCTCAGCGCGCAGATGATCGCGGATACTGACGCGGAAAACCTGACCAACAAGGTGCTGACGCATTTGACACGCGGTATCGAGGTGCAGGAACGCATCTGGGGACGGGTCGAATGGACGCAGTTCGTGCAGGCACAGGCAGTGCTCGCACAGATGGACAAACGGCGGCGGGCAGCCCTGCAGGAATATTTTGGCGAAGATTGGTTCCAGGCGCATGCCGGCATGCAGGCGGGCGAATTCGGTGAAGAAGAAGCCGAACAGATCGAAGCTGTTTTGGGTAAATTCCTGTTGAACGAAGTCTATCGGCGTCTGCTGCTTGGGGCGATCACGGATGAGTGGGTTGATTATTTGACCAAGATGGAAGCCCTGCGTGTGCAGGTGATGATGGAATCCTATGGGCAGCGCAACCCGCTGCTGGCGTATAAGAACCAGGCAATCGACCTGTTCCGCGCGCTGCTGAGCGATATCCGCATGCGCGTGATCTCCAACATGTTTTCGGCGCGCCCGGTGCGCGGGCAGGCGGCAGCGGTGGAACGTCCGGCGGTGCAGGCCAGCCAGCCGGCGCAGAAAATCCAGGCGCAGCCTCAGAAGCAATCCTCTGGCCGCCGACGGCACAAGAAACGCTAAATGAAGGCGTGCATCAGTCCGCCAAAGCCGTTTTTAACGGCTGGTTTGTGCATTTTTAATGTAAAAATCATGTAAGAACAGCCATTTCTCTATTGACGCTCTAATACTGGTTGCATACACTATTAAGCATGGAATATCGTGATTACTATAAAGTTTTAGGCGTAGATAGAAAAGCCACCCAGGACGAGATCAAGTCTGCTTATCGTAAGCTGGCGATGAAGTATCACCCTGACCGCAATCAGGGCGACAGCACCGCGGAAAATAAGTTCAAGGACATCAACGAAGCCTATCAGGTGTTGAGCAACGAGGAAAACCGCCAGAAGTATGACCAGCTGGGCAGTTCTTATAAAGACTGGAAACAGCATGGCGGACAGGGCGATTTCAACTGGGGCGATTGGATGCGTCAGGCCAACAGCGCTGGCGGCGGCCGCCCGCAATACACCTATCAGACCAATGTCGGCGATATGGGTGCGTTTTCTGATTTCTTTACGCGCATATTCGGCGCCGGGTTTGCCGGGGGCAACGACCCCTTTGCGGACATGTTCATGCAGGGCAACCCGCAGCAGGCGCAATATGCCATGCCGCCCATCGACCAGCCCATCGAGATTTCGCTGGCAGAAGCTTATTACGGCACTGAACGCGCCTTCATGGTGGGCAACCGCCGCATCAATGTGAAGATCCCGCGCGGTGCCAAAACCGGCACCAAGGTGCGGGTGGCAGGTGCCGGCCCCAACGGACGCGATATTTACCTGCTGGTTACGGTGCTGGATGACGCGGTGTTTGAGCGCGATGGAAATGATCTTACCCGTGATATTGAAGTCGATCTGTATACCGCCATTTTGGGCGGCAGCGAAACGGTCAAGACCATGGATGGCACGGTTGAGTTGAAGATCCCTGCCGGCACCCAGCCGGGCAGCAAGATCCGCCTGAAAGGCAAGGGCATGCCGAAGTTGAAGCACAATGACCAATACGGTGATCTGTATGCGCGCGTCCAGGTGACGTTGCCCAGGCAGCTGACCGCACACCAGAAGAAATTGTTTGAAGAATTGCGCGACGGTTCTGCCTGAACTGCGTAAATAATGCAATCCAAACTTGTGATTGCAAGGAGAAAAATAATGAACAGGAATGGAAAGATTCGTAAAGTGTTGTTTTTGGGGTTAACTGCTGTCACGCTGATGGCGTGCAGCCTGAGCGCTCTGCCGTTTTTGATCGATTCAAGCGTGGTGGAACGCGAAGAAGCGATCAGGGTAGAGGAACTGGGTGAGGAGGTAGTGGAAGAACAGGGGTTAACCCCAACTGAACAGACCCAGCAGCAGATCATCATTGAGTCAATCCCGGGCGGTCTGGCAGACATATATGATGCTGTGGTGCCGGGCGTGGTCTATATTCAGGTGTTCTCACAATTCGGCTCCGGTTCCGGCAGCGGTTTTGTGGTTGACAAAGAAGGCCACATCGTGACCAATTACCATGTGGTGCAGGGGGCAGACACCATCCAGGTAGATTTTAAATCCGGACTGAAGGTATATGCCGAAGTGGTCGGTTTGGATGATGATGCCGACCTGGCCGTGCTTAAGGTGGATGTGCCCGCGGAGGAATTGTTTCCATTGACACTGGGCAGCTCTGCTGACCTGCGCGTGGGTGAAGGCGTGATCGCTATCGGTAATCCCTACGGGCTGGTGGGCACCATCACCTATGGCATTGTTTCTGCCAAGGGGCGCACGCTGGAATCGCTGCGCCAGGCAGATTCGGGTGCTTTTTTCACCACCGGTGACATCATTCAGACGGATGCCAACATCAACCCGGGCAACTCGGGCGGACCGCTGTTGAACCTGCGCGGCGAGGTGGTGGGCGTCAACCGTGCCATCCGCACGGCGGGTGCCACCAACTTTGGCGAACCGATTAACACCGGCATCGGCTTCGCCATCTCCATCGACATTGTCAAACGGGTGGTGCCGGCGTTGATCAGCGAGGGTTTCTTTGAATCACCTTACATCGGTGTGAGCGCATTGGAAAGCCTGAACCTGCTGCAGCAGGAACTGCTGGGGATCACACACAACAATGGCGCTTATATCACCAATGTGGTGCCGGGCAGCCCGGCTGATATCGCTGGTTTAATCGGCGGCAGCAACCAGCCAGTGGAATATCAGGGAGAGACCTTCACCATGCCAGTGGGCGGTGACCTGATCATCGCCATCGACGGCGAGCCGGTGAATGTGTTCGGCGACTTGCTGAGTTACCTGCTGTTGAACAAATCACCGGGTGACACCGTCACCATGACCGTGGTGCGCGGCGGCGAGGAGATTGACATCGAATTGACCCTGGGCAGCCGCGGCGACGTAAGCCAGCAGTAAAAAATAAAAAATCATTATTAGGAGAGGTTGACATTGAAACCAACCTCTCTTTTTTACGTATATTGATAGTGAAGAATGTGAAAAATCAGGAGAATGAATGATGAAAGTTGTCATTGTCACAGGGGCCAACCAGGGTATTGGTTACGCGATGACGCAGCAGCTGTTGGTTGATGGTTATCGCGTCGCAGTATTCGACATAGAAGATGATCAGTTGAAGGCTTTGAAAGAGCAATACCCTGATTCCTTACGTGTGTATGTGTGTGATGTGACTGACCGCGAACAGGTCAACGCAGCGGTCGCCGATGTGGCCGGGCAGTGGGGTGGTGTCGATGTGCTGGTCAATAACGCCGTTCTGGCGGTGTTTGAGCCGTTCGAAACGCGCTCGTTGGAAAAGACCCGCCGGGAGTTCGAGGTGAATTACTTTGGCGCACTGCACATGATTCATGCCGTGCTGCCGCAGATGAAAAAGCAACAGGGCGGCATCATCCACAATGTCAGCTCGGGTGTGGGTATCACCGGTTTTCCGGGGATCTACGGCTATGCCTCCACCAAAGGGGCATTGGAATCGTTGACACGCACCCTGGCGCTGGAGATTAAAACCTATGGCATCACGGTGAATTTGATGCACCCGCCGCTGACCAACACCCGCTCCGCCTCGCCGCTGGGTGTGCCTGTGCAAGTCATGGACGATCCGCAAAAAGTGGGCAGCAAACTGGCAAAACAGATTCTATCGACCAGAGGGGTGATCGTGCCTGACTTTCGCTCACGGGTGTATATATTTCTGGCGTATCGCTTTCCGCGTTTACTGGGCGGTTTCTTCGCCAGTATGACGGAGAAGGCATTGCAGGAGCAGGCGCAGCAAGAGGAATCATCTTAACAATTCAGCCGAACCTATGTGAAGGGTGTCCATTTTCACACATCCGACCTGTGGCTGCCGCTGGTGGCCATCCTCATCAATGTCGGACTGATCCTTTTCGAACGGGGCGTTATCCGTTGATTCTTCCTGATTAAAAAAAATTGGTGGTAAGATTTGACAAGGTGCTATTTGCCGGTTTGATGTGGCGTCGAGAAAGTCAAGGACAATTGACTTTTCGTCTGTGCGGGTCTAAGGCTGTCGGAGGAGTATTTGATGAATATCATTGAAGTTAACCAGTTGACAAAATACTATGGCAAAGCCAGGGGCATTGTCGATGTTTCGTTTTCGGTTGGTGAAGGTGAGATTTTTGGTTTCATTGGGCCCAACGGCGCAGGAAAATCCACTACCATCCGCTTATTTCTCTCGCTGATTTATCCAACCAGTGGTCAGGCGAAAATCTTCGGCAAAGATTGCATTGAATTCGGCGCTGAAATCCGCCAGGAAATCGGTTACCTGCCTTCGGAAGTGTTCTACTATGAAGGCATGAAGGTGATTGACCTGCTGAAATATTCAGGCAGTTTCTATAAAAAAGAAACCACCCAAAGAATGTATGAACTGGCGGAGATCATGGAACTCGACCTGAAGCGCCGCATCGATGACCTTTCCTATGGCAACAAGAAGAAGGTCGGCATCGTGCAGGGCTTGCTCCATCAGCCCAAACTGATCATTCTGGATGAACCTACCAGCGGGCTGGATCCGTTGATGCAGCAAAAATTCTTCAATCTCATTCGTGACGAGCACAAACGCGGCGCTACGGTTTTCTTCTCTTCCCATATTTT
>OMKS01002192.1_pt1 | contig 16529 bp, 14 predicted proteins | sample 1674721 | NCBI WGS metagenome assembly OMKS01 (sample SAMN06264996, study PRJEB25208) | sediment metagenome | isolation source: hot spring sediment | place: USA: California | collected 2014-09-02
AAGCAGAAGACGGCATACGAGATCTAGTACGGTCTCGTGGGCTCGGAGATGTGTATAAGAGACAGGGGTGATCCTATCACCTTGGTTTTGTCCACGGTGTGCCTTCCTTCCAGCGAATGACCGCATCGCCGGGCATCCCTGGTTTCAGAAGACGTTCGGGGTTTTCAACCGAGACCTCCACCCCAAATACAAGTTTGACACGCTCCTCCCTGGTCTCCACAGCTTTGGGTGTGAATTCAGCCTGTTCGTATATCTTTGTTATATTTCCCTTAAATGCCTTATCAGGAAAGGCATCCACAAATACCCTTACCTCGTTTCCGAGCCTTATTTTCCCTATGTCAGGCTCAGGGATATATACTTTTAAATATAGCTTATCCATATCTACCATCACATAGAGCGGTGTGCCTGGATTGACTATTTCACCAACTTCAACCGGTCGTGAAAGGATGGTCCCGTCTGCTGGGGCGTAAATCTTTGTTTCTTGCAGGTCGGCATATACTTCCTGCATTCTGGCTACGGCTGCCTTGTAATTTGCCTCCGCACCCTGGAGGTGACTTCTCTTTATATTCACTATATCCTTTGCGGCCAGGGCCGCCTCTAAATTCGCCTCTGCCCTTTGGAGTTCCTTTTCTGCGACATTTACATCGGCAAGGCTGGTCTCGTGGTTCATCCTGACCCGGTCAAAATCGCTGGCAGAAACAAGCTGTTCCTGGAAAAGTGAAGAGTAGCGCTCAAAATCTCTCCTGGTTTTCTCCAGGACAGCCCTCGTCTTCTCAAGCTGCGCCCTGGCCGCCTTCACAGCAGCCTCGGCTGCATTAATAGCGGCAGCGGCATCTTTTATGGTGAATCCCAGGTCCACCGTAGCCTGTTCTACCTGGGCCTTTGAAAGGGAGACACTTTCTCTGGCATTTAAATACCGGGCCTCAAGCTGATCCGAGACAATCTCTGCCAGAAGCTGGCCTCTCTTCACGGTATCACTCTCATCCACAAGGGGCGATTTTACTCGTCCCTGAATTTTCGGGGCTATGGTTACCTCCCTTCCTTCAATCCTTCCACTGGCCACAATCAGTCCCTCAGGGATTTTTTGCCTTATCTGATCCCATATGAACCAGGACAGAGAGAGTACAGCTATCGATACCGCGATGATAATTAATGTCTGTCTGAGTGTTGGTTTTTTCATAGTTTCCTCGGTCGTTGTAAGGATTACAACCTTCCCGAACGTAAGATCCCTATCAGTAACCATATACCCAGGATGCAGGCCAGGAGGAAACCGGCGAGGCCAAGGAGAGGGTAGCCAAACAGCCTGGGGCCAAAACCTGTTTGAAATATAAGGGACGACCCAATAATAAGGGCGGCAATCACTACCGCAAAACTCAGGCGATTACTGGAGCGGTCCAGTTCCCTGATAAATTTCTCCAGCCCCCGGTGCTGAAATTGGATGGTTAATTCGTCTTTTTTAACTTTGGAGAGGATTTCCCCTGCATCAGAGGGCAACTTTTTTAGGAAGACAGCAGCCTCCCTAACCGTCTTGGATACTTCTTTTAACCATCTGGAGGGTTCCATCCGCCGGATAAGAAGTTCCCGGGCATAGGGCCTGGCATGTTCGACGATGTTGAATTCAGGGTAAAGCATTCTCCCTACACCCTCGTTTATTACCAGGGCTTTAATCATCATTACCATGTCCGAGGGGAGCCGGAGCCTGTAACGGCGGATGATATCCATGAGTTCGTCCATAATAACGCCGATATTCAATTCCTTGAGTGGGACTTCATAGTAACGCTCCAGAAAGTCGGATAACTCCAGTCTAAAATTAATGCGGTCGATGGGTTCCGGTGTAAGGCCGATGGCCAGGAGGGCATCTACCAACGAGTCCACATCCTTATCCACAACGGCCATCAATATAGTAGCCATCTGGTGGGCGGTCTCCTCATCGAGCATCCCTATCATGCCGAAGTCCACGGGCGCAATCACGTTATTTTCAAGGACAAAGAGATTCCCGGGGTGGGGATCAGCATGGAAAAAACGGCACTCAAAGACCTCCTTGAGGATAAGGTCGGCTCCATTAATGGCGATGGTTTTACGGTCCAGCCCGGCTGCCTGTAATTGTTCCAGATCTGATATCTTGATGCCATGGATGTATTCCATGGTCACGACCTTAGGGGCAGTCAACTCCCGGTAAACCCTGGGAATGTAAACGGTCTCATCACCGGCAAAGTATTTCCTGGCCCTGTCGATATTACGGCCTTCCCTCACGAAATCCAGTTCTCGCCGGATCGTCCGGGCAAATTCATCTATAATCCTGACCGGCTCATAATGTCTGGTTTCCGGCAGACGCTGTTCGGCCAACGTGGCCAGGTCATACAGGATGCGGATATCTGTCTCAATAGTGCTTTCAATACCCGGCCTCTGGACCTTAACCGCTACCTCATCCCCGTCCCTTGTTTTGGCCCTGTGCACCTGTGAAAGAGAGGCGGCCGCCACGGGCGTCTCTTCGAAGCTTTCAAAAAGTTCAGCCAGTGGACGGCCCAGTTGGGATTCTATAATATCTTTAGCGGCCCCAAAGGGGAAGGGGGGCACTTTGTCCTGAAGCTTGCTAAATTCCCGGATAAAGTCCAGTGGAAGGAGGTCCGGCCGGCTGCTCAATATCTGCCCGAGTTTGATAAAGGTCGGGCCCAGTTCCTCAAAGGCCAGTCGCAGCCGCTCCGGAGTAGAAAGGGGCCCGACCTCCTCCCGCTCTTTTCTTAACAGCCTCCTTCGCCACGGTACATAGTACCTGGCCTTCAGTCGATCCAGAAGGTCTCCGAATCCATACCGGATAAAAATAGTGGCAATGTGGCCATATCGCTTCAGGTCCTGATAGGTCTCACGAACCTTAAAGATGGACATGCCCTTACTCTGTCTCTTTCTTCTCTCCGGCCGGAGATATCTTTTTTTCTATGTCCTCCAGTCTGTTTGATATCTCCTCCAGATCCTTTTTGGTAGGCAGCCCCAGATCGGTTATTACCTTTTGCACAGACCCGGTTATCTTTCCGATCAATTCCTTTTCCTGTTTTTCAGCCTCCTTGAGCAGCTTATCCACAATTTTAAATCTTTCTTCCCGGGCCACCTCTCCCCGTTTGATGAGGTCATCAACCAGCTCCTCTGCCTTTTCTTTGGTGAGGCTGATCACGCCTAGCCCCAACAGCATTGCCTTCTTGATAATGTCCATTGTTTTCCTCCTTTCCTAAAAGCGTTCCTTTATCTTTCGAATGGCCTCTCGAAGCTCACCCTTCACCTTCTCCGTAGCCTCTTTGGTGCTTTCCTTAGCCGTTTCCAGGGCGTGTTCCAAACCTTTCACGGCCCCGGCCGCAGCATCTTTGAGAAGGCCTTTGGTCTTATCTCCGGCCTCACTTATAGCCTCTATCGCCCCGGTTGCGGCGCTGTGAGCCACCTCGGCCAGTTTGCCACCGGCCTTTTCTACCGCTTCCACCGCTCCCTTGACCGCCTCTTCAGTAAGCTTCTTGATGTTCTCTCCTGTTACCTCGGTCTTTTCCAGGGCAGTGGCGACAGTTTCCTTCACCTTTTGCCGTACCGTTTTTGGAACTTCTTTCCCCTTTTTGATGACTTCTTCCACATCTTCTTTGATTTTTTCGATTATTTTCCCTGCCATTTTCATGACCTCCGGTTATTTTTTTAGGCCTTTTTCTTCTGCTTTCCTTTTTAATATTTCACCGGCCTCCTTAACTTTCCCACCGGCTTGCTTAAAGGCCTCCTCTGCTTTTTGGGATAGCTTTTTGCCCGTATCTATTAGTTTCTGTCCTTCTTCTTTCAAAAAGCGAGATGCATCTGAAAACTTTTTCTTTGATATCTCTTCACTTTTTTCAACCAGCCGCTCCCCCTGGGTGATTAAATGCTCTCCCTCTTTTTTCAGGTCTCTTCCCAGTGCCCTGCTTTTTTCATCTGCCTTGGCCAACAGCTCTTCTCCTTCCCTGACCAAGGATTCTCCATGTTTCTTGATCTTTTCCCCAGCCTCTTTTGCAGTCTGGATTAGGTCGTCCAATTTCCCCTTTTCCTGGGGATAGCCTGGGAAGGCGAAAAGACCAATCAGCAAAATGGATACACAGCATGAAATAACCATTCTCTTTTTCATGATCAAAACCTCCATCTAATGATCTCACGGTAAATGGCATTCCTTACTACTTAACACGATACACGCTATGTTGCTCAGTGAATAGGCATCACCCCCTTTTTTTACCTTTATCTCGGCGTTAGACCACCTCTGAACTTTGGGAACGTTGATTCATAGCGTGCTTTCGTCTTTACAAGTCTGGGTAAGTGTTGAGGAACCAAAACAGGGTAATCGTCGGCGCAGGGTATGCGAAACCCGGCTAACAATCGCCCACCGGAGCAGGGAAGAGCGGGGGCTATACCCACAACATGTCATCAGACAACCCAGACTGTAAATTTTTTCCCTCCATAAACAACCGCATGACCGACCCGGCCCATGAAAAACGCTTCAACTTTTGAAAGGCCCCTTCGCCCGACAACAATTGTGCCGTAGCCCCCGTCCTCTGCTTCCTTGACAATGGCATCGGATCGGCTGAGTACACCGGAAATTATTTTTTCAGATATTTTTTCAGATTCAAACCCGGATGCCATAAGCATGTCTTTTATAACCTGAAACAGTCGCACCACTTTTAATTTAAAAGCTTCAATGCAGGTATCAGACACTTTAACTTCGGGAAGTTCCGGCTTATTAACTTCAGAAAGTTCAAAATTTATAGCCCCCAAGCCTGGAATTGCATGAAAAATACAGACCTCATACCCATGGCCGCCTAACAATGAGGCGACAAATTCAACCGCTTTCATCGAAGCAGGTGACGCATCCACGGCCAATAAAATTTTCTTGACGGGAGGGGCCTGCCCCACGATTATCATTGGGATAAATGTTAAAGATTGTAACAGCTTGACAGCAACGCTGCCAACTATGATATTTTTCAGTGCACCCATCCCCCGCCTTCTCAGGACGACTGCTCTGTAACCCTTTCTCGCTTCATCTATTATGTCCCGGGCGAGCCCTCTTTCTAAGCAATGAAATTTGATCTCAATTGACTGTTCCGAAAATCCGCCTGTGATCAAAATTTTTTTCGCCTGTTCCAGATACGCCCGTATTTTTCTTTCCTCCTCCATTTCCCGATTTCTCAATTGATGGACGGCGTTTGCGCAAGTTGGATCCTTCTCCAACTCCCGATATTCTTCCGGTATGCCACTGAAGACATGAAACAGCACAATCCGCGTATTCTCATCAACGGGCATAAAATCCTTTACATAGTTAACCGTTTGTATGGTTCGTTCGGAACCATCAACCAATACCAGCAATTTTTTTTGAATTGTCATGCTCCCTCCTCCAAGCTTAGAGCGGTAAATCGCTGTCTATGCACCATGTCATCACAGCCCTTTTAAACTGAAATGAACAGAGCGCATCCTGCTGGAAACTATTCACCGCCTCCCCCCAATACCGCGTAAAGCCGCACCTGATTGGCGAGTTTGGCCAGGCGGAGCGAGATAAGCCCCTGTTGTGCGGCATAAAGGGATCGCTGCGCATCAAGGACGCCCAGGTAGCTGTCAATCCCCTTTGAATAGCGTTTTTCTGAGAGGCGATAGGTATCTGCAACGGCATTTGTCAGGGATTGCTGGGCAAACACCTGCTGATCCACCGTGCCTTGCACGGCAAGAGCATCGGCCACTTCCCTGAAGGCGGTCTGGATCGTCTTTTCATACTGGGCCAGGGCAATTTCCCGTTCAGCCTTGCTGATCCTGTACGCGGCCCAGGTTCGGGCATCGAAAATCGGTACGGCGATCTGCGGGGCGAAGCTCCACGTGCCGGACCCGGAGCCGAAAAGACCGGACAGCTCGTCGCTGGCCGTCCCGACCGATGTAGTCAAAGAAATGCGCGGGAAAAAAGCGGCCCGGGCCGCGCCGATAAAGGCATACGCCCCTTTGAGCCGATGTTCCGCCGCAATAATGTCCGGCCGGTTCAAAAGCGCCTCGGAGGACAGGCCTGCAAAAATTTCTTTGGGCGGATTAACGCTTGCCAGGTCCGCCGGCAAGATATCTTCCGGCACCGGAGAGCCGGCCAGAAGGTTTAACGCATTTTGGTCCTGGGCCGCCATTTGCTTGAAGCGGGCGACATCTCCCCGGGCGGTATCTACCTGGGTTTGTGCTCGGCGCAGATCCAATTCGTTGGCGAGCCCGACTTCGTATTGCCGCTGGATTAAATTATAGATTCCCTGCTGCGTTTCAAGGGTGGACCGGGCCAGTTTGAGATTTTCCAGGTCAGCGGCAAGAGTCAGGTACACCCTTGCGACCTCGGACACCAATGCGATCTGTGCGCCGCGGCGGGCCTCATCCGTGGCCAGGTATTCTTCCAATGCCTGTTCTTTCAGGCTGCGGATACGGCCGAAAAAATCGATTTCCCAGGAAGCGATACCCAGATCAACACTGTATTGTTCAATTGTCCTCGAATCGCCGGGGCTTAAAAGGTCGGCGGAAAGGCGCTGTTTGCCTCCCGCCCCCACCGCATTGACCGCCGGGAAGAGTTCAGCCCGTTGAATACCATACAGCGCGCGTGTCCTTTCCACATTCAGGACGGCAAGCCGCAAATCCCGGTTGTTGTTTAGAGCCGTCTCGATAATCTGTTGAAGCTTTGGGTCGGTGAAAAATTCCTGCCGGCTCAGTTCCCGGACGGTCGGTGCTTCGGCTATGGCCTGCGTGTCTTTGTAGGCCGGGCCTTGTGGCCATTCTGCCGGAATCGGCGCCAAGGGCTGTGTGTATTTCGGGGCCAAGGAACAGCCGCCCAGAAGAACCAGCAGTCCCCAAAATACTATTTGTCTTCTCATGTTAACTCACCTCCTGGGGGCCGGTGGATGCAATAGAGTGTTCAGGGGGTTGCCCTCTTTGTTTCCTTTTGAATATGTTGGATACAAGGACAAAGAACAGTGGAATAAAAATGAGATCGATGAATGTGGCGGAGAGCATTCCACCACAAACGGCGGTGCCGATGGCGTTCATTGCGCCGGCGCCGGCGCCGGTGGCAATGGCCAGCGGCAGGACCCCGAAAAAGAAAGCCAGGGAGGTCATGATGACGGGTCGGAATCGTGTTTTTACGGCTCCAAGGGTTGCATCGATAAGGCTGTCGCCACGTCCCATCCGTTCCTTTATAAACTGAATGATCAGGATGGCATTTTTTGTCGAAAGGCCGAGGGTGGTAAGGAATCCGATCTGGAAGTAGACATCGTTGGGCAGCCCCCGAAATGAAGTGGCCAGTATCGCGCCTAATACACCCAGCGGCAGCATCAACAGATTGACAAAAGGGATGGTCCAGCTTTCATACAGGGCGGCCACACAAAGGAAGATTACGAAAATGGAAAAGGCGTACAGGATAGGCCCTTGAGCCGTTGCCATCCGCTCCTGGTAGGACAGCCCGGTCCAGTCAAAGCCGATCCCCTGGGGTAGCTTTGCTGCGATCTCTTCCATGGCGGCCATCCCCTCGCCGGTACTCCTGCCCGGGGCCGGTTCGCCCCAGATGTTGATGGAAGGAAAGGCGTTGTAGCGCTCCAGCTTGGGAGAACCCTGAGCCCACCGGCAGGAGGCAAAGGAAGAGAAGGGCGCCATCCTGCCCACGCTGTTCCGCACATAGAGTTTTTCCAGATCCTGCGGCAGCATGCGATAGGGGGCATCCGCCTGGGCAAAGACCTTTTTGACCCGACCGGCCTGGATAAAGTCGTTGACATAGGCGCTGCCAAACGCCGCCGCAATGGTGTTGTGAATGGAACTGATGGAAACCCCCAGCGCGCCGGCCTTGTCCCAATCCACGTCGATGTGGTATTCGGGCACATCTTCCATGCCGTTGGGTCGAACCCTGACCAGTCGTGGATCCTGGGCCGCCATGCCGAGGAGCTGGTTACGGGCCGCCATGAGTTTTTCGTGGCCCAGGCCGCCACGGTCCTGCAACTGAAAATCAAACCCGGTGGCCATCCCCAGTTCGATGACCGGCGGCGGCGGGAAGGCGAACACCATGGCGCCTTTTATCTGTGAAAATGCCCCCATGGCCCTGCCGGCGATGGCCTTGACCTTCAGGTCCGGCCGCCGGCGCAGCTTCCAGTCTTTGAGCTTGACAAATCCCAGGGCCATATTCTGTCCCTGGCCGCCAAAACTGATCCCGGCGACAGCCATGACGGATTCCACCCCGTCTTTCTCATGCTCCAGAAAATGGTCCCTTACCCTGTTCATGACTTTTTCAGTCTGCTCAAGGGTGGAACCCGACGGCAGCATGGCCTGGACCAGCAGGATGCCCTGGTCCTCATCCGGGATATAGGATGTGGGCATCCGATGAAAGAGGAATCCCACCGCCGTCACAATCAAAAGGTATATCATCACGTATCGCGCCGTTCTTGAAAAGGAGCGGCCGACGACTCCCACATAGAGGGCTCTGATCCGAGCAAAGACCCGATCAAACCATCTAAAAAAGGGGCGCAGGAAAAAGATCGCATTATCCGCTGGTTCATGCCCGGCAGGTATCGGTTTAAGGAACGACGCACAGAGGACCGGGGTCAGGATCAGGGCCACGACCACCGAAAGAAGCATTGCAGCGATGACGGTCACGGAAAACTGGCGGTAGAGAACCCCGGTGGAGCCCTGAAAGAAGGCCATGGGGCCGAAGACCGCCGAGAGCACCAGGCCGATGCCGATCAGGGCGCTGGTGATCTCGCCCATGGACTTGGCCGTGGCCTCCCTGGGCGAAAGGCCCTCCTCGGCCATGATCCGCTCCACGTTCTCCACCACCACGATGGCGTCGTCCACCAATAGCCCGATGGCCAGCACCATGGCGAACATGGTCAGCATGTTGATGGAGAAGCCGAAAGCCCCCAGAACCGCGAAGGCCCCCAACAGCACCACCGGCACGGCGATGGTGGGGATAAGGGTGGCCCGGATATTACCCATGAAAAGATACATGATCACAAAGACCAGCAGGACCGCTTCAAAAAGGGTCTTGACCACCTCATCGATGGCCACCTTGGTAAATGGGGTGGTGTCGTAGGGATAAATCACCTTCATGCCGGGGGGGAAGTAGCGGCTCATCTGCTCCAGTTTCTGCTTGACGGCTTGGGCCGTATCCAGGGCATTGGCGCCGGCAGCCTGACGGATGGCCATGGCTGCGGAGGGTTTGCCGTTATAGTTGGCCATGATATCGGAGCGCTCGGTTCCCAGTTCCGTCCGGCCGATGTCCCTGATCCGGACCACCGAACCGTCCGGATTGATACGGATGGGGATGGCGGCGAATTCCTCCGGGGTCTGGAGCAGATGCTGAACGATAATGGCGGTGTTCAGGCGCTGCCCCTCTACGGCCGGCGTCCCGCCTAACTGACCGGCGGAGACCTCGACGTTGTAGGCCCTGAGCGCCAGGATGACATCCTCCATGGTCAGGTGATAGTTGGTCAGCTTGTCGGGGTTGACCCAGACCCGCATGGCATATTGGGTGCCGAAATTCTCGACTTCGCCCACCCCCGGCACCCGGGACAGGATCTTTTCCAGATTCGACTGGGCGTAGTCCCGCAGGTCGTCGCCGCTCATGCTGCCGTCTTCCGAGATCAGCCCGACGATCATCAGGTAATTTCTGGTGGATTTGCTGACCTTGACGCCGGAGCGCTGCACCACATCGGGAAGGCTGGCCATGGCGAGCTGCAGCTTGTTCTGCACCTTGGACCAGGCGATATCCGGATCTGTTCCCGGGGCGAAGGTCATCTCGACGCGGGCGGCGCCGGACGAAGAACTGGTGCCGGAGAGGTAAAGCATATCGTCCAGACCGGTCATCTTCTGCTCAATGATCTGGGTCACGGTGTTTTCTACCGTCTCCGCCGAGGCCCCGGGGAAAAAGGCATCGATGGCGATGGCCGGCGGGGCGATGGGGGGATACTGAGCGATGGGCATGTTGTATATTGCCAACCCGCCGGCCGCCATAATGATGATAGCGATGACCCAGGCGAAGACCGGACGATCCAGAAAGAAGTTAGATAACATCACACGTCTCCATCACTTCGATTTTGCGGCCGGTTGGGCCGTACGCGCGGGGTCCGCAACTTCTTTCCGGCCTGCGTCAAAAGGAACCGCCTTCACGGCAGCGCCGGGCTGCGCTTTTTGCATACCCTCGACGATCACACGCTCGTTGGGTGCAAGCCCTGCTGAGACGAGCCATTGGTCGCCGATGGCCCGGTCGAGAGTGAGCATCCTCTGCCCAACCTTTCCCTCGCCGTCCACGATCAGCGCGAAGGGGTTTCCCTTTGGATCGCGTGACACGGCCTGCTGAGGAATCAGGATGGCCCGTTCATTGACGCCTTCTTTCACCACCGCCCGGACGAACATGCCCGGCAGGAGAACGCCTTTTGGATTGCGAAAGACAACCCGCAGGATGACGGACCCGGTAGTAGGGTCCACCGAGACATCGCGAAACTGAAGCGTTCCCTCCAGGGGATACATTGTGCCGTCTTCCAGGATGAGCTTGACCTTGTCCTGGCGCGTTCCGTTTTGATTGAGGCGGCCGTCCTCCAGGCAGCGCCTCAATCGCTGCAGTTCGGTGGTGGATTGGGCCACATCCACGTAAATGGGGTCCAGTTGTTGAATGGTTGCCAGGGCTAGTGGCTGATGCGCCGTCACCAGCGCCCCATCCGTTACGTTGGATCTGCCGATGCGGCCGGAGATGGGGGCGATGACGCGGGTGTAGCCCAGATTGATACGGGCCGTCTCTACGGTCGCCTTCCAATACTGAATATCAGCCTCGGCCTGCTTCAGGGCAGCCGAGGCATCGTCGTAGTCTTGCTGGCTTACTGCCTTGTCGGCGAGCAAGTCCCTGTAGCGATCAACCCTCAAACGAATCGAGGGCGTATTGGCCTCGGCTCTGCCGAGGGCGGCCTTGGCATTGTCGAGCGCCGCCTGAAAGGGGGCGGGATCGATCTGGTAAAGCACCTGTCCGGCTTTGACATCGGAACCTTCCCTGAACAGACGTTTCTGGATGAGGCCGCTGACCTGGGGCCGGATTTCCGCGATGAGATAGGCGGATGTGCGGCCCGGCAATTCGGCGGTCAGCACGACCTTTCGCGGCTGGATTGTCACCGTGGCTACTTCCGGGACAGGGGGCGGCGGAGATTGCTGCCGGCGGTCGCAGCCGCCCAGCAAAAGGCCGCCTAACAGCGCCGCCAAAAGCACACTCCATTTAAGTGGTTCATAAACAGTTCCGTTGAGTTGCATCAGAGATCCTCCAAATATCGATGATGAGCGGATTGAGTTCTCAAGGCCCCATGAATAATCACGGGTCAACCAACCCCATGAAGAGCATATGACTACTGACCACTGACCACTGACTACTGACCGCTGGTTGCTGTCTTTAACAGCGTCCCTGTGGCCCGCTTCAGTCGCAAGTCTGCCAACCGATAGTTAAGTCTTGCCTCTGCCAACTGCCTTTCTGAGGTGACCAGCAGGGTGTTGGCGTCCATCACATCTATACTATTGGCCAGGCCGAACTCAAACTGCTTGGAGGTGGCATTGTAGTTATCCCTGGCAAAGGCGAGCTGGTCTTCAAGGGATTTTAGGATTTCCCTTTGGGTTATCAGATCCAGGTAGGCATTCTCAACCTCTATATTTATGGTCTTCTTTAAATCTTCATAGATGAGTTCAGATTGTCTTTGTCTGGCCTCTGCCTCTTTCACCTCCGCCCTTCTAAGCCCGCCCTCAAAGAAAGGGAAGTTTAACCTGATCCCGCCATAAGTGGTTTCTTCCAATACAAAGGTGGAGGCCGGGCTGTCCTCTTCCCTCGAATAAACCCCCTCGACAGAAACGGTTGGCCAGTAGGCCCCACGTACATATCGGACCTGCTCTTCTGCCAATTTCTTCTGGAGATCGAGAGACTTCGCCTCTGCTCGTTCAGTGACGGCCTCTTCTTTTAGCGAGACGAGAGAACGGTCTTTGAAGGTTTCGGCCTTGACACCGGACTCTTTAAGCTCGTAGTCTTCGCTTATCCCCGCCAGCCGGGCCAGCACCGCCTTTGCTAACTTGAGACTGTTTTCTGCCTTTACCCGTTCCGACCGCGCGCCGGATAACTCTGCCTCTGCCCGGAGGAGGGCGGTCTTGGTTACCTCGCCTACCTTGAGCCTTATGGAGGCGGCATCCCTGTGTGTGGTCAACCTCTCCACATTGGCCCTGGCGATCTCCGCGGCCTTTTGGGCCTTGAGGACATCGTAATAGGCCGAGGAGACTCCAAAAAGATATTCCTCTTTCGCTGCATAAAGGTCATGCCGGCTTTTTTCTATGTTTTCCTTTGATATTTTAAAGGCGGTGACTTCCCGGCCGCTTAAAGATAACGTCTGGTCGAGCCTTAACCCCCATGACGTAGAATCTTCGGGTTGGATGATGAAACCTGAGGCCGAGGTCTTGTCATCGCTATACCGCGTGTAATCCCCAAAGGCGGAAAGCCTGGGCAGCAGCACGGCAAGGGCCTTGTCTTTACCTCTTTCTGTGATATAGAGGTCTTCCTCTGATATCTTTATCCTTTCCGCGCGCTCCAGGGCAATGCGGTAAAGGTCGTCGAGTGAATAATCCCGGGCGGCGGCCGGGCTGTTAAATGTCAGAACCGCCGCCAGAAGAGTTAATACATACCCCAGGAAAGCAACCCTTGCTCTGATCATGCCGCTCTCCTTATCCCGTTTAGCATCAACCGGTAAAGAGACTCGCCGTATTTTTTTAAGTCGCTGATCTGACCAAAGAGATAATCCAGGATGGCCCCTCTCAGGCTGAAAAGTATTACTTCTGCCGTCTCTTTGCAGTTGATATCTTTAAATATTCCTTTCGCGGCCCCGTTTTTGAGTATGTCCGTGACCAGCCTTTGCTGTGAGTCAAAGAAGGTCTTTTTAAGGTTTTTTTTAAATTCCAGGTCGTACTCTTTGATGTGCATAGAGACCAGACCGGTCTTTTTAATAGCGTAATCCAGATGGTATTCTATCAAGGACTTAAGGGCAGCGAGAGGTTCCTTATCCCTGAGCATCTCGGTATGCTTCCGGAAGCTTTCCATGTGGTCACGCGTGAGTTCGAGATAAAGTTCTTCCTTATTCTGAAAATAAATGTAGATACCCCCGATACTTATACCGGCCCGCCGGGCGACCTCCCGGATAGTGGTCCCTGAGTAACCCCTTTCGGCGAAGACCTCGCCGGCCGCCTCAAGGATAATCTTTTTCGATTCAGGTGCTTTACGTCTGTTCATGCTGCTTGCGGACTGCTTCCGCCCCGGTTTTTGACGTTACATAAGGTGTAAGCGTTCAGCTGTCAGGGTATTGGCAAATTATCTTCCCGGAAGGGTGAACGCATGTTCAGGTGAACGTATGTTCACTATATATTGAAAGCCCGGGCCATTGTCAAGGGAAATCCAATCTCAAATCCACTACCTATTTTACCGGGCGCTAATTTCATGCCTCTCCTGTAGGGGCACCTTCCAGGTGCGAACGGTGTCGCGGCAAGCCTCCAGGTCGGCCGAGGACGGATGCCGCTCCTACGGGGCGTGGCGACACTCCTTTCGGCCCAATGCCTTCACCTTGCGGCCAACAACATAAAGTGGAAAGCAATTTCTTTCAAAGAGTGGAAAAATAGTTCTCACAAGTAAGGAAGACGATTTACCTTTGCTCGCAGATTATCGTCTGTATCTGTTTGTAATGATTAAAATTTTATGTATAAATAATTTTTAAAAGTATGTGGCATTTATTTTGCTGCTACGTCCCTTAAGCTTGGCCGAATAGTTAACGAAAATAAGGACCTCCGGCCAATTGCGGTCTTTTCCGCAGGGCGATATAACCTATGGACATCAACATTACCCTGATCGTGATGTTATTTATCTGCCTATTGACACATCCTATTGGACATTATAATAAACATAGTCGGATCTGGAGGACTGAATGAAGCGTATTTTTGTATGGCTCGTCATTTGGATTTTAGTATCCTCCAGTAACCTTCATGCCGGTCCTTATACCAGTTCAGCGCACGGCGATAGCGCCTATGGTGTGAGCAGGAGGGGCACATCGCAATATGGCAAGGGACATTGTGCGCATTGCCATGAACAACACGCCAGTATAGACGGGGACGAGCCGGAACCGGTGGATGGTGAGCCGTCTAAATGGTGTCTATTTGCCAATAACTTCAATACGAGCGCCATTTCAAACCCGTACTTGCAGAGGGATAATCTCTGCTTCTTTTGCCATTATTCAGGGGCCGGTTCTTTGCAAAATCAGGCCTTTAATAATTACAGTTACAGCTATACCTTTGGCGGGGCGCTAAGTCTTACAAGTCCTGATAATATCTTCGACGCATTCTATAGCCCTTCTTATCATAATCTGAAGGATATAAATGACTTCATCACCGGCGCCCGCGGCAGCCATATAAATTTTGCCGACTTTCCTGCTGACAGTAACCCATGCTCCGGCTGCCATAACGTCCATATTGCCAAGAGAAACAAAGCGTATCCGGGGAATCCTTCATATACGGCCATCTCCCGCCCTTCGCAGCATACCAGTCTCTGGGGTGATGATCCTGCGGAACGGATGAGCAGTGTCACCTACGGGACAGGTTATCAACCCCCATACTATCGGGGTTCGATCAATCTGGAGCCTGATGGCGCAAGCAGCGACCGGGCCATACAGGCAGCGAAGACTCCTGATTACGTCACATTTTGTACCGATTGCCACAACGCCACAAATACAATAGAAAGCACTACCTTAGGAAGGACGGTGAGAAAGATTGACTGGAGCTCGGCGGGTAATGTGCACGGTCAGCGAAGTAGAGATAGTGACCACTCCATGGGCGGAGGGATAATAGTGAAACCGCCTTACGATATAACTGTAAGCTCGAATTATGTTCTATCCTGTACGGACTGCCATGAGCCGCACGGCTCGCCTAATTACGGCTATCTGATACGGAAGACGGTTAATGGTGGTGTTACCGACGTAAAAGCAAACACCAATACTGATTGGAATACCCTCTGCAATAAGTGCCACACTCATTCACATTCGATGAAACCCTGTATCGACTGTCACTATCATGGTGCTGAACATATGCCTGGCAGGCCAATATTTTAAACGACCGAAGGAGGGATTTATCTCGAACACCTGTCCTCGGAAAGCTCGGCCAGATGGACACATTTAGGGCACATAATATTTCCTGAGTCGTCATAACCAAAACGGTCTGCCTTGAAGACGATATCTCCGCAATGCTGACAGAGGCCGATAATGTTTTTCTCACAATAGCCGCAGATTTTATATTGCTCTTTTGACACCGGATGGACCCAGTCGCTCAGGTCCTCACGGTCGTGGCAGATAATACAAAATTCGTTCATGTCTTACTCCCTTGCGGCAATATTTATACCAATAGTTGGGCTAATTTTAGTGACCCTACCACCTTTAGTCCTTGCTTTCAAGGCTGTTCTTTCTATGCCATAGCTCGCTCCCATCGCCAGGATAGACCCTGCGATCTTCCAGAGTGGTTGGACTTTCTACCTGTGGCCATTTATCAAGTTGAGGCTTTGCGCCTTCCCGGGTTACAGCAGAGGGGGCGGAATCTGCCATCACCGGATTTTTCCGAATATCTATACCCTCTGCGTTATGGCTGAACTCGATGGGGATGCCGTTGGGGTCAAAGGCGTAGATCGAGTGGAAAAAGCCGTGGTCGATTACCTCCGTCACCCAGACATCGGCTGCAGCGAGTCTATCTTTTGTTTCCCAGAGGTCTTCCTCGGTTTCTACGCCAAAGGAGATATGGTCGAAGACGACGGGACCGGTGACCGGCCGGCCGTGATCTTTTTCCTCAATAGGCTTAACCCCGGGCCACTCAAAAAATGCGATCAGATCGTTTTCTGAGATCTGGAAAAAGTAGTGCCTGTAGCCGGGTCGCCCCAGCCCGGCAACCAGCCTCATGCCCAGCAAGTCCCTCCAGAAACGGATGGTCTTATCCATGTCTCCGGTGACCATCGCCAGGTGATTAATTCCATTGAATTTTATCATCGTATGGCCCCCCTTAAATGGGTAAGCGTATTGTCAAAAATTAACCACAGAGAACACAGAGAATTCCTCTGTGCACTCTGTGTTTTCATGTTTTTTCCTCATTTTTCATAAAACTTTTGACATTACCTGGGTAAGAATATTTATTCCCTTATTACGATTACGTCCCATTTATTGTCTATCCTGTGATTTTAAAAAAAATATCATACAGCCAGGCAACTGATCAAGCTTATTTATTTTGACTGTTTGCTAAACGGACCAGGCGCAGCACGCAATTTTTCAACTGAAACGATTGTTGGAATATTTATAGCGTAGGGCGTTTAAGTTAAGGTATAATTATATTTTAATGGTTCCTCCGCAGAATTTGTGGGTCCGTTTTAGGTATTGATAGTGTAACCACTGTAGTATGAAGTCATAAAAAAAGCATCCTGTTCTCTTTTCTGGTATGGAGATTTGTGACAA
>OMKS01002195.1_pt1 | contig 16522 bp, 16 predicted proteins | sample 1674721 | NCBI WGS metagenome assembly OMKS01 (sample SAMN06264996, study PRJEB25208) | sediment metagenome | isolation source: hot spring sediment | place: USA: California | collected 2014-09-02
ATTATCCGCGAAGTACGGTCTGGTCGGCCTTGATGAAGAGATCGAACCTTACGACGTGACATTAAATACTATGAAGGTAGCTGAAAGAAAGGCATGGGGCGGTGAGGTCATAAAACAATTACAACGGTACGCTGATTTACAGGAGGATCACTTCATTATCCTGGCTGGAGAGCGATATCGACAGTATTTGCTTCCTCATCTAATGTACTATGAAATTCCGCTCAAGGGGCTTTCTATCGGCAAGCAATTGCAGTATCTCAATAATCAGGTGTACGGTGAGTGAGATTTGTGCTTCATTACATCGCCTTTTTCACAAACTGGAACGATTCACCTTCCCGTTTGCGATTGATAAGATTCCTCGCAATGGTATCTACATTTTATTTGAAGCGGGAGAAGCGGCTCATGGAGCAGATAGAATTGTGCGAGTTGGTACGCATACAGGAAACGCCCAACTGCGGTCAAGACTACAGCAGCATTTTGTCAAAGAGAATAAAGACCGTAGTATTTTTAGAAAGCATATTGGCCGGGCATTGTTAAATAGAGCGGGGGACCCATTTCTTCAGCAGTGGAATTGGGATCTGACAACGCGCAGAGACAAGGACGCTTATGGGAGTCTGCTAGATCGATACAAGCAAGAATTGGTCGAGAGGCAGGTTAGCGTATATATTCAAGCCAATTTTTCGTTCGTGGTTTTTGAGGTAGCCGACAAGTCCGAACGCTTGAGCCTCGAAGCAAAAATCATCTCGACAATTTCTTGGTGTGATGAGTGCAAACCGTCAATTACCTGGTTAGGTTTACATTCCCCAAAAGAGAAAATACGTCAGAGCGGTTTGTGGCTTGTGAACGAGTTGTATAAAGAGCCTTTATCGAAGCAAGAGTTTATGGCGCTCAGAAATATGATGGAGAGAGAATAATACGATGTTACTACAACCTTTACGTGAAGAACTGTGTAAACTGCACATGGAACTCCCCGCCAACGACCTGGTGAAGTGGACGGGCGGCAACGTAAGCGCGCGCGACCCGGAGACGGGTTACGTGGTCATCAAGCCCTCCGGCGTGCGCTACGAGGATTTGAAGCCGGAACACATGGTCATCGTGGACCTGGACGGCGCGATCATCGAGGGCGACCTGAAGCCGTCCTCCGATACCGCGAGCCACCTCTACATCTACCGCCAGCGGCCCGACGTGGGCGGCATCGTCCACACGCACTCGCCGTATGCGACGGCCTTCGCCGCCGTGGGCAAGCCGATCCCCGTCGTCCTGACGGCGATGGCGGACGAGTTCGGCGGGCCGATTCCCTGCGGTGACTTTGCGTTGATCGGCAGTGAGGCCATCGGCAAGGTGGTGGTGGAGAGCATCGGCTCGTCGTGCGCGGTGTTGCTGAAGAATCACGGCGTCTTCACCATTGGGCGCACTGCCGCTGCTGCCGTCAAGGCCGCCGTGATGACGGAGGACGTCGCCAAGACGGTGTGGCTGGCGCTCCAAATCGGCCAACCCGAGGAGATTGCGCCGGACGACGTCGCCAAACTGCATCACCGCTACACGCACGTCTACGGGCAGTGAATCCGATGGGCATTGATCTTTTGCCACGCCCAACGCCCTCGCCGGACGATGATCCTGCGACGCAGCTTATTGGACTGCTTGGCGAACAGACCGACAGTCCCGGCGATATGACGGTTGAGCACGACCGCTACATCGTTGAGGAAAGCCGGAATGTCCAGCCGTTCGATGTGACGCAGGAGAAAGCATGACGCCCTTCGACATCTGGATTACATCGCTCATTCGAGGCTTCTGCGACGGTCCGGCAAACGCGCTCCAGAATGGCACGGACGAACGCGCCTGGGATACGCCGCTCGTCGGCTTTGCCAACGGCGCGGATCCGATTTTCACGCAGTTCAAGACGGCGGTGGGCGACTTTCACTGGACGCCCGCGGAGATTTTCGCCCAGACGTTTCCTGATTTGGCCTTCGCCCCGGAAGACTTGACCGTTATCGTGTACATCCTGCCGCAGACGGAGGCCACCAAACGCGACCAGCGCGCACAAACCGTTTATCCCGCCGAACGCTGGGCGCGGACGCGGTTCTTCGGCGAGCACTTCAATCGCGCGCTGCGGGATCATGTAGCGGCGGTTCTCAACGCAGCGGGCTATCCCGCCGTCGCGCCGTCTTCCGCGCCGCACGCCGCAATCCACGATTCGGAGCAGTACACCTTCGCCTCGACCTGGTCGGAACGCCACGCCGCCTATGCTGCCGGATTGGGGACGTTTGGCCTGAGTGACGGCCTTATCACGCCGGTCGGGAAGGCGCATCGTGTAGGCTCGGTCGTCGCGCGGATCTCGATCCCTGCCACTGTCCGGCCTTATACCGATCATCGCGCTTATTGCCCCTGGTACACGCAGCGCGTTTGTGGTCGATGTATCCAGCGTTGCCCCGTGGGTGCGCTTTCGGCTGCGGGGCACGACAAAATCAAATGCCGCGATCACCTCGACGATACCCGCCCCCACATCCTCGAAAACTACGGCTTTGCCGGGTATGCTTGCGGTTTGTGTCAGGTTGGCGTGCCGTGTGAATCCGGCATCCCTGATGCGAACTCGCTGCTGTAGCGCGGGTTGTCAATTCGCGCTACAAAGGTGTCAACGGATTGAACGGATTTTAACGGATTTTTTTGGAACGTACTAGAAGAGGAAACATCAATTGACAGACCTGTCCCAACTTGCTATCGTCGTCGATCCTGAGCACGACAACGTCGCTGTCGCCAAGACGTTCATTCCGGCAGATACCGTCGTGTTTTGGCAAGAGACCGCGATTGCCGTGCGCGCCGGTATTTCCTCCGGGCATCGTTTTGCGCTCTACACCGTTCCGCCCGGCGAGTGGGTGCGACAGTACGGGCAACCGTTCGCCCGCTCGAAGGGACTGCATCCCGGCGACCCGGTGGACGACGCCACCGTGGAAAGCGTCGCGCCCCGGCTGGATGTGGACAACCTTATCCTCCAAACGCCGCAGTTGCCGCCGTGGGATGGCCCGTTGCCCACTTTCTATGGTTTTCAGCGCCCGGATGGCCTGGTTGGTACGCGCAACTGGGTCCTTGTCGTACCCACGAGCATGTGCTCCAGCCACGAGGCGTCGCAGATTGCGCTGCGGGCCGAAGCTACGGGCGTTTACACACGCGAGCGTTATCCCAATGTAGATGGCGTCACCGCGACCCCCCACACGGGGGGCTGTGGCTGCGCGTATCCGCTCGCGGGCGCGCCAACGCGCGGCACAATGGAAAATACGCTGCGAATTTTGGCGCAGCACGTCCGCCACCCCAACGTCGGTGCGGTGTTGATGGTCGAACTTGGCTGCGAGAAGACCGGCTTCGCCGCCTTCGACGCCTATTTCGGCGCAGACCTGGGCGCGCGTTACGGGAAACCGGTTCTGCGACTTGCCATCCAGGAGATCGGCGGGACGCAGGCTACCATCGAGCGTGGCCTGGCGCTGTTGCCCGGCTTGCTGGCCGAAGCGAACGCCATTGCGCGCCGCCCCGCGCCGCTCAGCGCGCTCTCGCTGGGCCTGGAATGTGGCGGCAGCGACGCCTTCAGCGGTTTGTCGGCGAATCCGGCGCTAGGCCAGGCGAGCGACCTGCTGGTACGGGCCGGTGGACGCAGCATCATCAGCGAAGTGCCGGAATTCTCCGGCGCGGAACATCTCTTCGCGCAGCGCGCCGTCAATCGCCAGGTCGCGGCGGACGTCTTCGCGATGATCGCTCGCTACCGGGAGTACGCTGCCCTGCGCGGACACACGTTGGAAGACAATCCCAGTCCCGGCAACAAGGCCGGCGGCCTGCTCAACATCACCATCAAGTCGCTGGGTTCGCAGGCCAAGAGCGGCAGCGCGCCGGTGCAAGGCGTGATGGAATACGGCGGCTGGGTGTGGGAAGGGGATGGCGCCTGCGCGGGCATCTATTTGCTCAATACCCCCGGCTACGATCCCCCGTCTGTCACAGGTCTGGTCGGCGCAGGCTGCCAGATCGTCTGTTTTACCACCGGACGTGGCTCTGTCTTCGGCAATGCCATCGCCCCCGTGATCAAAATCGGCACGAACGACGCTCTGTACGCGCGCATGTCCGCCAACATCGACGTCAATGCCGGCGCCATCATCCGCGGCGATGCTACCTTGCCTGACGTTGGCCGCATTATCTTCGACGAAATCGTCGCCGTCGCCTCCGGGAAGCGCACCAAAGCCGAATTGAGCGGGCACCGGGAATTTATGCTGTGGAATAATGAAGGCTTGTTGACGTAAGGCACGGAGCTAATAATGACACCTCTCATCGACGATAACGCGATTGTGCTTTTTCAAGGCGACAGCATCACCGACGCGGGGCGCAGTCGCCGGGACGACGCCGACCTGGGTTTCGGCTACGCGGCGATAGCGGCAGCGTGGTTCTCCGCGCTGTACCCGAAGAAGCGGGTGACGTTTCTCAATCGTGGCATCAGTGGCAACCGGGTGAAGGCTTTGCGCGCCCGCTGGCAGAGGGACTGCCTCGACCTCAAGCCAACATGGGTGTCGATCATGATCGGCGTCAACGACACCTGGCGGCGTTACGATAGCGGATCGCTTACTGCTACCGAGGCTTACGCACGCGACTATCGCGCTATCCTGGAAGCCACCCGTGACAGGCTGCACGCGCGCCTCATCATCCTGGAACCGTTTCTGTTGCCCGTGCCCCCGGATCGGGTCGCGTGGCGTGTGGATCTCGACCCCAAGATCGCTGTGGCGCGGGCATTGGCGCGGGAGTTCGACGCCATCTACGTCCCGTTGGATGGCCTCTTTGCGGAAGCCGCCACACGCCGCGAGCCGGCCTTCTGGCTGCCCGACGGCGTTCACCCGACGCCGGCAGGCCACGCGCTTATCGCGCAGGCGTGGCTGCGGGCGGTGAAGGCGATGTAGCCGGAGGGTGTATGCGCGTGTATCTGGCGATCAAATTCCACGAGGATTGCCGCAATCGGGAGCGTATCACCGCGATTTCATCCGCGTTAGCGCAGTGTGGATGCGAAACCTTCTGTGTGGTGCGCGATTTGGAACGTTGGGGCGAGGTACGTTTTAGCCCTGACGTCTTGATGCAGAAGTCTTTCGCCGCCATCGACGCCAGCGATGTAGTGCTCGTCGAATTGACAGAGAAGGGCGTCGGTGTGGGGATCGAGGCGGGATATGCCTTTGCCAGAAGGATTCCGGTGATTGCCATTGCCGAGGCCGGTGCAGACATCTCCGAAACGCTGCGGGGCATCTCACAGGCCACTTGCTCGTATACGACGCACGATGAACTTACCAATTTCTTGAAGCAAACGGTTTGTACTCACAGAAACCATAGCTCATCCTTGAACGAGGAGTAGGTTTAAGATATGAACACAGTCACCATCGCTTACGAGCAATTGATCGACCGTTTCATCCGGTGGGCGCAGACCGAGGACAACATCCGCGCCGCGCTCGTCATCGGCTCGCGAGCGCGGACGGATCACCCGGCGGACGAATGGTCCGATCTCGACGTCATCATCTTGGCAGACGATCCCGAACCTTATTGGGCGACTGCCGATTGGCTGCACAACGTCGGCGTTCCCTGGCTCACCTTTGTGGAGCCTTTACACGATGGGCGTGGTTTCGAGCGGCGTGTGCTGTTCGAGGGGGGACTGGATGTGGATTTTGTCCCTTCCCCGATCACGTTTTTTCGACAGATGATGGATACAGGGTTGCTGCCCGACGTTGCCGATTTGCTCCACCGGGGAGTGCGTTTTCTGGTGGACAAGGAGGGCTTCGCCGAGCGGCTTGCGGAGATTCCGCTGACGTTGTCCCCTTACCAACCACCGACGGAAGCCGAGTTCTTGAACCTGGTACACGACTTCTGGTACCACACCGTCTGGACGGCAAAAAAACTGCGGCGGGGCGAGCTGTGGACCGCCAAGTTCTGCTGTGACGGCTATCTCAAGCAGTTGCTCCGCCGGATGCTCGAATGGCACACCCGCGCGCGCCAGGGTGCGTCCGTCGATACCTGGATGAGCGGACGTTTCCTCGAAGAATGGGCCGATACGCGCGCCGTTGCGGCCTTGCCGGCAATCTTCGCGCACTATGCCGATCCGGACGTGTGGCGCGCCTTACAGGCGACGATGGAACTGTTTCGTTGGCTGGCGCTTGAAACTGCGGAAGCATTAGGATATACTTATTCGTCCTCTGGCGAAGCGCGCGCGACAGAAATTGTTGAGAAGTCGTTCGATGGATGAGACAGTGCCCGTAGGATTTGCGCTGCTCTTTGTTTGTATTTATCATTAATCTTCACGAATCATGTACTCGTCAGGATGATATTGGACAACCGCCAAGACACCAAGAGCGCCAAGTTTTTAGGACTTCTTGGCGGCCTTGGCGACTTGGCGGTAGAAAAAGCGTGTTACCAATGTGTTGAACATCCTCTTGCCCATTACAAATCTTCACGAATCAACACTAATTTTTTTTATTCGTGAAGATTGGTGCAGATTCGTGGTTTATTTTTGCAGGAGGTGCACAATGTTAACATCACGAGAACGGGTCACACTGGCGCTCAATCATCAGGAGCCGGACCGCGTCCCGCTCGATCTGGGCGGCAGTCCGGTGAGTGGGATGCACGTGAGCGTCGTCTATGCACTGCGGCAGGCGTTGGGCCTCGACGCGCCCGGCACGCCGGTGAAAGTTGTGGAGCCGTACCAGATGTTGGGCGAAATCGCGCCCGACCTGATTGTTGCGTTGGGCGTGGATGTGGTCCCGCTCGGCGCGCCCACGACGATGTTCGGCTTCAAGAACGAAGGCTGGAAGCCCTGGACGACGTTCGACGGCACGCCGGTCCTCGTCCCCGAGGGTTTCAACACCACACCGGAACCCAATGGCGACCTGCTGATGTATCCCGAGGGCGATCAATCCGTCCCGCCGAGCGGGCGGATGCCGTCCGGCGGCTGGTACTTCGACGCCATCGTCCGCCAGCCGCCCATCGATGAGGCGAACCTCAACGTCGAAGACAACCTGGAAGAATTCGCCCCCATCACCGACGATGACCTGGCTCACTTCGCGCGCGAGGCCGACCGCCTCTACACCCAGACCGACAAAGCCATCTTCGCCAACTTTGGCGGCACGGCCTTCGGCGACATCGCCCTCGTCCCTGCGACGCAGCTTAAGTATCCCAAAGGCATCCGCGACATCGAAGAGTGGTACGTCAGTACGATCGCGCGGCGCGAGTACGTGTGGGCTATCTTCGAGCGGCAGTGTGAGATCGCGCTGGCGAACCTGGAGAAGCTCTACGCCGTCGTGGGCGACCGCGTGTCCGTGGTGATGGTCACAGGCACGGATTTCGGCGCGCAGACCGGACCATTCATCTCCCCCAAGGCGTACCGCTCGCTGTATCAACCGTTTCACATTCGCGTCAACAAGTGGATTCACACGCACACGCCGTGGAAGACGTTCATTCACTCCTGTGGTTCCGTGTACGTCCTTATCCCCGACTTCATCGACGCGGGCTTCGATATCCTGAACCCGGTGCAGTGCGCGGCGGCGCACATGGACCCCACCGCGCTCAAGCAAGCGTTCGGCGACCGTATCACCTTCTGGGGTGGGGGCGTCGACACGCAAAAGACGTTGCCCTTCGGCGCGCCCGACGACGTGCGCCGCGAAGTCCGCGAGCGGTTGCGCATCTTCGCGCCGGGCGGCGGCTTCGTCTTCAACACTATTCACAACGTTCAACCACTCTCGCCGATAGAGAACGTCTTGGCGCTCTACGAAAATGTGCGAGAATACGGTCAATATCCAATCCTTTGAGACCAATAACTAAACAACTGGCCATTGACGATTAGACCAACGACTACCAGACTAATGACAAGGAGGCATCGATGACAACGCTCAATCTTCCCGTCAACCGTGAGCTTTTCGTCACCTTTCTGATCACGGCGAAACAGCACACCTACGCTGCGCAGGGTGGCGCGAGCGCGGCGGTAACGCCATCCCTGCCCGGTTCGCGCCAACTGGAATACCAGACCGGGCAACTCCTGTATCGGGACGTTTACTTTGGCAATGCTTACTTTGCCGGACAAGAGACCGTTTACTATGACACAGCGCCCGTTTGGTCGATGGTCTACGCCGGAGGTGCACTGAAAAATATACCGCGCAGAATCCGCTCAACGATGAAAATGCCACAGTTGTATGCTTTCTTGCAGGCCGTGTTACTGCACGCGCCGGCGGAACACCCCTATCGCGGCCCCGCCCTTTGGGAAGCAGCCGATTTCATCTACAGCAACGAAATCCACGGTGACCTGGAACGCTTTTGGGGCATGGAAGCCATCAGCTACCAGGATGTAGCGGTTTACCAGTTGCATTACAGTGGCGGGGTGTTGCGATAGGCTTTGACTTCGTTGCACCCTGCATTATACTTATGGCTAGTGATCCCAGAAAATACAACTCAGGCTGTGTTTTTTCGTATTAACGTAAGTTGCAGCTTTTGTGCTGCGGCGTTTAATCCTGTTTGAAAGCGCAGAACCGCCAAAAGTTGCACAGCGTAACACTTATGAGCAAAAGGAGGCTGAATGATGAGTAAGAGACCCGGTGGTCAATTGGCAACCCGCCCATTGCACTTTATCTGGATTGCGGATGCGTCTGGTTCGATGCGGGACGATGGAAAAATCCAGGCCCTCAATATGGCGATTCGTGAGGCGATTCCCCACATGCAGAAGGTCGCTTCGGAAAATCCCAATGCGCAAGTTCTGGTGCGCGCCATCAAATTTTCCAGCGGCGCGCAGTGGCACATCTCCCAACCCACGCCGGTGGAGGATTTCAAGTGGGTGGATTTGAAGGCCGATGGCGTCACCGACATGGGCAAAGCCCTCTCTATGGTGGCCGATCAGCTCAAGATCCCCCCGATGACCGACCGCGCTCTGCCGCCGGTGCTGGTGATGATCTCCGATGGACAGCCGACCGACAGCTTTGAAAAAGGCCTGCAAAAGTTGATGGACGAACCATGGGGTAAGAAGGCCGTGCGCATTGCTATCGCTATCGGCAAGGATGCCGATAATACTGTGCTGCAAAAGTTCATCGGCCACAGCGAGATCAAGCCGTTGCAGGCCAACAATCCCGAAGCGCTGGTCAACTACATCAAGTGGGTATCCACAGCCGTACTCAAGTCGGCCTCGTCGCCGGCCAGCCAGGCCGCAGCGGCTACGCCCGCGGGTGCGGCTATGCCGCCGCCGATTCCCGTCGCTGCACCGGCCGGCGCAGCGACGCCGGCTGCCCAACCTGTGGCGGTGCCGGCGGGCACGAACGTTCCGATTCCTACCGTGCCCCCGCCTCTTGACGATTCCGATATCACTGCTGACGACGTCTGGTAAGTCGTCCCGGTAAGCCTAAGGAGCGACTATGGGAAAAGCACCTCAAGGGCGCGCCAATCCGTGGCGCGTTGTCGGGCGGTCGGTCCAGGGGGCTTCGCACGCGCGGGGGGGAATACCTAACCAGGACGCGATCCTGTGGTCGCCTGATTCCGGCACTGGCCCGCCGCTTATCCTGTCGTTATCCGATGGGCATGGTAGCCCACGGAACTTTCGCAGCGATGTGGGCGCGCAAATTGCCGTGGAAGCGGTAACGAATCTGATGCGCGAGTTGCTGTTGGCGGGCCAGCCCGATCCGTCCAAGCTTTCGGCCATCAAGCGCACGGCGGAAGAACGCTTGCCAAGTGAGATCGTCCGGCGTTGGCGCGCGGCTGTGGACCGGCATCTCCAGGACAATCCAATCACCGAGGAAGAACTGGAGACCCTGGAGAAGCGACGTGATCCCAAGGCCCGACGGGCCATCGAAAGGGACCCGCAGGTAGCCTACGGCGCGACGCTTTTGAGCGTGTTGATCACGTCCGGGTTTATCCTGTACTTGCAACTGGGTGACGGTGACATCCTGACCGTGGCGGACAACGGTGAGGTGACGCGCCCTATAGCCCGCGACCCCCGGTTGATCGCCAATGAGACGACGTCGTTGTGTATGACGGATGCCTGGCGCGAGGTGCAGATCAAATTCCAGGCGCTCTACGGCCCGCATCCGGCATTGATTTTGCTTGCCACCGACGGCTATGCCAACTCGTTCGTCAACGAAGATGCCTTTCTTAAGGTCGGCACCGACATCCTGGACATCCTGCGCACCGATGGCCTTGAAGTCGTAGAGCAAAACCTCAGCGGTTGGTTGACGGATGCTTCGGAGGCCGGGAGCGGCGATGACATCACGATGGGCATCGTATTTCCGGAGGCCATTCTGGCCGCGCCCAAGCCTGCGCCCGCGCCTGTGGTGCAGACGCCAAAGCCGCGACGGAAGAGGCCGCCGCCGCGGACGGCTACGACACCGAAGGCGACATCCCGGCCAGACGATGATACTGAAGCGCAGCCGTCCATCCCGCCGGCAGAAGCTACCCCATCGAAGGAGGCGCTGCGCCCGGAGGAAGTTGCGGTTCCGGAGGAAGTGACTCAGGAAGAGGTGCAGGAAGCGCCAAAGGAGCAGGCGCGCACTCAAGATAAACCTGCTGTTCCACCTGCGGATACTGCTGAGCCGGAGGCCGCGTCGCCCACGGAGTCTGTGCCGGAGCGAGATGAACCCGCGCCGCTTGAGCCGTCATCAGATGTGCGGCCTGCCGGGCCACCGGCCAAACCCAAGATCGAACTTATCAAGAACGAGGACCGCCCGCGCGAACCGAGCAAAAAGCTACCCGATATTTTTTACGATGATTGAGGGGCCACGTGCCCCTGATAGTGCGTTGCCTGCTGTGTGTTGCGTGCTGTACATTGCGTGAACGTCGCTCACGTAGGATGCAGCACGCAATTTGTTTTACACTATATGTGGTATAACCGATTGTGAATAACGAAGCCCGGCAAAAACTCCGCGAAATCGTGGATACGTATGGTCAGAACGTCGTGAATGATCCACGGCGCTGTAAAGCCCTGCTTCTCGATTACTGTGGGCAATATCGCCGGGAAATTTTCGTGCTCAATGCGGCACAGGAGGAACGGGTTGCCAAAGATTTACAGGATGCCAAGGGCAGCATCCCGCTACCGGTGCTGGTCGCGCAACTCGCCCGGCGTTTGGTGGACAATCGCGCGCTCGCCGAGACTGCCGCGCGCTGGGCCGTGGAGGCGTGGGCCTACGCGTTGCACCTGAGCGATGACGAATCCTCGCCGGTCGTCGCGTCCGTCCCGGAGAAAGTCGTGCCTCCGCCATTACCCGACACGCCTCCACCGCTGCCTGCGACGCCATCTCAGCCAATCGTAGATCAGGTGTCCCGCCCGGCAGTCGCTTCTGCTGGCCGTTCTCAACAAACGTTCGCCTCAGCCCGCACCATCGAGGTGTATGGACGTTCGCGTCGTGGGGCCAATGCTAAATGGCGAAAGCTCGCTTCTATGCCCGGCAACGTCGTATTGCCGCCGAATTACGTGCTTGGACTGCGCTTCTTTCATTATAGGCTAGATGAACTGGATACCTGGATCAAGGAAATTCCCCATCCCGATGACGTGGTCTCGTTGGACTTGAACGGCCCCATCGACGATGCAGGCATGGCCGCCTTGCGCGCCTTCCCCAACCTGACCTATCTCGAAATCGACACGGCCGAGCGTGTGACCAATACGGGGCTGGCGTATTTGGTGGGCCTGCCCAAGCTGACGACGCTCCATTTCCCGTGGGCTACCGGCATCACCGATGAGGGGATGGCCTATCTGCGTGCCCTGCCGGAACTGGCCGGCCTGCTGTTGCACTGGGCGGGCATCTCGGACGCCGCGCTGCGTTACCTTGAATCGTTGGCAAAGCTCAGCGTCCTGGAACTGCGTGAGTGTAAACACATTACCGGCTCCGGTCTACTGCATCTGCGGGCTGCGCCCAACCTCACCACGCTCGATCTGGCAGGTGCATCACAGTTCACCGACACGGGTGTGCAAGCCGTCGGCCTGTGTACCGGCTTGACCAAGCTTGATCTTTCGCGCTGCCCGCAAATTGCCCGCCAGGGGATCGTCCACCTGCGCCACCTGCTCAACCTGACCTATCTCGATCTCTCCCGGAACCCCCAGGTGGACGATAGAGGCGTCACGCCCCTGTGTGATCTACAGCGCCTTTCCACCCTAAATCTCGCGCGGACGGCCATCACCGACACTGGTCTCAGTCACATCGGCGACATTCCCGGCCTGCTCTACCTCGACCTCTCGCACTGTGAGCGTATCACCGACCGGGGCCTATCGCACCTGCGCCGTCTCAAGAAACTGGCCTACCTCAACGTCAGCGGCTGCAAACGTCTTACCACGCGCGGGATTAACAGGCTCTCGCGGTCAGTGTACGTTATACAGTAATAAAGTACAGTACGCCTTTCAGCTAGATAAACGATACAAGGTGGTTATTATGAATTTACCTATTTTTAGTACGCCTAAAAAGATTGAAGATCATTTCGATCCTCAGGCCAACATAGTGCTTTACCATGGTGACGTCAACGATTTTGTTGCCACAATTCCTGATAAATCAGTTACTTTGATCATTACTTCTCCACCTTATAATCTAGGCAAAGAGTATGAAGATCGCGTTTCCATTGGGAAATACCTTGATGCGCAAACGCAAGTTATCGCTGAACTCTATCGTGTGCTTAGCGATAATGGAAGTATCTGTTGGCAAGTGGGTAATTTTGTTGATGAAGGCGAAGTATACCCGTTGGATATTCTCTATTATGATATTTTTAAGGAGCTTGGTCTGCATTTACGGAATCGCATTATTTGGCATTTCGAACATGGATTGCATGCATCCAAACGTTTCTCTGGACGGTATGAGACGCTATTGTGGTTTACCAAAGGCGATAATTACATCTTCAATTTGGATGCTGTCCGTGTGCCTTCTAAATATCCAGGTAAACGCCATTACAAAGGCCCAAAAAAAGGTCAGTTGTCCGGCAATCCTTTGGGGAAAAATCCTTCCGATGTTTGGGCTTTTTTAGCTCAGGAATGGGAAGCTGCTTTTTGGGATATTCCTAATGTAAAATCAAATCATCCAGAAAAAACCGTTCATCCCTGCCAATATCCGATTGCGTTGATTGAAAGATGTGTTCTCGCCCTAACTTCCGAGGGGGATTGGGTGTTTGATCCTTACGCAGGTGTTGGAACGTCTTTAATTGCAGGAGTTATGCACAATCGTCGCGTTATGGGAAGCGAACAAGAGAAAAGATACGTAGATATTGCTCGTGAACGTCTCCTTGCATACTTTAATGGAGTACTACCTTATCGGCCACTGGGTAAACCTGTTTATCGGCCCTCCGGTAAGGAGAAAGTTGCCCAGATACCGGAGGAGTGGCGAAGTTCAGTTCAACAACGATTGCTAGAAAAGCGAGAACAATACCCATGAGAATTGTAGGCGAATATTCATTCAACGGCGGGCGTGAAGCTATTGAATTGCAATTTCCGGTAGAGCTGGCTGAGGTAAAGCATTTGATTGCTTCAATAGACAGTGGAAAATGCAAAACGAAAATCAGCCGTGAAAAGACTATGCCTGGCAGAAAGTTGTATAGTCCTCGATCACTTAACAGGGCTTTCAAAATAGCGTTCGTAGAACAGGATTGGGCTACACACCGGATTTCATGTACATATCCGACAGAGTATTATTCCTCCGATTATCAACCAGACACTCTTGTGTCAGGAGCTTTTCGCGAGATAGACTTCGTCAAAAATCGTGTAGGCGTAGAGGTGCAGTTTGGGAAGTACGCTTTTATGGTCTATAACGTTTGTGCCAAAATGACCATTTTCCACAACTGTGATGTGATTGACGTTGGCATTGAGATTGTCCCAATAAAAGCCTTTGCGGACGAGATGTCTACCGGTGTTTCTTACTTCGAGCAGATTGTATGGGATTTGGAGAAACGCGGTGTCGCAGATATCGACATTCCCGTGCTGATTTTGGGTATCAGTCATACGTAATCGAGATCGTTTGCTGAGGTTTTGTTATGCACCCCGTGCCGCGTCGCCAGCTTCGCGAGATCATCGCGCAGTACGGGGAATCCGTTCTGGAGGACCCGCGTCGCTGCCGGGCGCTGCTGCTGGATTTCTGCGGTTCGTACAAAGGCGAGAGCAACCTGCTGGTGATGGCCGTGCAGGAAAACGTCCCTGCCGATCTGCGTAACGCTGCGCCGGGCATCCCACAGCCGGTGCTCTTCGGCTGGCTCACCCGGCGCTTGCAGGACGCTTATTTCTTGCCGGAAGACGCCGCACGTTGGGCGGTGGAGGCGTGCGCGGAGGCGTTGGGCATCCTGGTGACGGAAGCTAAATCCCGCACCTTTACATCGATGTTGCCTGTGGCCCTGCTAGGGCGTTCCGCTTTGATGGGCGACCGCGAATGGCGCGAACTCGGCGCGATGCCGGGCCGCGTGGACGTGCTGCCCGATTACGAGGTGCGCGTGAGTGCCTACTTGAATGATCCCGGGTTGCAAACGCTGGCGCAGGAATTGCGCGCCTTCGGCCCCATCCAGGAGTTGGACCTGCAACACAGCCCCATCACCGATGTGGGCCTGGCGCACGTGTGCGACCTTGCCGGTTTGATGCGTCTCGACCTATCGCGCACCGCCATCACGGACGCGGGCCTAGCTTTTCTTCAAGTGCTCGATGCGCTGACCGATCTAAACTTGTGGTGGTGCGAACACATCACCGACGCGGGATTGGCGTACCTGTCCATGCTCACCCGCTTGCGCAACCTGAACCTGGGGCGTTGCACGGAGATCAGCGATGCGGGTGTGGCGCATCTGAGTGGACTCGCCGGTCTGCGCAGCCTGGGCCTGGCAAGCGTCCATGTCACGGATGAGGGCCTGACGCCCCTCGGCGATCTTACCGAGATGAGGGCGCTCGATCTCGGCGACACGCGCATCACCGGGGCAGGATTGAGTGCACTGCGCGGCCTCACCCACCTGGGACAGTTGAATCTCTTCCACTGCGTCCGGCTTACCAATGACGGATTGGCCCATCTGCGCGCGCTCAAGCATCTCGCCGACCTTAACCTCGGCGCGTGCGGCCAGATCACGGATGCTGGCCTGTCGCACATTCGCGCGCTCAACGGTTTGACGGCGCTGAATCTGGAAGCCACCGGCATCACCGACGCGGGCATCGTCTACCTGCACCCGCTCATCGGCCTGGCGCGCCTGGACTTGAGTTGGACGCGCATCACCGACGAGGGATTGGCGCGGCTGAGCGGCCTCACCGGATTGACCGATCTGACGCTCGCCGGGACGCGCATCACCGATGCGGGACTGGCTCACGCGCACCCGTTTACCGACCTGACGCGCCTCGATCTCTCGCACACGCCAGTCACGGGTGTGGGGCTGGCGCACCTCGCCGGGCTTTCTGCTTTAACGCACCTGGATTTGGAGAGTACGTTGCTTACCGATGCGACGCTTGAACACGTGCGAGATTTGCCGCAGCTTACACATCTGTACCTTGGCAGTACGGCCATTACCGACACAGGGCTGGCGCATTTAACAGCGCTTGATGCTTTGCGTGTGCTGGACGTGACCGGCTGCGAGAACTTGACTGAAGCCGGACTTGCCGCCCTCATGCGCCCCAGCCTGAAGATTGTGCGATAGTACGAGTTGGCATCTTGTATTATAATGACCATAGTATAGCTGTTTGGCTATCAGACTAACGACAACAAGGAGTATGATTGATGACCTGGTTTGAACGTATCCCTAAAGTTGAACTGCACCTGCACCTCGAAGGCGCGATTCCCTATCCCGCATTGTGGGACCTCGTCCAGAAATACGGCGGTGCTCCCGATTTACCCGATCTGGAGGCGTTGAAGCAAAAATTTGTCTTCCGCGACTTCCCGCACTTCATCGAGACGTGGATTTGGAAGAACCAGTTTTTGCGCGAATATGAAGACTTTACCTTCATCGCGGAGGCCGTCGCCCGTGACCTGGCGCGCCAGAACATCCGCTACGTGGAAGCCTTCTACTCGCCGGCCGATTTCGCCCGTCACGGTCTGGGTGTGCAGCAGTTGACCGCCGCCATCCGCACCGGCCTCGCGCGCGTTCCTGAGATTGACATCGCCCTCATCACCGACTTCGTGCGCGATCTGGGGCCGGAAAATGCAGCGCGCATTCTTGCCGGAGTGTCTGAAGTGCGCGACCAGGGTGTTATCGGCGTGGGCATCGGGGGATCGGAACAACTGTATCCGCCGGAGCCTTTCGCGGACGTGTACGCGCAGGCTCGCGCGTTGGGCTTCCACACCACCGCCCACGCCGGAGAAGCTGCCGGTGCGGCGAGTATCTGGGGCGCGCTCCACGCGCTGCACGCCGAGCGCATCGGGCACGGGACGCGCGCGAAGGAAGACCCGGCGCTGCTCGACTATCTTGCGGAGAACGCCATCCCGGTGGAGATGTGCCCGCTCTCCAATGTGCGCACGGGCGTTGTCCCTGCGCTGGACAAACATCCGGCGCGTTGCTACTTTGAGCACGGTATCCTCGTAACAATAAATACCGATGATCCCAGGATGTTCGGTAA
>OMKS01002197.1_pt1 | contig 16517 bp, 13 predicted proteins | sample 1674721 | NCBI WGS metagenome assembly OMKS01 (sample SAMN06264996, study PRJEB25208) | sediment metagenome | isolation source: hot spring sediment | place: USA: California | collected 2014-09-02
CAGCGTCAGATGTGTATAAGAGACAGGGCTATCGCTTCGAATACAGCCTGGTCGAAAGGGCCGAATCTGTTTGCGCAAAAACCGCCGACAACATTTCCTCCATGCTGCAGGATGTCCGCGCGGGAAAACAAACGGAGATTGACGCCATCAGCGGCGAAATCCTGCGCCGGGCGCAGGCGGCGTCGCTCCCGACGCCCCGAACGCGCGTGATCCATCAACTGGTGCGGTCTCTGGAGGACCGGTGAAACCCCCCGGCCTGCAATACGAAAGTCCCCGGCGCTTTTCCCTCTGGCAACGCGCACAACTCGCCGTGATCCCGCCCGTGGTCGCCATCGCATATAAGCGATTGGCCGCGATGTGCGTCTTTGATATGCGCGACAAGGAACACTTCTGGAATACGTACCACCACCAGGGGCGCATTCTGATTGCATTCTGGCATGAATATCTCGGTCTCGCCGCATGCCATTTCGCCGGATTCCCCGGCGCGCACACCCTGACCAGTTACAGTTTCGACGGCGAAATGGCCGCGCGGACGGTCGCCCGCTTCGACCTCAAATCGCTGCGGGGTTCCTCGTCGCGCGGCGGCGTCGCGGCGCTCAGCCAGTTACAGGCGGCCGCCGAACAGGGCATGTCGCTCGGCTGGACCCTCGACGGCCCGCGCGGCCCGCGCAGAAAGGCCAAAGGCGGCATCGCCTATCTCGCCGCCCAGACCGGCATGCCCATCGTCCCCAACGCGTACGCGCTCAGCAGTTGCTGGCGCTTGAAATCCTGGGACCGATTCGCCATCCCCAAGCCCGGCGCGCGGATTCTCGTCGCCTTTGCGCCGCCCATCGCCCCGCCCGCCGACACGTCCCGCGACGCCATCGAAGCAACACGCCGTGAGGTGGAAGAGGCATTGAACACGCTCCACGCCGCCCTGGAAGCCGAACTGGATGTTTCGCCGGATTGATGGGGACGCGCCCTGTAGCCCTGTAAGGGTGGGTCCGGCGAAGCGAAACCCGCCATGATATGTAAAACCAAGTGTTTCCAAGGTGTTGCGCCAATCTGTCATATTGCTGCTCTTTTTGGGGCGACACGCTGGTCCAGTGATGTACAATGTCGCGTGATGTACAATCCGGTATGGCGTTTTTGTCATTCATCAACAATTCGGGGTCTTTCGGGGTGACACGCCGGTCGCGTGATATGCAAGCCCGAAGGCGAAGAGCCGCCCTGCGACTAATATTGTGCGGATGGTGGCTCTTCGTTGTCGGGGCGTGGGCGCAGACACCTGCCGGCGGTGGCGCGCCAACCGCGTTCTTCATTGAACTGGCGGCAGAGCCGGCCATGCGGGTCTATGCGGCGCAGCGGGAGGCGAAGGCTTCAGAAACGGAGGCCGTGCGCGCCGCACAGCGGCAGGTGCAGGAAAACGAGGCGGCGCAGCAGCGCCTGCTGGGCCTGCTGTCCGCCAAGGCCGCCGCGCCGCCGGTGATTTTCCGCGCGCAGCGCGTGGGCAACGGGGTGGCCGTGCTGGCGGATGCGGCGGAAGCCGCAAGCCTGTCGCGCCTGCCGGGCGTCAAAGCGGTCCACCGCCTGCGGGGCGTGCGCATCGGCACTGCGACCAGCATGCCGTTCATCGGCACGCCCGCGCTCTGGGATCATCGCGCGCCGGACCTGACCGGGCGCGACATCTCCATCGGCATCGTGGATACGGGCGTGGACTATCTGCACCCCAATTTCGGCGGGCCGGGCGCGCTTGGGCATGAAAACAACGATACGACCATACTGGGCGACGTTCCATTTCCCACCGCGAAGGTGACGGGCGGTTACGATTTCGCGGGCGAGGACTATGACGCCGACGATCCGGAGCGCGCCATTCCGCAGCCGGACCCGGAACCGATGGACCTGAACGGCCACGGCACGCATGTCGCCGGGATCGCCGCCGGATACGGCGTCATGCTGAACGGCCACACCAATGCGTTGCCCTATGGGCCGGATATAAACTTCGGCGCGATGCTGATCGGTCCGGGGGCCGCGCCGGAGGCGGACATCTACGCCCTGAAAATCTTCGGGCGCAGCGGCCGCAGCCAACTGCTGATCCCCGCGCTGGAATGGGCGGTGGACCCCGACGGCGATGGCGACCCCTCGGACCGGCTCGCTGGGCAGCGATTTCGGCGCGGGCGATTCGCCGGAGGCGGCCGCCTGTGACAACGCGACGCTGGCGGGGTGCATCGTGGTGGCGGCGGCGGGCAACGCGCGCGACGCCTATTTCGCCGTCGCGCTGCCGGGTTCCGCGCCACGCGCCGTCAGCGTGGCCGCATCGGAAGACGATGACCCCGTGGAGAGCGCCTTGTCTCCGGACCGGCTCGCTTTTTTCTCCTCGCGCGGCCCCGCCGCGATCGGCGCCGGGCGCATGCTCCTCAAGCCAGATATCGCCGCGCCGGGCCGGAACATCCGGTCGGCGGCGGCCTACCTGCCCTATCCGGCGCAACTGGCCCGGCTGGGGAGCGGCGCCTCGATGGCCACGCCGCACGTTGCGGGCATCATGGCGCTGCTGCGCCAGCAGCGCCCGGACTGGAGCGCGGCGGAACTCAAGGCGCTCGTGATGAACACCGCCGTGGATGTGTTCGCCGGCGCGGATTACACACCGCCCCGACAGGCGCCCGCCCGCGCGGGCGCAGGCCGCATCCGCGCCACGCACGCCGCCAATGAGCGGGTGATTGCCTACGACGCGCAAGCGCCGGAACGCGTGGGCGTCACGTTCGAGACGACCGATGTGCCAGACCGCGCCATGGAGCGGCGCTGGGTGCGCGTGCACAATAAGAGCGGGGAAATTGCGGCGTATGCCGTGGATTTGGACCCATTGACCGCAATCCCCGGCGTGGCGGTTTCTTTGGAAACGACACAGACCGGATTCCTCCCCCCAGGCGCCTTTGCCGACATCCTCATCGTGCTGGAAGCGGACGCGGCGCAGATGCGCCGCCAACGCGACCCGGCCGCAGCGGCGGCCTTCGGTGACAATCCGCGCGCCTGGTTCAGCGAGGCGTCGGGGCTGGTGGTGCTGACGGCGCTGGACGGCGCGTCGCAACTGCGCGTGCCGTATTACGCCGCCCCCCGGCCCGTGGCGCGCATGGGCGCCGCCCGGAATTATTACGACGCCTTCGCGGAACCCGACCCGGAGATTCCGCTCGCCGGCGATGGACTGTGGACAGGCGCGGACTATCCCCGCGATGTCATCTCGCTCGTCAGCGCCTTTGAACTGCTCTATCACAGTTTCACCTCGCCGCACGCCGCCGGACTGGAAAAGGCCGCCGACATCCATCTCGTCGGCGTCACCTCGGACTATCCCCTGCGCGCCGCCGCCGGGCAAGGCGTCGAAGACGCCACGATCTATTTCGGCATCGCCACGCACGGCGCGTGGCCTTCGCCGCATTGGGTGATCTTCAACATCTTCATTGACGTGGACGACGACGGATTCAGCGATTTCCGCCTGCGCAACGGCGTGCTGCGCTCCGGTGTCTTCCCCGAAGGGCGTTATCCCGACGTGTTCGTGTCGCGCCTGGATGATTTCATCGCCCTGGACGAGGCGCAGGGATTCATCAACGTCTATGCGGCGGACGAAATGGATGCCAACATCCACCGCAGCAACGTCATGGTGCTGCCGCTGCGCGCGGCCGCCATCGGCCTGAACGACGAGCATACCCGCTTTGACTTCCGCATCGAGGCGATGGTGCTCGCCGAGGAAACCCGCGTGGTGGACATGGCCCCGGAGGAACTTGTCCCCGGCGAGAAACAGCGCCTGCGCTACGATATCGCGCGGCCCGGCCTGGTCTTTCAGTACGGCCCCGACTTCAAGGCGCCGTTTTTCGCCGGTCTCCCCGGAGAAGCCATTTCCGTGGTCTTCGATCTTGACGGCTACCGGGGCAACGGCCTGTTGCGCTGCGATCACCCGCCCACCGAGATCGGCGAGGAAATCCCGTGCGCGGCCCGAGGTTCCATGGGGATTCTGCTGCTCCATCACCACAATGCCGCCGACCGGCGCGCCCAGTGGCTGCCCGTCATCACCAGCGGCGATTCCAACGGCGACGGCATCCCGGATTGGATCAAAGGGCCTGAGGACGCCGACGGCGACGGCGTGCCGAACCTCTGGGACTGGGACTCCGACGGCGACGGCATCCCCGACGAAATCGAGGGATATGAGGACATAGACGGCGATGGCGTGCCGAATTTCCTCGATCTGGATTCCGACGGCGACGGATTGAGCGACACCGAGGAGTGGTTCATATACGGCACGGACCCATATAACCCCGATACGGATTGCGACGGCCGCACCGACTGGGAGGAAATACAGGAAGGGACCGACCCGCTCGCGCCCGACCCGCCCTATGCGCCGCGCAATGTCCAGGCGAGCGCAGGCGAATATAGCGACCGCGTGCGGCTCACGTGGGAGGCGCTGCCCGGTTGTGTCGAATACCGCGTGTGGCGCGCCGACTCCACGGACCCTGCGCAAGCGCGTATCATCAGCCCCTGGCTGAAGAGTGCCTGCTATGACGACGATTCCGCGCAGGCGGCGTGGCACTATCCCGGGCGCGGCTGCCAGGGGCCGCGCGTCTGCTTCGCGACGCACACCTACTGGGTGCAGGCGCGGGTCGCTACGGAAGGGTTTCCCCCGACAACGCCCGGCCCGCTCAGCCTTCCGGCCCAAGGCAGCCGGGGCGCATCATGATGATGCACCGGTTCGGCGCGTTGTCGGCGAGGCGGCGCGTCGGAGCAAGTCGGACCAGTCGGACAGGTCGGACAGGTCGGACCAGTCGGACAGGTCGGACCAATCAGACCAGTCGGGCCAGTCGGACAGATCGGGCCAAGTCGGACCAGTCGGACCAGTCGGACAGGTCGAACAACGCAACAGGATGGCCCGTGGTCCCATGAGGGGGCGTGGCCCCTTTTTTGCGAAGCGCTCCAGCGATCCTCCGGGAAACCATGTTTCAAGGTTTGGCGACGCTTCAGTCGCCTGATGGAGCGCGCCCCACTTTCGCGAGGCGCTCCCGGCAACTCTTGGCGAGATCATGGTCAGGGTTCGGGGGCGCTTCAGTCGCCTGATGGAGCGCGCCCCGCTTTTGCGGGGCGCTGCCGTGCGGCCCCCGACCCCAAGGATAATGTCCTTGTTGTCCTTGCCGTCCTTGCTGTCCTTATCCCCAAGTCGTCTTTCCTTTGAAACACCCAAAACCCCGGAATCTGTGATATGATTTCGATGAATCAGCCCGATTCAGGAGCCAGAAGACGATGCAATGCGATAGCGGAAACCGCGCGGGACGCGCCGTGTGGCATGCGTCGGTGGCGCTGTCGGACCGGGTGAAGCGGCTGCGTGAGGAGTTCTTCTCCTTCGACACGCGCACGTTCCGGAACGAGGTGCTCCCCTTCACCACTGGCGCGCCGTGGGATACGGTGTATTCGTGCCACCGCTGGACGAATGTGCCGGAGGTCGCCACCTTCCTGCGGGCCTATGAGGATTCGCTGGCGGCGGCGGCGCGGCCCGTGCCCCTGCCTCCGGGATTCTGGGAAATGCCGCTCATCAAGCGCGTGGCAGTGTTTTTCGCCGAAGTGCTGAGCCGGCATCTGCCGGTCGTCATTCTCGACGGCGAGTTGATTGTCGGGGCGCATTTCAACGTTGCGTTGTCGCTGTGCCTGAACCGGCGCGAAACACGCCGTCGCAACCGCATGGAAGAGGCGTTCCGCCGGACGGCGAAGACCTGTCGAACGATTTGACCTATCTTTGCCTCGACGTGATTGAGGAGATGAACCTGCTCGAACCCAAACCCAACGTGCGGCTGCATGGCCGCACGCCCGACGGGCGCAAGCGCGGCGCATATCTCTCCAATGGCGTCGCCGCTGTGCCCGGCATGGACCGCGAAGGCCCCACCGCGGCCGCGCGCTCCGTGGGCAGCCTCGGCTTGGAATGCATCCCCAACGGCGCGTCGCACACCATCTCGTTGTCCCCCTCGCTCGTGCGCGACGATGAGCACCTGAAGAAACTCGCCGCGTTCCTCCGCGCCTACGCCCGCGAAGGCGGCTCCGCCCTCCAAATCAACATGATTGACGTGGACACCCTCCGCGCCGCGCGCGACCGCCCCGACGGGTTCCGCAACCTCCTCGTCCGCGTCACCGGCTACAACGCCTACTTCGTCAATCTCGGTCGCGAAATCCAGGAAGAAATCATCGCCCGCGAAGCGCACCGGCTCTCAGATCGCCTACTATCCGCCGCTTTCCTGGGGGAACCATTCGATGCGGTGGATGCGGGTGCCGAAGCCTTCGACGCGCGCCCCCCGGATGCGCCCGATAAGCCGCTTGTTTGCGTCGAGGATTTCGGCCTCAAAGGGCAGCACGCCGCCACGGCGTTGCTCCATGAACGCGACGGTCCCGATTTGGGCGCCGCGTTCGGCGATTACATTGAGTTGACCGAGGTTTTCTGCTGTCAGGCGCGCTTCTTTGGAAGGGCCGCAGGCGGCCAGCAGCGCGCCTGCCGCAAGCATGATTGCCAGCAGCGGCAAGATTGTTCGCATGGTTGGTCTGCCCTAGTTGTCGCGGGCGCGGTCGAGCAGGGTTCCCAAGAACAGCGCCATTCCCTTGGACACCGGCGCGGCCCCCGGATAACGGATGAACTCGACATGCCCGTCTATAAACAGCACATTGGCCCCGCCGGGCACGTGATTGAAGTATCGCACGTTACGGGAAATCGTATCATACATCACAAAGACTTCGCTTTGCGCGGTGGCGCTTGGGGCGGGATTGTTGATGTCCGTGATCAGGAAGCGCTCTATGCCTTCGCGAATCCGGTACACCGTCGCGCCGCCGCCGTTGCCGTCGTTCTGGTAGCCCGGCGGCATGGCGCGGTCGGAATCCACGAGTTGAAAACTGCGGGCCAGGAACTGCGATTCATCGGTCAGCGTCACCGACGTGATCGCCTCGAAAAGGAGGCTGAAAAAAGCGCCGATGAACTGGCGCGGCCCGGGGGCGTTGGGGTCGTCCAGAATCAAATTATGGTTTCCGGGCAGATTGGCGATAATGTCGCCGATGTCAATCTGCGGGTGTTGATCGCCGCATCGGTCCAGCACCCACCCCGTATAGACATAACTGAGATCGATCTGCCCGCGCCGCCGGTGCAGGTTGTATGCCCCTGTTTCCGGGTCCCGGATTTGATCGAGCGTGCTGTCAGGATCGGATGGACACAGGATGATGGCGGGGTCCGTGAGGTATTCCGGATAAATCGCGTTGACCATCGGGCCGGCGGCGAGAATCACGCGCGTGCGCGACCGCGCCTCGAATTGCAGCGGAGGAAACTTTCCTCCCGGCGACTCGTTGGCGTACATCTTGTAAATCAGCCCGAATTGCTTGAGATTGTTCTGGCAACTCGAGCGGCGGGCCGCTTCGCGGGCGCGGGCCAGCGCCGGCAGGAGTATCGCGGCCACAATGGCGATGATTGCGATGACCACCAGCAGTTCAATGAGCGTAAAGCCTTTTGATTCCTTCATGTCGGATTCTTCGCGTGGTTTTCGTCAGGCGCTGGATCGATCACGGCCGCCGAAACACGCGCCAAGCTTCCGAATGTGAATATGGCCAAAGGCGGGACACCGGGGTTTCACGCGGAGTAAGGTTACGCTCTCTGCCGGTACAGGGTGGCGTCCACCGAGGCGGCCATGGCCGCCGCATCGAGGCCGCCGCCGAGGAAGGCATTCATCGCGGTGGCGGCGGCTGCGGGATGGTCAATGATGGCGCGGTGTTCGAGATACAGCGCCTGCACCCAGGGCTGCGCGGCGATCCACGCCTCCACCTGCTTGAGGTGTTTGGCATAGACTTGGGCCATCTGCGCGTCGTCGTCCGCCTCCGCCGATTCGCCCCGGCGTATCAGCATATGTCGTTGTGAAGCAAGCACTTCGGGCATGGCCCGCCGCAGAAAAACGATCCGGCACGAATGCGTGTGCGGCAGTTCGGGCAGCAGGAAGGAAATGATTTTCACGGCCTTGCCGACGGCATCCGGCAGCCACGCCTTGTCTTCCTTCAGGCGCTTCACCCGCTCGAATTCGTAATAGCCCTTCGGGTTGTCGTCATCGGGCCGGCGGATGCGGTCCGTCAGGATGGGCATGCCGCCCGCCTCGAGCATCCGCATCGCCATCGAGGTGCCCGAACGCGGCAAGCCCGAGACAACCGTTATAAATTCTCGTGCGTTGTTTTCCATGGGGCGATTGTAGCGCATGGAGGACCATGGGCGCCACGCGCCGCGCCGGAGCAAAAGGACAGAAAGGACGCCAGAGACGATAGGGACGGGAGGGACAAGGGGGACGGCAGACACCAGCAAGGAGGAAGTGGCCGGTGAGAGCGTCTGAGTTCCGCGAAGCCATTACAAAGAACACTCGTGAAGAATGTCGAGGATTTCTGCAACGGCGTTTTCCAAACCGATAAAAAGGGCGCGGGCGATGATGTCGTGCCCGATGTTGACCTCGCGCAGGCCGGGGAGCAAGGCGACGGGTTCGAGGTTGCGCACGGTGAGGCCGTGGCCGGCGTGAAGTTCCAGTCCGGTATTCGCGACATATTCCGCGCACACGCGGAGCCGGTCGAGTTCGCAGTCCGCCTCGTCCTCTTTGGCGTTGGCATAGGCCCCGGTGTGCAGTTCCACGCAGTCCGCGCCAATCTCTGCGCTGGCTTCCGCCTGCTCCCGCTCCGGGTCAATGAACATGCTGACGCGGATGCCGTGGTCGTGCATGCCCCGCAGCACATCCTTGAGGCGTGGTATCTGTGCGGCCACGTCCAGCCCGCCTTCTGTGGTGACCTCCTGGCGATGCTCCGGCACGAGGCAGACCGTATGCGGCTGGATGCGGTGGGCAATGGCGATGATTTCATCTGCCGCCCCCATTTCCAGGTTCATTCGCACCTGCAACACCTGCTTCAGCGCCTCGACGTCATGGTCTTGAATGTGCCGGCGGTCCTGCCGCAGATGCACGGTGATCTGATGCGCCCCCGCCAGTTCGCAAATCTTCGCCGCAGCAATCACATCGGGCGCGCGTCCCTTCCGCGCTTCCCGCAGCGTTGCCACATGGTCAATGTTCACTCCCAGTTCTATCATGGCGTGCCGTCCTTGTGGTTGTCCCGGCAATGCCAGGCATTATCCATACTTTACCCCATGACACGGGAATGAGCAAAATGACCGGGATCAATGAACCCTTTTGCTCCTTTGGCTCCTTTGGCCGATAGACCGTTGTTATGCCATACCGACACATTGACAAAGGTCGGGTGCAAAGCGGATACTGGAGAGAACCGGGCGGGGGCGCATGGGCGCATCGCACGGCAACATTATCGGGCGTATCCAGGGGTGTCGGGCGCGCCTGTCAGCATCGAAAGAGCGTTTTCATGAGCATCCATCGCCTGCATGTTATCTATATTCGCCCATCGCGTTATGACGATGACGGTTACGTCATTCGCCATTGGCGGGGGGTGCTGCCGTCGAATACGTTGTGTTGCCTGGAGCATCTGACCCGGTCCCTGGCGGATTCGGGGGCCTTTGCCGGGGATTTCGCGGTAACCGTGGAAACCCTGGACGACACGGTGCAGCGGATTCCATTGCGGCGCATTGCGCGCGTGAACCGGAAACCGGGCGTGCGGGTGGTGGTCGGCTTGACCGGCGTGCAGACCAACCAGTTCGCCCGCGCGGCGGACATCGCCCTGCAATTGCGCGCGGTCGGCGTGCAGGTGATGATTGGCGGCTTCCATGTCAGCGGGGTGCTCGCCCTGTTCGACGCGCCGTCGCCGGAATTGCAGCAGATGCTGGACGCCGGGGTGTCGCTGGTCAAAGGCGAGGCGGAAGCGCCGGGCGCGCTGGAGCGCATCCTGCGCGATGCGGCGGCGGGCAAAATGCAGCCGATCTATGATATTCGGGATTTTCCGAACCTGCTGGACGCCCCCGTGCCCCGATACAATTCCCGGATGCAGCGGCGATATTTCTCCAAGACAATGGCCACGATTGACACCAGCCGGGGATGCCCCTTCAATTGCTCTTTTTGCACGATCATCAATGTGCAGGGCCGAAAGATGCGGCACCGGTCTGCGGCGTGCGTGCTGCAGGCAATCGAGGAAAACTACGCCGACGGCATCCGCACGCATTTCTTCACGGACGACAACTTCGCGCGCAATCCCGCGTGGGAGGAAATTCTCGACGGCATGATCGCGCTGCGTGCGCGCGGCTTGGATGTGAATTTCATGATGCAGACCGATACGCAGGCCCACCGCATCCCCAATTTTGTGGAAAAAGCCGCGCGGGCGGGATGCTACCTCGCGTTCATCGGCATGGAAAGCGTCAACCCGAAAAACCTCGAGGCGGTGGGCAAGCGCCAGAACCATGTGGAAGACTACGCCGAGATGGTGCGCGCCTGGCGCCGCCATGACGTTCTTGTGCATGTCGGCTATATTGTCGGCCTGCCGCACGACACACCGGAATCCGTCCGACAGGACATGGAAACCCTGCACAACAAGGTTCAGGTGGACCTCGCGTCGCTGTTCATGCTGGTCCCCCTGCCCGGATCGCGCGACCATTATGACATGGTGCGGCGCGGGGTCCCGATGGACGCCGACCCCAACAATTTCGACGGACTCCACGAGACGTTCCGGCATCCCCACATGCAACCGGGGCAGTGGCGCGCCTGCTACGACGCATCCATGGCGTATCTCTACAGCAAGGAAAACATAGTAACCCGGCTGCTGCGCTCCCGTGTGTGTTACAGTCACCGTTTCTGGCTGGCCTTGTGGTACCGCTACGCGACTCTGGAGGGCGCGCATCCCATGGCGACCGGATTATTCCGCCTGAAGGAACGGCTGTCGCGGCGCGCGGTGTTTCCCCGCGAGGGGTTGCTGCGCTTCACGTGGCGACGCATCAAGGACGCCGCGCAGGGGATGCGGCGTTATGTCGGGCTGTTCTTTGAATTCCAGGAAATCTGGATGCTGACGCGCGAGCCGCGCGACCCGCGCTGGGCCGTGCTGGCGGATTTGCGGGAACGCTGGGAAGCGGTGCAGGAACGGATCGCGGAATGCAACCTGCGCGGGCGCTATGACGAAGCCGCGCAGGAAGCGCTCGCCATGATCGCCGCCGCCGCCGAACGCATGCGGCAACTCAGCGCAGGCGGAGGGGCGCTCAGCGCGTCGGCGCGCCGCAAACTCGCCGCGCTGACGCAGGATGTCGATCGCTATCTGTCCAGTTTTGACATGCAGTCAGGCTGGATGCGCGTGGCAGACGCACGGCGCTACATCAGCGAGCGTATCCTGGCGGGATACGAAGAAGCCGCCATCCGCTATGTTGCCAGGCGCCGCCAATTCAACGCCTACCGCCGCGAACTGGCGCAAAGCATCCGCTCCGGCCGCATCCTGACCATGGATATTGGACGCCTGCCCTTTGCCCTCGCCTGGGAGATTTTTTTCGCAAGTCGGTTCATGCTGCATTTGCTGAAGAGCGAATAAGCCGACGGGCGCTGCGAAAAGACAACAAAGACAACAAAGACAACAACAAGGAGAGCGAGGACAGTACCCCAAGGGTCGCGGTACATAAAAAGTCCATCTTATGCTTCGTTATCGTCTTTGCCGACTCGCATTCCCTGGTCAATTACTATGTCCTTGCCGTCCTTGCTGTCCTTGTTGTCCTCTGTATACCGTTTCCCCGCCACATCACGTCACGCAATTTCCGGCAGCAATGCAATGAACTCCCGCCAATCGGTGAATGTGTGGTGGGCCTGTGTATTGCCGAGGAAACGGTCATTGACGCCCGCGTAAAGGGCGGCCTTCGCGCCCACATTGCGCGCGCCGACAATGTCGGTGGGTTCGAGATCGCCGATGTGGAACAACTCTTCCGGGGCCACGTCCAGCGCCTCGGCGGTCCGCGCAAACATCGGGGTCTGGGGTTTGGCCACGCCGACCTCGTCGGAAAAGGTGAGCGCGACAAAATGCTCCGTGAACTGGTGGCGGTCCATGAGCACGCGCAACGAGGAACCCGGGCTGATGCCCGTATCGGAGATAAGCCCGACTGGATAGCGTTGCGCGGCGGCGCGCACCGCATCCAGCGCATAATCAATCGGGTCTGGTGGGTAGTTCAGAATGGCGGTGGCGAAGAGATGCGTCAACTCGTCGGCGACATCAGGGTGCAGCGAGGCGCCCAGCCGTTCAAAGGTCATGCGCACCCCGTCTTCGGGCCTGAGTGTGCGTTGATCCTCCAGATGCGAGCGGTAGAACTCCCGAAAGGTCTCCTGAAGAGCGTTTCTCGCGGCTTCTTCGCCCACTCCGGCGGCGCGCATCACGGCTTCCAAGCGGAACCGTTGCCGTTCCTCTGAGCGCGCATCGCGGAACAGCGTACCCCAGAAATCAAAGGTAATCGCCCGAACAGGCATGGCGTTTCCTTGCTTGTTTCCGATCTTGTTTCGCTTCCGTCATTCCAGATAATGCCGCAACGGAATCGCCGCCAGCGTCGCCAGCCCCACGATAATCAAGACATACACCAGCGCTGTGACCAAAAAATGCAGCCAGGCCCTCCCGCCCCGCGCGCCGAACGCGCCGCGATAGACATACACATGACATCCGAACGCAACCAGCCCCAGGACAAGATAGACGGGATTGACCCACGGCGGCGGCGTTACGCCGCCGCGACGCAGGGCCACGTCCAGCATCACTTGGATGCTCCAGGACCCTCGCGCGCCGCCCGCCAGGTAGGCCAGATAGAAGCCGGGCGGCGTCAGCGGCAACGATGCTAATGCCATGCGAAACATGGCTTCGGAAAACCGCTCCGTCTGGCCGCCGAAGCGCGGCGCCGTCAATGCCAGCAATGCCGCCCAGAGGATTCCGGCCAGCGGAAACACCGCCATCCAATGCAGCGCCTGGATCATCGTGGATGCGTTGACCACGGAGAAATAATACATAATAAGACCGCCGCAGGCTTCGATGGTCGGGATCGGCCACCCGGAACGGCCATAGTATGTGAAGGTGAAATACCACCCCAAACTGAACCCGAAAGCCAGCCATAGGGCCACGGCATTCACCCAGTTGAAGAATATGATCCGCCGCGTACTTGACATGGCGGAGAGCATACCGACTGTCGCGGCGCATTGCAAAGAAACCGCCGCAGGAAACAATGAAAAAGCGCTGTTTGCGCAATTTCGCGTGTTCTGCTAAGTACAACCCAACACCATAAAGGGAACAAATGACGGAGTATGGGCTTCCCGCGCGTGGCCAGCAAACACCATGGCCGAGGCGGCTATGCTACAATCCCGCATTCAATGTAAGCTTTTTTGTGTTGGGTTGTACTGAGGTGGCCGCCGGGAAAACAGATATGCCGTCTGATATCACTGGGAAGAAAAATAATTGTGAGCGCTTGGATGCAGAAGCCCCACCATTGAAGGCAACCGCGACAATGCCGGCGCGGACGCGCCGCATGGCGCTGGCCGGGGTGATCGCGCTGGCCGTGGTCCTGCGCTTGTACGGACTCGCCGACCAGAGCATCTGGTATGACGAGGGCTTTACGCTGATGTACGCGCAGACGGTGGATTGCTCGTTCGCATTTTTCAGCAAGGACATCACCAGCGACGCGCCCCTGCCCGCCGTGTTGCTGGCGGGCTGGGAAAAGGTCGCGGAGGCGCTTCCCTGGCTGCGCCACGGCGCAAAATCGTTTGATTTCTGGCTGCGCCTGCTGCCGTTTTTCTGGTCCGTCATCGGCGTGGGCCTTGTTTACGCCGTGTGTCGGGTGGTCTTCGCCCGCGATGACGTCGCCCTGCTGGCGGCGCTGCTCTGCGTGGTCAGCCCCTTCCAGGTATATTACGCCCAGGAACTGAAGCCGTACTCCCTTCTGTTTTTCCTGTCCATGGCCGGGCTGTACTGCGCGGTCCGCGCCCTTCAGGAGGGAAAACTGCGGCATTGGGTCGGCGTCACAGTCTTCCTGCCGCTGGCCTTCTACAGCCATTTCATTGGCGTGTGGACCATCGCCCTGTGTAACGTGTATGTGTTCGCCGCATATTGGCGCGACCGCCCGTTGCTTGCGCGGTGGTTTCTTTGTCAGGGCGTCGCTTTTGTGTTGTGCCTACCCATTATTTACATGGCGTTCCAAATCAGCCGGACCTATGAAAGCATTACGAACGTGTACACAAGCCGTCCCACCGCCCTGCACGGCCTGCTTTCGTTCAAGACGTTCTTCGCCGGATACAGCGCCCGGGCGACGTTTTATCGCCCCTTGTTCCTGTTGGCGGCGCTGCTTTTTCTCTGGGGTCTGGCGCGCAGCGCTCGCAACCCGCGAAACCTGTTGCTGATCGCGCTATTCGTCCTCTTTCCCATTGCGGCGAATGTGATCGTCTGGCGCATACGTCATTTTCCCGTTTATGAACACAGGCTGTTCATTTTCTCCTCCGGAATCGCCTACTGCGCCGTGGCGCTGGGCGTCATGAGCCTGCCCCGACGGATTGCTTGGACGGTGGGCATTGCGCTGATCGTGATGATGAGCGCATTGCTCCCGGACTATTACCGGCAGCACCTGCACCCGCTGGAGTCGCACCGGATGGGCGTGCGGTACAAGGTGGACAACCGCGCCGCCGCCGCGTTCCTCTCAGCGCGCCTCGAACCCGGCGACGTCGTCGCGCATGCGAGTCATTTCACGCTGTTTCCCTTCCGCCATTACCAGCGCGGCCGCGCGGTGCGCGATTTCTTCATGTGCGTGGACGAGGGCGAGGTGACGGGCGCCATCAACGCGTATCCCAATCTCGCTGTGTGGGAGCACCATGATTTCCTGCCCACGATGGCGGAAGAAGGCATCGCCGGCGCGCGCCGCGTCTGGTATGTGGAATCCTGGTGGGAGCCGTTCGACATCTCCCCGCACGTCTTCGAGAAACGCCGATGGCTTGATGCGCATTACACGCGAAAAGGCGAATGGCCGTTTTTCGGTATCGTCGTGTATCTTTACGAAGCAGACGGCGAAAACATTTCCACTTCCTGGATAGACCTGTGAGGTTTCCTAAACCTCACAGGTCTGCGCCGTCGGATTCTATATAATTACGCCATGCCACAGGAAGATGTTTTCATCCACGTCGGACCCGCCGGCTGGTCCTATCCGGACTGGAAAGGCGTCTTCTACCCGCCGGACATGCCGCGCGCCATGCACCCGCTGCGTCTGATTGCCGCGCTCTTCGACCTGGTGGAGATCAACGTCACCTTCTACCGCACCGCCGCCCCCCGCCACGCTGAAGCCTGGCTGCGCGCCGTCGCTGACAAGCCACGGTTTCTGTTCACGGTCAAACTGTGGGAACGCTGCACACACGAGCGCGATGCCTGGCCCGGCGCAGAAGAATTGAGGCGGTGGCGCGACGGCGTCGCGCCGCTGGCTGAAGCGGGGAAACTGGGTGCCGTGCTCGCGCAGTTTCCCTGGAGTTTCCGCCGCACCCCGGAAAATCGCGCGCGCATCGCGTGCATCGCCGATGCCTTCCCAGACTGGCCGCTCGCCGTCGAACTGCGCCATGCCTCGTGGGACCGCCCGGAACTCTTCGACGGCCTGCGCAAGCGCGGCATTGCGTTCTGCAATATTGACCAGCCGCTTTTTCAGGACTCCATCGGCCCCGCGGCCCTCGTCACCGCGCCCTTCGCCTATATCCGCCTGCACGGGCGCAATCGCGACGCGTGGTTCCGCGACGATGCCACCCGTGATGAACGATACAACTACCTCTACACGGGGGATGAACTGCAATCCTGGATCGAACGCGTCGAACAGATGAAGCGCGGCGTCAACCGCTTCTTTATCGTCGCCAACAACCATTACCGCGCGCAGGCCATCGTCAATGCGCTGGAAATCCAGGCGGCATTGGGAAAAACACCCCCCGCCGAACTCATTCCGCAAGGGCTGATTGCCGCCTACCCCCGCTTGTCCAATCTGTTCAGAAAGCCGTGACAATCCTCGGCCATGCGACAATCACTTTCCGGGCGGGCGATTTCCCATAGCCGCGACCGCGCCGTGCGCGAAAACGCATCGGGGCCGGTCAGCCGCGCCCCAGCATCAATTGGAGGTCCTCGACGAGCGCCTGAAGGTCTTCCTCATGCTCGACCTCATCCTGCAGAATCTGGAGGGCCATGTTGTAGGTCACCGGGTCGGCGTCCTTGGTCAACTCAATCATCGCCTTGTACACGCTGATCGCGCACTGCTCACCCTTCACGTTCTGTTCAAGCAATTTCTCGACATAGGGGTCGTCCGGCGCGTCGTACCCGCAGTTGCTGTGCTTGTACCACTCCTTGGGTTTCGTCACCGGCATGCCACCCAACTGCAAGATGCGCATCGCCACCATGTCGGCATGGCGCAGTTCGTCCGCCGCGTGCTCTATCAACTCCGCAATCACCGCCTCTTTCATCGGCCCCTTGGCCACTTTTGCGCCCAGCCAATACTGATAATACGCCAGCCACTCATCGGCAAACGCCTTGTTCAGCACCTCCAGCAACTGGTCCACATCCATACCGACAATTTCGCGTCCCTTGGTTCCCATAGTGGT
>OMKS01002198.1_pt1 | contig 16511 bp, 13 predicted proteins | sample 1674721 | NCBI WGS metagenome assembly OMKS01 (sample SAMN06264996, study PRJEB25208) | sediment metagenome | isolation source: hot spring sediment | place: USA: California | collected 2014-09-02
CTTCTGCCATATCCTTCTCCACTCTGTCCATGAAGTGTTTTCAGGTATCGGATTAACAAACTCATTTTCAAGCTTTAGATAGTCAAGCCTGTTGTCCCTCAGCGTTACCGAAAGCATGTCAACCCTGTTCGGCTCGGGCCTGAATACAAACTCCTCGAGCCTTACCCTGTTTCCCCACACATCGGTCATTGTTTTTCCCAGATGTATGTCGGCCTTCATCTCGCCGCTTACAAACTTAAGGTCGCGTGCCGCGTGCCCCCGTTCATTCGCGAATTCCCTGCCGAGCCTCGCCCTCATATTTTCACGGACCCGTTCCTTTCCCTCTTCCTGCCGCCTGATATCAGCGCTATTTTCAGCCCCGCCCCGGTTTTCCCTCATCTCTTTCTTTTTATTCCGGTACTCTCTTACAGCGTCCCTTCCTTTTGACCTTAATTCCCTGACAGTCTTTATCTCTTCTCTCATTACCCTTAATTCAGGAGCGGCCCCTGCGAGCATTCTCAATCTTGACTGCGGGGACGGCCTCTTTTTTCCCGCGCCGATATTTGACTCATTCCCGCCTGAAACCATAATTTTTTCAGCCGCGTTTCCGGGCGCGTAAAACTCAACGCTTCCGGAAAATACTCCGAGGCCCGAAGCGCCCGCGCCCGCCTCAACGACAAGTTCTGTTCCCTTAACAGCCGCGACAGCCATCCTTGTATGAACCTCAAACTTTGACTCAGGCTCCCTCAGCCTGTCAACTATTGCCATAAGCCTGCCTGCCGCGAGGTTAAAAACAGACTTTATGACATTTCCCTGTTTCTTAAGCTCGGTAATCCTGAGCTCCGAGTCAGCTCCAAGCCTTACTATAGTTGCATCATCAAGTATAATCTCAAGGCGGCTCTCTCCGCGCGTCCTCAGGAAATTCCCCTCATAGACAGGCATATTTATCGCCACGCTCTTCCACGCGGACCCGTCATTGACAAACGCGCTTCCGCTGTGGTCGGATATAACCCCTATGGAATCCGCAATAGCGTCTGCCTGCAATGAGACTGCCATAAAAACCATCATCACTGCCGCTGCCGTTCTTTTTATAATTCTCATCTTTGCACCTCCTGAATTTTACTGCACAACTATATAAGCAATTGCTGTGCCATAAAAAACCCTTATAAATAAAGAAATTGGGTGGTATTTAGTGCCGGTTTTCAGACATGCTGCCGGATTTTAGGCAGAGAAAAAACAGTTTAAATTTGGAATTTGCAATTTACAAGTGGACGGAAGGAACGAATCGGTTTTTGCAGGTTGCTAAACAACCATCGCCCCAACACCCACTGATGCAGGACGGGGCTGGCAGTGGAAAATTTCGTCGAGAACTCAGGGCGCGTCTGTGTTGCTCGCTATTCAACGCCATCCCCAACACCTGTGCCCCGCATAAGAGTTGCCGCCCTAAAACCCCGCGCAAGCCTAATCGCGCATATTCATGAGTCTGCATCTGACCGGGCTCACCGCCGATGTAAATCGGCGAAATTTCTCCGCTGCCTGCCCCGTCCCACCTCAAGTGAGGCAATTTATAATTTGGAATTTGCAAGTTAGTACAACCCCCGAAAGACAAGACGCTTAGACGGGCACCTGCCTTCATCGAGATTTCGGCAGGCAAGCATGGCCCGTCTCTACCGCAGGACGGGGCCGGCAGTGGAAAATTTTCTGATTTAGCTCTGTTCGCGGCAACAAAAAAGGCGGGAGACAAGCTCCCGCCTTTTGATATCGCATTACAAACCTTATCGTTTTGAGAACTGATAGCTCCTGCGCGCCTTCATCTTTCCGTATTTCTTGCGCTCAACCATTCTCGCGTCTCTTGTAAGATAACCGGCCTTTGAAAGAATAGACCTGACATTGTCATCAATCTGCGCGAGCCCTCTCGCGATTCCCATTCTTATGGCTCCGGACTGGCCTGTCTTTCCGCCGCCGCTCACAGTCGCCATAACGTCATATTTTCCCGTATTCATGGTCGCCTCAAGCGGCGCCTTAAAATGCGAGACGTGTGTGTCCCTGTCAAAGTATTCTTTTTCCTCAAGCCCGTTTATTGTTATCTCGCCTGCCCCGGGTTTCAGATAAACCCTCGCGACCGCGTTTTTACGCCTTCCGGTGCCGTATAATATTCTGCTCAAAACTGTTCCTCCTTATTTAAGGACTTCGGGGTTCTGAACCTTATGAGGATGCTCAGGCCCCTTGTATACTTTTAATTTTTTAATGATTTTATCCCCGAGTTTTGTCTTGGGAATCATTCCCTTTACGGCATACTCTATTATCCTCTCCGGGTGTTTCGCGAGCATATGAGAGTATTTCTCTTCCTTGAACCCGCCCGGGTATCCGCTGTGGGACTGGTAAACCTTTGATGCTGCCTTATTTCCTGTCAGCCTGATTTTTTCCGCGTTGACAACAATTACAAAATCACCTGTGTCAACATGAGGCGTAAAATCCGGCTTTTTCTTGCCCCTGAGCGTGTCCGCCACTTTGGTGGCAAGCCTGCCCAGAACCTTATTATCCGCGTCAATTATGTACCACTTTCTTCTGACATCTTCTTTTCTTGCCATAAATGTCTTCATTAACAAACTCCTCCTGAAAAAAACAAAAATTCCCCGAGCCCGCTCTCCTGCCAGCCACAGCTGTAAAACAGGCTATTCTGCTGATTTTTTAACAATCAGGGATAGCAAATGATATAATAACGGGCCTTTGTTGTCAAGCCTTTTTTGCGCCATTTGTTGGAGAGGACAATTTAAAAACAATTTAGCTTTGGAATTTGCAATTTGCAAGTTAATACGAACCCCGAAAAACAACCCGCTTTGGGCGATTCGTCCTTCGACTCCGCTCAGGACAGATGAATCGCCCCTACGAAAACAACGCATCTCGCTGTTTATCCTTGTTTCTTACCGGTTGCTAAACAACCTTTGCCCCAACACGCTCTATCGCAGGACGGGTTTGTAGGCGCGAACTTTAGTTCGCGCGTATTTCAAATTCCGTCGCACTCAAATACCGCGGACTAAAGTCCGCGCCTACATTCCATAACTATACAATATAAAATATCAAATATAAACTTATGACCCGGGCTCACCGCCGATGTAAATCGGCGAAATTTCTCCGCTGCCTGCCCCGGCCCACCTCCAGCACGGCAATGCCTCTATTTTTTTCTTTTCAAAATCAAATTTCGCGTTATAATATCACATTCACAACAGAAACGGAGAGACGATGAAAGACCTTACACAGGGAAGCATACTGAAGAATCTGCTGATATTTTCATGGCCCATAGTTCTCGGGGACCTGATGCATTCACTCTACAGCGCGATTGACGCCTTTTGGGTCGGCAGGCTCATCGGGCCCGAGGCTCTTGCGGCGGTATCAGCCTCAATGCCGGTTCTTTTCATGCTCGTCTCGCTGCTCATAGGACTGGCTGTCTCAACCTCCATACTCGCGGGCCAGGCTTTCGGCGCAAAAGACACCGCGCTGCTCTCAAAAATCCTCGTGAACTCATTCATGGCCATCATAGCGCTCACCGTGCTCTTTACAGCCGCGGGAATCGCCCTCTCGCTTCCGATCCTGCGCCTCCTCTCAACACCGGAAGAGATAATACACGACGCGCAGTTATTCCTGAACATAATATTTGGCGGAATGATCTTTATGTTTGTGCAGAACTGGTTTTCGGGGATACTTCGCGGAGCCGGAGACTCAAAAACACCCCTTATCATACTGGCCTTTTATGTCGCTTTAAACATAATACTGGCTCCCGCGCTCATTACCGGCTGGGGGCCGTTTCCAAAGCTTGGCATAGCGGGCTCGGCCCTTGCCACCGTAATATCAGGCGCGGTTACATCAGCGGCCGCGCTTGTTTATCTTGCGCGCAAAAACCCGCTTTTCAACATATTAAAATGGGAATACAGGTTTGACCCCGCCATAGTCAAAAGAATACTTGTCATAGGCATTCCGGTATCGCTCCAGATGATAATAGTCTCATTAAGCGGCCTTTTGATTATCTCGCTGGTCAACGGATTTGGCTTCACCACTGTGGCAGCGTACGGAATCGGCCTCAGAATCGACCAGTTTTCCTTCATTCCCGCGATGTCGCTTGGCGGTTCAGCAGCAGCAGCATTTGCGGCTCAGGCACTCGGCGCGGGCAGGCAGGAAAAGATTCCCGAGATTGTTAAATGGGTTTCCGTTTTAACCCTCTCCTTTGCCCTGTTTTTCTTCGTCATTGTCAATATTTTTCCCGCTCAGATTACTTCCATCTTCACAACAGACGCGGGCGTCATTGAAAAGACTGTCCCTTATTTCAGATATGTAACCTTCACATACTTTGCCTTTGCCCTTATGTTCACATTTCAGGGCGTCATACGCGGTTCAGGTGACACTCTGCCCTCAATGTTTTTCGCCTTTATCACGCTTATAATCTTCAGAGCGGGGCTGGGCTGGGCCCTGTCATCAAAGACAGGAATGAACGAGACGGGAATATGGCTGGCAATGGCAGTCAGCGCTTATGTGGGAATGACGCTGAACTGGCTCTATTATAAATCAGGAAGATGGAAGAGGTTTAAAAAACCGAAAACGGAACCCCCGCCCCTGCCGGGAATGGGATGATCAATACCCGCGAATGCCAATACCTTCGAATTGATAATTGAGATTTTATATTTTATAATGAGAACAACTTCCTCTTAAACCCGCGCTGTGTTTGATTCAGCCTTAAAATATCAAATATCAAATATCAAATATAAATTGTTTTAAATCCCGTTCTCTTTGATAACCTTCCCGTACCAGTATCCCGATTTTTTAATCGAGCGCTTCAGTGTCTTATAGTCCACTCTGATGATGCCGAAACGCTTTGAATAGCCGTGGTTCCACTCAAAATTGTCCATAAGCGACCAGAGATAATATCCCCTCAAATCCACGCCCTCCTTAACGGCGCGCAGCGCCTGCTTCAGGTGCTCCCGCATATAAGAAATCCTGTCATTATCCATGACCATACCGTCTTTTATTATCCTGTCCTTAAACGCGTTGCCGTTTTCCGTTATGTACATGACAGGATTGCCATACCTTTCGCTGTAGGATTTCAGTATCCTGTATATGCCCTCGGGATAAATCTCCCAGTCCATATCCGAACGTGGGACATTTTTCTTTCTTATCACACACTCTTTCCAGTCAAAGGGCTTTTTTGCGCCGTTATCCTTTACCCTGAACGGGAAATAGTTGTTAACGCCTACAAAATCCGTACCCATGTCTTTTATAAGGCGCATATCCGCCCCCGACGGAATAAAAACAGCCGAGTATTTTTTTCGGTAATATTCCGATATGTCAGCGGGATACTCTCCGAAAAAGAGAGGGTCAAGGAACCAGCGGTTTATAATGCCGTCCAGAATCGATGCTTTTTTCAGCGTCCCCTTATCCTGCGCTTCCGGAACAGCGGGAATGGATACCTGAACAATCCCGATTTCGCCATTGAGCCCAAGCTCCCTGAAAGCCCTTACAGCCTTGGCGTGGGCAAGATTCATGTTATGAACAGCCGTCAGCCCGGCCTCATAATCATTATTAATACCAAGCGGCGGCTGCCACGTTGAAGTATATGCCATAAGCGTAAAGACCCACGGCTCGTTGAATGTAGCCCATTTTTTTACCCTTTTGCCGTATCTTTTAAATGCAAAAGAGGCGTATTTCATAAAATCATCGGTTATCTCCCTGTTCAGCCAGCCGCCCCTGTCCATAAGGCCCTGTGGCAGGTCCCAGTGAAAAAGAGTTATCATCGGCTCGATTCCCGCCTCAAGCAGGCCTTCAATCAGGCGGTCATAAAAAGCCGCTCCCTTTTCATTGGGCGCGCCCTTCCCGTCGGGAAATATCCTTGGCCAGCTTATTGAGAACCTGTAGCTCTTGAGCCCTATTTTTTTCATGAGCGTGATATCGCCGCGCCAGCGGTTGTAATGATCACAGGCAATATCGCCCGTGTCATTATTTTTTGTCTTTCCCGGCACGTGCGAGTACGTGTCCCACACCGACAAGCCTTTGCCGTCTTTGTCCCACGCCCCCTCTATCTGATAAGATGAAGTAGCCGCCCCCCATATAAAACCTTTTGGAAATTTGTTTTCTTTCATGGCCTCTCCTTAAAATGTTTGATGTTTTCCGGCTTTTTTTGCCGGTAAACAGGCTGCGGCCGCAATGAACAAAACGCGTCCGGTTTTAACTTTAAACTTTCAGATTTAAGTTTTCAGTTGATGAGTTACCAATGCGGCTGGTTTCCTATCTCCACTCCCGCTACATCTTCCGCCGACATTATTGTTATAAATGCTTTTGGGTCTATTGCCAGCACTGTCCTTTTAAAAAGATGCAGTTTCCTTTTGGATATTACGGAATAAAGTATGGTCTTTGGCGCGCCTTTATAAGCGCCTCTACCTTCAAGTATGGTTACCCTTATCCCGCAATTGCAGGTAAGAACCCGGGCAATCTCTTTCCAGTTTTCGGATATAATAAGCGCGGAGCGCCGCCTTGTCATTCCGTGAAACACCGCGTTTATTGTATATGTGCTTACAAGCAGGAAAATAAGGGTGTACAGGACATTTTCAAGGGGAAATATGAAGGCCATGACAAGCAAAATTATCCCGTTAACAATCATGGAGCCCATGCCCAGCGTAATTGACACTGTCTTATTAAAGATAACATAGAGAATCTCCGCTCCCCCTGCCGAGCCGTAAGAACGCAGTATGACAGCAACGCCGATTCCCATCAGAATTCCCGCCATTACCGCGGCCAGCATCTTGTCATTTATCGGGACACTGACTTTTACAAACCCCAACATAAGCGTGTATATCAGCAGGCCTCCAAGCGAATACAGGACAAATCTGCGCCCCACAAATTTCCAGCCGATTAAAAATATCGGTACATTTATCAGCAGGTAAAGAACGCTGACGGGCATGACAGAAAACTTATAATAAATCAGCAGCGTAATGCCTGTTATGCCCCGCGCCAGAAACTCGTTTGGCACAAGTATGGCATTGACGGCAAAAGCGCATAAAAAGCTTCCTGCGGCAAGAAGAAAGGCCTGAAAACCAATCTCCTTCAGCTTTGGATTCAGCGGGATTTTTCGTACCGTGCTCTTTATTATTTCAGCCGGGTCACTCATTTATCAGTATTTCCCTCACTTCCCTGGTCCCTTCCGCTCTATTATAACTGACGCAGTCATAATAGACGCGGTTCTCGCGCCTGTTTAAGCCTCTGTTATCAATGTCATAAACCTCAAAATCCCCGGTTACCGTATTGATAATAACAACACTCCTGTTTTTGCCGTCACTACCGCTTGTGATGTGCCCGGTGTAAACTCCCTGCGCAGCGGCAGATGCCGCAAGCGCAGCCAGAACCAGCAGCGCCATAATTATTTTCCTCATGCCGCACCTCCATGTTTTTTTCTTTATTTGCCGTTTAATTCCGGCTTTTTATGTCCTTTACCTCAAGACACACTGACTCGTCGCCCTGCCATTCATTGACCGAGGCTGTAAATGCTATATCCAGAATCGCGCCTTTTTTAACCAGCTCAGCGTCCCGGGCGTCATATCCAAAGAGAATAAAATTAAAGAGCCGCCTTGACTGTTTTCCGTAAAATTTCATGGTGTTATTCTTATATAATTTAATGTCAATAATGTCAACACCTTCCATGGCAAAAACCGGCCTCGGATTACCTTCGCCCCATGGCTCAAGCAGTTCAATGGCCCTGATATCCCTTACTGTTATGGGGCTGTTTAAAAGCATGTCTATCTCAATAAACGGTTTAAAATCGTCCTCATTGTGGGTTTTCTTCATGTAATCATTAAGCGCCGTCCTGAAATCAGGTATGTTTTCTTCCTTCAGTTTCACTCCTGCCGCGAGCCTGTGCCCGCCAAACCGCTCAAGCATCCCTGCCGCGCTTTTTAACGCATCAAAAATATTGACGGTTTTAATCGACCTTGCGCTTCCATGGACAAGCCCGTCCTCTCCTCCTGTCAGGACAAACACGGGCCTGTAAAACTTATTCATTATCCTTGACGCCACGAGCCCGGCAATTCCGGGGTTCCATTTGCCGTCATACACCACAATTACAAAATCCTCTTCCGGGTTAAATGTCTCCGCAACCCTTGCCACAGCCTCTTCTTCAGCGGCCTTCATCTGCTTTTTCCTGTCGTCATTTATCCTGTTCAGCGCTGCCGCTGTCTCCTCAGCCTTTTTACTGTCATCAGTCAGAAACAGCTCCACAGCGCTCCGCGCGTGTTCAAGCCTTCCCGCGGCATTTATCCTGGGCCCCAATATGAAACCCGCGTGGTATGTGGTGATTTTAACATCCTTTGCAAGCCCCGCCGCCTCCTTCAGCGCCCGCAGCCCCGGATTGAGCGTATTTCTCAGGCGTTTAAAACCGCGCCTTACAATCGCCCGGTTCTCTTCAGAGAGCGGGACAATATCAGCAACTGTCCCGAGAGCCGCAAAATCAAGAAAATCTTCCTTTAAATCCATTCCCGCTTTTTCCGCAAGCGCTGACACAAGCTTGTATGCCACTCCCGCACCGCTCAAATCTTTATCCGGATAGGCCTTTGACGTTTTGGGGTTTATTACAGCCGCCGCTCCCGGCAGTCCCCCTTCAGGCGGCAGGTGGTGGTCCGTTATTATGATATCCATGCCGAGGCTCACCGCGTATTCAGCCTCTTCTTTCGCGCTTATCCCGCAGTCCACTGTGATAAGAAGCGACGCGCCGCCTTCAGCAATACTCTTAACAGCCTCTTTGTTAAGGCCGTATCCCTCGTCCTGCCTGTGCGGTATGTAATAATCCGTATTTTTATACCCCATGTATTTGTTGAAAAAACAGCTGAGTATTACAATGGCGGTTACGCCGTCAACATCATAGTCCCCGTAAATGACAATCTTTTCCCCTGCGTCCACGGCTTTTTTTATCCTCAACACAGCCTTTTCCATATCCTCAAAGAGAAACGGCGGGTTTAAGCCTGCTGTATCCTGCTGAATCAGTTTTTCGAGCTCCCCCTCCCCGCTTATGCCGCGCAGTGCCAGAACATCAGCCGCAAAATCCGATACAGACAGTTCTGAGGTGATTAAGCGCCTTAATTCCGCGTCAGGCGCGGGACTGTCCTTTATGATCCAGCGCGTCATCCAAAAAGCCCCTCAACATATTTTTCAGGGGAGAACTCATCAATATCATCCGGCTTCTCGCCGAAAGCCGCGTAGCAGACAGGCAGGCCGAGCGACGCCCTGATTTTCACGACAGACCCGCCCCTGGCAGAGCTGTCGAGCTTGGTTAAAACTATGCCCGTGAGCCCGAGAACCGAGTTGAACTCGCCGGCCTGGGCAGATGAATTGTTTCCGGTATTTGCGTCTATGACAATAAATGCGTCAAAAACAGCTCCGGGAGCTTCCCTTACAGCTATGCGTTTTGTCTTTTCAAGCTCGCTCATCAGATTACGGCTGGTGTGAAGTCTTCCTGCCGTGTCAATAATCAACAGATCAAACCCGCCGGATTTCGCCCTGTTCACAGCGTTGAAAACGACGGACGCGGGGTCCGCGCCGTCCATTCCCTTTATAATCTCAATTTTATTCTCAACGGCCCTGCGCTCGAGCTGTTCCGCGGCAGCTGCCCTGAATGTATCCGCGGCGGCAAGAAGGATTTTCTTCCCCTGTTTTTTGAACAAAAGGGCCAGCTTCACCGCAGTGGTCGTCTTTCCCGCGCCGTTCACTCCGACAAGCATTATTATTCTTAAAACACCGGGTGCCGCGGCCTCTCTTTCGCCGCCGGACAGCCTTTTAATAAATTCAGCCTTAAGGTATTCCTTTGCCTCATCAAATGATTTGAGCCTGCGGTTCTTCAGCATCTCTGTCATTTCAGATACAATGCCGATATCAATATCGGCTGAAATAAGTGTTTCTTCCAGGCCCTCCGCGAAATCATAATTTCCGCCGGCGAAGAGAGTTTTAAGCCTGTCCAGGAAAGAGGGGTTTTTCGGCAGCTTCCCTTCAGCCATTACTGTTTCCGTTGTCTTCCGCGGCCGCCTCTTTGGCTTTATCAAGCTTGACTGACATTATCTTTGATACGCCGGCTTTTTCCATTGATATGCCGTACAGCACGTCGGCGGTTTCCATGGTAATCTTGTTGTGCGATATCACAAGAAACTGCGTCCTTTTAAAACTCTTAATAAGATTTACAAAACGGGCCACATTCATATCATCAAGGGCTGCGTCAACCTCGTCCATGATGCAGAAAGGGCTGGCCTTTATCAGGAACAGAGCGAATAAAAGAGAGACAGCGGTTATTGCCTTTTCTCCGCCTGATAACAGGTTTATGTTTTGGAGCCTCTTCCCCGGCGGCCTCGCTATGATGTCAATTCCTGATTCAAGTATGTTTTCATTGTCGGTCAGGAGAAGGTCGGCCTCTCCGCCGTTCATCATCTTGACAAAAACCTCGGCAAACCTCGCGCGAATCTCGGTAAAAGCCTTTACAAACAGCTCCTTTGATTCCTCATTGGTCTTTTTAATAACTTTTGTCAGGTTATCCCTTGCTGTCACAAGGTCGTCATACTGCGACTGGAGGAACTCATTCCTGCTTTTGAGCTCATTGTACTCCTCTATGGCAACAAGGTTTATGACCCCAAGCTTATCCATCTTTTCCCTGTATTCCGATACCTTCAGGTTCAGCTCCTTATACTCGTCTTCGCTTATCTCAAAAGAAAAAATCTCCTCTTCAGAGGGCGACATTTTAAGCTCCTGTTGAAGCCTGTCGTAAAGCGCCTTTATGCCGAGCGAGAACTCATTTATCTTCAGCTTAATTTCATATTGTTCTTCACGCAGTTTGTCGCGCACCACAGACATTGATTTTATCAATGTATCAAGCTTGTCCATTTCTGTTTTGTAAATGTCAAAATCCCTTCTCAGCGCCCCAAGGTTTGCCTCGTCCGCAGCCAAAAGCTCCCTGTTGCCGCTTATCTGGCCCTCGCATGCGCGCTTTTCCTCTTCCGCCGCCGCTATCCTGCGGTTAAGCTCCTCGATTTCCGCGTGCGTCCGCTCATACGCAGCGCCCACCTCAGAGGCTTTTTCCTCAAGCATCCTGAGGTTATTGGCCTCTATGTCAAACTCGCCGGACAGTTTCAGCAGTTCCATCCTCTTATTATCAAGGCCTGTTTTCATGAACAGGTACTCGGTCTCCATGGACGAGGTCTCTTTTTTTAACTGTTCAAGGGCCTCTTTTTCCCCTTCAAGCCTCTCCATGATGCCTGCCGCTTCTTCAGCAACACGAAGTTTGTCCGCCATTTTTTCTTCCCTCAGGCTTATCTCGGCGCGTAAAGCCGCCTCTGCCGTTACCAGCCCGTCCTCTTCAGCGGCGCGTTCTTCTTCCCTCTGTTTGATCCGCTCGCTGTCTTTAATTACCTCCACATACTGATTATGATAGCTGATAGAGAGCTCCTCTATCTGCGCCTCCACCATTCCTATCTTTTTCTCCCTGAAAGCGGCCTCTTCGCCTATGGCCGCCAGTTTTGCCCCTGCTGATTCAAGTTCCTCCTCTATCTCGAATATTTCCCTTTCCCTTCCCAGAAACCCCGCTCCTTCAGCTGTTTCCGCGCCGCCCTTGGAGTATATTCCGTAACTTGATATCATCTCCCCTTTTAAAGTAAGCAGCCTGTATTCCGCGCCGTGACTGACGCTTTCCATGACTTCTTTAGCGGCTTCAAAACTTTCCACAATATAGGTGCCGTGAAAAAGCGCCTTGACCGCCTCGTCCCCTTCCCTGACGGTTATGACAGACGGAAGATAGGCTATTATATTTTTATGATTTATGCGGCCGCCGGCCGGGCCCGCTGCCGCGGCTTTTGCCCCTGCCTCTTTCCCGTTTAAAAGCGAGAGGCTTCCCTTTTCCAGTTCATAAAGGCTGAATATCTCTCCTATGAGTTTCTCATCCCTGACAAGTATTGCCTCGAGAGCCGGCCTTAATGCCTGCTCTACTGCGGCCTCAAACCTCTTTTCCACCGATATTATGTTGCCCACCGCGCCCGCGATATTTTCCCGTTCATGCTCATCAAGCTGGGCCCTGTATTCCGTCAGTATTTTGCGGACAAGGCTTCCGTACCCCTCAAGCCTCTCGTGAAGCCCTTTAAGAAAATTAAGCCTCGTCTCAAGCCTGTTGACGACGGCTGCCATTCCTTTATGCGCGCTTTCAACCACGTCAAGATCGGCCTTTTTCCTCACCTTTTCCTTTATCAGCCGCTCTTCTTTTTCCTTGATGCCTTTTATCTCTCCCTCTTTCATAAACCGGTTTTCCGCAATCCGTTCAAGCTCCGCTTCAATCCTCGAGACCCTGTCGCGAGCCTCTTTTCTCTCCCGGTTGGCCCGCTCTATATTCGCGTCTATTGACCTGATGTCCGCCTCAGCGGAGACAATTTTATTCCTTAAATCCGCGTGCGCCCTGCTCAACCCATCAATTACGGGAAGCTTTGCCTCCGCCTCTTTTTTTTTGGCGTCAAACCCGGCCATGTACTCCGTAACAGAAATATCGAGCCTGCCAAGCTCCTCTTCCCTTGCTTTTATAACGGCTCTTTTCTCCTCAAGCCTTGCCCTCCCCCCGGACGCTTCCATTTTCAGGCCTTCGAGCCTGCCCGCGTTCTCGACATTCTCTTTTTTCAGCGACTCTGCCCTTGAGAGCAGCTCGTTTTTCTTCTCATCAAGATACCTGAGGCTGTCCTCCAGCCTGTGTATCTCCTGCTCTCTTATGACCCATTTTTCACGCGCTTCGGATATGGCTTTCTCTTTCATGACCGACGTCAGCTTCATCGACTCAAGGTTCAGTTCAAATTTTGAGAGCCCCGCGTTTTCCTCCTCAATTCTCCTGTCTGTCTCCTCTTTTTTGCGCGTCTCCCCGTTGTATCTAAGCGTCATTTCCCTGATATCCTTCTTATAAACCTTAAACTCCATATCCGAACACTCTGTCCTGAGCTCCTTATATTTCTCCGCCCTCTTTGCCTGCCGCTCAAGCTGCGAGGCCTGCCTCTTTACCTCGGCCAGAATGTCGTTTATCCTTAGCATGTGCTGCTCTGTTGACTCAAGTTTTCTTAATGCCTCATCGCGCCTCTTTATGTATTTTGTGATTCCCGCGGCTTCCTCAAAGATTTCCCTGCGTTCTATGGGTTTCGCGCTTATTATCCTCTCAACTTCCCCCTGGCTTATTATGGAATATGAGTCTATTCCCACTCCGGTATCCATGAATAATTCAACAATATCCTTGAGCCTTACCTGATTGTCATTGATGAAGTATTCGCTCTCTCCCGACCTGTAGAGCCTGCGGGTGACCTTTATCTCAGCATAGGGTATTTTTGCTATGTTTTCCTGATTGTCCATGACAAGGGATACCTCTGCCATGCCCAGGGTTTTTCTCGAGTCAGAGCCGGCAAATATGACATCCTCCATCTTTCCTCCCCTCAGGCTCTTCGCGCTCTGCTCTCCCAAAACCCATCTTATGGCGTCCATAACATTTGACTTGCCCGAACCGTTGGGCCCCACAATTATTGTAATGCCCTCCCCAAAATGGAGGCTGGTCCTGTCGGCAAATGATTTAAACCCCATGAGATGAAGTTCTTTAAGTTTCAATTATTATCTCCCGTCAAATCCGGCAAATGCGCCTTCAATAATCTCAAAATCACCGTCTGTCAGGGCGGGATACACAGGAAGCGAGATTACCTGCGCGGCCAGCTTTTCCGAGTTTTTAAGTGCGACTCCCGGGTTCACCAGTTTTTCGTAGAAAGGCTGTCCGTGTATGGGAACCGGATAAAATATTTTCGCGCCTATCCCGCTGTCATTGAGATGCTTTAAAAGCCTGTCCCTTTTGGACGCCTCAACTTTAACCGTAAACTGATGAAAAACGTGGAAACATTCCGGCGCTTCATACGGAACTGTTATATATTCGTATTTCTCAAGGATTTTTTTCATCCTGGCGGCGTTTTCCCTGCGCCTCGCGTTAAACCCCTCAAGTTTCCCGAGCTGGACAATGCCTATTGCCGCCTCTATGTCGGTCATCCTGTAATTATAGCCGAGCAAGGTGTGGTAATAAACGCGTTCGGAGCCGTGATTAATGAATTTTCTTATCTTCTCCGCCGCGGCATCATCCTTTACGGCCACCATTCCGCCCTCGCCTGTCGCCATATTCTTTGTGGCGTACATGCTGAATGAGGCCGCGTCCCCGAGGCTGCCCGCCATCTTTCCGTAATGGAGCGCCCCGTGAGCCTGTGCCGCGTCCTCTATTACCTTTACCCCATATTGTTCAGCCAGCCTGTTTATTGATGACATGTCACAACACTGCCCGTATAAATGAACCACAAGTATCGCCTTTATCTTCCTGAACATATCCTTTTTAAGCGCGTGCTCGATTTTTCCGGGGTCAATATTGAATGTCTTCTCATCAACATCAGCAAATACGGGCTCTGCTCCCGCGTGCAGCACGGAATTTGCCGTGGCAATAAATGTAAAAGGCGTTGTAATTACCCTGTCGCCTTTTTTGATTCCGAGCCCGAAAAGAGCGGCGTGTATGGCGCAGGTCCCGTTTGACACGGCTATCGCGTGCTTCGCTCCCGTAAAACCGGCGAATTTTTCCTCAAACTCCCTGACCTTTGGCCCCGATGCTATTATTCCCGACCTTAACACATCTGTTACTGCCTTTATCTCCTCTTCGCCGATGAGCGGCCTTGAAATTGGAATCATCTTTTTCTCCGTTTTTTTAAGCGCTGACCCTGCCGGCGCCTTTTTTAACCCGATACTTTGATTTTAAACTACCTTCCCAAAATAAACAAGCGGCTCCTGTCCGCTGTTTTAACGGCCTCTTCCCTGTCAAGAAGAAATGTCTTTCCCGCCTGTACAACCACTCCCGCAGCCTTAAGCTCCTTAAGAAGCTTTATTGTCTTAATGCCTATGACAGGCACATCATATCTCAAATCCTGTTTTGGCCTCGCTGCTTTTGCCGCCACAAACCCCGGCCCTGCTATTTTAGCGCCGCGCCTTATGCACTCGTCTGTCCCTTCCTGCGCCTCAGCCGCGACCACAACGCCGTTTTTAACAACAACGGTCTGCCCGATATCCGCGCGGGCAAGTTCTGAGGCCATCTTAAAACTGAATTCAGCATCCTTTAATGCCCTGCCTTTGGGCCTTACCCTTCCCGCGGCGCCTGCGGGCGCAAGCAGCCCCTCCATCAGATAGGTTGTGGGAAGCACCCTTATTCCTTCGCCTTCCAGCTCCTTTATTATTTCATTCATCAGCGGGGCGGTCCTTAAATCAGCCGCCCTCAAAAGAACCTTCATTGCCCTTAAATCAAGCGAGAGATTACCGGGTTTCAGCACCTCTGTGTGCCTGATGTATCCCAAAAAGACCAGTTTATTTATCTTTTCCTTTTTGAGCAATCCTATAATCTTTGTTATTGATGAAAATTTCACCTTATGGTAACGGCTTGCGAGTTTAATTGCCGCCGGGTTTTCCTCTCCCTTAATGCCGATTACAACAGCCTCTATATTTTTTTCAGCGGCTTTTTTAAGAAAATGGACGGGCAGTTCCCCTCCTCCTGCCAGAACAGCTACTCTTTCGCGTTTCAACGGAGCATCCCTCTCTTTGAAGACCGCACAAATCCGATAAAATGCTCAATCTCCGGGCAGGCCGGAATGGATGCTTGGATTTTTTCAATCGCTTCCTTTGCCATGAGGTTCTGCCTGAAAAATATTGATGCCGCGTCTTCTATACGGCCAATTACCTCTTTTGAGAACCCATTGCGTTTCAGCCCTGTTTTATTGACGCCGATAAACCTGGCAGGCTGTCCGGAAACGGTCATGTATGGCGCGACATCCTGAGACAGCCTGATTCCTCCGCCGACCATGGAATATGCCCCGATTCTCACGCCCTGGTGCACTGCCGTTAAACCGCTGACAAAAGCGTGGTCCTCCACAACAACGTGCCCGGATAAACCCGCGTAATTTACTATCACCACATTTGAGCCTATTACGCAGTCGTGAGCCACATGCGCGTTTCCCAGTATAAAGCAGTTGTCGCCTATTGACGTAGCCCCTGCCGCGGATGCTGCCCTGTGTATGACCACATACTCCCGTATGACATTGTTGTTTCCGATTTTCACGGTTGTTTTTTCGCCCTTATATTTCAGGTCCTGCGGAGCGCCCGATACTATTGTTCCCTCTCCTATCGAGTTTCCGCTGCCTATTACAGCGCCCGAAATTATATGAGCCCTCGGCCCGATTTCGGTATTATCCCCAATCTCTGTTCCTCCGTCAATTATGGCGAACGGCCCCACCTTTACCCCTTTGCCCAGCTTTGCCTCTTCGGATACAATCGCTGTATTGTGTATCAGGCTGTTATCCATGATTATTTATCCGTAATCATGGCCATCATGTCCGCTTCCGCCACTTTATCATCGCCGACAAAAGCGTCTCCGTGAAGCTTTGCGATTCTGCCCTTTATTTTTTCCGCTGTCACCTCGAACCTCAGCGTATCCC
>OMKS01002200.1_pt1 | contig 16507 bp, 14 predicted proteins | sample 1674721 | NCBI WGS metagenome assembly OMKS01 (sample SAMN06264996, study PRJEB25208) | sediment metagenome | isolation source: hot spring sediment | place: USA: California | collected 2014-09-02
CAGGCCCAGGTCGCGCAGGTGCAACATCACCTCCGGGACGCCGCCCGCCAGGTAGACGCGCACCGTCGGATGGCCGATCGGGCCGTTGGGCAGCACGTCCACCAACCGGGGCGTGCTGCGGTTGACGCGATCCCAATCTGCGACGGTGGGGCGCGGCAGTCCGGCGGCGTGGGCGACGGCGGGCAGGTGCAACAGCAGGTTGGTGCTCCCACCGAAGGCCGCGTAGACGACCCTCGCGTTGTGCAGCGCGTCTTCGGTGACGATATCGCGCATCGTCACCCCCGCCTCCGCCAGTTTCACCAGCGCCTCCGCCGAGCGCCGGGCCACGTCGAGCCAGAGCGGTTGCCCGGAGGGGGCCAGCGCCGAGTGGACGAGCGCCATGCCCAGCGCCTCGCTCACCACCTGGCCGGTTGCCGCGGTGCCGAGAAACTGGCAGCCGCCGCCGGGAGAGGCGCAGGCGCGGCAGCCGAGCTTGGCGGCCTCTTCCAGCGTGATCTCGCCCTGAGCGAAGCGCGCGCTGAGCGTTTGTACCTTGCCCAGGTCCTCGCCCGCCGTGGGTAGCAGTGTGACGCCGCCGGGCACGAACACGCACGCGCCGTCGCGTTGGGCCGCCAGCGCCATCATCATCGCCGGCAGAGCCTTGTCGCACGCGGCGACGCCCAACACGCCGCGTCGCGTCGGCAGCGAGCGGATGAGGCGGCGCAGCACAATCGCCGCGTCGTTGCGGTAGGCCAGGCTGTCCATCATCCCCGGCGTGCCCTGCGTGCGCCCGTCGCACGGGTCGGTCAAGTATCCGGCGAACGGAATCGCGCCGTGCGCGGTGAAGGTCTCGGCGGCGGCGCGCATCAGCCGGTCGGTTTCCCAATGTCCGGAGTGGAGGCCCAACGCGAGGGGCGCGCCATCCTCCGTGCGCATCCCGCCGGTGATGCCGAGGATGAGGTACTCCGGGCGGCGCAATTGGTCGGGCGACCAGCCCATTCCGGCGTCCATCGTCAGCCCGAAGAGATCGCCGCTAGGGGTGCTGCGCAGGAAATCGGCGTCGAGTGGGAGCGCGCCCTGCGGCCCGGCTGCGTGCGTCTGTACGTCGTAAAAACGGCTGTCTGCCGCTTCGATGGAAACGGGGTTGGGGATGCGTTTTGTGGTCATGGTATCTCCTCGAAGATAACTTTGTTTCAACGCTTAAGGCGGATCACAATCCGCCGTTCTCACAGCGCCGGATGTGATCCGGCGCAAGCATCTTTGTGATTGTTTGTGCAGATTCGGCGAATGCGGACATTCGTGAAGATTAGTGGTTGAGAAAATCCGCGACCGCGCGCAAGACCTGTTCGAGCGCCTGGAGCGACCGGAACACATCGTTGTCGACGCTCAGGCCGTGATCCGCGCCTTCAACGGTGAAAAAGCGGCGTATGGGCGTCTCTCCGATTTCCGCGAGTAGGCCAGGATCGTAGAATGAGTCGGCTGTGCCGATGACGACGAGTGACGGGCCGGAAAAGGCGGTGATTTGTTCGCGCACGGTTGGATTCGTCAGCACTGGCGTCAGCCATAGCGCAGATGTGTGCGCGGGGAAGGTTTGTGTGGGAAGGAGGTGTGCCATCGCCTGCGTCCCCAGCGATTTACCCACGAGGGTGAGATGCGTGTACGGGCGCTGTGCGATGAGCGTGCGATAGGCCGCCGTGCTGTCCGCTGCCAGCCGCCGGTGTTTGGCGGCGCTATCCAACCCACGGAAGGCGTCGAGGTAGTTGTAATTCACCTGTAACACGTCGACCTGCTGCGCCAGGAGCAACTCGGCGACGTAGAACAGCAACGGCATCTGCGCCGTGTAGCCCAGTCCAGGCAGGACGAGGGCTGCGTGTGCCGTTTCGGCCTGTTGGCGGATGAAGGTGTTGGGAACGGGCGCGCGCTCGTGTCCGGCGATGTTCAGCGTGTTCCAGGTGTACATGACTAATGCGTTTCTGCCTTGCGGCCCCAACCCAACAGTAGCACAAACAGGAAGCCGCCGAACGCCAGCAACAGCGCGACCATCACTTCCGTCGTCCACGCCCCCGGCAGTACGTTGATTTCCGTCAGGACGCCCTCGACTGCACCGGCGACGCTTTCTTTCCACGGCCAGAGCTTGCGCAACGAACCGAGAATCAGGCCGCCCAAGACGGCGAGGGTCAGATCGTGCTGCTTCTTGAAGAGCCAACTTAGGATTTGGGCAAACGTCACCAGGCCGACGACCGCGCCCAGGAGGATCACGCCTATTCCCAGGATATTGCGTTGGGTGACGGCAGCCAGCGCGTACTGGTACTGGCCGAAGATGATGAGCACGAACGCGCCGGAGATGCCCGGCAAGACCATCGCGCACTTGGCGACCGCGCCGCTCAGGAAAAGCATCCAGAGCGTGTCCGGCGTCTGGGCCGGGGTCATGTCCATGAGTAGCCATGCCGCCACCGCGCCGAGGACGAATCCGGCAGCCAGCTTCGCGCTCCAGCGATGTACCTTCCGCCCCACCACCAGCATTGATGCGGCCACCAGGCCGAAGAAAAATGCCTCTACCTGCACGGGATAGGTGTGCAGCAGCCACTCCATAAAGTGGCTGACCGTGATCACCGCAGCCAGCGCCCCTAACCCTACCGGGACGAGCATCCGCCACGACAGACGCGCCAATAACGTCTTCCAGCGGCGTTGGAGCAGCGCTTTGAGCGTTTGAGGATCGGAGGCCATACGGATAGATTCGACCAGGCTCTCGTAGATGCCGAGCAGCAGCGCCATGGTCCCCCCGGAGACGCCGGGAATCAGGCCGGCCGTACCGATGGCGAAGCCCTTTGCCGCCAGCCAGATTGTGTCGCTGGCGGAACGCAGGGCAGGCATCGATTTTGCGAACGTCATCAGAAACTCCTTTAGGTTGGTAGACCAACCGCGCCCCTTTGTAGGGAAATTAGTGACAAGCGCACTCGCTTGCTGCGCCAAGGATACCATAAAAGTGGCTTAAGAAAAATTGCTTGACGTTCCTTTATTTCGTACTATGATATCGTATATCGATAACGGGAGCCGATAAGATGTTACGCAATTTGCTACTGGGATTCATCAAAATTCACATCCTGTATCATGCCGCGCTCGATGCAGTGTACGGGTTGTGGCTGATCGAAGAATTGGCGCATCATGGTTACTCGCTCAGTCCGGGCACGCTCTATCCCACGCTGCACAGTCTGGAACGGGAAGGCTACCTGCAAAGTGAGAAGCGCGTCGTCGAAGGGCGACAACGCCGCTATTACACGATCACGCCGCAGGGCGTCGAAGCGTTAGCCGAAGCGCGTGCCAAGTTGCGTGAGTTGGTCGATGAAGTGCTGGCCTGAAGCTCGGACGTATGCCAACATTTGTAGCAGGCGCGCTCAGCGCGTAGGTTATTTGACTAACGACTATCTGACTAACGACTAAACAAGGAGGAATTTCTGTGGACGATAAACCTGTCTCATTCAAGGATAAGGTGCGCGGCTTGCCGCGCAACGTGTGGGCGGTGAGCCTGACCAGTTTCTTCATGGATATTTCCAGCGAGATGGTCATCAACCTGCTGCCGCTGTTTTTGTCGAATGTGTTGGGCGTCAAGACGAACATCATCGGCCTGATCGAGGGTGTCGCTGAGGCAACCGCCAGTATCCTCAAGGTCTTCTCCGGCTGGCTCTCAGATCGCTTGCGCGCGCGCAAGTGGCTAGCGGTGGCCGGCTACGGGATTTCGGCGCTCGCCAAGCCGTTTTTCTATATCGCCAACACGTGGGAGGTAGTCGCGGGCGTGCGTTGGGCGGACCGGGTCGGCAAGGGCGTGCGCACCGCGCCGCGCGACGCGCTCGTGGCCGATAGCATCAATGAAGAGCAACGTGGCCTGGCCTTCGGCTTTCATCGTGCGGCGGATACCGGCGGGGCGATGCTCGGCTTGCTCATCGCGTTGTTGGTTGTGTGGTTTGCGCAACGGACCACGGGCGAATTGACGCGCGGGACGTTCCAGACCGTGGTGCTCGTCAGCCTGATTCCGGCGCTGTTGGCGGTGCTCTCGCTGGCAATTGGAGCGCGCGAGGTGGGGGTGACCAAAGTGCGCGAGCGACCGCGCATTTCGTTTAGGGGATTGGGTAAGCCTTTCCTGATCTTTATGCTGATCGTGGGGCTTTTCGACCTCGGCAACTCGTCAGATGCTTTTCTGGTACTGCGCGCGCAGGAACGGGGTCTCAATATTCTTGGCATTTTGGGGATGCTCGTTACGTTCAATGCCGTCTACACGTTGGTGAGCGCGCCGGCGGGTTCATTCTCCGACAGGGTGGGGCGGCGGCGCGTTATCATCGGTGGATGGCTGGTCTACGCGGCGATTTACCTGGGCTTTGCGATTGCGGGGACGGGCTGGCACGTGTGGGTGCTGTACGCCGTCTACGGTGTGTACTACGGCCTGGCTTTCGGTACGACGAAGGCGATGGTTGCCGATCTCGTGCCGGAGGCGTTGCGCGGCACGGCTTACGGGACGTACAACGCCGTGTTGGGCATCCTGGATTTCCCGGCGTCGCTTATCGCCGGGATTTTGTGGGAAGGCGTGGGACGATGGAGCGGGTTTGGGCCGTCGGCCCCGTTCTTCTTCGGCGCGGCGATGGCGTTGATAGCGGCGGTGTTGATGCTGCTGTGGAAACCGGGTGCTGAAAAAGCGCGAGGCTGAAGCCCACGCGCTAAAAGCACAAAGCCCTTCGGGCCAAAATCTAGCCCGAAGGGCTTTGTGCTCTTGGCCTGGCCTCTTTAGGGGGCAATCGGCCGCGAGACCAGGATGCCGTCTTCCCGCTGCACCCGGATGGCAAAATCGCGACCGGAAATCTTTCCGGCGTCGATTTGCAAAGCAATTTCACCGTCGGTGGGGTAGCCGTCGTTGTATTCCCGCAAATACCAGGCGTAGGAATTGCCCGTGCGCACCAGCGCTTTGACGGCCTCCTTGTCCGGCTGGCGGCCTTCGAGCCGGTTGTGGAGGTAGTAGGCGCACAGTTCGTCCTCGTCGGTGCGTTGTTCCCAGGCCCCCATCGCCACAATGGAGACGACGTCCGGTGCGTCGCGCAGTACGGCCTGGATGGTGGCCTCGGCGGTCAGGAATGAGGCAGCGTACAGGCGATCTGCGCCAGGGGCGGCTGCGCACAGCCCGGCGACGCCCGCGCTGGTGCGCTGGATGAGCGTCTTCCCGCGTACATCGTTCAGATAAAAGTTGCGCGGGGAGTTATCGAAGTCGAAGCCGGTCTCCTCGTAGGTCATCATATTGCTGACCTCGCCCATCGTGTAGTCGCCGCGTCCCTCGGCTTTCCAACGCAGGGCTTCGTCGCGGTCGTCGGTGAGGAGGATTTTCGCCGCGCCCTGGGCGAAGGCCACAGCCTGGCAGGTGAACGCGCGGTACACGTTGATGACCAACACTGTGCCTGAGGCGCGCCGCGCCCCTTCCAAACAACTGAATCGCTGAATTTTCATTGCTAAATCCACTTGAGAATGATGCCGAAGACGAGCGCGCATACTGCGTTCACTGCGAAGATGCTGCCTACGGTAATGGCTTTGCTCTTGATGGTCTTCATGTCATGCACCCAGTACGAGACCAGGAAGAAGTGGAAATAGCCGCCCAGGAAGATGGTCAGCGGCATACGGGCGCTCCACCACGAGTAATCCCAGGTGAGCGCGCCGATAGCGTTGAGCAATACTTCGATAGCGACGCAGAACGTCGCGTTGACGGCGGCGAAGAAGAGGCGGTTAGGGATGCCGAGGATTTTCATTTTCTTGTCTTTCGGCAACATCTTCCCAAAGGCGATGCCGGCGACGGCGAACATAAAGCAAATTTCGATGTTCAGCCCGATGAGGATGAGGTACGCCGTCTTGCCCGGCGCGCCCCAGACCGGCGCGTAGTTAGTGAAGTGGAAGACGAGGGCATTCCAAATCTCGTTGAACCAGTCCATCCCCCAGAACGCTAGCCCGGCAAACACAAGGTTCCAGTTGCGGCGTTCCACTTCAACGGCGTAGACGTACACCACGAAGGCGAAGAGCGTGATCAGATACCACTGGAAACGACTCGCGTCACGTAAAATGGCTAAGGCTGCGGCTGCGGATTCGGTTGGCATAAGGACCTCCTAGATACGATTGGCGAATTTCAGATGAAACGTATGATCGTCCTGTTCGATCAAATAAGTCAACCCGGTGTTGTGGTGATAGATGCGCCCATCCGGCTCGAGGCCGAGCAGCAACTCGACCAACAGGCCTCCGGCAAACTCATGCCCGACCACCAAAACGCTTTCCGGTTGCCCGCCGTGCCAGTGCCGGATGTTTTGGTAGACGCTGCTGACGCGTGCCAGGCCTTCCTGATAGGTTTCCCCATCGGGCGGCAAGTCCTGGTCGCCGTCCAGGAGGTCAAAGTGCGCGCTTGCCTCCGGTGGTAGCACGAATTTGGCCGGTGGGGTGGTGCGTGGCGGTGCTGGGGTCGCACGGTCGCGCTGCCAGCACGCTTCTTGCAGGGCCGGCCACAGTATGGCGCGCGCGCTGAGACGCTTAAGGAGTGGGGCGATCGTCTGCATGGTGCGGGTGGCTGTGCTGACGTAGATAGCGTCGAAGTGGATGTCCGCGAGCCGTTCTGCAAGGCGTTCCGCCTGTTGCCGTCCGTTGGGTGAGAGCCGGTCGTGGGCCGGGAGGCTGTAGTCGTTGGTCATATTGCCCATAGATTCGGCATGGCGGAGGAAGTACAGGCGCATCGTTTTATTCTTCAGCGCGCAGAATACGCAGAAAATCGACGCGCCGCATCGCTTTGAGATTTTCCAGAAATTGATTGGCGTCGGCGACCCACTGGAGGGCTTCGCCGTGTTTGGCGGTTAGCCCCAGCGTGCGTTCGCCTGGTGGATAATGGACGTCGAGCAGCACCTCGGTCTTCCCGCTCTCGGCATCGGGACGCGTGGCAAAGGCGTTGATATCGTGGATTAAGATGTTGACGCTGCGTACGCGGTGAGATGTCTCCGGCTCCGGTAGCCAGTATTGGGCAACCGGATGGCGGGTGACTCTAAAGGCGACGGAGTCTTTGAAGCCTTCCCAGCGGATAATCAACCCACCGAGGGTGTCGTTGTCCTCTTCGTCGTAGTCCAGTTGCCAGCCGAACCGGCTGATGGCCGGGCGAGTTTCGTCGATGGCGGGTGGTTCCTTCCAGGTATCGAGCCGTTGGTGCGGGCGGATGAAGTAAGGATAGCGGCGGCCTTCGAGTTCACCGTAGGGAAATTCAATCACGGCACGGGTACGCAGGGGGAGATTAGGTTCGCTGCCGTCGATCCAGTGCAGCCGGCCAGCCTGCACCCAGTGGCGCAGATCCCACCACGCTTCACGGCCATCCGGCGGCTCCCAGAACATTGGCGGCGTGCGCGGGTCGCGGTAGAAAGTGTTATAGGCGCGCACGACATCACGGGTGTTGCTCGGATTTTCCGAGAAGTAGGTGACGATGAAGACGTTGTAGGCCGGCTCGAAGTGTGTGCTTTCCGGACGGCAAACCGGCAGGGCGTGGAGGACGGCGTGGCAGTAGAAGTCCTCTTCACGCAGGATGTAGTCGATGGCGTGAGGTACCGGAAATGGGCCTGGCCTGAGCAGGTAGCCAATCACGTGAGGGACTTCTGGCCCTTTGAGTGTACCGTAGATTTCACCAGATTGTACGCCACGCAGGTTGAGGAAGCGCTGTACCAGAGCGAAGTGCTCGCAATGCCGCACGACCGCGTGGTGCCCGAAGATCGACGTTCCCTTGAAGAGGTTCATCCCCGGCCATTCACGCAGCGAGTACGTATCGAGCCGCTCGATATTTTCCAGGCCGCAGAGCGGACAGCGCGCGATCAGGTAAGCGGGCAAGGCGGCGTAGTATGCCTCGACGCGGCGTCCCATGCGTCCACCCAGGGCCTCGTATTCGGAGACACTCAAGTCCAGTTGTAGCAGATGTTGGTTAAACATAGCTCACCAGTTTCTGTAAATGGTATCACATAATGGGGAACTATCAAATTCGCGTGAGTGGAGCTTTATCAGTTTTTCTGCGTGCGGGGATGGGGGATTTCGACGTTGATCGATAGTCCGCCGGAAGGACAGTTTTGGAGTTGTAGCTTGCCACCGAGCAGCGCCACCCGCTCACTGATGCCGAGCAGGCCGTAATGGCTTCGCGCGGCCAACGATGCCAGGTCGGCGTCCTCGCTCAACCCCCTGCCGTTATCGCTGATCGTGATCTGCAACGTGCGCGGGGAGGTGTGTTCGAGGCTGACGCTGGCCTCGGTGGCCTGGGCGTGTTGTTGGATGTTGTTTAGCCCTTCCTGGACGATGCGGAAGACCGAAAGCTCGGTCGCTTCGGGCAACCGTCGCAGGTCTGCCGCGATGTTCAGGGTCAATTCGATGTCATGGCGCGCGGCCCATTGCTGCGCGTGGGAGCGGATGGCGGCCCCTAAGCCCAGGCTATCGAGCGCGGGTGGGCGCAGGTCGTTACAAATCCGGCGCAGGTCGTTGATCAACTGCCTGACGTCCTCTTGCATCAGAAGCAGGCCAGGGATGAGGGCTTTGGGGGCGGTTGGGACGGCCAGCATTTCCTCGATTTGATAGCCGAGGCCCAACAAATCTTGCACGGCCTGGTCGTGTAGTTCGCGCGCCAGGTGCTTGCGTTCGTCCTCGCGTTCCAACAACAAACGCCGCTGCGCGTCTTGCAGAGCGGCGTTGGCCTGATCCAGAGCGGCAACTTGGCGGGAAAGCTGATCGAGCAACTGGCGGTTTAGTGTATCCTGTGCTGCCAGATCGCGTTGGAGCAGCCTTTGGTTGTGCTGGAGGGCTTCGGCTTGCTCCCGCGCCCGGTAGTAACTGTCGAGCGCCCAGATGAGCGGTGTGACTTGCTCGGGCGGCGGCGTTCCCACCATCAGCGCGACGATTTCTTCTCGTGTGGTCTCGTCGGTGCGGCGCTCGGCGACTTTGCGGCCCTTGTTGAGGACGATGAGGCGATCGGTGGCGGCAAAAAGATTGCCCAGGTTATCGCTGCAGATCAACACCGCGCAGCCACGTTTCTGCCAGCGATGCACCAGACCGAGCAACTGTTTTTGTAGGGTGATGCTGATCCCTATCAACGGGCCATCGATGACCATCAGCCGGCTCTCTCCCACCAGGGCGCGGGCGATGGCGACGACATGCCGTTCTTCGCCGGAGAGATTGGCTGCCTTCTCTTGCAGTGAATCGAAACGCACGCCCAGCTCGTTGAAGATGCGCTGAGCGTGCGCGTTCATGGCTTTGTGGTCAGCCCAGCGCATAGCGCGTTTGAACAGGCCACTCGTGACTTCGCGTCCCAGGAAGACGTTGGCCGTGATGTCGAGTTTATCCACCAGTTCTGGCCTTTGGTGGATCACCTCGATACCGAGCGCGCGCACCATGTAGGGGTGCAATCCGCGGTAACGTTGCCCTGCGAAGTAAAGGTCGCCGCTGGTTGGCTCGAACAGCCCGGCGATGATCTTGGCCAACACCGACTTCCCTGCGCCGCTGCTACCGGCGACGCCAACGACCTCGCCGGGCATCACATCCAGGTTAACGTTCTCCAACGCCCATAGGTCGCTGAAGCTGCGAGAAACGTTGATGACTCTGAGCAGCGGGTCCATAGCACGTTATGTGAACATCTATTGAACGTTCGCTTAACGGTTTTTCTTGAAATACACGTCGGTGTAAACGGCCAAAATCAGCACGATGCCTTTGACGAGGTACTGCCAGGCCGGCTGAACGTTCAGCATTTGCAGGCCGTTGGTGAGGCTCGCCATAATCAATGAGCCGATGATCGTGCCGAAGATAGTGCCTTCGCCGCCGAGGGTGGAGGTGCCGCCCAAAATACAACTGGCGATGGCGTCCAACTCATAGCCGTGACCGGCGGCAACGGTGCCAAAACCGACGTAGGAGGCCAGCACGATGCCGGACACGCCACACAGGAACCCCATCAGCACAAAGATGCCGAAGACGTTCTTGTTGATGTTGACGCCGGAGAGCCGCGCCGCTTCGCGGTTACCGCCGATGGCATACGCATAGCGGCCAAAGCGCGTGTTGTTCGAGACGTAACTCATCACCACTGCGGCGATCGCCAGCAACAAGACGGGAATTTGTACGCCGTTGTAGAAGTTGACGATGCCGACGTAAGCGATGACCAACGCGGCGTAGAAGACGGCCCTGAGGATGTCCAGGTATAAAGGCCCCAATTCGAAGCCGTAGCGCCTTTTCTTTTGCCGGCTGTTGAACATCGTGTAAAAGAGCAGCATCACCACACCTGCGGCAACGATCCAGCCGATAAGCGGGGGCAAATAGCCTTGTGCAACCCACGAGAAGAGAGGCTGGTTGGCCGCAATTGTTCTGCCTTGCGTCACGACCAGGATGCCGCCGTTGAAAATCCACAGGCCGCCAAGTGTGACGATGAAGGAGGGGACGCGGAGGTAGGAGATGATATAGCCCTGAAACATACCGATGAGCACACCAACGGCCAGGCCGATGAGGATCGACAACGTCGTGGTCAGCAACTCCTGTCCGGGCAAAATCTCGGTCCAGACTTTGGCTTGAAAGTGGGCCACGACGACGGAGACGAACCCGGCCAATTTGCCGACAGAAAGGTCGATGTTGCCGGTGACGATGACCAGCACCATGCCCACGGCTAGAAAAGACGTCACCGTCATCTGCCGGAAAAGGTTGGAGAAGTTTTGCGACGATGCATACAGGCCGCCTGTCGCAATTGTGAAGATAATCCAGATGAAGACCATCGCTATAATGATGGCATACGTTTGAATATTGGCGCGGAATTGCCTGGTAAGATTGGCAATCGTGTTTTGCACCGAGCCGTTTTTAGAGATTCTGTTCATAAGTTCACCTTCTTTGTCAGGATGTGTTATCAGGCGATGCCGGTGGCTAATGCCATAATGCGCTCTTGGGTCGCATCGGCGATGTCCAATATGCCGGCGGATTGCCCGGCGTGCATGACCATAACGCGATCGCTCATCCCCAGGACTTCTTCAAGCTCGCTGGAAATCATAATGATGGCAATGCCTTGCGCGGTCAGGTCGTTGATCAATTTGTAGATCTCGTATTTGGCGCCCACATCGACCCCGCGCGTGGGATCGTCCATAATCAGCACTTTGGGGCTAGACATCAGCCATTTGGATATGACGACCTTTTGTTGGTTGCCGCCCGACAGGGTGCTGCATAGCACGTTCAGGTGCGGGGCCTTGATCGCCAGGTTTTGCGCGAACGTGCGGCTGGCCTTCAGTTCGGCATTGTCGTCGATTCTGAACCACGTGGCGAATTGATCCAGATTGGGCAAAGATATGTTGCGGAGGATGGATTGCATCAGCACCAGGCCGTGGCGCTTGCGATCTTCGGGTACTAGGCTGATGCCCTGCGTCATCGCATCGCGCGAGCTTTTGATTTTAAGCGCCCGCCCTTCCAATTTCACCGTGCCCTGGGTGATTTTGCCGTACTCGCCAAAAATGGTCATCGCCAGCTCGGTGCGCCCAGACCCCATCAAACCGGCAATGCCAAGCACTTCGCCTTTGCGCAAAGTGAAATCGACGCCTTTGAGCACCTCGCGCGTGGTTTCATTGGGATCGTTGGCGTGCAGGTCTTCGACTTCGAGAATGACTTCGCCGGGTTGCCGGTTGGCTTCGGGGAAACGCTCCGTCATCTCGCGCCCCACCATGTAGCTAACGAGCTTCTCCTCCGTCAGGTCTTGGGTAGGTTGGGTGGTGATGACGCGCCCGTCGCGCAACACGGTGATGGTGTCGGTAATGGCGAAGAATTCTTCCAGCTTGTGGCTGATGTAAATGCAGGTCACGCCGTGCTCTTTCAGCGTGCGCAGGATTTGCATCAATTGTTCGATTTCGGCCTCCGCCAGCGCACTGGTCGGCTCATCGAGGATCAAAACCCGCGCATTTTCGGAGAGCGCCTTGGCGATTTCGGTCATCTGCATTTTGCCGACGCCGAGGTTCTTGACGAGGGCCTGGGGTTGGATGTCGAGTTTGTATTTATCCAACAAGGTTTGGGTATCGGCGTACAGCTTGTCCCAGTTGATCGCGCCATGCTCGACCGGTTCCTTGCCCAGGAAGATATTTTCTCCCACGGTGATGCCCGGCACCAACGTCAGTTCCTGGTAGACGATGGCGATGCCGGCTTCGAGGGCCTGGCGGATCGAACGGTTTTCGAGGCGTAATTCTTGTCCCTCGAAAAAGACCTGCCCATCATACGTCCCCCAGGGATAAACGCCGGACAGGATCTTCATCAGGGTCGATTTGCCCGCGCCATTTTCCCCGCAGATGCCGTGGATTTCGCCCCGCCGGATCTGGAGGGAGACATCGCGCAAGGCGATCACGCCAGGGAATTGTTTGGTGACGTTGCGGAAATCCAGGATAATGCCGTCATTGCCGGGGTTGGTTGCAGTGCTGGCGTCGAGCGCAATATTGTCATCATTCATCGTGTGCTCCTCGCTGTGTTTTTCATAGACGATTCGCTCAACCATTTGCGATTTGCCATTTTAGAGGAAAGTGCCTCCTCATAGCAAGTAATATACACCTTACTACAAGGAGGCACAGTCACTTACAGAATCAGCTTCCCGTTTCTTGGATTAGGGCTTCGGCGGACGTTGGGCGTCGGGAATGTCGCGGTAAACCTCGTCGTAGCTCTGGAACCCGCTCTTCACCACGAGATCGTAGACGTTGTCCTGGTTGACCTGATAAACGGGCAGGAAGTGGCACGGAACCTGACCCTGCTGCGAGGGGTCGTTGGTCAGTTCGGCCAGGGTGTACATTTGCAGATCGGCTTGCTCGCCCTTGAGCAGTTTGTCCACCAGATCAACCGCCAGCGGCGATAAATCGCGGATGTCCTTGAGGATGGAGACGGTCAATTCGCCCTTGACGATGCTGTTGCAGCCATCGGCGGTCGCGTCCTGGCCCGAGATCGGGACCACGCCGGCTAACCGTTGCGCCCGCAGCGCCTGCAGCGCCCCCAGACCGGTGCCGTCATTGGAGGACACCACGGCGTCGATGTCGTTGCTCTGCGCGGTGAGGATGTTCTCCATCAACGTGAGGGCATTCTTGGGATCCCAGTTGTCCACCCACTGGTCGGCGACGATTTCAATCTTACCCGCGGCCTCCAGTGGGTCGAGGATTTCATCCTGACCCTGGCGGAAGAGGATGGCGTTGTTATCGGTGGGGCTGCCGCCCAGTTTTACGACGCGGGCGGGACCATTGGCGGCCACGTCCCAGTTGTCGATATTGAGCGCCGTCATCACGCCCAAGGCTTGCTGGCGGCCCACTTCGACGTTGTTGAAGGAAACGTAGGCGGAGATGTCGGGTGTCTTGATCAGGCGGTCGTAGGCGATGACGATGACGCCTTTCTGAGCGGCCCGGCTGGCTGCGGTGGCGGCGGCGTCGCCGTCTTCAGCCACGATGATGATAGCCTTGGCACCCTGCGCGACCATGTTGTCGATCTGGTCATTCTGCAGTTTTACGTCGTGGTTGGCTTCCTGAGAAAGCACTTCGTAGCCCTTCTCTTCGAGCAACCGGCGCATCAACACCTCTTCGTTCTTCCACCGCTCGGTAGCGAAGTCCGAGAACGATAGACCTACCTTGGTTTTGCCGGTACCTTTACAGCCTGCCAGGCTGGTCAAGAGCATGGCCACTAATAGAATGGCCGTTAACGAGCGTGTAACTGTACGAGACATTTCTAATCCCTCCTGTTTACTATGTTTGAATGATGAACGACTATGCGGCTACACTGTTAAACGTATTTTTGCGGAATTGGACCTCCTTGGCTGAATGTTTTCGTTATGCGTTGTGACGCACATAATCAAATCAAGGAACGCGAAAGGTGCTTCTTGCACACAAAAACGCATCTATTATACAAGTGGATTGTTTGTTTCCCTATTGTCCCTTTCCCCTGTGTTGAACAGGGGAAATCCCCTAATGCCCATTAGGGGATTTCCCCTTAGCGCGTGACCGGGTATAATGGTGGTATGACGACGATACGGGTTGTTTTGGCTGACGATCATACCATAGTGCGCGCCGGGATTCGCAACACCCTGGAAAACATCCCCAACCTCGAGATGGTGGGTGAAGCCGGGAGCGGGCCGGAGTTGCTGGCGCTGTTGCACAATTTGCGCCCTGACCTGGCCTTGATCGACGTCACTATGCCGGAGTTCGACCCTATCGTGACGGTGCGGCGCATTTGCGCCGACTACCCGCAGCTCAAAATCCTCATCATCAGCGCCTACGACGATGCGGTATACGTGCGTGGGTTGCTGACCGCCGGCGCGCACGGGTATCATTTGAAAGATCAACCGCTGCGCGATTTGGCACTCGCCGTCGAGCGAGTGCTTCAGGGTGAGCGTTGGATTTCCAGCCCACTGCTCGACAAGCTCGTGACCGGACCACTCCCTGCCGATTCTGCCGGAACGCTGAGCGCGCGCCAGCGAGATATTCTGGAACTGTTGCAAAAGGGGCATTCCAATCATGAAATTGCCACGATTTTGGGATTGAGCGCCAAGACTATCGAAAACCATCTGACGCGCCTCTACCGGCATTTAGGCGTTGCAAACCGCTTAGAGGCCATCGCCCACGTTATGCAACAGCCGGAACGCCTGGCGCTCTCCGGGACAGAAGCCGCGCGTGACTGTAGTGGCCCGGTGGTCAACACGCCGCACATCAACATCCTTTTGGTGGATGACAATGCCCGGTATCGCAATCGCTTGCGACAGATGGTGGCCCACGCCCATTCGCAAGCCACCATCTACGAGGCGGACAGCAACCGTACCGTCGTGCAACTCATCAAGCGTATCACCGTTCACCTGGCACTGGTAGATGTGGTCCTGGGTGACGAGAATGGCATTCAGTGCACGCGCACTATGCACGCACTCTCCCCGGCTACGCGCATCGTCCTCATCAGCGCCTACCCCGATGCAGAATTTCGCCGCAGCGGGCTTGAGGCCGGCGCGTGCGCCTTTCTGGACAAAAAGAGCCTTGATATTCCTACGTTGCGCCACATCATCGGCGACATCGTATCGCTGTAACGCCGGTTAGGGCGCATAAGCGCGCAGGATCAACGGCAAGTAGATATGGCGCTGTTCGACCAGTGTGTAAAGATCGTCGAAGTCGCCAAAGGCTCCCGGTGCGCTGATGGCGACGTGGTTATACAGCATCCCCTGCGCGTTCGGCCCAACCGTCGTGGTGATCACGATGGTCTCCGTTGCCCCCACGGCCAGCGTTCCGATTTCCCATACCCACTGTTGCCCGGTGTCATCCGTTGGCATTGGAGCAGCGCTGACGGGGATGACGTTTGCCGGTAGCGTGTCGGTCAAAACGACGCCGCTGGCCTCTACGTTACCTTTGTTCTGGTACGTCAACGTGTAGATGAGCGGATCGCCATGGGTGACGGTAGCGGCGCTGCCTGTTTTATCCACCCTGAGGATGACGCCCTCGCTGATGACCTGCGTGGCCCACATCGCTTCTGCCGAGGTGTGCGTCGGTGCGTGCAGCGAGACGGTGTTGGTGATGACTCCCACGTTTGCCGGCGCGGTGGTGACGAGGGTGACTTCCCACAAGGCGCCCGGCGCCAGAGTGCCCACCGCCCATTTGAGCAGCGGCAGCGTGATCTCTACCGGTGGCACGGTGGCATTCACCAACGTCACGCCGGTGGGCAGCACGTCGATAAGTTCGATGTTGTGGTAAGCTACAGGGCCGGTGTTTCGGATGCGCAGCGTATATTCCACCTCGTCTCCGCTCAACGTGGCAGCATCGCCATCTTTGGTCAAGCGCAAGTGATCGGTCGCCGGTACGGTCGAGAGCAGCAAGGCGTCCGTTGCCGGCGTGACGCCATCAGCCGTCACCAATGCCTGGTTGAGGAGTGAGGCGTGGCCTGATAGAACGCGCACTTGCACGTTGATAGTCGAGGGTGTCGTTGTCGGTCCCACGGATGGCGCGGTGAATAACAGGATGCCGTCGCCGCTGGACACGGGCGCAGGTGAAGCAGAGAGGTACTGCACGCCTGCCGGCAAGAAATCGTACAGCCGGACGTTGAAGGCTTGCGATCCGGAAGCGGTATTGGCGTAGCTGAGGGTGTAATTCACGATATTGCCGGGTTGCGGGGCGGCATTATCCGCCGTCTTGTCGATGGTCAGCACCGGATTGCCGATGGGGCTATCGAAGAGCAGCGGTTTCGGCAAGGCTGCGCCGGCCTCTGATTGCTGTGGCAGACTCAGGCCGACGACAAACAAGATCCCGACGATGGCGAAGCTGAAGACGGCGCCCCACCTCGTGGTGGATACAGTGTGACTTGCACGTTCATCTGACATGGTAACCTCCTTTGATTATGGGTTTAAAGCTGAAATCACAGATCGGATTCAACGACGGGCATTTTGTGCGCCAGGTAGCGGCGCAGAGCGACGTTGCGCGTGGTCGCCATCACTGCGCAGGCCGTGACAATGGGGACAATAAGCGATGTGGGCAACTGATCTAGAAAAGTT